>Ga0207768_100010_pt1:0-345000 | contig 581294 bp, 479 predicted proteins | sample CeladaPassaB1F01_FD_187478 | JGI IMG/M metagenome (GOLD analysis project Ga0207768, IMG submission 187478) | Cellulose-adapted microbial communities from the Joint BioEnergy Institute, USA - Passage B1F01 (SPAdes) (version 2) | ecosystem: Engineered > Bioreactor > Continuous culture >...
CCTCGTCGACCACCTTCTCCCGGCCCGCCGCGCCGAGCCGCGCCGCCAGGGCCGGGTCGGCCGTCAGCGACCGAATCGCATCCGCCAGCGCGGCCACATCCCCGAAGGGTACCAGCAGACCATCCCGCTCGTGGGCCACGACCGCCGGAATGGCCCCCGCCCGCGCGCCGATCACCGGCTTCCCATTGGCCCACGCCTCCAGGAACACGATCCCGAAGGATTCGGTCCGGGACGGCAGCGCCACCACATCCGCCGCAGCCAGCAGGTCGCGCTTGTCCTCATCTGAGACGAACCCCAACACGTGCAGGTTGCGGCGCGCCGCCGCGGGCAACTCCGCGACGAACCGTTCGAACTCGCTCATGACCGGACCGGCGAACACGACCGCCACCGGCCAGCCCGCGCGGTCCAGCGACCCCGCCGCCTCGGCCAGGTGGAACGATCCCTTGTCGAACGCCGCGGCCCCCAGCGCCAGCACCATGGGACAGTCGATGCCCAGCCGCTGCCGCGCCCGGGCCGCGTCCCCTCCGGTCACCGCCGCCACGTCCAGCCCAGCCCCGACGACGTGGACACGGTCCGACGCGACGCCACGGCCGATGAGATAGTCGGCCTCAATCGTGGTCAGCGCCATCACGCCGTCCGCCCGACGCAGCAACGCCATCTGGTGCGGCATCGTGTAGTACCGCCGGACCCGTGACGAAGGCCCCTCCCCCAGGTGCACGAACGGCGTCACCAGATGCGGCGCATCGACCGTCCTCGCCAGCCGCTCCGCACCCGCGATCATCGACTCGAAGGCGACGTTCGCCGAGTGCACCACATCCGGTCGCCAGGACCAATCAGGCAGCCACTCCGACACCGGCGGCAGCCACGGCCCGAACCGACCCGCCGCGTGGAGGAGCCGCACCTGTCCCGGGAACCGCCAGCGCGCCGACTCGGCCATCAGCCGCCGGATCGCGCGGTGGGTAAGCCGCGGCACCGGGAGATGCCGCAACGGCAGGCGCCGAATCCGCACGCCGGCGTGGCAGTCCTCCACCTCCTCGACGCGTCGCTTCGTAGGATCCCAGAAATACTCCAGATCCCACGCGTCGGTCGTCAGAACCTGAACCTTGGCGCCGTCCGCGGCGAAACGCTCCGAGAATGCCTGGAAATACCGCTCGGAGCCGCCCTGGAATGGGTAGTAGCGTTGGATCACGTGCAGGAGACGCATCGACGACCGACCTACGACGCCCGGTCGAGGGCATCGAGTTGCTCCTTGGCCCGCTGCGCGTAGACCGATTCGGGCGCCACCTCGATCACGCGCTCATACTGCGCGCGGGCATCGCTCTCGCGCGGCGGGTCGCTCTCCTGGTAGAGCTGGCCGAGGAAGAAGATCGGCTCCGGGTTCGTCGGCGCCAGTTCGATCGCCTTTTTGAACTGGATCTCCGCGTCGAGGCGATACCCTCCCTGCATGAGCGTCCGACCGAAGGCCACCCGCAGCCCCACGTCGTCGGGCCGGGCCTGGACCGCCTTCTCATACCACTGAACCGCCTCCGACGCCCGGCCGGTGTTGGCCAGCAAGTCCGCCAGGACCAGCATCGCGTTCACGTCGTCGGGATTCTCCTGGAGGCGAGCCCGCATCTCCGCCTCCTGCGACCCGGGCGTCACGGCGATCTGTGGCTGGAGAAACACGTCGTCGGAGCCGCGCGAGGAAAACAGATCCAGCAGCACCACCTCGATCAGGCCGATGACCAGCACGGCACTGACCACGACCGCAAGGATCACGAAGAGGCGGGAATGGCGGCGGCGTGGCGCGGGAGCGTACTCCCCTCGATCGTCGACCGGATGTCGGCCTCGATTACGTGTCCGTGAGGTCATCGATGCCCTGCCTCCATCTGCCCGGCACCCGCGGCCGGCCCGCTCCCGCTCATCGTTCCGCGGTTCGCCCGTAAGAATACGAACCCGCGCCACACGCCGCCAGCGGTCGCGCGCCTCCCCCGCATGGCCCCGACTTGAAGCCTTTCCGTGTCATGTGCTATCCTAATACACGCCGCGAGGCACTCCGCCCACGCGGCAACAAGCGGAATATGCGCCCGTAGCTCAGTGGATAGAGCGTTTGGTTGCGGACCAAAAGGTCGGGGGTTCAAGTCCCTCCGGGCGTACCGCCCCGAAGTGCAGGGCCACACCAGCGCCCTGCACTCCTTGCGTTCGGGGCTTGACATGGAGAGGTGTCCGAGTGGTTGAAGGTGCCGCTCTCGAAAAGCGGTAGGGTGAATAGCCCTCGTGGGTTCGAATCCCACCCTCTCCGCCTCAAGGAAGGGTCGCATAGTCTGGCCGAGTGCGCGCGACTGGAAATCGCGTAGGCGTGATGAGCGCCTCGAGGGTTCGAATCCCTCCCCTTCCGCCAGAAAACCGCTTGTAGACGCGAAACTCGGGGGTCATTACACGGGGATGAGTTCCCGTCGATGACCCCTGATTTGTCTCCTCTCTGGTCCCCTGTTTGGCTACACCTGGCTACATCGTCTCACGCTCATGACCTCCCTTGTGGAAGGGGGCGTTTCTCACCTTCCCCATGCCCCCCTCTCGGCGCGTCCATCCCACTGAGTCAGGCTCAACGGACCGTAACCCCGTTCTGAGGGTGTTGACACACGGCTCTCTGGGGGCACAGGCCGTGCTCGCCAAGGTCGTATCCATTGGCTCAGCGGAGCCAGAGCAGCGGATTCTTGGAAGTCCGGCCGGACTTGTTCGTACACGGACCGGTGGCCAGCACCGGGGCGCGACCTGTCACGGCGCGACCCCAGGCCGGTGCGCCGTTCCTTCGACCTGCCCGATGTCCACGGCCGGGAGACAACCCAACCATGGGACCACGCCTCCGTTTCGTTGCGGTCATCATCCTCGTGGCGGTCCTACTCCGACCGGGGCCGAGCGCCAAGGCGGCGGTCGGAATCCCCTTCGGCGCCGACCTGATCGCACCCGGTTCCAACCGATGGGACGACGTTGAACGCGACCTCTTTCGGCGGATGCGCGGGAACATCGCGCGGTTTCGGATCCCGGTAGGATTCGGCGGCTCCCCAGAGCAGATCGAGGAGCTCATCGACGACGGAGCGCGCACCGTGATCCTGACGACCGAGGACTGCGACTTCGCGCCGGATCGCACGCGGGCCGACCTCGTCGGACGCGGGTTCTACAGTGTCGTCGAGCGGCACCCCGAGGTGCAGTTCTTCATCGAGGTCAGCAACGAGACGAACATCTGCGGGATGGACCCGTACCGCGCGCGGGACTGGATGCTAGAAACGCGCGAGGCGCTGCGCGATCTCGATCGGCCGAACTTCGGCTGGATGGCCTCGATGCCGACAGCGCTGCGCGACGCCGAGATCATCCTGTCACGCCAGGGCGACGGCGCCGTCGGGGGTGTCTACGACGCCATCGCGGTGCACCAGTACGGTGACTACAACGTCTGGCCGATCGAGGATCACTACGAGTGGCAGGAGGTCACCAACCTGGTGCTCACCCAGACGTCGTTGCCGGTGTACGTCACCGAGATCGGGATCAACGATCCGGCGACACCTAAGGACGAGAAAGCCCGCCGCATCCTCGACGCCGTAGCGCAGATGCCGGACCGAATCAAGGGGGTGATGGTGTTCGCCATCTCCGACCCGCAAGACAACCGATGGCCACAGTACTTCATCGACGGCGCCATGGCGGACGCGTTCGCCGCCCGCCCCGATGTTCCGGCAGACGGCTCCAAGCGGCCCTTGCCTGAACTCAGGGGCTCGCCACCCGTTCAACGCTCTCCGAGAAGGCCAGGAAGCCGTGGGGGGCGCCGGGTTGGTGGCACGGCGGAGGCAGCGGAGGAGGAACGCACGTCCAGCCGGCGACGCTCTCAGCGGGAGCGAGCACGCAACTAACCTCAGCGCCGGTTGAGCGCCTGAAGCGCCTGATCGACGAAGAGCCTGTGCCTCGTCCGCATCGTCTGCTCGGTCTGCGGGTCCAGGCCCCACTCCGACAGCTTACCGGCGGGACGGAGGGCCGCGACGAGATCCCAGTACGGCAGGTGGGACACGTCGATGTGGGGCATCAACTCCCGGTATCGCCGGGTGAAGGCGTGCATCGCGTCGGGGCCGTACGCCCACAGGATCTCCAGCCGTGCATTGCCGAGGTCGGCCAGCGGATCGCCGAGCGCGGCATCTTCCCAGTCCACCACGGCTACGAGCCGGCCATCGCGCCACAGCGTGTTGCCGGGCCAGTAGTCCCCGTGTAGGAGCACCGGTCGGTTCCGCCGCGGCAGGGGCCAGATGGGTTCCAGCACTTCACGGATCCTCGGTTCGTCCAGGGAGTCATCGAGCGTGGCCGGCCGTAGTGTGAGCACCTCGGCGTAGACCACCTCCTGACGGGGAAGGAATGAGAGATCGGCCGCCGCGAGGTCCACGGAGTGGATCTTGGCGAGCGTTTCAGCCAGTTGCGGGAGACCGCGGTCCAGATCCGACGAGGTCAGCCCGTTCTGCCCATCGACATACGCGATGACGATGAGCGGCGTTCCCAGGATCGCGCCGGTCCGGTCGAGGTAGTGGGGTTCGGGCGCAGGCACGCCTGCCGCTCGCACAACCTGGAGGACGCGGAACTCGTGGGCCGCCACATCGGGGTTGCGTTGGAGATCCCGGTCGCCGTACTCCCGCACGACGAGGCGATGGTGACGCCCGTCCGGGTAGCGCACCCCTACTACCGTCACGCGCGAGGACACGCCACCCGGCAGCGCCGCCACGTCACACAGCGTGGCGCCCGGCGCGGCGCGCTCCACCAAGCGGGAATAGCGATCGCGTTCGCCCCCATGACGCATGGCGCAAGCATATCGTAAAATCCCTAACGGCGGCCGGCACGCTCGGGTTCTGCTGACCGCGCACGGGACCACCCTGATCCGTGCCCACCCGAGGCCCGACCGGGCCAGATGGCCTCGTCCGTGCGTTCCACGCGTTATGTCGATCCCAGGTCGGCTCCGGCCGCATCTCGGCTGCCACTGTTGACGGCCGTGCAGCGAGCCTCCGTGCGTCCGTCTGACGAGCACGACACCCAGGTGTAGCGGGTGTCCCGCGACTGGTTCGAGCGTACCCGGCAGAGGTTAGCCGCAGGTGCTGGAGGTGACGATGCCCGAGGAGTTTCGCGTGCTGGCGCCCCTCGTCGTCGCCGCGCTCGGGACGGCCGCGGTCGCTGTTCTTGGCGCTGTCCGCCCGAGGCTCGCGCCGCCCCTCGCGGTGGCGACCGCAGCCCTGGCGCTGTCGGCCACGCTCCTGATGCCCGCCGGAGGGCAGGTCGACCTCCCCTGGGCACCGACCTGGGGCCTCCGCCTCACCTTCGCGGCCGACGGCCTGGCCCGACTCTACGCCCTGCTGGCAACCGGGGTGGGTCTTGCCGTGCTGACCTATGCGGCAGGTTACATGCCCCTGCATGCGGCCCACGAGGGTTACCCGCTGTCCCGTACCGTCCGGCTCTACAGCCTCATCCTTCTCTTCATGACCGCCATGCTGGGCCTCGTCCTGGCCCAGGATCTCATCGTCTTGATCATCTTCTGGGATCTGACTGCCATCACGTCGTACTACCTGATCGGATACGAGCGGGAACAGGAAGCCTCGCGACGGGCCGCGTTGACGGCGCTGCTGGTGACCGGGATCAGCGCGATCCTGCTCATTCTGGCCGGGGTGCTGCTCTACACGCGCTTCGGCACCGCGCAGCTCCCGGACATCCTGGCGCAAGTCCAGGCAGGGCCGTTCGTGACCGCGACCGGTGCGCTGATCGCCGTCGCAGCGCTCGCGAAGAGCGCCCAGGTTCCACTCCACTTCTGGCTCCCGCAGGCGATGGTCGCGCCGACGCCCGTCTCGGCCTACCTCCACTCGGCGGCCATGGTCGCGGCGGGCGTCTTCCTGCTCGGCCGGGTCCACCCCCTCCTGGCCCTGAGCCCCGGCCTGCAGAACGTGCTCCTGGCCGGTGGCTTCGCCTCGATGGCGATCGGTGGCGTGCTGGCGCTGGCGCAGCGGGAAATCAAACGGTTGCTGGCCTACTCGACCATCGCGCAGTACGGGTACGTAGTGGTGATGCTGAGCCTCGGCGCGGTGGAAGGGGCGGCCTACTATATCCTCGCCCATGCCCTTATCAAGAGCGCACTCTTTATGAGCGCCGGCGCTGTGACCGAGGCGACCGGGGAGACGGATCTCGACCGGCTCGGCGGCCTCGCACGGCCGCTCCCGCTGCTGGCCGTCGGGAGTGGACTGGCCGCAGCCGGGCTGGCCGCCCTGCCGCTCACGATGGGGTTCTTCAAGGATGAAGTCTTCTTCGCCGCGGCCGCGGAGCGCGGCGGACTGGTGTCCGTACTGGCCGTCGCGGGCGCGGTCCTGAGCTTTGCCTATACCTGGCGCTTCTGGGGCGGGATCTTCACCGGTCGGCTCCGGAGCCAGGTGCAGCGGATCCCCGCGACGCTCACGCTGCCGGTGCTCGTGCTCGGACTCCTGGTCATGCTGGGAGGGATCGTGCCGGATCCGGCAGCGAGCCTCGCCGCGGCAGCCGGGGAATCCATGGCCGAGCGAGCCACGCCGTTGGAGCTTGCCTATCACCTGGATCTGCACGCACCCACGTTGATGGCCGTCATCACCTGGGTGCTCGGGATCGTGGCAGTGCTCACCGCGCCTCGCTGGACGGCCGCTCCCCGAGTCGTAGCGCGCATCGGGGAACGGTACGGTCCTGACCGCGGCATGTTCATGGGGCTCGTCAGGCTGACGACGTTCTCGCGCCGGTCGCGCGCGTTCCTTGAGGTGCGCAACCTCCAGTGGCGGATCGCCACCGTTCTCGTCGCGGCCGCGCTGGTGGTTGGTGCCACCATCGTCCTCGCGCCGCCCTGGCCGACCTTCCGCGTCGGGCGACTCCCGACGAGCGACTGGCCGCTCTTCCTCTTCCTGCTGCTCGCGGCACTGTCCGCCCTCGTCGCGACGCGCAGCGCCGGTCGCCTGATCCTGGTCCTCGCCCTCTCCGCGGTGGGCTATTCGCTCGCGGCGGTCTTCACCTTCATCGGCGCACCGGACGTGGCGCTGGTAGCCCTGCTGATCGAGACGATGATGACGCTGTTGCTGCTGGCCGTGCTCGGGCTCCTCCCAATCGGGTTGGCCCGTGCTCCGGCCGAGCACGAGCCACACCCTGGGCGACGCCGCGCGGTGGGCTTCATCACCACCGCCTTCGTCTTCGTCATCTGCTGGGGTGTGCTGTCGTGGCCCGCACCCGACGCGGTCATGGCCCGCGCGCACCTGGAGCTGGCCCCGGCCGCGCACGCCGCGGACGTCGTCACCGCCATCCTCGCCGATTTTCGTGGGCTCGACACCCTCGGTGAGATCACCGTCATCGCCATCGCGCTCCTCGGCGCGGTGACCTTCTTCGTCTCGAGGAGATCGGCATGAGCATGAGCACCATCCTGACTCGCACCATCACCCGGTTGATCTTCCTCCCGACGCTCGTGACCGCGGTCGCCGTCCTGGTCAAGGGATACGCGGGCGCGGGCGACGGATTCAGCGCCGGGGTCATCGCGGGCACCGGGGTCGTCATCCAGTTCCTCGCCTTCGGCCCGCGCGAGCTGGTGGCGCGCTACCCGAGCCTGCGGCGGGCACCGCTCCTCGCCTGGAGCGGGCTCCTGCTCGGACTGGTCACTGCCTTCGCGCCGGTCATCTGGGGCGACCCGATCATGACCCTGTATCCACGACCGGGGGAAGACGTGCCGCACCTCGGCTTGCTTGCGTTCCACACCGCCGTCTTGTTCGACGCCGCGGTCTTCTTGCTCGTCTTTGGGTTCATCGTCTCGGTACTCGGGACCATCGGGAATCGCTATGGGAGCGAGGGAGCAGACTCGTGATTCTAGCTCTGGCGCTGGTGATATCCGTTCTCTTCGGCTGCGGTGCGTTCCTGCTGCTGAAGCGCGACCTGATCCGCATGGCAGGCGGCATCATTCTGATCTCGAACGCCGCGAACCTCTTCATCGTGTCGGCCGGGCTCAGCCGCGGCCGCGAGCCGATCTATCCGCTGCCTGCCGGTGAGCGGATCAGCGACCCGGTGGTGCAGGCACTGGTGCTCACCGCGATCGTGATCGGGTTCGGCACGGTGGCCGTTCTCCTGGGGATGATCTACCGGACATACACCGCGCGGCTCGCGAAGGCGGTGGATGAAGGCGATGAAACTGGGCGGACGCCGATGTCGATGCCGCCGGAAGACAGGGTGGCCGACTGATGCTGCTTCTCCTGCCACTGGCGATCACCTGGTTCGGGGCAGTGGCCCTGGCGCCGTTCGATGGCCGCCGGCGCGCCGTCGGCGTGGTGGCGGTGGGCGTCATGGTCGCCGCCTTCGTCGCGCTCGTCCGGTTGGGGATCACGGTGTGGACCTCGGGACCCGTCGAGATGGTCGCGGGTGACTGGCCGGCCGGGATCGGGATCCGCCTCCGCGCCGATGGGTTGGGAATCGCGTTCGCGCTGATCTCGCTCGGCGTGTTGCTGGCGGCGCTGGCCTATGAGGTCCTCGGTGGCGTCCACGAGCGGTCGCTCCCGAGCCTGGTTCTGTTCATGAGCACCGGCCTGACCGGCGTCTTCCTGACCGCGGACATCTTCAACTTCTACGTCTTCTTCGAGATCGCCATGACCGCGTCCTTCGTCCTCGCCACCTACGGCAAGCAAGTAGGGCACCTTCGGGCAGCGCTGACGTTCATGGTGGTCAACCTGCTCGGTTCCGTCGTCTTCCTGGCCGGGGTCGCGTCCCTCTACCACGTCACCGGCACGCTGGACATGGACGGCGTGGCCGAGCGGGTCAACGGGGCGCCGACCGCGTCGGTGCTGCTGATCGCTGTCCTCATCTTCGTGGCGTTCGGCCTGAAGCTGGGGCTGTTCCCGTTCCACTCCTGGGTGCCCCTCGTCTACCGCGACACCTGGCCCGCCGTGGCTGCCATGCTGAGCGCGGCCCTGGCGAACATCGGCAGCTACGGCCTGCTGCGCTTCGGTGCCGGCCTCATGCCGCGCGAGTTGAGCCTCACCGCGAGTGGGTTGATCGTGATCGGCAGCCTGGGCATCCTCTACGGCGCCATCCAGGCGGTCAGCCCACGGACCGCCGGCGAGGTCATCGCCTGGTCGTCGATCGGGCAGGTCGGCTATATCCTGGTCGCGCTCGGGATCGGCGGGCCGGTGGGGCTGACGGCCGCCGTCCTGTACTCGATCATCAACTCGCTCAACAAGCTCGTCCTCTTCCTCGCGGTCGGACTGCGCGGCTGGCTGGTGGGAACCGCGTTCGCCCTCGCTGCTTTCAGCGTGGCCGGGGTGCCGCCCTCCGCCGGGTTCTTCGGCAAGGTCGCTATCTTCCGCGCCGGCGCGGATGCGGACCGCGTCCCGCTGCTCGTGCTCGTCGTCGTCGGCGGCGCGCTGTCGCTCATCTACCTGTTCCGCATCTACCAGCGCGACTACTGGGCGCGCAATCATGCCGCGCCGCCCAGCCCACTCGGCGCTCGGGTCTTGGTCCTGGTTCTGGCTTGCGGGATCGTCTTTATCGGCCTGTGGCCGGAGCCGCTACTGGCCCTCAGTGCCAACGCGGCCGCAGCACTGACGGGCGGTGGGTCATGAGCGTGTTCATCCTGCGCCTCGTGTTGCTGTGCGGGATCTACCTGCTCGCGTTGGGCCGCGTGAGCCTGGGCGACGTGGTCGTCGGGCTGATCATCTCGGCCACGCTGCTGCTGTTGCTCGACCACCGGGGCGAGCCGGTGCAGGATCCGCCTCTCCGCCGGCGGCTGGTCGCCTTCGTTCCGTTCTTCCTGGCTGCCTTCTGGGACATCGTCCTCCGGACCTGGGAGGTCGCGATGATCGTCCTCGGGCGCCGCCCCGCCGCGCCCGACTATCTGGAAGTGCCCATTGGCCCCCGCACGCGGATCGGGGTCGCCGTCACGGGGTTGCTGGTCACCCTGGCGCCGGGCTCGGTGCTGGTCGACGTCGACTGGGAGCGGGGCACGATGCTGTTCCACGTGTTCGACGCATCCGACCCGGATGCCTTCCGCTCGTCCGTCACACGGTTCTACGAGCGCTACCAACGCTGGGTCTTCCCGTGACGCCGGGGATCAGGAGAGAGGGACTGCCATGCATGTGATGGTTTTCTACATCGCGACGCTGTGGCTGGCGCTGCTCATCGCCGTGGGCGTCGCCCTCACGCTGCGTGCCCGAACGATCCTGCTCCGCGTCCTGGGGTTAGAGATCGTCACCACGATGCTGGTGGGCCTGCTCGCCCTCTTCGCCGGTGGCCGCGATTCACCGCACTACCTTGACGCGGCGCTGGTCCTGGCGCTACTCGCGTTCGTCGGCACGCTGGCGGCGGCACGCTTCGACGCGGAGGGACGGATCTTCTGATGCTCGAGGCGGTGGTTCCCTGGGTGGCTGACGCTCTCGTGCTGCTCGGCCTGCTCATCCTCACGCTCGCCGTCTGGGGCGTGTTGCGGATGGATAATGTCTATGCCAGCCTCCACGCTGCCAGCAAGACGACCGCACTCGGGCTCGGCCCGCTGCTGATTGCCGCCGGGCTCGAGAACGGGACGATCCTGCTGCGCGGTCTGCTGGTGTTGGGGTTTCTTCTCCTGACGGCCCCAGTCGCCGCCGCAGCCATCGCCCGCGCCTACTGGCGAAAGTACGACCAAACGACCCGGCCGAGCAATAGGCAGCCCGAAGCGAGCGTCGATGCGTCAGCCACCGCCGACCAGCATGTCGCAAGTCCCGACTAGCCGAACCGGGTGCGCCGCGGGCGCCGCGGCACACCCGGCGTGTCGAGCCGCGAGCCGCGCCTACTCCCCCTCGCCGCGGAGATGCGGCGTGTAGGTGATGCCGACCAGGAGCCCCTCCGGCCCGAGGAGCCGCGTCACCCGCTGGCCCCACGGCTCGAGCCGATCCGCGACCAGTAGCTCGTACCCGCGCTCCACCAGTTCATCCGTCGCTGCAGCCACATCCTCAACGTCGAACTCGATCCACCCCCGAGGCACCGGGAAGTCCGCCGGCCAGTCATCCTTGCCGAAGCACGACTGCGCCGCGGCCTGGAGCGGCCAGACGGCGAAGTGCTTCACCCCCTCGACCGCATCGCTGGCCAGGTACGACGCGTCCCCCGTAAGCGGCAGGCCCAGGGTCTCGCCATAGAACGCGCGCGCCGCTTCCATGTCGGGCGCGATCGGCCCGAATCCCGCTACGAAGAGCACCTTCACGGACGCCACCTCTCAGTACCCTGCAGGGCCGATGCGGAACGTGATGTGAGCATCCTAAGGCACCTGTCAAGCCCTCCCCGACGGGTACCACTCCGCGCCGCGAGGCGCGACGGCGTGCAGACACCGTGGTAGACTGACCATCAATCTCCATCCGCATGAGAAGAGAATCGGAAGGAGCAACTCCATGGCCATCTTGAGCATGAATCCGCTCATTTTCCTGGTGGATATCGCCGTGGTAGGCTTCGTCGCCGCTGCCGTGGTGCTCGGCATGCGCGCGCTCAGACGCTAGCCGCATCGCAATCCCCCGGCTCCACTCCCCCAATCCCGGTCCGCGATTGAAGCCGGGCTCTGCCCAGTGGTGGTGTCCTCAGAGTTACCAGCCTGAACCAAATTAATAGCTTGACACAATCATCGTCCTGCCTCACACTAGTTCCACGTGTGTCCTCCCACTTTGCCCGCACCGCGGTCGGCCCGCGCCTGTGCGAGCCGGACCGGGTGCCACCCCCCTTAAGGAGGGACTTCCATGGCCAGCGCCGACCACTCGTCCCACGAGCATCATGGGCCTGGCTACGCCTCGCCGGCGGACGCGATGAAGGCTGAGCCGGAGAAGGAGCTCTACACCACTGCCCTCTACGGGGGCACCGGCGTCGAGCAACCCGACTACCTGGCGACGATCGACGTTGACCAGAACTCGCGCACCTACTCGCAGGTTATCCATCGCACGGACATGCCCAGTGTCGGCGATGAGTTGCACCACTTCGGCTGGAATGCGTGCAGCTCGTGCCATGCCGACCCCGGTGCGAGCCGACGCTTCATGATCGCCCCGGGAACCCTCTCGACCCGCATCAATATCCTCGATGCGAGCGACCCGCGTGCGCCGAAAGTGCACAAGGTCATCGACGGAGAGGAGATCAAGGAGCGCGTCAACCTCTCCGCGCCGCACACGGTCCACTGCCTGGCGGACGGCACGATCATGCTCTCGATGCTCGGCGACCGCGACGGCAACGGGCCGGGCGGGTTCCTCCTGCTCGACCAGGACTTCAACATCACCGGACGCTGGGAGCATGACAACGGCGCGATGCGCTTCAACTACGACTACTGGTACCAGCCACGTCACAACGTGATGGTCAGCAGTGAGTGGGGCGCGCCGAACACGTTCCTACCCGGCTTCAACCTCGAGGACGTGACGGCCGGCAAGTACGGCCATGCGATCCACTTCTGGGATTGGGAGAAGCACGACGTCATCAAGACGGTCGATCTCGGCGACGAGGGACTGATTCCCCTGGAAGTGCGCTTCCTCCACGACCCGGACAGCACGCACGGCTACGTCGGCGCCGCGCTCAACAGCACCATGTGGCACTGGGAGCAGAAAGACGGTGACTGGGATGTGGAGCAGGTAATCGCGGTGGAATCGGTCGAGCTGACCGGTTGGCCGTTCCCCGTTCCCGGCCTAATCACCGACCTCCTGGTCTCGATGGACGACCGCTACCTCTACTTCTCCAACTGGCTGCACGGTGATATCCGGCAGTACGACATCAGTGACCCGGCCAAGCCGCGACTGGCCGGGCAGGTTTGGGTCGGCGGTCTGCTCGGGCGCGCCGAGGAGGTGCAGGGGAACGCGCTGCGCGGTGGGCCGCAGATGCTCCAGCTCAGCCTCGACGGCAAGCGGCTCTATGTGACCAACTCGCTCTACAGCAGTTGGGATAACCAGTTCTACCCCGACCTCGCGACGGCGGGCTCGCACCTGCTGCAGATCGACTGCGATACCGAGCGGGGAGGCATGCGGATCAACACGGACCTGTTCGTCGACTTCGGCAAGGAGCCGGGCGGACCGGCTCGGGCGCATGAGATGCGCTATCCCGGCGGCGACGCCACATCGGACATCTGGGTCTAGGGGCCTCAGACTCAGCGCCCCGCTCCCTGGACGGGAGCGGGGCGCTCCGTGTTCTTGGGTTTTCAGCGGACGCTAGTACGCTCGCGCCCAGATCACCTGCTGCTGGGCCTCCTCGCCGCAGACGAGGCACCGGCCCGGCGTCTCCGGCTGCTCGAACGGGATGCAGCGGATCGTCGCCTTGGTCTCGGCCTTGACCCGTTCCTCGCACGCCGCGCTGCCGCACCAGTAGGCACGGGAGAAACCGGCGTTCGCCGCGACCCGCTCCTTGAGCACGTCGTAGCTGTCGACCTCAACCGTGTTCTCGGCCAGCATCCGAGACGCGGCGGCGAAGAGGTTGGCCTGGATATCGCCCAGGATCTCCGGGATCCGGCCCGCCAGGTCGGCGATGGAGATCGACTGCTTCTCGTGGGTGTCGCGACGCACCAGCGTGACCTGGTCGTTGGCCACGTCGCGCGGCCCGATCTCCAGCCGCACGGGCACGCCCTTAAGCTCCCACTCGTTGAACTTCCAGCCCGGCGTCTTGTCGTCGCGCCGATCAACGAAGACTCGCGCGACCGGCAGCAGCGCATCGCGCACGCGGTCGACCGCGGCCTCTACTGCCTCGCGCTCAGCCTCCTTACGCCAGATCGGGACGATCACGACCTGAATCGGTGCCACGCGCGGCGGCAGCTTCAGGCCCCGGTCGTCGCCGTGGACCATGATGACCGCGCCGACCATGCGGAAGCTCAGCCCCCAACTCGTGTTGAAGGCGTAGCGCCGCTCGCCGTTCCGGTCGAGAAACTCGATCCCGAAGACACGGCCGAAGTGGTCGCCCAGGTTGTGCGAGGTGCCGGACTGGAGCGCCCACTTCTTGCCGCCCATCATCGCCTCGATGGTGTAGGTCCGGAGCGCGCCGGCGAACTTCTCCGACTCCGTCTTCCGACCCGGGATCACCGGGACCGCCAGCTCAGTCTCGACGAAATCGCGGTAGACCTCGAGCATCAGGCGCGTCCGCTCCTCCGCCTCCTCCAGCGTCGCATGGGCCGTGTGGCCCTCCTGCCAGAGGAACTCCAGCGAGCGGAGGAAGGCGCGCGGGCGCTCTTCCCAGCGCACGACGCTGTTCCACTGGTTGATGAGGATCGGCAGGTCACGGTACGACTGGACCCAGCGCGCGTACATCGGGCAGATGATCGCCTCAGAAGTCGGGCGCACCGCCCACGGCTCCTCAAGCTCCTTATTGCCGCCCCGCGTCACCCATGCGACCTCCGGCGCGAAGCCCTCTACGTGCTCGGCCTCGCGCTCCAACATGCTCTTCGGGATGAACAGCGGGAAGTAGGCGTTCTGGACGCCCGTCTCCTTGATCCGCCGGTCGAGCTCCGCCTGCATGTTCTCCCACAGGGCGAAGCCGTAGGGCCGCACCACGCGCGTGCCCCGCACCGGCGACTCGTCCGCCAGCTCCGCCCTGCGGACGACCTCGACGTACCAGCGGTCGAAGTCGTCCTCCACGTCGCTCAGTTCCTCGACGTACTTTCGCTCGTCGCTCATCGGTGGTCCCCTATCCTCCCACGATCACACGATCATCACGCGGCTCACAGCCACACGTCCACATGCAGGGGCCTTGCCCCTGCTGGGAGGCGCGGGGATGCCACCCCAGCCGCCCCCCAAGTGGGGGAGCGGCGCCGGGCACCGTGCTGCGTTGTGTGTGCGGAGGAGCCCGTCTCCGCGTCCACTTCGCCGATGCATCACTGCGCTCTGTGTAGAATGCCGGAGAGCCCGTCTCCGGACGGCCGACTACAGCGTGGCATTATAGCAGTCGCCGCAGCCCGGCCGGCCCGTCGACCGTCACGGCCGTTGGTCCCGACCGTGCGTGCCACGATCGGAGGTCGACAGTGGGTGGCGGCGCCGGGGACGGAACGCTAGGCAGGGGAGAGGCGCTATGGCAGTCGAGGGACGGAAGCGGATTGCGGTCCTTACCGGCGGGGGAGACGCCCCCGGTCTCAACGCAGTCATCCGGGCGGTGACAAAGGCAGCCATCCTCGACCACGGGTGGTCGGTGATCGGGTTCCAGGACGGCTTTGAAGGGGTGATCCACGACCGCTGGGTCGAGCTCACGCTCGACTGCGTGCGCGGCATCCTGCCACGCGGCGGGACCATCCTGGGCGCCTCGAACCGCTGCAACCCGTTCTCCTATGCCGCACCAGGTGACGAAGCTCCCCGCGACTATAGCAGTGAGGTCCTGAAGCGAATCGAGGAACACCGAATCGACGCGCTGGTGGTGATCGGCGGGGACGGCACGCTATCCATCGCGCACCATCTCCACACCCTGGGCGCCCCCGTCGTCGGCGTGCCCAAGACGATCGACAACGACGTGCGCGGCACCGAGGTCACCTTCGGCTTCGACACGGCCGTCAACACGGTGACCGACGCCATCGACAAGCTGCACACCACGGCCGAAAGCCACCACCGCGTCATGATCGTGGAGGTCATGGGCCGCACCACCGGCTGGATCGCGCTCCACTCCGGCCTGGCCGGTGGCGGCGACGTGATCCTGATCCCGGAGATCCCGTTCAATCTCGACGCCATCCGGGAAACGATCCAGCGGCGCCAGGCGCTCGGCCGCCACTTCACCATCATCGTCGTCGCCGAAGGCGCTCAACCCGAAGGCGGCGAGGCGATCTACGAGCAGATCGGGCATCTCCCCTACGAACGACGCTACGGCGGCATCGGTGAGTGGCTCCGCCGCGAGTTGGCCACCACGATTACGCAGGAGGTGCGCTCGGTCGTGCTCGGTCACCTCCAGCGGGGCGGCAGTCCGACCGCCCGCGACCGGGTCCTCGGATCCGTGTTCGGAGCGGCCGCGGTCGACCTGATCGCGGAGGGCGCGTTGGGCTACATGGTCGGCGTCAGCGGTGACCTGGCAGGCCAGCGCCCGCACTCGGTCACCTCCGTCCCCCTCGCTGAGCCGAGCCGTGGGCCGCGGCACGTCCCGGTCGACCACTCGGCCGTGCGGACCGCGCGCGAGATCGGCATCTCCTTCGGCGATGTGAAGCCGGAGGAGCGAGTCAGACAGGAGCGTGCATGACGGAAACGCTGCCGCCGGGGAAGCTCCCGCCGGAGCTCCTGGCGTCGCTGCTCGCCTCGATCGAGTCGGACCCCTCGGTGGTCGTCGGCCCGGGCATCGGTCGAGACGCCGCGGTGGTGCGCTTTGCCGACCGGCTGCTGGTGCTGAAAACCGACCCGATCACTCTCGCCACGGATGAGATCGGGTGGTACGCCGCGCACGTCAACGCGAACGACATCGCCTGTATGGGCGCCACACCGCGCTGGATGCTGGTCACCACGCTGCTTCCGGAACACGACACCACTTCGGCGCTCGTCGAGCGCATCTTCGCGGGCCTGCGTGAGGGCTGCGACGCGGTCGGTGTCCGCCTCGTCGGCGGCCACACCGAAATCACCGCCGGGCTGGACCGGCCGATCATGGTCGGGCTCATGGCCGGCGAAGCAGAACTGGAACAACTTGTCGATCCAAGCAGCGCCGGAGCGGGCGACACCATCATCCTGGCACGGGGGATCGCCATCGAGGGCACCGCGATTCTCGCGCGCGAGATGGCGGAAACGCTGGCCGGGCAGGTTGACCAAGCCATCATCGAAAACGCGTCCCGTCTCCTCCACGACCCCGGTCTGAGCGTCGTCCCGGCCGCCCGCATCCTGCGCGACGCCCTCGGCCCACAGCTCCATGCGCTGCATGACCCGACCGAGGGCGGTCTGGCCACCGGCCTGCGCGAACTGGGCGCCGCGACCGGCCTGGGATTGGCGGTCGACGGCGATGCAATCCCCATCTACCCGGAGACGCAGGCGCTCTGCGACGCCCTCGGGCTCGATCCGCTTGGCCTGATCGCCTCCGGCGCGCTGCTGGCGGTCGTCGCGCCGGAGGGCGTGTCCACCGCGCTTGCCGCGCTCCATGAGGCCGGCATTCCCGCCGCCGCCATCGGCCGGCTCACGGCCGACCCACACGAGGCAACGCTGACCACGAACGGGACGACGGCACCGCTGCCGAGCTTCCCGGTCGACGAAATCGCGCGTTTCTTCGCCGAACAAAATGACGACCCCGCGGCTCACTAGGCCGCGGGGTTGTGTCGCGCCGAAGACTGGTACGCGACTACGGCTTGGGCATGTCGCGCAGCGCCTCGTACGCGGGCCGCGGTGACCAGTCCGCGTTGAGGACGCTCCACGGATGCTTCTCATCCTCCGGGGGCGTGATCACGGAATAGTTCAGGTTCCAGACGAACATGCCGCGCGCCCACGGCCAGTTCTCCTGGGCCCACTTGAACGCGCCGACCAGGTAGTCTGCCTGGTCCTGCTCGCTCACGTCGGCACCGTATTCGTACCCCGACGCCTGGTTGGCCGTCGTCCAGCCGAATTCGGTGATCCACACCGGCCGCGGGTCACCGTACTTGGCCATCACCTCGTGCAGTTGCTCGGCCCGCCGGAAGTAGAAGCTCGGGTGATCCGCCCAGTTCCCTTCGCCCGGGTTGTCGGGGAACATCTTGTCCGGCGGGTGGTTCGTCGCATTCACGTGCGCTCCCAGCACGTCGAAGTACATCGCGTAGCGGCCGTTCTCCAGCGCGTAGAACGACTCCAGATACGCCACGTCGTCGATCGCCACGCTGGGGTCGTTCACCCCGGTCGGCGTCAGGCCGCCGAAGACGATGACCGCGCTGCGGTCAACCGACTTCGCTGCCTGGTACGCCGCCTCCAGCATCTTGGCGTAGTCTTCGACCCGGACCGTGCCTCCCATCTCATGTGCCAGGTTCTGCTCGTTCCAGATCTCCCACGCGTCGACCTTGCCGTGATAGCGGCCGACCACGAACCGCACGAACTCGGCGAAGTCGTTGTAGTCGCTCAGGAGTTGCTGGCCGCTCGGGTCACGCGCCCAATCCGGGGCCTTCACAATCGTGGCAAGGACGTTGACGCCACGGGCCTCGAACTGGTCGACGATGCGGTCGGTGGGGAGGGGATCCCACTGGCCCTTAGCCCGCTCAAACTGGCTCCACTCGATCTGGATGCGGACCCAGTCGAACCCGGCCCCGGTCACCATGTCGATGACCTTATCGTTGAACTCCGCGCCCTGGTCGTCGCCGCGGGCGAAGACGTTGAAGCCGTAGATGAGGTTTCGGCTGCCCGTCTCGCCGGACGGCGCCCCATTGCTCGCCGTCGCGGTGGGCGACGCCTCACCGGCCGTCGGGTTTGCCTGTGCGGTGCTGGTGCTCTCGCCCGCCGGAGTCGGCGTGGACGATCCCCCACCGCAGGCGACCACCATCGTGGCGACCATCACCAGCAGCACGAAGAGTGCGATTCGTCTCATGACTGGTCTGGAACCCTTCCCTTTCCTCGATTCGTGGGGTGGGCCCGCTGGCACGGGTCCGCCCCGTCCCCTCCGTATGACGAATGAGAACCCGTACGGTCCCTCGCCGATTCGCGGTCCGCGCACCGGACTTGCACGTCTTCTCGCGTGTAGTATGCTCGGATGGATACGGACGAGGTCTGTTCCGGGAGGAGTCAAGCACCCCGTGGCCTTTGAGCATCACGAGTTCGAACTGCTCACCGTGTTGGTCGCCGAAGCGATCGGCGAGCCGGGCCACCGCCGTTTCCGGCTGATCGCTGGGACCGAGGGCGACCTCGTCTCGCTCTGGATGGAGAAGGAGCAACTCCGAGCGCTCGGGCTCGCCGTGGAGCAACTGATCGAACAGTTGGGTACCGCGGGGTACCCGGTCGATGACCTGGAACCCGATCCGGCGCCGTTGAACGGGGACATTCCCCCCACCGCGCCGGAATACGTCGTCAGCAAGATGGCCATCGGCTACGACGACGAGCGGCACCAACTGGCGATCTTCGCCCACGACATCGAGCAGGACGACGATGACGCCCCCATCTTCGCCGGGCGGGCCACCCTGCCGGCCGCCATGGCGCTCGCGGAGGAGATCGCCCGCGTTGTCGCCGCCGGACGGCCACGGTGCCCGCGCTGCGGCGCACCGATCGGTCCCGAGGGACACGTCTGCCCGCACAACAACGGGCACCTGCCCTGGACGCCCGAGTGAGCGCGGCCTGACCCTCACCATCCGAGCGCGTAGCCGTCTGCGCGCGGGTCGGCGGCACCGAGCAGGATCCCCCGCTCCCGGTCGATCTGGATCATCTGCGCGTGACCCATCAGCGACGAGAACGGCTCGGTGGGTCGCGCCTCGTGGCCCATGGCTCGTAGCCGCTCGATCGTCGCCTCGCCGAACCCCGGCTCGATCCGAAGCACATGCGCCGGGTCATCCGGAGTACCCCGCCCGCTGACCCAGCGCGGCGCCTCGATCGCCTCCTGCGGCTCCATCCCGAAGTCGACCAGGTTCAGCAGCAATTGCAGGTGTGTCTGCGCCTGGCCGTGACCACCCATCGTGCCGAAGACGACCCACGGCTGGCCGTCCCGCAGCAGCATGGCCGGGATCAGCGTGTGCATGGGGCGCTTGCTCGGCTCAAGCCGGTTGGCCGCATCGGGGTCCAGCGTGAACGACGCGCCCCGGTTGTTGAGCACAATCCCGGTGCCCTCCGCGACCAGGCCTGAACCGAAGCCCTGGAAGATGCTCTGGATGAGCGACACTGCCATGCCGTTTCGGTCGACGACGCACAGGTAGATCGTGTCCCCACCACCGGGACGATCAGCACCCGGCGCCCACGCGCGGTCGGGGTCGATCCGCCGGCGCAGCTCCGCCGCATACTCCTTCGCGATCAGCCGCTCGACCGGGATGGGAACGCGCTCCGGATCGGTGACGTAGCGGTCGCGGTCCACGAAGGCGAGCTTCTTCGCCTCAACGCAAAGGTGGATCAGCTCCGGGCTGCCGAAGCCAAGGGCCGCGACAACGAACCCCTCGACGATGTTGGCCATCTGCAGCGCGGTCACACCCTGGGTGTTGGGCGGCAACTCGACCAGTTCCAACCCGCGGTAGGTCGTGCGGAGCGGCTCGACCCAGTCGGAGCGATGGGCCGACAAGTCGTCGAGCGTCATCAGGCCCCCATGCTCCCGGAGGGTATCGACGATCGCCTGGGCAATCGCACCCTTGTAGAAGGCATCGGCCCCGCGTCCGGCGATCAGGCGCAACGACGCCGCCAGATCCGGCTGCCGCAGCACGTCGCCCGCCGCGGGCACCTGCCCCTCCGGCAGGAACTGCCGCGCCGCCGCATCCTGCTGCTCCAGGAGCGGCCGGGCCTGAGCAATAGCCGCGCGCAGCCCCGGAGTCACCGGGAAACCGCGCTCAGCGTAGGCGATGGCCGGCTGCAGCAGGTCGGCCAGGCCGAACGTGCCAAATCGGTCCAGGGCCGTCTCCCAGGCGTGAATCGTGCCCGGCACAGTCACCGCATGCGCACCCCGCTGCGGCATCGTCGTGTGCCCCGCCGCGACCAGCGCGTCGATGCTGGCCGCCGCCGGGGACCGGCCGCTCCCGTTCAGCGCATGCAGGCGCCCTTCACTGGGATCCCAGATCAGGAAGAAGGCATCGCCGCCGAGGGAGCACATGTGCGGGTAGACAACCGTCAGCACCGCGTTGGCCACCACGGCGGCGTCGACGGCGTTACCCCCAGCCTGGAGCGCCCGCAGGCCCGCGACGCTGGCCAGGTAGTGCGGCGTCGCCACCATCCCCTCGACGGCCATCGTCGTCGGCCGTCCCAGTACCCGGGTCATCGTCTCTCCCCCTCGCTCAGCACCGCGCAACCGGACTCCTGTGCAACAGGTCGATCGTACTACACATCCGCCGCGCTCGGCGCGGCTCTTGCGGCGGCGGGGCAGGGGGCTATCATAGCGTCGCGGCGGACGCCGCGCGGAAGGGAGCTGATCCATGGCCGACACCATCGATGCTCGGGCTCTGGAAACCGCTGAGGAGGGCGTGCTCGCTGCAGCGCGCGCACTCGTCGAGGGCCGCGCCCTCTCGTTGAGCCAGCACGGCAACATCAGCGCGCGCATCCCCGGTGCGAGCGCCTTCGTCCTGACCGGCGGCGGGACGCTGGACCGATTGGAACGGCACGATCTGGCCCTGCTTGACCTCGACGGACAGGGGCTACGCGGAAGCCTCACCCCAACCGCGCGCGAGATCATCCAGATGCACGCCGCCATCTACCGGGCGCGGGAGGATGTCGGCGCGATCATTCACACCCACTCACCCCACATCACCGCCTTCGCCATTGCCGGGAGGCCGATCCCGCCCGTGTACGAGGCCATGATCCGGTTCGACGTGACGGAACCTGTCCCGGTGGCAGCCTACGGACCGCGCGGCTCAGAGCGCTCGGTACGCAACATCCTCGACGTGCTCGGCCCAAAGACCAAGGCCGTCCTGCTGGCCAACCACGGGGTGCTGGTCTTCGACCGGGACATCGAGAGCGCGGTGCGCCTGGTCTTCGTGCTGGAGGAAGCGGCCCAGTTCACCCTGAAGGCGGATCTGCTCGGTGGCGCGCGGGAGATCCCCCAGGATCTCATCGGCGAGGCGCTGCACCGGCGCGACACATTCGCGCAGGCCGCGCAACCCGAGGAGGCCGGCCCGTGACAAGGCTGGCGCTGGCACGAGGCGCTGCCCGATGATCGACGCCTGTCTCCTCGGCACCGGCGGCATGATGCCGCTCCCGAACCGCTGGCTCTCCGCGCTGCTCCTCCGCTGCGAGGGGCACATCATCCTCTGCGACTGCGGTGAGGGGACGCAGATGTCCTGGCGCTCCACGAACTGGGGCTTCCGTGATCTGGGCACGATCGTGCTTACCCACCTGCACGCCGACCACGTCGCCGGACTCCCCGGCGTGCTCTACACCGTGGCCCATGCCGAACGGGTCGAGCCGGTCGCCATCTACGGCCCGCCCGGCACCGCGGCCGCCGTCGCCGCCATGCGGGTCATCGTTCCCCGGCTTCCCTTCCCCGTGGAGGTTCGGGAACTCACCGGGGGAGAGACTGTGGACCTCCCCGCCGGGCTCACGCTCCGCTCACTGGCTGTCGAGCACCGGGTGCCCTGCTTGGCCTACACGTTCCACCGCCCGCGCGCCCCGCGCTTCGACGCCGACCGCGCCCGCGCGCTGGACGTGCCGATCACCCTCTGGAGCCGCCTTCAGCGCGGCGAGTCGGTGACCGTGGACGGGCGAACGATCCAGCCGGAGGAGGTCCTCGGCCCACCCCGCCGCGGGCTGACCGTGGCGTTCGTGACGGACACGCGGCCTACCCCGGAACTCCCGGATTTCGTCCGTGGTGCCGACCTGCTGGTCTGCGAAGGGATGTACGGTGACCCCGACATGCTCGACCGCGCGGTCGAGCGGGGACACATGATCTTCCAGGAAGCGGCCACGATCGCCGCTACCGGCGAGGTCAAGCGCCTGTGGCTCACCCACTTCAGCCCCGCGCTGACCGACCCCGGCGCCTACCTGCCTCTCGCGCGAAACATCTTCCCCAACACCGAAATCGGCCGTGCCCATCGCACCCTCACCCTGGCGTTCCCGGACGACGAATAGCGAGGGGCTTTCGGCCGAGGAGACGGCAGAGACCGCGATGCAGGTTCGGGATCCTTTTCCGGCATTTGCCCAGCAGATGATGACAAGTCCCATCGTTTCCTGAGACCTGTCACCGTGAGTGAAGCGACGAATCTCGCGCCGGCGATCCTTCGACTCGGACGGTTCCGCTCCCGTTAACCGCCGCACACGGGACAGCGCGAATTGGTGGGCGTCGACACAGGACGCTCACCGAGACGGTGTATGCGCTCGGTGCGTGATTGGGAAAGACACCTGGCGGAGGCTCAGCGACATCCCAGCCCAGCGGCCACGACGGATGGTTACCCGAACCCGCATGGGTCGGGCACAGGGTACTGTCCCCTCGGACCGCTCAGTTAGCCCGGCCGGTGACAAGCTGGTGCAGCGTGGGGTCGGCCTTGATCTCGTAGCTCAGTTCTTCCAGGCGCGCGATCGCAAGGCCGAGCCGGATCGGCTCACCGCGGATCTGATAGATCAGGAACTCGATCGCGGTGAAGACTTCGTTCGGCATCGGACTGATTCCGGGCGGAAGCAGCCGAACGATGCGGGCCAGACGCTCGGTGAATTGCTCTTCATGTATTGCCTGCTCGGTCACCGGCAGGCGGGCGTCCAGGAGTTCGTCCAGGTCGTAGATGCTGCTGATGACCGGGGTCATGCGCTCCAGGATCGACAGGGCCACCGGCGAGATGACCCGCTGGAGCAACTCCCGATACGGATACGTGTCCTCCACCATCCCGGCCCCTTCCTGCGCGACTCGCAAATCGCGCCCACGGCCATTGTACCCGAGGGAGGCGGTCGCACGGCCTGTGCCTCGGGGATCGTTAAGTCCTAGTATGCGGTCGCGGCCCGGGAATGGAGGCGGATTCTGACAGCGTCGTAACGTTTCCCCGGCGGGCACCTGGGCACCCGAGCAGGTCCAACCGTCTCCCGCGCCGCAGGGTCTCTGAGGTCGAGGCGGTACCATTGATGTCGGGCGAATCGCCACCTGCGCGATGCGCCCGGCTGATCTACAACCGAGGGAGTGCTCGTGCGGAACCGATCCGCCGCAACCGATACCTGTACCGGCCGCCCCACCGACGCTCCTCCCTGGCACGCCCTCCCGGCCGACGAGGTCCGCGCGCGCCTCGGCACATCTGACACGGGGCTGACCGACGCAGAGGCAGCGGCACGGCTCGCCCGCTTCGGCCCGAACGAGATCCGTGAGGAGCCGCCGCCAGGGCTCCTGGTCCTGCTGCTCCGCCAGTTCCGCAGTCCGCTGAGCTACATCCTGTTCGTCGCCCTGGCGATCAGCCTCCTGATCGGTGAGACGGTCGATGTCATCGTCATCGCCTTCGCGCTTCTGCTGGACGCCGCCATCGGGCTCTACCAGGAGCGGCAGGCGGAAACGTCGCTGCGCGCGCTCCGGCAACTCAGCGCGCCGCACTCCCGCGTCGTCCGTGACGGCATCGAGCGTGACGTGCCCAGCCGGGAACTCGTGCCCGGCGACGTCGTCCTCCTGGAGTCGGGCACGCGGGTCCCGGCAGACCTCCGGCTGACGACCGCGACGTCGCTCCTGGTCGATGAATCGCTGCTCACCGGGGAATCGGTCCCCGTCGCCAAGCATCCAGACCCGGTCCCGGAGACCGCGCCGCTCGGCGACAGGTCCAGCCTCTCCTTCTCAGGCACCGTGGTCATGTCGGGGCGCGGCCGGGGGTACGTCGTCGACACCGGCGTCAACACGGAGCTCGGTGGGATCGCCAGCGCCTTGCGCGAGGCGGAGGACACGGCGACCCCGCTCCAGCAGCGCGTGGCGCATCTGGCCCGGAGCCTTGCCCTATACACGGCGGTGACGGCCGCCGCCACGGTCGCGATCGGTGTCGCGCAGGGGCAGGGAGCGGTGGACATGCTGCTCGTGGCGGTGGCGCTCGCCGTCGCGGCGGTGCCCGAGGGGTTGCCGGTGGGGCTGACCATCACGCTCGCGGCTGGCGTCCGCCGGATGGCCCGGCGCAATGCGATCATTCGGCACCTCCCCGCGGCGGAGACGCTCGGCAGCACCACCGTGATCGGCTCCGACAAGACGGGCACCCTCACCGAGAATCGCATGACGGTGCGCCGGGTCTGGTCCGGCGGGCGGACCGTCGAGCCGGGCACCACCCACGCGCTGTCCTCCGAGCCGGAACCGGTGCGGCCCGGAAATCCGGTCTACGACACGCTCCTCATCGGCGTCCTCACCAACGAGGCCGCTGTCTACCCCACCGGCGACGGCTATCACGTCACGGGCGACCCAACCGAGGCCGCGCTCCTGATCGCGGCCCACCGCACCGGCGTGGACCCGCAGGATCAGCGCGCCCGCTACCCGAGCGTCGACGAAGTCCCATTCGAAGCGGAGCGGCGGTACTCGGCCAGCCTGCGTCGCACCGGCGATGGGTATCTGCTGGCAGTCAAGGGCGCCCCGGAGCGCATCCTGCCGCTCTGCGACCGGATGCGGCGGGGAGAGGCGGTCGTGCCGCTCGACAAGGCGGCCGTCCAAGAAGCCGTGGACGACATGGCGCGCAATGGGATGCGCGTGCTGGCAATGGCGTACCGGCCGCTCGATCGGCCTCCGCGGGACACCGCGACCGCCGTCGAGGCCGGGGGTCTGATCTTCGCCGGACTCCAGGGGATGATCGACCCGCCGCGACCAGGCGTCCGTGAGGCCATCGCACGCTGTCATCGCTCCGGTATCCGGGTCTTGATGATCACCGGGGACCACGCTGTGACCGCGGCGGCCATCGCGCGCGACCTGGGGATCGCCGGGGACAACGCACGCGTGCTCACCAGCGAGGATCTCGCGGAGATGGACGCCGACACCCTCCGGAGCGCGGTAGCCGAGGTGCCGGTCTACGCCCGTGTGACCCCGCAGGACAAGCTGCGCATCGTCGCGGCCTTGAAGGAGCGCGGTGAGGTCGTTGCCGTCACCGGAGACGGGGTCAACGACGGTCCGGCGCTGCGCGCCGCCGACATCGGCGTCGCCATGGGTCGGAGCGGCACCGATGTCGCCCGCGAAGCCGCGGACATGGTCCTGGCAGACGACAACTTCGTGACCATCTGCGCCGCGGTCGAGGAGGGCCGCACCGCGTTCGACAACGTCCGCAAGGTGACCCTGTTCCTCGTCGCCACCAACGTCGCCGAGGTGGTCGCCGTCGTCGCTGCCGTCGCTGCCGGGTGGCCGCTGCCGTTGCTGGCAGCCCAGATCCTCTGGCTCAACCTCGCCACGGAGGGCCTGCAAGACATCGCCCTGGCGTTCGAACCACCGGAACGCGACGTGCTCGACCGCAAGCCCCTCCCGCGATCGGAGCCGATCCTCTCGCGGGTCCTCTGGGAGCGGGTGGCCATCGCCGGGGTGCTGGCCGCGCTCGGCACTCTGCTGCTGTTCCGCTGGGAACTGGACACCTCCGGGTCGCTCACCGCCGCGCGGTCCGTCGCGCTGACCACGCTCGTGGTTGTCGAAGCCTTCCAGGTCTTCAACGTCCGCTCGCTCTGGCGCTCCTCCTTCCGGGTTGATCCGCGCTCGAACCCGTTCCTCCTCTTTGCGACCCTGGGCGGCGTGGCGCTCCAGATCATCGCGCTCTACCTGCCTCCGACTCAGTACCTGCTCCGACTTGAGCCGATCTCTCTGGACGCCTGGGTGCGGATCGTGCTGGTCGGAGTCATGGTCCTGCTGGCGGTCGAGGTGCACAAGCGCGTGCGCCGGGTGAGCCGCTAGGCGCGGCATGGACTTTGCCCCGTCGCTCGCCAGCGAGTGTCGATCGCGGCTCGCAGGCCCCAACCCCGGGTGGCGGGTCACGCGGGAGACGAGCGCTGGCCCGGTGCCTCTCGACGTCGACTCAGGGATGAGAAGGAGTGACCGGCATGGCAAGAACCCGACGCTTCGTCTACGTTGCCCGACTCAAGACCGGCGACGAAGTCGGCCTGCGCCGCGCGCTGGAGCACCTGCCGGCGACCGCACTCGCCGACGCCGGCTTCGCGGAGTTCACTACCTACGTCGGCAGCGGCTTCTGCGTCCTCCAGTTCGGCCTGAGCGGCGACGACTTCCAGGTCCAGTTCGAGCGGTTCTGGAACAACGCGGACGTCCGCGCGTTCACCGAGCGCCTGGCCGGCTATCTGGTCGAAGGGGAGCAAATCGCGCGCGGCTTTGCGATCGGTGATCCACGGTTCCACGCCGGCGCGGAGGCAGGCACAGGCGGCGCCGTGACTAGCGCCGAGCTGCCGCTGGCCTACGAGGCATCGCACTGGCCGATGGAAGGGGCATGAAAAAAACCGCCCGCTCGGGCGGTCTCCGGAGCCGATGGTCGGACTCGAACCGACGACCTAGTGTTTACGAAACACTTGCTCTACCAACTGAGCTACATCGGCTTGTCCTGGCCGGTACCGGCCGCGCCATCGCTTGGCGCTGGAGAGTATAGCACATTCTCTCTGATGTGTCATCCCCCCTTGCCCACATCTTTCTGAGCTTGGGAGGATGTGGAGCCCACGCGGGGATTCGAACCCCGGACCTCATTCTTACCAAGAATGTGCTCTGCCTCCTGAGCTACGTGGGCACAGCGCTTGTAACTATACCCCAACAACGGCGACTGCGTCCAGACCGGGAAGCCCGTCGCCTCGCCGCCTACCCTACGACCTCTTCGGCGCCTGAAGGACGGCATCGGCCCCGCGGTGCCAGGACGTGCCGTCGAAGCCGGCGACCTCGCAACCGAGCCGCTCCAGGAACGGAACCACCCAGCGGGCCGGGTACGGCCGCGGGTTGACCGGGAAGTTGGGCGCGTGCGAGTCGGAGCCGCAGCTCACCAGCAGTCCGCGCTCATGGGCCATCGCCCGGTAGTGCTCGGTGTCGTCCTCCGTGTAGGAGCGATAGTGCGCCTCCAGGCCGTCGATCGGGATCGTTTGCAGCATTCTGTCGAGCTGCTCCGGGCTGAGGATACCGCCGCCGTCGTTCCGCCCCGGATGGGCCAGGACGCAGATGCCTCCCGCTTCGTGCGCCACCTTCACCGTCTCCTCCAGCGGGACGTCGACTCGTAGCGTCTCCCCGTACCGCATGACGAGCTGGTGCGCCGTCTGGAGGTTGGAAGCGTGGCCGTCCTTGATCGCGGTGAGCAGCACGTGTACCGGCAGCAGGGGACGCCCGTCCACGACTTCCTCAAGCGACGGGAGGGCGTGGCCGTGGGACTCCAGCGCCATGATGCCCCGCTCCGCCGCGGCGGCCAGCTCGTCCGCCTGGCGAGCCAGCAGCGCGCCGAAGCCGTGCCCGCGCTCGCTCGTCGGGTCGGCGCCGTAGACCAGCAGGTGCCACTGGCGGTCTTCCCACCACGTAGTCACCTCGACGCCGGGGATGATCAGGATGCCGCGGCTGGCCGCGTGCTCCATCGCCTCGGGGACGGAGCGCATCGTGTCATGGTCGCACACCGCCGCGACCTTGAATCCGTGCTCGACGAGGTGGTCAACCAACTGGTGTGGCGTCCACCCCCCGTCGCTCGCCCGGGTGTGGAGGTGGAAATCGACGGGGTCGTCGGCCTGGACAACGAACGATTCGGGCGTCATGGTCTCTCCCACCAGTCTGCCATCCGGCGCGTGACCTCCCGGCTGCCACGGGAGGACGCCCCCGATTATAGTCTCCCCGGACGCATGCCCGGGCGCCTCCGTCCGCGCCCCGTGGCAGAATGTGTGCGGACACAGGGGACCGTGCACGCGGTGCCCGCCTGAAACGTGGATGAGGGAGGTGGGGGATGGCCGACCGTGACGCCATCGTGGCGTTCTGCGCCGAGTACCTTGGGGTGGACCGCTTCCGGGACGCTGCCGTGAACGGCCTCCAGGTGCAGGGGCGCGATACCGTCAGCCGCGTCGCCACGGCCGTGAGTGTGAGCCAGTACACCATTGACGCGGCCCTCGACTGGGGCGCCGACGTGCTGCTCGTCCACCATGGGCTGCTCTGGGGTGAGCGGAGCGGGCCGATCGTCGGTCCCCTGCGCGAGCGGTTGAAGCGGTTGCTCGCGTCGGATTTGAACCTCATCGCCTACCACCTGCCCCTCGACGCGCACCCGGAGGTCGGCAACAACCACCGCCTCGCCGCCGCACTCGACCTCAGCGTCATCGCCCCCTTCGCCGAGGTCCAGGGACAGCCGATCGGCGTGATCGCTAAGCCGCCCGAGCCTCTCACGGTGCCGGACCTGATCAGCCGGCTGGAACGCGTGACCGAGCGGGCACCCGTGGTGCTCAACGGTCATGACGGCTCGCTCCGGCGGGTGGCGATCCTCTCCGGCTCCGGTTACTCCGCGCTCGACGAGGCGGTCGCGGCCGGCTGCGACGCGCTCGTGACCGGCGACGTGCGCGAGTCGACGATGGCGCTGGCGCGGGAGCTGGGGATCACCGTCCTGGCCGGTGGTCATGAGGCAACCGAGCGGCTCGGCGTCCAGGCGCTGGGCGAGGTGCTCCGAGGACGCTTCGGGGTCGAGACACGCTTCATCCCCGATCCCAATCCGATTTAGCCCGCCCCACCCTCTGTCCTGCTACTATCATGGTGAAGGGGCGTGATCCGGTTCCGTCGTTCCGCCCTGGCCCACGTCGCCGCGTGCCGGTGCGTGGCCACCAGCACAGATGGGGAGTACGATGCAGAACGTCGCGGAGATCTTCAAGGCGTACGACGTGCGGGGCGTCTACCCGCAGGAGCTCAACCCGGAGATCGCCTACAAGATCGGCCGGGCGCTCGTGGTTTACCTCAAGGCCAAGCAGGTCGTGGTCGGGCGTGACATGCGCATTTCGTCACCCGCCCTGGCGAGCGCCATCATCGACGGGATCCTCGACCAGGGCGCGGACGTCTGCGACATCGGCCTGGTCAGCACCGATAGCCTCTACTTCGCCGTCGGAAAGTCGGGCTACGACGCGGGCGTCATGGTGACCGCCTCCCACAACCCGCCGGAGTACAACGGCTTCAAGCTGTGCCGCCAGGAGGCGCGCCCGCTGAGCATGGACCAGGGGATCGGGGAGATTCGCGACCTCGTCCTGCGCGACCAGTTCCCGGATCCTCCCTCGCCCGGGACGGTGCACTCCAAGGAGATCCTCAACGACTTCGCCGACCATGTCCTGTCGATGATCGACACGAAGTCCGTCCGGCCGCTCAAGGTCGTTGTCGACGCCGGCAACGGCATGGCCGGCAAGGTGGTCCCGGCAGTCTTCGGCCGGCTCCCGCTTCAGGTCGTGCCGCTCTACTTCGAACTCGACGGCCGCTTCCCGAACCACCTGGCCAACCCGCTCGAGCCGGAGAACGTCGTCGACCTCCGGCACGCCGTGCTCGAACACAAGGCCGACCTGGGGATCGCGTTCGACGGTGACGCCGACCGGATGTTCATCCTGGACGAGAACGGCCAGTTCGTCGGCGGCGACATGATCACCGCGCTCGTGTCCAAGTCGCTCCTCCGCAAGCACCCGGGTGCCAGCATCGTCTACAACCTGATCTGCTCGCGCGCCGTGCCGGAAACCATTGAGCGCGAGGGCGGCAAGCCGATCCGCTCCCGCGTGGGGCACTCCTTCATCAAGGCCAAGATGCGAGAGCACGACGCGATCTTCGGCGGGGAGCATTCGGGGCACTTCTACTTCCGCGACAACTGGTACGCCGACTCCGGCATCATCGCGGCGCTGACCGTGATCGAACTGCTCTCGCAGGAGGGCGTCACCATGTCCGAGGCGCTCAAGCCGCTCGACACCTACTTCCGCTCGGGCGAGATCAACAGCGAGGTCGCGGACCAGCAGGCCGTGCTGCGGCGGCTCGAGAGCCGCTTCTCGGACGGGGAGCTTGATTACCTCGACGGACTTACCGTCAGCTATCCCGACTGGTGGTTCAATGTCCGGCCGTCCAACACGCAGCCGCTGCTACGCCTCAACGTGGAGGCCAATGACCCGGCGTTGCTCGAGGAGAAGACCCAGGCCGTCCTCTCCGTCGTCCGACAGGGATAAGCGAGGTGGAAACCCCCAGCGGCCGGGGCGAGCCCACCCCTAGCCTCGCTCCCGGCACGGACCTGACTATCGTCAAGCTCACTCCCGACGGACGCGAAGCGGCCCGCTACCCGGGCCACGCCGTGCCCGGTCCGGAGGACTGGGTCATCGCCCGGGCCTACTGGGTCTTCGAGCGGAAAGACCTGGGGTACCTGGTGTTCGATCCGCGGGACGTGTTCGTCGAATACTTCAGCCTGACCCGGCCGTACAACGCCTTCGCCCTCTTCACCGAGGACGACCGTTTCAAGGGCTGGTACTGCAACGTCACTTATCCAAGCTGGATCGAGGACGGCACGGTCTACTGGCAGGACCTGTACATCGACGTCGTGGTCTACCCCGACGGGCGCCTCCTCACCCTTGATGAGGACGAGCTCGACCGCGCCGGGCTCGCGAGCCGCGACCCGGCGCTGTACCAGATGATCCTGAGTGCCCGTGATGAACTGATCGAGCGCGCCCGGACGCGTGCATTCCCCTTCTCCGAAGCGCCAGCGTGAGCCGCACCCGCCCTTGTTGGCGATCGCGACGGCGGTGCCTCCGCGCCCTGGCGGGTCCGTCACCGCTCGGCTAAGCTAGCCCGCGGTCGCCGGAGAGAGAACGAACCGCAGCGAAGGGAGCCTGCAACGTGCCCACACCGAGAGTCGCGCCGTACGGCTCGTGGGAGTCGCCCATCCGCTCGGACCTGATCGCATCGGCCAGTATCGCCCTCGGGGCCGTCGCGGTGTCAAACAGTGCCGTCTACTGGCTGGAAGGCCGTCCGACGGAGGGCGGCCGGAGCGTGCTCGTGAAGCGGACCGCGGACGGGACCGTCACCGACGTCACCCCGCAGGGATTCAACGTCCGCACCCTTGTCCACGAGTACGGCGGCGGCGCCTTCTGGCTGCACGGAGACACCGTCTTCTTCACCAACTTCGCCGACCAGCGGCTCTACCGCCAGGATCCGGGCGACGAACCTCGGCCGATCACGCCGGAGTCGCCCGCGCCGCGATCGCTCCGCTACGCCGACGGCTGCGTGACGCCGGACGACCGGCTCATCATCTGTGTCCAGGAGGAGCACGCCCCCGACGGGCAGGTGCACAACCGGCTGGTCGCCCTCCCCGCCGACGGCAGCGCCGAACCGCGCATCATCGCCGAGGGGCACGACTTCTACTCCTTCCCGCGCGTCAGTCCCGACGGCACCCGCCTCGTCTGGACCACCTGGGACCACCCGCGGATGCCCTGGGACGGGACTGATCTCTGGGTCGGCACGCTCAACCAGGACAGCACACTCAGCGACGTGCTCCACGTGGCGGGTGGACCCGAGGAGTCGATCTTCCAGCCCGCCTGGAGCCCGGACGGCACGCTGCACCTAATCTCCGACCGGACGGGCTGGTGGAACCTCTACGCCCTGAAAGACGGAGAGCTGATCCCGCTCGCGCCCATGGACGCCGAGTTCGGGGTACCGCAGTGGGTGTTCGGCCTGACGACCTACGACTTCCTGCAGGACGGTCGCATCGCCTGCCTCTACAGCCAGCGGGGGCTGACCCACCTCGGCGTGATCACGCCCGGTAGCGGCCGCGTCGAGCCGGTCGAGACGAGCTTCACCGCGTTCCGCTCCATTCGCACCGCCCCCGCAGGCGATCAGGTCTGGGTGATCGCCGCCTCCGCCTCGCACCCGGCCAGCGTGGCCTCGATCGACCTCCAAACCGGGAACGCGACGGTGGTCCGGAAGAGCCTGGACGTCGACCTTGACCCCGGCTATCTCTCGATACCGGAACCAATCGAGTTCCCGACCGACGGCGGCCTCACCGCGCACGCGCTCTTCTACCGCCCGGCGAACCGCGACTTCATCGGGCCGGAGGGCGAGCGGCCGCCGCTGCTCGTGCTCAGCCACGGCGGGCCGACAGGCCAGACGACCTCGGCGCTCAACCTGGAGATCCAGTTCTGGACGAGCCGCGGCTTCGCCGTCGTCGATGTGAACTACGGCGGTAGCACCGGCTACGGTCGCGAGTACCGCGAGCGGCTGAAGGGGAACTGGGGCATCGTCGACGTCGCCGACTGCGTCAATGCCGCTCGCTACCTGGCGCAGCAGGGCGAGGTCGACGGTGAGCGGCTGGCGATCGAGGGCGGCTCCGCTGGCGGCTACACGACGCTCTGCGCCCTGGCCTTCACCGACGTCTTCGCCGCGGGCGCCAGTTACTTCGGCGTGGCCGATGCCGCCGCGCTGGCCCGCGACACGCACAAGTTCGAATCGCGCTACCTCGACGGGCTGATCGGACCCTATCCGGAAGCAGAGGATCTCTACCGCGAGCGGTCTGCGCTCTACCACGCCAACCGCATCTCGTGCCCGATCATCCTGCTGCAGGGACTGGAAGACGCCGTCGTCCCACCGTCGCAAGCCGAGGCGATGGTGGCGGCGCTGGAGGCCAACCGGATCCCGCACGCCTACATCGCGTTCGAAGGCGAGCAGCACGGCTTCCGTAAAGCCGAGAACATCCGCCGCTCCCTGGACGCCGTGTACTACTTCTACGCGCGCGTCTTCGGCTTCAAGCCCTCCGGCGACGTCGAGCCGATCCCGATCCGGTTCATGGAGGAGGCCGAGTAGCGCCGCGGTGTTCACCTGCCCGCCTGGGCTAAGCAGTCAGCCCGGCGTACCCGCGACCAATCCGCTAACGCGATCCGGTCATCCTGAGAAGAGCCAGCCGTTAGACTCTGCCCGCTCCTGTCATCCTGAGCACAGCGAAGGATCTCGCGTCGGATCGACCACGCACCAGAGAGATCCTTCGCTGCGCCGGGCGCGGCTGGCCGCCGCCCCCGGCTCCGCTCAGGATGACAGGGATTGTGCGACGGTGACCGATCCATGTCCCACGGTATTTCGTCAAACTCCACGTACCCAGGCGGGCGGGTTAGCGGCCGTGCGCTGCCAGGATCTCACGCAGCCGGTCGAGCGGGATGGCGGGCAAGACGTGTCCGTCCCGCCCGTCGGTCGTGGTCGCCATGCACAGCGCGTTCAGCACGGCCTCTTCCGTAGCGTCCACGGCCGCCTCGAAGATCGGGTCGATCGCGTACGACGCTACGACCTCGCGGGCCGCCGCGCCGGGCTCACGGCCGGGGCGATAGGTTGTGGAGAAGGCGACCAGGAGCTCTCCGCTCGTGTCACCGCCCGTCGACCCGGTGCGCCCGAGTCCGAGCGCCGCCCGCTTTGCCACCCGCGCCAGTTGCCGCCCGTCGAGCGGTGCATCGGTGGCAACGACGACGATGCCCGAGCCTTCGTCGCGCGACGGCGTGCCAACCTCCTCGGGCGCATACGGGAGGTGCGCCCCGACCGGCACGCCCGCTACGGTCAGACGGTGCCGCCGGCCGAAGTTGGTCAGGACCAGCACGCCGACCGTCCAACCGCCGGCGTCGGCCGGGAGGACGCGTGAGGACGTCCCGATCCCGCCCTTGAACTGGAAGCAGTGCATCCCGGTGCCGGCGCCGACGCAGCCCTCGGCAACCGGGCCGGCGCTGGCACCGTCGAGCGCGGCGTAGACATGCTCGTGCGTCACGTGGAAGCCTCGCGCGTCGTTGAGGAACGAGTCGTCGCACTCCGCCACGAGCGGGATCACCGGTCCCTCGTCCGCCCCGACCCCGCTGTCGCGCTCGACCAGGTAGCGGCAGACCGCGTCATAGACCAGCCCGACGCTCATGGTGTTGGTCAGCGCCAGCGGGGTGTTGATCCGCCCCAGCTCCTCGATCTCGCTGCGCGCCGTCATCTCCCCGGTGCCGCTCAGGGCGAAGAAGCCTGCCGCAACGGGGTTGCGCAGGAGGTCGTCGCGGTGCGGCCAGATCACCGTTACGCCGGTGCGTGCCGGTCCGCGCCCCGGAGGCAGGGTCGTATCACCCCTATGCACCGTCGTGTGCCCGACCGCGACGCCCGGGACATCCGTGATCGCGTTGTACATCCCTGGCGAATAGATGCCGATGCTGATGCCGAGATCCCGCGCTCGAACCCGTGGTTCGCCCACCCCTGTACCTCCCATCCGCCGATGCTGGAACGCGAGATGCCGTCGGGACGGCTATCATAGCGCAACGACGAACGCGCTCGAATCCCCTTTATTCGATCAGATGTTCTGGTACAATGGCCGGGCAATCAGGGTACGGTGACCAGAGGAGGACGGGACATGATCGAGCTGTCGCGGGAAGAGGCGCGTGAGCTGGCGGTCGCCGCCCAGGGGTTGGCCTGTACCCCAACTGAGCCGCCGACCTGGGAGCAGGCCGTCGAGACGGTGCGCCGGCTCGGGTGCATCCAGATCGACACCATCCACGTCGTGGCCCGCAGCCAGTACCTGGTCCTCTGGAGCCGCCTGGGCGTCTACGACCCGACCTGGCTCGATGCGATGCTCGATCCCCACCGCGAGGTGTTCGAATACTGGGGCCACGCCGCCTCGATCATCTCGATTGATCTTTTCCCCTACTTCCGGCGGCGCATGCAGTGGTACACGCAGCGGTACCTGCACGAGTATGACTGGTCCCAGAAGAATGCCCATGTCATCGACGAGGTGCGACGCGCCATCCGTGAGCACGGTCCGCTCGGGTCCACGCACTTTCCAGCTCCCGAGGATGGCAAGCGCCTCGACCGCTGGACCTGGTACGGGAACAAGCCGACAAATCTCGCGCTGGAGATCCTCTGGTCGGCCGGGGAGCTGTCCGTCCTGCGGCGGGTGAACTTCCAGCGAATCTATGACCTGACAGAGCGCGTGCTAGCCGACTGGCACGCCACTGACCTGCCCGACCCCGACGAAGAGCGCCGCGTGCTCGCCCACCGTGCCGCGCGGGCGATGGGCGTCGTCGTCCCCCGCTGGCTCAACGACTACTTCCGCACGCGCTGGGGAAGCCGAGAGCACGGCGGGCCGACCCCCGCGGCGATCCTCGAGTCCCTGGCCGAGGACGGCAAGGTGGTCCCGGCGACCATTGAGGGCCTGGGAACGGGGTACATCGCGGCCGAGAACCTGCCGCTCGTCGACGCGATCCGCGCCGGGCAGCGGAGCAACCACATCACGCTCCTATCCCCGTTCGATAACCTGATCTGGGATCGAGTGCGGACCGAGGCACTGTTCGACTTCGAGTACCGGCTGGAGTGCTACACTCCGGCCGCGAAGCGGGTCTATGGGTACTTCACCCTGCCGATCTTCTACCGCGGCCGCCTCATCGGGCGGGTCGATCCGAAAGCGGACCGGAAGGAGCGCGTGCTGACGCTCAAGTCGGTTCACCTTGAGCCTGACGCCCCTCCGGTAGAAGAACTGGCCGAGACGCTCCGGCCCGCGTTGCGCTCCTTTGCCGTCTTCAACGGCACCCGCGCGATCCGCGTCGAGTCCGCCCCGGCCGGGTTGGCCGAGGCATGGACCGAGGACTGGGCGTGACGCCGCGCGTGTCGACGTCGGAGCCGGATGAACTGGGCAGGAGAGCCGCTGCGTGAACGAGTCGCGACGTCGATCCCCGGAGGATACGCCGGAGCAGCCGGGCGGTCGATGGCTCTCGATCGAGGCCGCCTGCCGCATCCTCGGCGTCGACCAGTCGACGCTGCGCCGCTGGAGTGATCAGGGCAAGATCCCGGTCTTCCGCACGCCCGGCGGGCACCGCCGCTACAACGAGGAGGACCTGCGCGCGTTCCTCCGGGGAGAGTCGCGGCCCCGCCGCCGCATGAGCCGGCAGGTCCTGACCGATCTCTCCTTTTCCGGCTATGAGGCGGGCTACCTCCACCAGGCCCGCACCCGGCCGTGGTACAGCGCGTACAACACCGCGCAGGTCGACGAACTTCGCACGCTCGGCCGCCGTCTGGTGAAGCTGGCCGTGCGGACCATCGCGGGACGCGGCGACAGGGATCAGCTCCTCGACGAAGGGCGCCGCATCGGCCGACGCTACGGCTCGATCAGTGCCGAGGCCGGTCTGACGGCGCCCGATGCCGTCGAGGCATTTCTCTTCTTCCGCACGCCGGTGATCCAGGCAGTGACGCGCTTCATCGAGGAGGAGGACGTCCCGCCGAACCGCGCGCTACGCATCTTCGCCGAGATGACCCAGTTCCTCGATCAGGTGCTGATCGCCACCGTCGCGGCACACGCCGACGCGGCCGACTAGCGCACCTTCCCGCGGGCGATGATCGACCAGGTCTCGGCGACCTCCCCGTCGCGCACGAGGAACATCTCGTCCTGGAGGTTGACCGTCGGGCAGACGTGGTTCGGGATCACCTCGACCCGCTCGCCGACCTCCATGCCCTGCATCCCCGGCGGCAGCAGGACGACGCCGTGCTCCTCACTGAGCCGCGCGATGATCGCGTCCGGGTACTCCACGATGTAGCCATGGCCCTTCCGGCCCTGCGGCGGATCCATCGCCAGCGTCTTCGACCCGGCGTCGATCACGGCACGGTCGGGCGCCGGCCGGCTGATGACCGTCGCCAGGATCCGCAGCGAGCAGCCGTCAACGCCGATCCGGCCGAAGCGGAAGGCGGAGTTGTCGTTGAACACGTACGTCCCCGGCCGCATCTCGGTGATGCCCGGCACGGTCGGGGTGTACCAGGACGCCGGGGTCGAGCCGACACTCACCACGTCGACCGGGATCCCGTTGGTCCGGAGCAGGTCGGCCGTCTCGACCATGGCCTTCCCCGCTGCTGTCGCGATCTCGGCCAGTTCGTCCGCGTTCTGCGCCTTCGCCACGTGCCCCTCGTGGGTCATGATCCCGGTCAGGCGCAGCCCAGGCATCTGCATCACTTCGCGCGCCAGGGCCAGCGCTGGCTCGCCCGGGAGTACCCCTGCCCGATCGAGCCCGGTGTTGATCTCCAGGCGCACGTCGAGCGTTTTTCCCGCGTCGCGGCAGGCCGCCGACAACGCGGCCGCGCCCTCCACGCCGTCGACGGCGACCGTGACCTTGATCCGATCCATCAGCGCCAGGAGCCGCCGGATCTTCTGCTCCCCGACGATCTGGTAGGCCAGGAGAACGTCGTCCAAGACACCCGCGTCGGCGAGCGCTTCAGCCTCACCCAGCTTGGCGCAGGTGAAGCCCACCGCACCGGCCTCGCGCTGCATCTGGGTGATCTCGGCCGTCTTGTGCGTCTTCAGATGCGGGCGCATCGCAACGCCATGCTCGCGCGCGAAGGCCGCCATCTCCTCCACGTTGCGGCGCAGGATGGACTCGTGGACGACCAGACACGGCGTGTCAAGTTCGTCGCGGTACCCCATCGGCTACCTCCCACTTCGCCGGATCACACCGGCCACTTCTTCCCGCTGGTGTCGATCCAGCGCTGCAACTCCTGGCTGCGCTGCACCGAGTCCAGCACTTCCTGCACCTTCATGCCGTCCTCGAACGACGGCACGGCGCTCTCGCCCTCCAGAATACCGCGGACCCACTCGCGGGCAAGCAGCACGAACGGGCGCACGCGATGGTCGGCGAAGTTCGGCAGGTCGCCCCAGACGTCGGGCAGCTCGATCTCGGTCAGCACCTGCTCGTCGCGGCGCATGCCGAAAACCCGCCCGTCGGCCTGCACGGCAAGCAAGGCGTCCGTGCCGACCGCGACGATCTCATCCCCAAGATCCATCGGCGCCACCGCGGACACGTGGATCGTCGCCAGCGCTCCGCTGGCGAACTGGAGGATCAGGCTGAAGTTCTCACTGCCGCGGATGGTCCGCGGCAGCGCGCCGGCGACGGCGTGGATCTCCCCGAACCACCAGCGCAGCGTGTCGATATAGTCGGAGCCGAGCGCTCCCAGCACCCCGCCTGCACGCTCCCCCGCATCGAGCGAGGACGTAGAGTGGCGCAGCCGGTCGCGCCACGACTGGCGAAAGACGGTGAGGCTAACGGACTGCAACTCCCCCAGGTAACCCTGGTCGATCAGGCGCTTGCACACCTGGCGGGAGGGCAGGAACCGCGTCTTGTAGTCGACGGCGTGCCGGATCTTCGCGTCACGTGCCAGGCGGTGCATGTCGCGTGCCTCGGCGGCATTGCGCGCCATCGGCTTCTCGCAGAGGATATGCAGTCCCGCTTCCGCGGCCGCGATCGCGATTGGGTGGTGGTACTCCGGCGGCGTCGCGATCGTCACCGCGTGGAGGTTGGCTTCTCGAAACATGCGGCGGTAGTCGTCGAAAAAGTGGGGAACCTGATGAAGGACGGCCGCGGCCCGCGCACGCTCGATTCGCGAGGCGCCGACCGCCACCACCTCCACCTCGGGGATCTGCCGGAGACCCGGAATGTGCACGGCGGCGCCCACTCCGGTCCCGATCACACCCACGCGAAGTGGTTTGTCTGCCATCGTGGGGATGCTCCCTTCCCCGGAACGTTCGTGGGGCCAAGTATGAACGCGCTCGGGCACCAGCGGCAAGCGGAAGACGTTCGTCAGTCCTTACGGGTCACTCGGCCCCGCCGGGCGGAGCATCGGACAGTGTGGGCAGCCCGGCAGACGACGCAGGATGCGCGAGAGGCATCACTCTCGCGGCAGGACGCGCACGCGACGGCCTTCGATCCGCAGCCGCCCCTCGGCATACAGCCGGATCGCCTCCGGGTAGGCACGGCACTCCTCGGCGAAGACGCGATGCGCCAATGACTCTGGCGTGTCGTCGTCCAGCACCGGGACGCAGCGCTGGATGATGATCGGCCCTGCGTCGTATTCCTCGTCTACGAAGTGGACGGTGCATCCACTGACCTTGACGCCCGCCTCCAGCACCGCCCGATGGACCCGGTCGCCGTAGAACCCGCGCCCGCCGAAGAGCGGCAGCAGCGACGGGTGGATATTCATCACCCGTCCTTCGAAACCCGCGGGGATGGCGAGCTTGGCCAAGAAGCCGGCCAGAACCACCAGATCGACCGTGTACGGCTCGATCGCTGCCCACACGGCGTCACTGAAGGCCTCGACCGAGGGAAACGCGCGGCGTGGGATCACGGTGACCGGCAGCCCGGCTTGGCGCGCGATCTCAATGCCCCGCACGCCGTCGCAACTGCTCACCACCACCTCAACGCGCGCCGGAAGCTCCCCGCGGTCGATGCACCCCAGCAGGTTCTCCAGCGTCCGCCCGCTTCCGGACAGCAGCACCGCCAGCCGCACCGTCGTCCCCATCGCGCCCGAAGTCTGACTCACCGCCCGCCTCCTCCCGCCGGGATGATACACGGTGGCGGGGTCCGGATAGGCACCGATCGGAGCACCGAATTCCGGCCCACCCGGAATGCCCGGAAGAGACGTGTCGCGTGCGACTCCCCCGATCGGCCTACACCCGCACCGGTCTCGACGGCAGGTGCGAATCCGATGTTCCCCTCCCCGGACGCGCCATCCGGTCGAGTACAATTGCGTCCGGAGACGGCGGGCGAGAACGTACGCCCCAGCGCGGTTGGGAGGACGGCCCTTGCAAACCGAAGAGCGATCGACACTGCCGCTGCCCGACGAGGCGAGCGGCTCCCCGGCTTCACCCGATGCGGTCGTGGTGCTGGATTACGGGTCGCAGTACGCCCAGTTGATCGCCCGGCGGGTCCGCGAAGCCAACGTCTACTGCGAGGTCTTCCCCTTCGACACCGGCTGGGAGTCGGTCGCCCACCTGCGACCCAAGGGGGTCATCCTCTCCGGGGGACCGGCCAGCGTCTACGAGCCGGGCGCGCCCACCCTGCCCGCCTGGGTGCTGGAGCAGGATCTGCCCGTCCTCGGCATCTGCTACGGCATGCAACTGCTGGCGCAATCCCTCGGCGGGCGCGTCGCGCCTGCGACGGAGCGTGAGTACGGCCCGGCCACGATCGAGGTTGTGGGGTCGAGCCCGATCTTCGCGGATCTCCCGGAACGACTCGATGTCTGGATGAGCCACGGCGACCGTATCGAGGAGCTCCCCGAGGGTTTCACGGCGCTCGCGCGCAGCGACAATTCACCGTACGCGGCGATGGGTCGCGGCCATGTGATCGGCCTCCAGTTCCACCCGGAGGTCGCCCACACGCCGCTGGGCGGCACCATCCTGCGCAATTTCCTCTTCGACATCTGCGGCTGCGAGGGGAACTGGACGGCCGCTTCCTTTATCGACGACGCGGTCCAGCGGATCCGCGCCCGCGTCGGCAAGGACCGGGTGCTCTTGGCCCTCTCGGGCGGCGTCGACTCGGCGGTCACCGCGGCGCTGATCCATCGCGCGATCGGCGATCAGCTCACTCCCGTCTTCGTCGACACCGGTCTGCTGCGGGAGGGCGAGCCGGAGACCGTCCGCGAAGTCTTCGGCCGCCACTTCCACATGAACCTCGTCTCCATCGACGCGAGCGAGCGGTTCCTGACCCGGCTGCGCGGGGTGACCGATCCGGAGCAGAAGCGTAAGATCGTCGGCGCCGAGTTCATCAGCGTCTTCGAAGAAGCAGCGGCGCGACACGGCCCGTTCCGCTTCCTCGCCCAGGGCACGCTCTACCCCGACGTCATCGAGAGCGCCACCCCGCGCGACTCCAAGACGGCCGCCAAGATCAAGACGCACCACAACGTCGGCGGGCTGCCGGAGGACTTGCAATTTGAGCTGCTGGAGCCCGTCCGGATGCTATTCAAGGATGAGGTGCGCGCTGTCGGGCGCCTGCTCGGCCTGCCGGAGGAGATCGTCCAGCGCCAGCCCTTCCCCGGGCCAGGTCTGGCGGTCCGCATCCTCGGCGAGGTCACGCCGGAGCGGCTGCAGCCGCTGCGCCGGGCCGACGCCATCGTGCGCCAGGAGATCGAGGCCGCGGGGCTCGGGAACGACGTCTGGCAGTTCTTCGCCGTGCTCCTGCCGGTGAAGTCGACCGGGGTCATGGGTGACCAGCGCACCTACGCCGACGTGTGCGCGATCCGCGCCGTCACCAGTGAGGACGCGATGACCGCCGACTGGGCACGCCTGCCGCACGACCTCCTGGCGCGGATGAGCAACCGGATCGTCAACGAGGTGCCCGGCATCAACCGGGTCGTCTACGACATCACCAGCAAGCCACCGGGCACGATCGAGTGGGAATGAGCGGAGTACGAACATGCGGGTGATGGTAGTCGGCAGCGGCGCGCGGGAACATGCCCTCGCCTGGAAGCTACGCCAGAGCCCGCTCGTCGACGCCCTGTTCGTCGCGCCGGGGAACGCCGGGACGGCCGCCATCGCGACCAACCTCCCCATCCAGGCCAACGACGTCCCCGCGCTGGCCGACGCAGCCCAGGAGCACGGCATCGACCTGACCGTCGTCGGGCCGGAAGACCCGCTCGCACGCGGGCTCGTCGACCATTTCCAGTCGCGTGGTCTCCTCGTGGCCGGACCGACCGCGGCGGCGGCGCGGATCGAGAGCAGCAAGGCCTGGGCGAAGGAGATCATGACCGCGGCGGGAGTTCCCACGGCCGCCTGCCGCACGTATGTCGATCTGGACGCCGCGCTCGCGGCCGTGCGGAGCGCCGAGCCACCGATCGTCGTCAAGGCGGACGGGCTGGCCGCGGGCAAGGGCGTGGTGGTCGCCGCAACCCACGCTGAGGCCGAGGCGGCGGTGCGCGACATGCTCGGCGCCGGTACGCTCGGTGAGGCCGGGCGCTGCGTCCTGATTGAGGAGTGCCTGACCGGCCAGGAGGTGTCCCTCCTCGCCATGACCGATGGGGAGACGATCTACCCGCTCATCCCGGCCTGCGACTACAAGCGCGTGGGCGACGGCGACATCGGCCCCAACACCGGCGGGATGGGTGCCTACGCCCCAGTGCCCGCGGTCGACGCCGCTCTCCAGCAGGAGATCGTCGAACGCATCATTCAGCCGACCGTCGCGGATATGCGCCGTCGCGGCATCATCTACCGCGGCGTCCTCTACGCCGGGCTCATCCTGACCGCCGACGGCCCGAAGGTGCTGGAGTTCAACTGTCGGATGGGCGACCCCGAGACGCAGGTGATCTTGCCGCTCCTCGACGGCGACCTGGCCGCGCTCTTCGACGGCATTGCCCGTGGGCGGCTCGGCGACGTTCCCGCCCCGCGCTGGCACGACGGAGCCGCCGTGGGTGTGGTCCTCGCGTCCGGCGGCTATCCGGGCAGCTACGCCACCGGCTACCCCATCCACGGGCTCGACACGCTCCCCGAGGACATCATCGCCTTCCACGCGGGCACCGCGGTCGGCGACGATGGTAGCGTCGTTACGTCGGGCGGGCGTGTGCTCACGCTCGTCGCGCGCGGCCCGGATATAAGCGGCGCCCGGCAGCGGGTTTACGCGGCAGTGCCGGGCGTCGAGTTCACCGACATGGTGTATCGGCAGGATATCGCGTTGCGGGAGACTCAGCCGCGAGCGGCCGCCCGCGGCTGAGATCGGGCCGGCTACGACCCGGCGCTGACCACGCCGCCGCCAGTGCTCGGCGGCCCGATCTCGACCCAACCGTTGCGGACAGCACACAGGACCGCCTGGACGCGGTCGTTCACCTGCAATTTCCGCAGCACCGAGGTCATGTGGTTCTTCACCGTCTGCTCGGTGATGAACAGCGCCTCAGCGATCTCTTTGTTTGAGAGGCCCTGCGCTACGCAGTCGAGCACCTCGACCTCACGGACCGACAGGGGCAGCCGCTTCGGGTCGGACACCGACCCTGCCTCGCCATCCTCGCCGGTGAGCTGCCGGAACTCGGACAGAACCCGCCACGCCAGCTCCGGCCGCGACATCACCTCCAGGTTGATGAGCTGCTCGCCCTGGGCCACGCGGTCGAGCGACGAGATCAGCTCCTGCGCCTCGATGTCCTTCGTGAGGAAGGCCGAAGCGCCCGCACGGACGGCTTCGAACAACCGCTCATCATCCACGTGCATCGACAGGATGATGATGTGCATGGAGGGGTGCTGCTTCTTCAGGATGCGGGCCACGTTGAGGCCGGTGACGCCGGGAAGCTGGATGTCGATCAGGGCAATACTGGGCCGGTGGATATCGGCCTCGCGGATCGCTTCGTGGCCGCTCGTCGCCTCGGCTACGACCTTGAACGCGCCGCCCTCTTCGATCAACCGGCGCAGACCCTGACGAAAAAGCGGATGGTCATCGACGATCAGAACGGTTCGCCCATTGCCACTGCCTCGTCTACGCTCCACAGTAACCCCCCGATTGCTACAGAGCACGCCGGACGTAATCGAAAACGTGATCCGGACTTAGTCCCTTCGCCCAGATCTCGTGCCCCACCGTACTCTAGTCCCGCATCCAGTCGAAACCAAGAGCACAATGGGGTGGATCGTACTCGGCCCATTCGTACCGATCGACAAGTACTTCCGCACCGCAACCAGACTCCTCGGCGCCGAGTAGGTGTACGTACACTCTGTCCGTAAGTGTAGCATGTGTACGTACACTTGTAAAGAGGGGGCAAACGGGGAAGTCTTGAGCAAACGTTGCGACGGGAGATTGAGGAGGCTGTACGATGGCACGTCCGAGCAGTTAGGTATCGGTTTCGTAAAGACGTGCCAGCGCCCCGGCAGCTCGCGCCATGCGTTCCCGCAGAACCTGCGGCGCCAGCACCTCGGCGTCCGCCCCGAACTGGAGCAACGCGGGCACTGCATGCTCGACCGACTCGATCGGGACCTCGGCGTGCACCCACCCCGCACTATCCGGCTCGCTCGCGCTCGCCAGCGCCATCCGCGCCACGCCCTGCCCGAGCAGGTAGGGCAGAAGAGCCACCCCGCGCGGCGAGAGCCGGACCGTCGCGCGGTCGCGATAGAGCCGGTCGGCGAACCCCTCGGACCAGGACTCCCAGTACTCCGCCAGGTCGAACCCGTCCGGCCGCTCGAACCAGCCGTCCTGGTACTCCAGGTCAAGGATGCGCGATACGCGGTACGTGCGAGGCTGCCCGTCCACCTGTGCCACCAGGTACCAGACGCCCGCCTTCAGGACCAGCCCGAGCGGCTCGAGCGTGCGCGTCACCTCCCCGCCCCAGCGACGGTAGCGCACCCGGATCGGCCGCTGCTCCCAGACCGCGTCCGCGACGGCTCCCAGAAACGGGTTCTGCTCCTCCTCGTGGAACCAGCCGGGCGCGTCGAGGTAAAAGCGCTCCCTGATCCGCGCGGCGCGCGCCCGCAGCTCGGATGGAAGGGCGGCCTCCAGCTTGAGCTGCGCCGTGGCGAGGACCGTGCCCAGGCCAAGCTCGGCTGCCGGTCCCGGCACCCCGGCGAGGAACAAGGCCTCCGCCTCATCGGGCGTCAGCCCGGTCAATCGGGTCCGGTAGCCGTCGAGCAACTGGTAGCCCCCGGCGGGGCCACGGTCGGCGTAGATCGGCACGCCGGCCGCCGCCAGCGCTTCGGTGTCCCGGTAGACGGTCCGCACCGAGACTTCCAGGGCATCCGCCAGCTCCCGGGCCGTCATCCGGCCTCGGGTCTGAAGCAAGAGGAGAAGCGACAACAGACGGCTCGCTCGCATGTTCGCAAGTGTACTGCAATTCCTGCCACGACCTGACAGGTATGCCTGAGATACTGATGATGTCCCGCGGGGCAATGGGACACGACGCGAGCGAGAGGAGCCACCGACATGAACACCACCGCGACCGGCCACTTCGACACGATCTCATGGGATGAGCATCCGTTCGGCGAGGCAAACGGCGGCCCGAAGCTGGCACGCGCCTCGGTGACCAATACCTACCACGGCGAGGTCGAGGGCCGGGGGACGGTCGAGTACCTGATGATGTACCACGACGACGAATCGGCGACGTTCATCGGCCTGGAGCAGATCGTCGGCCGCCTCGGCGGCCGCGAAGGCAGCTTCGTGCTCCAGCACCGCGGGACGTACCGGGACAGCACCGCCACCGGCACCTGGTCCGTCGTACCGGGCTCCGGCACCGGTGATCTCGCCGGCCTGGCCGGCGAGGGCGGTTTCGAGGCCCGGCACGGCGAACCTGCCACCTACACACTGCGCTTCACACTGGAATGAGTCGCATGCGCGCCGCGCTGAACGCGCGGCGCACCTCCCTCGGAAGGAGAGAGCCGCAAAGATGACGACCTATGGTCTCTACCTCGAATCCGGCCCCCGGCGCCGCAAGACGATGGTGCACGTGCTGGACCTGCTCGGCTGCGTCGCGGTCGGCCCCACCACCGACGACGCCCTTGCGGCAACGCCGGACGCCATCCGGGCATTCCTGGGCACGCTCAAACGCCAGGGTGAACCGGTCGACCCGGACGCCCCGTTTCAGACCGAAGTCGTCGAGCATGTCATGGAGGGCATCTGGCTCGGCAACGGCTCGCCCTCGATCCTTTTCGGACCCGACCTCGAGCCGCTAACCAACGACGAGCTTGAGGTCCACATCCGGCGCTTCCAGTGGATGCGCGAGACACTGGCTGACTGGGCCGCCACCCAAACCGACGCCGATCTCGATGCGGCACCCGCCGAGGGCGGACGTCCCGGCCGGGCGGTTCTCCTCCACGTCCTCGGCGCCACGGGCGGGTACCTGAGCGTCGCGTTCGGCAGCTCCCGCGGCTTTTCCGCCATCCAAGGCGCGGCCGAGCGCGGCGAGCTCAGCCTCCCCGAAGCGCTCCGGCGAAGTGGCGCTCTCGCCGTTGAGCGGCTTCGGGCCGCTACGCCCGAGGAACTCGCCACCGTGCGGCAGCGATCCTCCGGGCCAGCAACCGTGCGGCAAGGACTTCGCCGCCTGCTCGAGCACGAGTGGGAGCACCTCGCGGAGCTGGCGCGGCGGCCGGGCGGGCCTCAACTCTGAGGCCCGTCTCCCACATGCTTCCCGCCGAGCCGTAGCCCGAGGTACGCCAGCAGCGCCACCACCGACTTCGAGTCCGCGATCTCTCCCCGCGCGATCAACCCGGGCACCTCATCCGGCCGCACTGGCACGACCTCCAGCCGCTCATCGTCAGCGGGATGCATCGCACCCGGCTGGAGGTCGTCCGCCACGTAGACGATCAACTCCTCATCCGCCCAGCCGGGGCTGACGTAGAACCGCACCAACTCCCGCAGCGCTTCCGTCCGGTAGCCAGTCTCTTCAGCCAGTTCACGCCGCGCGCACGTCTCGGCGTCCTCCCCGGGCTCGCGAGTCCCGGCCGGGATCTCCAGCAGCGTCCGGCCGACCGCGTGGCGGTACTGCCGGACCATCACGACCGTGCCGTCGGTCAGCACCGGGAGCACCCCCACCGCGCCCGGGTGCTCCACCACCTCCCGCTGCCGTTCGCGTCCATCCGGCAGCCGCACGGTGTCGACCCGCACACGGATCAACTTCCCGTCGAACGGCCGCTCGCTCCGCACCACCGTCTCCGGCTGCACCGCTGCCTCCCTTCGGGTATTGACCCTTCCCGCACGCTCCCCCGCGAGATCCGCGCCGCGCACGAAAAAACCGGCCCATCGGCCGGTCGTGGAGGCGCCGGGCGGATTCGAACCGCCGAATCAGAGTTTTGCAGACTCCTGCCTTACCACTTGGCTACGGCGCCGTTTGCGTGTTCCGGCAAGGATTCTACCACAGGTCGCCCCCCGACTGCAGCCCACTGACACAAACCAGACACAAACCGCAGGGCCAGGTGGGCAGGATGACCCCTTGCCGGCAAGCGTGTCAACAGCACCGTTTCCGTCTTCCCAAGACGGGATGGCCCTTGCGTAGCGGTTAAAGAGTTCTCAGAAGGTGACGACGCCGTTCCCACCAGGACCGTCAGGAAGCGGTATTGGCACTCGCTTCCCGGTTCCCTCATGAAGCGATGCTCTCAACGAACGAACCCGGCCATACGTCTTGTTCCACGACGCGGCCGCGAAGCCAGGAGACAGTCAACCGACACCGACATTGGACCTGATGTACGCGATGGAAGACCTGATTCCGGCTCTTCGGCGTGATCCGGGACACAACATCGAGGGTCAAGTGTGCGGAGGCATTCAACGGCCGTTCGTGCACGATCTCAATCAGTACCGCGATCCAAGAGAAGCTCAGAACGAGCAATCGCGCCCTGCCGTCTAGTTGGGCGCGGCACTACTCCTCCCTCGTCATGTTCCCGCGGCGCGATTGTTCGGCATCCGGATCGGGACCGCTACCAGGTCGCGGCGCACGGGAAGGTCAGCATGTTCCTTGCACCCGGCTCGGTCAGCCGCTAGGCTAAGGACAGGGTGGCCCGGGCTTCGGCCCGTGGGCCGCGCCGCCGCATCGCAGCGCATGGCATACGGATGGGCGGCCTGATGGATACCAACGTCGAGGACCTCGAGCAGACCTCCCTTACCCTTCCCGACGGTACGGTCGTCGTTGCCCGTCTGATCCAGCCCGACGACATGCGCGCCCTCCAGCGTTTCCATACCCGCCTCAGCCAGCGCTCGATCTACCTGCGCTTCTTCGGCGTCGTCCCCGTACTGAGCGACGAGCGCGCGCGCTACTTCACCCACCTCGACGGGCAGGACCGTTTCGCCTACGTCGCGCTCGATCCGAACGACCCCGATGAGATCATCGGTGTGGTGCGCATGGATCGGGAGCCCGGTACGGACTGCGGGGAGTACGCGGTCATCGTCGAGGACCGATGGCAGGGGCGCGGGCTCGGCTTCGCCCTGACGCGCCTGCTCATCGCCGGTGCCCGGCGCCGCGGCTATCGGACCATGTATGCCATGGTGTTGCCAGAGAACGTGCGGATGTTGAACCTCTTGCGCGACCTCGGCCTCCCCGCCCGTGTTCGGTGGGTTGACGGCATGGAGCGGGTCGAGGTCGACATCTCGGTCCCCGAGCGGCCCTCGCTGGCCTGACCGAAAAGCTGCGCCGCCTATTCGCTCGACACGACCGCGGCACGTTCACCGGCCGTGCGCAGGTCGTCGATGAACTCGCTGAAGCGGTCGTCGCGGTCCTGGGTGCGGCGCAGCAGGTACGCTGGGTGGTAGGTCACCAGGGTGGGGAGCCCGTTCGGCCCATCGAACCAGATCCCCCGCTCGCGGGTGATCCGCAGCGTGCGCTGGAGAACGGCGCTCCCGGCGGTGGCACCGAGGCAGACGATCGCGCGCGGGTCGATGACGTCCAGCTCGCGCAGCAGCCAGGGGCGAAACCACTCGACTTCAGCCGGGGTCGGCGTCCGATTGCGCAGGCGGCCACCCACACCCTCCATGGTCGGGCGGCACTTGACGACGTTGGTGATCCACAGTTCGTCTCGGTCAATCCCAGCCAGCGCCAGCGCCTCAGTCAGGACCTGCCCGGCGGGACCGACGAACGGGTGCCCCAAGCGCTCCTCGCGACCGCCGGGCGCCTCGCCGATCAGGACGAGGTCCGCCGCCAGCGACCCCTCCCCGAACACCGGCCGTTTCTCGTCGCAATGGCTGGCGAACCCAGAGGCCGCCAGCATCTCACGCCGGATCTGCTCCATTCGGCGGCTGCGGGCGACGATCTGTTCATCATCGACCATGCTGATGCCCTCTCGCACCCGACATGCGCCGAAGCAGTGCAAGATAGGGACCAGTGGAGCGCGCCGGCTCGAGCCGGGTCATCCGACGAGCACGAGCCCCTGATCGGTCACACGTGCCTCAGGGATGACCGACAGCGCCATGAACGAGAGAAGCCCGAACGGCGCCGGAACGGTGCTCCCGAGCGAACGGGCCACGTCCTCCAGTCGATGGTGGGTGGCGGCAACCTGCTCGACCGGCTCCGGCGACAGGATACCGGCCACCGGCAGCGCAAGCGACTCCAGCACCTGCCCATCGGCGACCGCCGCCAGCCCGCCCTGGAGCGCTGCCACCGCCTCGATCGCAGCGATGATGTCGGTGTCGTTGGTGCCGACGGCCACGATGTTGTGCGCATCGTGAGCGATTGAGGAGGCGAGCGCGCCGCGCTTCAAGCCGAAGCCCTGCACCAGTCCCACGCCGACCCGCCCGGTCCCGTGGTGCCGCTCCACCACGACGAGCTTCAGCAGGTCGCGTTCGGCATCGGCCACCACCGCGCCGTCCTGCACGGTCGGCTTCACCGTGAGCTTGCGGGTCACGATCTGGCCCGGGATGGCGCCCACCGCAACCATCTCCTCCGCGGCAGGGATACGCAGGTCGTCCGGCGTCAGCGAGCCGATGTGGACGGTGTTCAACAGCGACTCCGGGATCGGGGCGGTGACATCGAACTGCGGCCGCCCGTCCACGGCGACCACCGACCCGCCGAAGAGCACCAAGCGCGGGCGGATATCGTCCAACCGCTCGAACACCACCAGGTTCGCCTGGTAACCCGGTGCCACGAGCCCGTACCCGGGCAGCCGCCAGTACTCAGCCGGGGTAAGGGTCGCCATCCGGATCGCCCGGATCGGATCGAGCCCCGCCCCGATGGCCTTGCGCAGGATGGCGTCCATGTGGCCGTCGTGCAGGAGTGTCCCGGCGTCGCGGTCGTCGCTGGCGAAGCAGCAGCGTGGATAGGTCCGGTCATCGACGAGCGGAAGGAGGTCCAGGAGGTTGTTCTGTCCCGAGCCCTCGCGGATCATGACGGTCATGCCCCGGCGCAGTTTCTCGCGCGCTTCCTCCAGGGCCACCGACTCGTGGTCGGAGGTCATGCCCGAGCCGATGTAGGCGTTGAGGTCCTTTCCGCTCACGCCTGGCGCGTGCCCGTCGCGTCGCGGGGCCGGGATGGACAAAATGGCTGCAATCTCCGGATCTCCGGCCAGCACGCCGGGGAAGTTCATCATCTCACCCAGCCCGACCACACGCGGCAGCGCCATCGCCTCGGCGATCGCCTCCGGGGTCATGACCGCTCCCGAACTCTCCATCGGGCTGGCCGGGACGCACGAGGGGACCGTGAAGAACACCCCGAGCGGCAGGTTTTCCGACGCCTCCATGAGCGCTCGGATGCCCGCGACGCCAGCGACGTTGGCGATCTCGTGCGGGTCGGTCACGACGGCGCCGGTCCCGTGCGGCACGACCGCCCGCGCGAACTGGTCGATCCACAGGAGCGAGCTTTCGACGTGGACGTGCGCATCGATGAAGGACGGCGCGAGGTAGTCACCACCAAGGTCGATCACCTCGTGGGCGTCGGTGTAGTCCCCAACCCCGGCGATCTGCCCGCCCGTGATGGCGACATTGAGCCGTTCCACCTCACCCGAGGCGACGTTGACCACCCGCGCATCGCGCAGGAGGAGGTCGGCCGGAGCCTGCCCCCGCGCCACGGCCAGGAAGTGCTGCCACCGCTCCACCATCGGATCTCCCTTCATGTCGCCACCAGGGATACTCCGCCCATCAGCGGGCAAGAAACGCCGCGGCTACTCGACCAGCCGCGTCTCAACCAGGGTGATGACCTCGTTCAACTCCGCCAGTCGCTCCTTGGCGATGCGACCGATCTGCTCACGCAGCGAAAACGGGAGCTGGAAGCGCAACCGCACGCCGACGCCGTGCTCTGCCTCCTCCCACCACACCTCCTGGTTCGGCTCCAGGAAGCCCCGTGCGATGGCCGGCAGCGAGACCCGCGCCAGGCGCTCCATCGCCTCACGGCGACGCTCGTTCTCCTCATCCATGAAGAGCCCTGGCGACGTGTCCCAGACGTCCAGTTCGTAGCCGTCCTCGCCCACGCGGACGTCGACGTGCCCTTCCTCTGTGTCACAGGCAACCGACCAGCGATTCTCTGCGTCAAGCGTGATATAGGCGTAGAATCCGGCATCCCGCAGGATGTCCGCGACGGGCTCCAACGCCTCGCGCGGGTTGGGCGCGCCGCCATTCGCCCGGCCGTTCGCCTGGCCCATCATGTCGCCACCTCGTCGTCGCTGTCCCCGTCCCCGTGCGCCTCGTCGCCGAGCAGTTGACGCGCGACCCCGGCCAGCGCCCGCGCCACGCGCGCCGCCTCCGGCGCGACGTCCTCCCGCACGTGCAACTCGACGCCGGGCGCCACCGCCCAGCGACGCCAGACCGCGGGGGGCGTGCCCTCTCGAACGGGCACCGTCGGGGCGCCGAGACGGCGGCGGATCTCATCCAGCCCCAGATTGGCTTCTCGCAGCACCTGGATCTGCCGAAGCCGGTCGAGATGAGCGCGCCGGTAGTGCGCCGCCCGCCCGCGGCCGACCGGCGGTGGGAGCAGCCCCTGCGCGACGTAGTAGCGAATCCGCCGGGCCGGCACGCCGCTCCGCTCGGCAAGCTGGTGGATCGTCATCGCATCGGGTTCCGGCTCTCGCGTCCGGTCCGGTCCAGCCATGCGCTGCCCTCTCACTCGCCCTATAATACGGAATCCTCACCGCACCGTGCCGCCCCCCAAGTTGCGACACGCGGCGGCGGATGATCGACGGACGAAGGGAGCGCTACCCATGGCCGCACCAAACGACAGCCAGCTCGAACAACAGATCGCGATCCTCCTCGATCAGGCCGGGATCAACGTCGGCGTGGATGTGGAAAACGGGGTTGCGCGGTTGAGCGGTCTGGTCACCTCGACCGAGATGCATCAGGCCGCCATCGACCTCGCCCGCATGGTGGACGGGATCACGGGCATCGACGACGAGATCGAAGAGCTGGTCATTTCACCTGACAGCGCGTTTGAGGCGCCCGACCGCGACGAGGGCTTCGGCTACGCAGACCGCACGGCGCTGGAGGACGACGTCTCTGACACCGAGCCCGACTTCACCGGCGACGTCGGAGCCGACGCCAATGACTTCCAGCGGGCGATCGAGGAGGGGGAGCCCTACTTCCCACCAACCGATCCGGTGGTCCGCCCCAGCACCGACGACCAGGATCTGCGCATCGTCGGCGGCTTCCAGGATACGTCGATGGACGAGCTCGCCACCGAGGCTGACGCCGAGCCTGATGATGACGCGGACGAGATCTCCCAGTTCGTCGGGCGCGATGACGACGATATCCGTATCGACGTGCTCCGCGAGCTGCGCGAGGACGCGCTGACGACCGACTTGAAGCTGGAGGTCAACGTCATCAATGGCGTCGTCTTTCTGAAGGGCACGGTGTCGAGTCTGGAGGATGCGGAGAACGCCGAAGCGGTCGCTGGTCGAGTCCCCGGGGTGGTCGAGGTGCGTGATCTGACCGAGGTTCGCGAGTGACGACCGGCTGGCCGCCGCGCCTCGTCGGCGTTGTCCACCTCGCGCCGCTGCCGGGCACCCCGCGGGCGGCACTCAGCATCGACGAGATCATCGAGCGCGCGGTGGCCGACGCCCGTGCGTACCACGAGGGTGGCGCCGACGCGCTCATCGTCGAGAACTTCGGGGATGCGCCCTTCTTTCCCGAGCGCGTCGAGCCTCACACCATCGCCGCGATGGCGCTGGCCGTGCGCGCCGTCGCCGCCCAGGTTCCGCTACCGGTGGGCGTAAACGTCTTGCGCAACGACGCCGCGGCCGCGCTCGGCATCGCCGCCACGGCCGGTGCGCGGTTCATTCGGGTCAACGTCCACACCGGCGTCATGGCCACGGACCAGGGAATCATTGAGGGACGCGCCGCGGAGACGCTCCGCTACCGGCGTCTGCTCGACGCTCCGGTCGAGATCTGGGCCGACGTCCTCGTCAAACACGGCGTGCCGCTCGGCCCCCAGACGATCGAGGAGGCCGCACTGGACGCCGTGGAGCGCGGGCTCGCGGACGCCGTGATCGTCACCGGTGTCGCGACCGGCCGCAGCGCAAACCCGGAGGACGTCAACCGCGTCCGCCGAGTCCTCCCCGATACGGCGATCTACGTCGGGAGCGGTGTCACCCCGGAGGCGATCCCTGCGTTCCTGCCTGCGGCGACGGGCGTCATCGTCGGGACGTGGGCGAAGCGCGACGGCCGCGTGCAGAACCCAGTCGATCCCGCGCGCGTCGCCCGCCTGGCCGAGGCGCTCGGCTAGGGGCCGGGGAAAGGCCCTCACCCCCAACCCCTCTCCCAACTGTGGGAGAGGGGAGATCCTTGTGGGCGCCGGGAGAGGTTGCTGCCGCTCCTAACCTGGAGAGCGATGATCGGGTGCTGGCTCCCGCGCTGTTCATGGAGTTCGACGTATACCAGCCAGCCGCCCGCGACTCCCCGCGTGCCATCCTGAGCGGAGCCGGGCGGCGCGGGAGCGCCGGGCGGCGGAGCGACTGATCTCGCGTCGGATCGGTCGCGCACCTGAGATCCTTCGCTGCGCCGGGGGCGGCTGGCCGCCGCCCCCGGCTCCGCTCAGGATGACAGCACCGCGGGCACGGGTGGCGGAAAGACGAAGTTCTTTCGTGGAACTCCATGAACCACGCCCTACGGGCGAGCCGTGGCGGGGCGGAAGTCTACGACATCGAGGGAGAGGCGTTCGGCGCCGTTCCAGCGGTCGCGGCGGAGGGTGAAGGCCACGTCCGCTCGTTGCAGGGATGCCAGTTCGTCGAGGCGCTCACCGCCATTGAACGACACCGCGCCCACCCGGCGCACCAACGTACGGTTCCGCGCGACCACGTCGAAGAGGAGATGCTTGCCGTCCCGGCTGAGACGCGGGCGCTGGACGCTGACGTCTCGCATGAAAAAGACGGGGGTCGGGTTACCGGTCCCGCACGGTTCGAGCGCCTCGATCAGCCGCGCCGTCTCGGGGACCAGTTCGGCCGCGTGGAGCTCGGCGTCGAGTTGCAACACCGGGCGTGGGAACCCGTCCGGGAAGGTCTCGCCCACCAAGCTCTGCAGACGCTCTTCCAGGGTGCGAAGGTGCGCGGTCTCGACCGTCAGACCGGCCGCCCGGCTGTGCCCACCGTGCGCCACGAGCAGATCCCGGCAGGCGTCGAGTGCCTCAACGATGTTGAACCCGTCGATGCTGCGCGCTGAGCCGCGGCTCAGTTCCCCGTCCCGCGCCAGCACGACCGCCGGGCGCTGGTACCGGTCCGCCAGGCGGCTTGCCACGAGCCCGACCAGCCCCACGCTCCAGCCCTCCTCCGCCACGAGCAGGACCGATGCGAGGTCGCCCTCACCGAGCGCCAGCCGCTGCTCGGCCTGGACCAGCATCCGCTCGGTCGCCTCCTGCCGACGGGCGTTCAACTGGGAGAGTCGCCGCGCCAGCCGGCGAGCCTCGGCCGCATCCTCCGTCAAGAGCAGGCGCAAGGCCGGCATGGGGTCGTCCATCCGGCCGGCGGCGTTCACGCGGGGCGCGAGGATGAAGGCGAGATGCCAGGCGGTGAGCGCGCGGGCATCCACGCCCGCATCGACGCACAACACTTGCAGCCCCAGCGGCGCGTCGGCGGCGAACCGTCGCAGCCCGTGGTGCACAATGGCCCGGTTGTCTCGCTCCAGCGGGACGATATCGGCAACGGTCGCCAGCGCTGCCAGCGGCAGGAGCTTCGCGGCGCGTTCCTCCCCCAGCAGCGCCCGCGCCACTTGGTAGGCCACCCCGGCCGCGGCAAGACCCGTGAAGGGATAGCGCGAGTCCGGTCGCCGGGGTGAGACGAAGGCCGCGGCGGGAAGGTTGGGATCGCGGACATGGTGGTGATCGAGGACGACCGCCGGGACGCCCGCCGCCTGGAGGATGCGCAGCGCGTCGGCGTCACCCGTGCCGCAGTCGATCAGGATCGCCAGTCCCGCACCGTCCGCCGCGATCCGGTGAGCGGCATTGAGGTTCAACCCGTAGCCGTCCGTGAGCCGGTTGGGGACCATGGTGCGCACGTCGGCGTCCAGCGCTCTGAGCGTCCGCGTCAGCAGCGCGGTACCGCAGAGGCCGTCGGCGTCGTAGTCCCCGTAGACCACGATCCGCCGCTGGGCCTCGATCGTGTCGCGGATCAGGCTGACCGCCGCGGTGAGGTCCGGTAGGGCGTGTGGGTCGGGTAGATCATCGAGCCGTGGCTGGAGAAAGGCATCGACCGTCGCACGGTCGCGGAACCCTCGCCGCCACAGGATCTCACCGAGGAGGAAGTCTTCAGAGAGCCTATGTGCCCAGGGCGCTGGGTCGGGCTCGATCCACTGATACCGTGCCACGGCTCCGCCGCAATCTCTATCCCGCGGGTGTACGTTCACATGAACGATGATACCAGGCGAGAGGCGGACGGGCGAGCCCGGCGAGCGGGGAGTCCAGGCGGCGGGCCGGTCCCTCACCGACGGGACCGCGTGACGTGAACCGACTGCGCCAGCTCCCGGCCGAGGATGTGCTCGGTGCCCCCGAGCGAAATGCGGATCGGGCCGTCAAACGGGTAGCGCTCCAGAACCTCGACCTCGGCCGCGGGGTACAGCCCGAGGGCGCCCAGGTAGCGGAGCTTCTCCGGGTCGCGATCGCACACCCGGTTGACAACGGCCACCTCTCCCACTTCCAACTCACCGAGGTGGACATCGGCGGATTGTTCGATTTCGCCCTCCGGAGTGGGGATGGGATGCCCGTGTGGGTCGGTCGTCGGATAACCGAGCGCCCGGTCGATGCGTGCCTCCAACTCCTCCGAGATGCTGTGCTCCAGCCGGTCGGCCTCCTCGTGCACCTCATCCCAGGAGTACCCGAGCGCCTCAGCGAGGTACAACTCCAGGAGCCGGTGGTGGCGCAAGACTTCCAGGGCGGCCTTCTTGCCGCTCGGGGTCAGGACCACGCCACGGTACGGGGTGTGCTCCACCAGGTTCAGCTCCGCCAGGCGCTTGATCATGTTGGTCACCGACGGGCTCTGCACGTTGAGCCGTTCAGCGATTTGCTGCGTCGTCACGACCTCGGTTTCGGCCTGGAGGCTGTAGATGGTCTTAAGGTAGTCCTCCATGGCGTGGGTGATGGTATCGTCACGTCGCCGCACAGATTCTCACCGCCGTTTCGCCTGGACGTCACTGCCGGAAGGGTGTCGATGGAGCCGGAGGTCGCTCGGCACGGATCGATCACACCGACCCGGCGTATCATGCTGGACGGGCGCCGCCCCCTGGCCCGGCCGCGAGCCGTCACTCGCCGGAGATCGGACCGCGTTCGGCAGCGGTGGTCGCCTGGTTCAAGTATACGCAAATCGACGCTGCTCAGGGTGACGGGCGTCCCGCGCACCTTGCCGAGGTACCGCGCCCTGTCGCAAGATGTCGGGGTGCACGCGGACGGGTACACCGCCGCGGCATTCCGTTGATGGGAGGGTCCAATCCATGCCGCACGACCGCGTCTCCCGGCGTGCCCTGCGGCGCTCCGGCATCGCCCTGAGCGCGCTAGGTGGCCTCGGAGCGGCCGCGCTCCTCTACGCGATCTTCATCGAGCCCCGTCGGCTGCGCGTCCGGCACGTCGCGGTCACCGTGCCGGACCTGCCGGAGGGGCTGGAGGGACTCCGCGCCGCGTTCTTGAGCGATTTCCACCTCGGAGGAGCGCCCGGCAACGAGCGGGTGGCGCGCGCCGCGCGGGCTGCCATCGACCGGGAGCGCCCGGACCTGATCCTCCTGGGCGGCGACTACTTCGACCACGCGCGCTGGCAGAGCGACGGGGAGTCGGCAGCCCCACTTGCCGAATGGCCCGCGCCGACCTTCGCCGTCCTCGGCAACCATGACTTCAAGGGAGGCCCGGCAAACAGCGAGGCCATCGCCGCGCTCCTTGAGCGCCAGGGTGTGTGCGTCCTGCGCAACGCGTCGACCAGCATCCGACTGCGCGGCCAGGACGTGGTCATTGCCGGCGTAGACGACCCCTATCTGGAGTTGGCCGACCTCGACAAGGCATTGGGTGGTGCCACCCGATCACGCCCGCTGGTGCTGCTGGCTCACGCGCCGTCGATCGCGCCGCTGCTCCCGCCGGGCGCGGCGGGAGTGGTCCTCACCGGCCACACCCACGGTGGGCAGGTGCGCCTCTCGCCGTTCACCACGCTGACGCCGCTCGATATCTCCTTCTACCTGGATGGCCTGTACCGGCGGCCCCACTCACCACTCCAGCGGGGATTCCACTGGGTCCGGGGCTCGCTGTTGTACGTCACCAATGGGCTCGGCGTCACCCGCTGGCGAATGCGATTTATGTCGCCTCCGGAGGCCGTCATCCTCCACTTCACGGCGACGCCGGCCGATCCGGACGCGCCCTGCGACGACGTGCGCCGCTACGTCCGTTGGCTCCGATAGCGCCGTCGCTGGCATAATCTCGCGGGATGGCAGACCAAACGGAAAGCGGAGAGCGGTCGGGAATGCTGGCTGAGCCGATCCGGATCCTGGCTATCGACGTCGGCGCCGGGACGCAGGACGTCCTGGTCTATGAGAGCGATCGCGCCCCGGAGAACTGCGTCAAGCTGGTCCTGCCGTCGCAGACCCAGGTGGTCGCCGAGCGCATCCGCCGGGCCACCGCCCGCCGCCTCCCGATCCACCTGGCCGGCACGCTCATGGGCGGCGGCGCCAGCAGCGCCGCGGTGCAGGAGCATCTGGCCGCCGGGCTCCCGGTGACGGCCGCTCCCCAGGCAGCGCGGACGCTGCACAACGACCTGGAGCGCGTCCGAGCGTTGGGCGTGGAGATCCGCGACGAGCCCCCGCCCGGCACCGAGATCATCCGCCTGGGCGATATCGATATCGGCGCCATCGAGGCGGCCCTTGACCGGTTCGAGATCCCGCTTCCGTCGCTCTTCGCTATCGCGGTCCAGGACCACGGCTACGCGCCGGATGCGGGCGGCCGTGAGTTCCGCTACGAGTTCCTGCAGGATCTGCTTTCGCGGGGCGGCGATCTGCTGAGCATGGTCTACCGTGACCCCCCGCCCTACATGCTCCGTATGCGCGCGGTGCGCGAGCTGTTGCCCGGTGCGGCGGTCATGGACACCGGCGCCGCGGCCGTCCTCGGAACGCTGGGCGATCCGGTCGTGGCGCGGGAAGCCGCGACGGGCGGGGCGATCCTGGTCAACGTCGGCAACCTGCACACGTTCGCCGTGGCGGTGCGCGGGATGCGCGTCCTCGGTCTGTTCGAGCATCACACCGGGGGCGTCACGCCCGACAATCTACGGGAACTGGTCGACGCCCTGCGCAGCGGGCACCTCACGCACGACGATGTGGTCGCGCTAGGCGGTCATGGAGCGGCGTTCGCCCCCGACTACTCGACCATGGATCCGATCACGTTCGTCGCCATCACCGGCCCGAACCGAGGGCTCGTCCGCTCCCTCGGCTACTACGAGGCGGTGCCCCACGGCGACATGATGCTCTCGGGCTCCTATGGGCTCGTGGAGGGGTTGCTGGCGCTCCTGGCCCGCGAAGGGTTCCCCACCGGAAAGAGCCTGATCGCGACCAACGGGCGGTAGTCGCAGCCGCACCCGACGCGGTGCGGAGGGGTTAGAAGCGACGGGTCGCCAGCCGCTCGGCCAGCGCAGCCAGCCGCTCGCGGGCCGGACCGGTCGCGCCGGCCTCGTCCAGCAGGCGCAGCGCTTCGGCGTGGTAGTCGGCCACCGCGACCTGCACCTCCGTCTGTACCTCGTACTTCGCGAGCAGGCGCAGCACGGCCTCGACCGCGGCGTCGTTGACCTCGGGCTGTGCGTAGATCGCCTGCAACCGCTGCAGGTCGTTCGCGTCGGCTTTCGACGCCAGCAGAAGGATCGGGAACGACTTCTTCCGGCGGCGGATGTCATCACCTGCCGGCTTGCCGGTTACTTCCGCTTCGCCCCAGATCCCGAGCAGGTCGTCCTGGATCTGGAAGCCGAGGCCCAGAGCTCGCCCGAACGCGCGGTAGCGCTCGGCCCGCTCCACGTCAGCCCCGGCCAGCACCGCACCCGACCATGCTGCGAAGGCCACCAGCGAAGCGGTCTTCCCCTCGATCATGTGCAGGTAGGCCGCGACTGGGATATCCCAGCGCTCCTCGTAGCACAGGTCGAGCACCTGCCCTTCGACGATCCGCAGCACGGTAGCGTTGAACTCGCGGGCGACCTCGATCACGCGCGCCGCCGGCACGCCGCGCGCGTTCGAATCCAGCAGGGGAAGCTGGCTGAGCGCGAAGAGCGCGTCACCGGCGTTGATCGCCTGCCCCACGCCCCACAACGCCCAGACCGTCGGACGGTGGCGACGTCGGTCGCTGCCGTCCTGCACATCATCGTGAACGAGCGTGAAGTTGTGCAGTAGCTCGATCGAGGCCGCGGTCGGCACGGCCACCTCGGGATCCCCGCCCGCGGCCGCGCAGGCCAGGACGCAGATCAGGGGCCGGATGCGTTTCCCGGCGTCGGCCGTCGCAGGCCGGAAGTCCGGATCGGCCCAGCCCAGGTGGTACCGGAGCACACCGTAGAGGGGGAGATCACGGTCGGAGAACCGGTGGCCGGCAGCGGCTTCAGCCTCGGCGACGACCTGCCGCATCGTCCGCTCGACATCGGCGATCGCGTCGTTCACCTGCGGTGTGCCTTCGCCATGAGAGCTCGTGTCCCGCTTCGTTGCCCACCGGCCCACCCAACGGGCATACTATAGCATGATCGGAGGCGATCACCACCCCAAGCCGACGCCACCACGCACCGGGTGGTGCGCCCGCCGAACCTACCCGATTGACCATGCGTATTCGGCAAGGTTGTCCGGCGTGAAAAAGGCCGGAAAGACATAGAGTGAGGGTACGGCTGTGTTTTACATGGATCCACGGTACTTCTTGTTCATCTTACCCCCGCTCTTGTTGATGCTCTTCGCTCAGGCCCGGGTGCGCGGAGCGTTCGCCAAGTACAGCCAGGTTCCCAACCAGCGCGGCATGAGCGGCGCTGAGGTGGCGCGGGCGATCCTCGACGCGAACGGCCTCAGCGACGTGCCGGTCGAGATGGTGCCGGGTGAGCTCACCGACCACTACGACCCGCGGGAGCGGGTACTGCGGCTCTCGCCGCCGGTGTTCCAGGGTCGCTCGGTCGCGGCAATCGGGATTGCCGCACATGAGGCCGGACACGCCCTGCAGCACAAGTCGGGCTACGTGCCGCTTCAGATCCGCTCGCTGCTGGTGCCGGCGGCGAGCATCGGCTCGAACCTGGGTTGGATCATGATCCTCGCCGGGATCGTGATCGGCTTGACCCAGCTCGCCTGGTTGGGTATCGCTTTCTTCGCGGCCGGGACGCTCTTCGCCCTGGTCACGTTGCCGGTCGAGTTCAACGCCAGCAACCGCGCGCTGCAGATGCTGACGACGATGGGCATTGCCGACCGGACCGAGTATCAGCAGAACCGTGAGGTGCTCAACGCGGCGGCGCTGACCTACATTGCTGGTTTCCTCGCCGCCCTGATGCAGTTGCTCTACTGGCTCAGCATCGTCAGCGGCATGAACCGCCGCGACTAGCCATGCCCCACACCGTGACCGCGGGCGGGGCATGCGGGAAGGACCACACGCCCTGAACCCGAGGGATACTACCGGCACCGCCGGACCTCCCGCGGACGTCACCGCACCCTCCCCGCCCGCGGGTCGCATCTCTCGTGTCTCCACACGCCGCGTGATCCTGGCCGGCCTCGTGCTGGCCGGGATTGCCCTCCGCGTCTGGAGCATGGCCCGGGCAAACTGGATGATCGACGGCGACGAGGCCACCTTCGGCCTCATGGCCCGCCACATCCTGCACGGGGAGCGCCCTGTCTTCCTCTACGGCCAGCCGTACATGGGAAGCCTCCAGGCCTACCTGGGGGCGGTCTTCTTCGCGATCTTTGGCATGTCCCGCACCGCGTTCAAGGCGGTGACGTTCATCGAGTTCATCGCCTTCGCCGCGAGTGTCTACCTGCTTGCCCGGCGCGTGGCCGGCAGCCGCGCCGCGGTCATCGCGACTGCCTTTGTCGCACTCCCGCCGGTGTACGTCCTTTCGGCCACGGCGCGGCTCTGGGGGCCACTGCTCGACGCGATGACGCTGGGCAACCTGATACTCCTCCTGGCCATCGACGAGGCGTATCCCCCGTCCGTGTTCCCTCCGCGTCGCCGCTGGGTGCGCTACCTGCTCATGGGCGTCTTCGCCGGCTTCGGCTTCTGGTTGCACGGGCAGATCGCGACCTACGTCGCAGCCGCAGCTATCATCCTCGTCCTGCACGACAAACGCGTCCTGATCCGGCCCGGTCTGATCGCGGCTGCCGTCGTCGGGTTCGCCGTCGGTGCCGCCCCGGTGCTGGAGTTCGCCCGAACCCACGAGTACACGACGTTCCACCACCTCCTCGGCATCGGCGCCGAGCGGCAGCACGGGGACTATGTCGAGGTCGCCAAGTTCTTCTTCCGAGTGAACCTCCCGCGCGTGCTCGGTGTCGCCAATGCCTGGGCGCCGCTCCCCTACTGGCTCAAACTCTTGGGCGCGGTGGCGATCGCGGCGCTGGTCATCGCGGTGATCGTGCAGCGGCGCGCCGGATTCCTCGATTGGCTCCGGCTCTCGCTGCGCCGAGGTCAGCCGATCGACGCGCTCTTCCTCTTCTGCGCCGTGGTCACGCTCAGCTTCATCTTCAGCGCCTTCGGCGACCTGGCGCTCCAGTTCCAGTCATTCGACGCCACAGGGCGCTACGCCATCCCACTGGTTTCAGCGGTCCCCATCATTCTCGCGGTGGGCATTCTCCAGGTGGAGCGATGGGTCCGTGGCCCCGGGTGGGCGCTGGGCGCGCTGATCCTGGCGGTGTCGCTCGCGGGTTATGTCACGGCACCGCCCGAGCAGGTCTGGCAGTCCGCCTACTGGCGGAACCTGCCGCCGTCGAGCACGGAACTGGTGGCGGCACTGGACGAACTCGGCGTCGATGCCGTCTGGATGAACCACTGGGCCGGAAAGCCGCTGATGTTCGACACGGAAGAACGGATCGCGGCGGCGGACTACTACGACCTGGCCATCGGCCACGGCATCGACCGGCTGCCGGCCGCGACCGCCCGCGTTCACGCGTCGCCGCGGCCGGCGTACGTCTTCACCACCGATCAGACTGATCTGCCGATCGAAGACTGGCTAAAGGCCCACGGCATCGGCTACGACAAGCGCGTCGTCCCCGGCTACGTGGTGATCTACCCGCACGAGCGCGTCGACCCGGCCGAGGTCGTGGACTTCCTCGGGTACGACTGGTAACGGGCAACGGTTAATCCCGCATCCGCCCGTACCCACGTGGCAGGAACCGCCCGTGGCCCGGCTCGCCCGTCACCATCGGGGCCCCGTCGTCCTGGTACACGGTTCGTCCGCGGATGATCGTCCGCACGACCCGGCTGCGGACCACGCGCCCCTCGAAGGGCGTCCACTTGTTCCGGTGGAGCATCTCCTCGCCCCGGACCGTCCACTCGCGCTCGGTGTCGTAGATCACCACGTCTGCGTCGGCGCCGGGCTGGAGCGTCCCCTTACGCGGGTACAGGCTGAAGATCCGCGCCGGATTGGTCGCCGACAGCCGGACGAAGGTGCCGACGTCCAGTCCCCGCTGGTGCAGCATGTCGTCGAGGACGATCGGGTACATCGTCTGAATGCCCGACAGCCCGAGCGGCGCCTGCCAGATGTCGTCCAGGCCGGCCTCCTTGCTCTCGATGGTGTAGCCGCAATGGTCGGAGGAGATCACATCGACCGTGCCGTCGGCGACGTAGCGCCACACGCCCTCGACTTCATCGCGGGCCCGGAGCGGCGGCGCGCAGCGCCCGAACGGTCCGAGGCGGCGCAGGTCGTCCTCGTCGAGCGCCAGGTACTGCGGGCATGTCTCGACCGAGACGGGCACACCCCGCGCCTTGGCCGCCTTGACCAGCTCCAGGCCGCCCGCAGTGCTGCAGTGGCAGATGTAGGCGTGACCGCCGGTCTGCTCGGCGAAGAAGATTGCGCGATGGATGGCCTCGATCTCGACGATCGGCGGCCGTGACTCCGCGTGCGCCAGCGGGTCCTTCCGTCCCTGCGCCTTCATGCGCGCGATACCGGCTTCCAGCAGGTCATCGTTCTCCGCATGCAGCCCGTAGGGGATGCCGGCCTCGGCCACGCGCCGAAAGACCGCGAGGAGTGTGTCGTCGGTCGCCGCCGGGAAGCTGGGGCTGGATCCCGCCATGAACGACTTGAGGGCGACGATCCCCTCGTCGATCATCTCGTCGATCTTGTCAAGATCCTGGTTGACCGCCCCGCCCCAAAGCGCGAAGTCTACGATCGAGTGCTGCTCCCCGACCGCACGCTTCTGCCGGATGTGCGCACCCTCGCTCGAGGTCGGCGTCGCCTGCGGCATCTCGACAACCGTGGTGATGCCGCCCGCGATCGCGCCCAGGCTCCCGTAGTAGAACCCCTCGGTCGGTGGATCACCCGGGTCTTTGAAGTGCGTGTGCACGTCGACCCCGCCCGGGACGACCAGCTTCCCCCGGGCATCGATCCGCTCGTCGGCGTCGATGTCGGACGCATCGAGGGTGATGGCCGCGATGCGCTCCCCCTCGATCACGAGGTCTGCCCTGAAGGCACCCTCCTCGGTCCCCAGCAGGCCCCCTTCAATGACGACGCGGCGCCCCATCGCGCTCCTCCCTCCCGGAGATCCAGGCCGACGCGCGGCCCGGGCCGTGTTACCATTGCCGGCGTGACCGCCTCCGCGAACGACGATGCCGACGGTGCTCTGATGCAATCCGCCCCGTAGTCTAACCGACCTCCAGCCGCCTGACGCGACCCCCCGCGACGTCTGAGAGGAGCCATCCAATGCCGATCAGTACGGACGAACGGATCGCCATCCTGCAAGACATCCAACGGGAGTGGCTGGCGCTAGCGCGCGCGGTGCGCGATCTCAGCGACAACGACCTAGAGCACGGGGAGCTCGCGAATGGCTGGACGATCAAGGTGACGATGGGTCACGTCACCGCCTGGGAGCGGAAGCTGATCGACGAGGTCCGGCACGGGGAACGCGGCGAGGCGTTCACCTGGCCCCACATGGACGTTTTCAACCCGCAGCGTGCCGCCCTCGATGCCCGTCGGCCCGCGTCGGAGATTCGAGAGGACTTCTGGCGGACGCACGACGAGCTGATCCAGCTCCTCGAAACTACGCCGATCCTCTCGCGGGAACTCGTTGAGTCCGACACTTACACGCACTACCCGAATCACACCACCCAGATCATGGAGTGGCGTAAACGATCTCGCAGCGGCTAGCGGACTCGCGCGTCCACACGCGGAGACAGACAGCGGGCCGGGCAATCGTGCCCGGCCCGCATATGTCTGTTCTCTTGCTAGGTGTTGACCTAGGCAGACGCCTGGTATTCCACCGGCTCCTCACCGACGCTCATCAAGAGCGGCGGGCGGCGGCGGTTGATGACGTCGGCGTTGATGATGCACTTCCGCACGCCCTCGAGCGACGGGATCTCGTACATGACATCGAGGAGTACCTCCTCGATGGTCGTCCGAAGGCCCCGCGCGCCCGTGCCGCGCTTCAAGGCGTAGTCGGCCGCCGCCTCGAGCGCATCCGGCGTGAAGACCAGCTCGACGTCGTCGAGCTTGAGCATCTTCTGGTACTGCTTCACCACGGCGTTCTTCGGCTCGACCAGGATGCGCGCCAGTTCGTCGCGCGTCAGGTGGTCGAGGGCCACCACGACCGGCAGCCGGCCGACGAACTCGGGGATGAGCCCGTACTTGAGCAAATCCTCCTGTTGGACGTGGTGCAGTACGCTCTCCTGCCGCTCCGTGCGCAGCGGCGCGCCGAAGCCGAGCGTTGCTTCCCGCCCCAGGCGACGGCGGACGATGTCCTCCAGCCCTTCAAAGGCACCGCCGCAGATGAAGAGGATATTGCGGGTGTCGATCTGGATGTATTCCTGGTGGGGGTGCTTGCGCCCGCTCTGCGGCGGCACATTGGCGACGGTCCCCTCGATAATCTTGAGGAGCGCCTGCTGGACCCCCTCGCCCGAGACGTCGCGCGTGATCGACGGGTTGTCGCTCTTCCGGGCGATCTTGTCGATCTCGTCGATGTAGATGATCCCGGTCTGGGCCCGCTGCACGTCTCCGGCCGCCTGGATCAGGCGAAGCAGGATGTTCTCGACATCCTCACCGACGTAACCCGCTTCGGTCAGCGCGGTCGCGTCGGCGATGGAGAAGGGCACATCGAGGAGCTTGGCCAGCGTCTGCGCCAGCAGCGTCTTGCCGCTCCCCGTCGGGCCGAGAAGCAGGATGTTGCTCTTCTGCAGCTCCACGTCATCGTCGTTGGGCGCGGTGATCCGCTTGTAGTGGTTGTACACCGCCACCGAGAGGATCTTCTTCGCCCGGTCCTGGCCGATGACGTAGTTGCTCAGTTGCTCGTAGAGCGCCTTCGGAGTCGGGATCCGACCTAGCGACGGCTCAGGCCGGCGAGCAGGAGCTTCTTCCTCCTCGATGATCTCCCGGCAGAGCTGCACGCACTCATCGCAGATATAGACCGCGCCCGGTCCCGCGATGAGCCGCCGGACCTCCTCCTGTCCTTTCCCGCAGAACGAGCAGCGGTAATGGACTCTTCCCCCACGAGAACTCGACATCCCCCGTACCCCTCAGCGTCGGCCCGCTAGGACGTAGTCACTAGCTTTGCGGGCTCTAGCACGTGATCAACGATCCCGTATTCCTTTGCCTCCTGAGCCGACATGAAGTAGTCGCGTTCGGTGTCGCGCTTCACACGCTCAAACGACTGCCCGGTGTGATACGCCATGATCTCGGTCATCTTGGTGGTCAGGTTGATCGTCTCACGCGCCTGGATCTCGATGTCCGGCACCGAGCCCCGGAACCCCGACGACCCCTGATGGATCAAGATGCGCGAGTTCGGCAGCGCAAAGCGCTTGCCCTTCGTGCCCGCCGCCAGGAGCACAGCCGCCATGCTGGCGCCCAGCCCAATGCAGTACGTGGCGACATCGCACCGGATCATCTGCATCGTATCATAGATGGCTAGCCCGGCATAGACGAGGCCACCGGGGCTGTTGATGTAGAGCTTGATATCCTGCTCAGGGTTTTCGTACTCCAGGAAGATCATCTGGGCGATGATCGCGTTCGCGATCTGGTCATCAACCGGCGTGCCCAGAAAGATGATCCGGTCCCGCAGCAGCCGCGAGTAGATGTCGTAGGCACGCTCGCCCCGGTTCGTGGTCTCCACCACCATCGGGATGAGCGCTTCCGGTCGCGCCCGCTCGTAGAAGTACATCGTGGGGTTCCTTTCTCGCTGTCGGTCGGTGCGCACCCCGGTTAGCCGGTCGACTCCTGCGACTCGGCCTCCTCGGCCTCTTCCTCCGCGGAAGCGGCCGACGCCTCCTCAGCCGCGCCTACCGTCACCGCGGCCCCATCCTCAGGGGCTGCTTTCGAAGACGCGTCCTCCGCGTCCTGGGTCTCCTGCGAGTCGTCCGTATTCTCTGCCTCGTCGCCCTCAGGCGCTGCGGCTGCCTGCTCGGGCTCAGCCGTCACGCCCGCTTCTGCCCGAGCCAGCACCTCGGCGGCCTCGCCGATGACGGCGCCCCGCCCCTCGGTGACCAGCTCGACGAGCCGGTCCATGACCTTCCGGTCCTTCAACTCGGACATCAGCAGGTCGGTGAAGTAGGGGCTGGAGTAAATCTGGCGCATCTGGTCGGGATTCTGCGACTGGTTGGACAGCCGCTCGATCTCCCCCAGCAGATCCTCTTGGTCGACGTCGATGCCCTCGGCCTCAGCAAAGGCCTCCAGCACCAGCGAATTGCGGAGCCGCCGGACGGCATCCTCGCGCCGCGACTCCTTGAATTCCTCCAGCGTCTGCCCTTCGAAGCGCAGGTACTCTTCGAGGCTGCTGCCCTGCTGGGCCAGCCGCGTGCGGAGTTGCTCCACCTCCCGGTCGAGCTGGCTCGTCACCATCGCCTCAGGGATCTCCAGCGTCGCCTGCTTCGCCAGCGCCTCCACGGCCTGGTCGTAGAACTCAGCCCGCGCCGCCAGTGCGCGGCTGCGCAGCAGATCCTCGCGGATCGCCGCCCGTAGGTCGTCCAACGTCTCGTAGTCGCCGACGCTCTTGGCGAGGTCGTCGTCCAGCTCGGGCAGTTCCCGCTCCTTGATCTCGTTGAGCGTCAGCCGGTAGTGCAGGGTGGAACCGCGGATCTCCGGGCTGACCTTCTCATCGTCTTCTTCAAAGGTGATATCGAACTCGGCGGTCTCCCCCGGGTGGAGCGACTTGATCGCCTCTTCGATCTGGGAGAAGAGGCTGCTCTCACCCAAGACGAAGTCCGCACCCTGCAGCGGTTCCTGGAAGGGTTCGCCGTCGCGGGTCACTTCCAGGTCGATGATGACCTGGTCTCCGTCCTTCGGCGCCCGCTTCTCGGCGGGCTCGACCCAGACGGCGTTCGCTCGCTGCACCTCGGCGAGCGCCTCGTCCACATCCGCGTCGGTCACCTCGACCTCGCGCGGGTCGAGCCGGATACTGCGGTAGTCACCGAGATCGACCTCGGGATAGACCTGAACCTCGACCCGGAAACCGACCGGCTCGTCCTGGTAAACATCAACCTGGGGATCCGAGACCGGGATCAGGTTCTCCTGATCGAGCGCCCGGCGATAGAGCGTGTCCATGATCTCACGCTGGGCTTCCTCGACCAGAACCTCGCGCCCGAGCCGCTGTTCGAGGATGAACCGCGGCGCCTTACCGGGACGGAAGCCCGGAATCCGCACCTGCTGGTTCACCCGCCGGAACGCGCGGTCCAGCGCCTGGTTGAATTCATCCGAGTCGGCGACGATATCCAGTCGCACTGAGCTCTGCGGCAGCTTCTCGACCGATACTCTCACCTACTCCACCCTTGTCGCAGCACGGATTCGCCCGCCGGATTATAGCAAAGCCCTTTCACTCCAAACCATCGCGCCACGGGGGTGGCTCGGCACCCGATCTCGTCCGCCGTGCCGCCCGGCATCAAAGCCGCCGCGCCCCGGCAACGGCGGGGCACGGCGGCGCATCTGCAACGGCGACCAGTTGGTCAGGGGCGCGTCAGGGTAAACCCCTCTTGCCCCGGCACATCCTGGTAGTCGATGATCACGCCATCGAGCGGGTCCATCAGGACCTTCGGGATGATGATCACCGGCTGCCCGTCCCGCTCGACCACCTGATCGTCCTCCTGGGGCCATGCCAGGGCAAGACCGAGGTCACCGCTGTCGTCCACCACCAACGTGATGCCCTGTCCAGGCTGCGGGTTGCTGGCCTCGCGGATTGCCTCAAGCTCGTCCAGCGCCCGCTCAGTCACTTCAATCACCAGAAGACTCCCTCCATACTGGCGCCCATTCAGGCACGTCCACACGAGAACGTCCGACGCGCGTGATCCGTGCCACCGCTTCTGAAGGCACGGGGCGTGCCTCCGAACCGCCACCGTTGGGTACACTTGTCACCGACACGCTGTGACCACGTCGCATCGGGCCGTCGCCCCAATCCGGGAAGTGCTATGACCGACCTCCTCCCACGCAACCGCACCGACCGTGACGGAGACTCCCCGGGGATCCCCCCGAGACTCGCTCCAGTCGATCGATGCACCTGGCATGCCCCGGATGACGCCATACTCCGCCTCCTCCGGGAGGCGCGCATCACCGACTGCGAGCTCGTTCCCTGGGGGTCGAACTACACCTTCGCAGTCCGCCTGGAGCACGACGAGCACCCACCGACCGTCGCCATCTACAAGCCACGCGATGGCGAGATCCCGCTCTGGGACTTCCCCTCCGGGACCCTCTACCGCCGGGAGTACGCGGCGTTCCTGGTCAGTTGCATGCTCGGGTGGTACTTCGTGCCGCCTGTCGTGATCCGCAACGGGCCTCACGGGGTTGGCACCGTTCAGCTCTACGTGGAGCCGGCCCGGGGCGTGCACGACGGGAGGCTTGGGGATGACTTCACCAGCCAGTTACAGCGCATCGCGCTCTTCGACCTTATCACCAACAACGCGGACCGAAAGGCGAGCCACTGCTTCGTCGGCGGTGACGAACAGCAACTGTGGGGCATCGACCACGGTTTGACCTTCCACGTCCATCCCAAGCTGCGCACCGTCATCTGGGACTTCTGTGGCCAGCCGATCGAGCCAGAGTTGCTGGAGGCGATGGCGGCCCTGGAGCGCGAGGCTGACCGAGTGCGCGCCACACTGCGGCCGTATCTCACCCGGCAGGAGGTCGAGATGTTCCTTCGCCGGGTCGCGGCGCTGCGGGAGGCGGGCATCTTCCCCCACCTCAACCCGCGGCGCAACATCCCCTATGGCTGGTAGGCGGCCCGTCAAGACAGGAAACTCTTGACCGAATTCGACGCTGTGCTACGATGATGCTGCACGGCGCACGACCCCGCACGATCCGCCCGCCGGAGCGGCCAAAGCCGCGCGAGCTCGGGACACCCTGGGACTCGGGACGGGCACCGCCCACCGCCAGGGATATAGCTGGCGCGACGCGCCGAGCGCCGATCCGGCCGGACAGCGCAGGAGGGAGGCAACAGAGGGAGCCTGGTAGCCCTGCCGCGATGGCAGGAACGACGGTTCGCAGACTCTGATGCGGCCGGCAGCCGGGCACCGAAGCCCGGGCCTGGTCAGGGGGGTAGGATGAAAATCTCAGGTTCGTACACCATGCAGGCGCCGCGCGAGGCGATCTGGGACAAACTGATTGATCCCGATGCCATCGCCGGTTGCTTGCCCGGCGTCGAACAGCTCGAGAAGGTCGGCGAAAACGAGTACACCATGGCGATGACCGTGGGCGTTGGGCCGGTCCGCGGGACCTACTCCGGGAAAGTGTCGCTGGCCAACCTCAACCCGCCCGAGAGCTACGAGATGCACATCGAAGGATCGGGCCGACCCGGGTTCGTCAAGGGCACGGGCATGCTCCGCCTGGCAGAGGGCGCCAACGGTTCGACTGAGATCACCTACGAGGGCGACGTCGAGGTCGGTGGCCCCGTCGGCTCGGTTGCGCAGCGCATGCTCGGCGGCGTCGCCCGGCGCATGGTGGAACAGTTCTTCAGCTGCATCGAGAAGCAGATCAGCGGTGGTTAGAGCCGTCGCTGGCGCGGCAGTCTGATGGCATCCACTCCAATGCAGGAGGGAGATCGATGAAACAGCAGATAACTGTGACCGTCAACGGCGTCCAGTATACGAGCGAGGTGGAGCCGCGCCTCTTGCTCGTCCATTACCTTCGCGACGTCCTCAACCTCACGGGCACGCACGTCGGCTGCGATACCAGCCAGTGTGGCGCCTGCACCGTCATCATGAACGGGTCCGCCGTCAAGTCCTGCACCGTGTTGGCTGTCCAGGCCGACGGCGCCGAGATCACCACCATCGAGGGTCTGGCCAAGGACGGGCAGCTCCATCCGCTCCAGGAGGGCTTCTGGGAGATGCACGGCCTGCAGTGCGGCTTCTGCACGCCGGGCATGATCATGACCGCCTACGACCTGCTCCAGAAGAACCCGAACCCGACCGAGGAGGAGATCCGCCACGGTCTGGAGGGGAACCTGTGCCGCTGCACGGGCTACCAGAACATCGTGCGCTCGATCCAGTACGCCGCTGACAAGATGCGCGGTGCCGCGGCCGCGGCGGGCGGCGAGTAGCCCACCGATCGCCGGACCACTCGGCGTCGCCCATCGGGTCCGTACCAGCCGAAGGAGGTTCCCGTGGCCGTCACGAAGATGTTCGGTGCCTCAGTCAAACGGCGGGAAGACCCCCGAATGATCACCGGCCGGGCTAACTACACGGACGACGTCCGTCTGCCCGGCACGCTCTCGCTGGTGATCCTGCGCAGCCCCTACGCGCACGCCCGCATCAAGTCGATCAACGTCGAGAAGGCGCGCCAGATGCCCGGTGTGGTCGCCGTCTACACCGGCAAGGATCTTGTCGATTCCCTTGCTCCCGTCCCGTGCGCCTGGCTGCCGCCCAATTCCGATCTGAAGGTTCCGGAGTACCGCGCGCTCGCCGTTGACACGGTCCGCTACGTCGGCGACGGCGTCGCCGCGGTGGTGGCGGAGAACCGGTACCAGGCACAGGATGCGGCGGCCGCGATCGAGGTCGAGTACGAGATGCTGCCGGCGGTCGTCGACCAGGAGAAGGCCACGCAGGACGGCGCGCCGCAGCTCTACGCGGATGTACCCAACAACACGGCATTCGTCTGGCGCCTGGCCGGCGGCGACATCGACGCCGCGCTGCGCGATGCGGACGTGGTCGTCTCCCAGCGGCTGATCAACCACCGGCTCATCCCGACCGCTATGGAGCCGCGCGCCGCCGTAGCCCACTACAACCCCGGCTCGGGCGAGCTGACGCTCTGGTGCACCAGCCAGAACCCGCACATCCATCGCCTGCTGATGTCGGCGGTCACCGGCATCCCCGAGACCAAGATCCGGGTCATCGCCACTGATGTCGGCGGCGGCTTCGGCTCGAAGATTCCCTTCTACGCCGGGGAGATGATCGCGGTCGCCATCTCCAAGGATCTCGGGCGGCCCGTCAAGTGGGTAGAGGACCGCCGCGAGAACTTCGTTGCCACCACTCACGGCCGGGACCACATCGACTACGTCGACGTTGCCGCGAAGCAAGACGGTACCATCACCGGCATTCGGGTCAAGGCGTACGCCAACATGGGCGCCTATCTCTCGACGGCCGCGCCCGGCGTGCCCACCTGGCTGTTCGGGCTGATGCTCTCGGGTCCGTACAAGATCCCGAACATCAGCGTCGAGGTCCACGGAGTCCTGACGAATACCACCCCGACCGACGCCTACCGCGGCGCGGGCCGGCCTGAGGCGACCTACGTCCTGGAGCGGATGATGGATCTAGTGGCCGACCGGCTGGGCATGGACCCGGTCGAGGTCCGCCGCAAGAACTTCATCCCCAAGGAGGAGTTTCCGTACACCGTCGCCACCACGCTCCAGTACGACAGCGGCGACTACGAGGCCGCCCTGAACCGGGCGCTGGAGATCGTCGGCTACGAGCAGTTCCGCAAGGAACAGGAAGCGGCGCGGGCGCAAGGCCGGCTCCTCGGCATCGGGTTCTCCACCTACGTCGAGGTCTGCGGCCTGGCACCGTCCCAGGCGGCCGGCGCGATGGGCTTCCAGGGTGGCCTCTGGGAGAGCGCGACGGTCCGCGTCCACCCCAGCGGCAAGGTCTCGGTCTTCACCGGCTCCAACCCGCACGGGCAGGGTGAGGAGACGACCTTCGCCCAACTCGTGGCCGATGAGCTCGGCGTGCCGCTGGACGACGTCGAGATCGTGCACGGCGACACCGGCCGCATCCCCTTCGGCATGGGGACGTACGGTAGCCGCAGCACCGCGGTCGGCGGCAGCGCGCTCATCTACGCCGCCCGCAAGGTCCGGGACAAGGGCGCCAAGATCGCGGCGCACCTGCTGGAGGTTTCCCCGGACGACATCGTCTTCGACCAGGGCCGCTACTACGTCAAGGGCGCGCCCGATCGGGTCAAGACCTTCCAGGAGGTCGCCGGTGCCGCCTACCTGGCCTGGAACATGCCGGAGGGCGTCACGCCGGGCCTGGAGGAGACGCACTTCTTCGACCCGATCAACAACACGTACCCGTTCGGCACCCACGTTTGCGTAGTGGAGGTCGACCCGGCCACGGGCAAGGTCCAGTTCCTCCGTTACGTCGCGGTGGACGACGTCGGCAACGTCATCAACCCGATGATCGTGGACGGGCAGGTCCACGGCGGGATCGCCCAGGGGCTGGCGCAGGCCGTCTACGAGACGGCCGTCTACGACGAGAACGGCCAACTCCTATCCGGCTCGCTGATGGACTACGCGCTCCCCACTGCCAGCATGGTGCCGACCTACGAGGTCGATCGCACCGTCACCCCGACGCCCGTCAACCCGATGGGCCTCAAGGGGGCCGGTGAGACCGGGACGATCGCGTCGACGCCGGCGGTGGTCAACGCCATCATTGACGCGCTGAAGCCGTACGGCATCACGCATCTGGACATGCCCTTGACGCCGCAGCGGATCTGGCAGGCGATCCAGGAGTCGCAGAAAGGAAGCTGAATCGATGTATCCGGCAGCTTTCGAATACTACCGGGCAACGAGTGTTCCCGAGGTCGTCCAGCTCCTGCAGCAGCACCCGGACGGCAAGATTCTCGCCGGTGGTCATAGCTTGCTCCCGATGATGAAGCTCCGCCTGGCGGAGCCGGCTGCCCTGATCGACATCGGGCGCGTGCCGGACCTGAACGGGATCCAGGACGCGGGCGACAGCATTGTCGTCGGGGCCACCACCACCTACTGGAACCTCTTACAGTCGGATGTGATCCGGCAGTCGCTCCCGCTGATCACCGAGGCGGCCAATGTGGTCGGCGACATCCAGGTCCGCAACCGCGGCACGCTGGGCGGTGCGATGGCGCACGCCGACCCGGCCGCGGATATGCCGGCCGTCGCCCTCGCGCTCGACGCCTCGATGAAGGTGGTCGGACCGAACGGCGAGCGGACCATCCCGGCGAGCGAGTTCTTCGTCGATATGTTCACCACGGCCCTCAGCCCCGACGAGGTGCTCACCCAGATCATCTTCCCGAAGCCGCAGGGCACCTCAGGGCAGGCGTATGAGAAGTTCGCCCACCCCGCCTCGGGCTACGCGGTCGTGGGGGTAGCGGCCTTCGTGACGCTCGACGGTGGCAAGGTCCAGACGGTCCGCGTCGGGATCACCGGTGCCGCCACCGTCGCCAAGCGGGCCAGCGCGGTGGAGCAGGCGCTCGCCGGGCAGGAGCCGACCGAGCAGGCCATCGAGAGCGCAGCCGCCCACGCCGCCGAGGGTCTGGAGCTGAACGGCGACATCTTCGCCTCGGAGGAGTACCGGGCGCACCTCGCGCGGGTCTTCACCCAGCGGGCGCTCTCGCGCGCCGTTGCGGCCGCGCGCGGCTAGGTCGCCTACGCAGCGCATCCACGGGGGCGGCCATCCGGCCGCCCCCGTTTGTCATCATCGGCGAGCCGAGTCAACCGCATACGCTGAAGAAAATGTCACTCGGTGTCACGAGTGGTGCGGGCTCACCGGTGACGTCGCTGACGGGCTGAGGGTTCACGCCCCACATCGCAGGAGGTCCGGCCGACGGCTGGGTCGCGTCGCAGGGGCACCGCTCGCCGAAAACGTGCGCCCGCTTCCGGATTGGTCACGGAACCGTGCGCCCCGATGGGGCCGGATTTGCTATCATTGAACACGGTGCCCTATGCACGGACGGAATGTCGGACCGGGATCACCCGGATTCCATGAGGTGATGTGCTTGGAACTCAACTCTGTTGAAGCAGTTCAGAAGGCGCTTGCCACTCAGCGGTACGTTTGCGAGGAGAGCCTCGCCACGGCGATCTTCCTGGCGCTTCGCCTGCCCAAGCCCCTGTTGCTCGAAGGCGAGGCCGGCGTCGGCAAGACCGAGGTCGCCAAGGCATTGGCCGCGATCCTGGACACCGACCTGATTCGCCTCCAGTGCTACGAGGGGCTCGACGTCAGCCACGCCGTCTATGAGTGGAACTACCCCCGCCAGATGCTGGCGATCCGCCTCCTGGAGGACAAGTCGGTCGCGCGCGATGAGGCCATGGAGGAGATCTTCAGCTCCGAGTATCTCATCGAGCGCCCGCTGCTCCAGGCGGTTCGCCACAAGGGGAAGGCGCCCGTCCTGCTGATCGACGAGATCGACCGGGCCGATGAGGAATTCGAGGCGTTCCTCCTCGAGTTGCTGTCGGACTTCCAGATCACGATTCCGGAGATCGGCACAATCCGGGCGGAGACGCCGCCCATCGTGATCATCACGTCGAACCGGACTCGGGAGCTGCACGACGCGCTCAAGCGCCGCTGCCTCTACCACTGGATCGACTACCCGAACGTCGAGAAGGAGCTGCGGATCATCACAGCCAAGGTGCCGGGGATCTCGGAGCGCCTGGCTCAGCAGGTGGCGGTCTTCATCCACCAGTTGCGGCGGGAAGATCTGTACAAGCTGCCCGGCGTCGCCGAGACGCTGGACTGGGCCGCCGCGCTCCTGGCGCTCAACCAGCAGGAACTGACCGCCGAGATCGCGTCTGCAACGCTCGGGGCCATCCTTAAGCACCAGGAAGACGTGCACGCGATCCGGAAGAACAAGTTGGATTCCCTTGTCTCGACCGCTACAGCGGCGAGCGGAAGCTAACGGAACATGGCCACACCGGACACCTTTGTCAACCGCGCCATCAGGTTCGGGCGTGCGCTGCGCCGGGCGGGGATCAACACCACGTCCGGGCAGGTCATGGACTTCGTGCGCGCCGTCGAACACATCGACATCGGCCGCCGGTCAGAGTTCCGCGAGGCCGCGCGCGCCTGCCTCGTCACGCACCGGGACGACCTCGAGGTCTTCGACAAGATCTTCGACATCTACTGGCGGGCCAAGCCGGACTTCACGGTTGAGGCCCCCGAAGGCGTCCAGCCGGACGACACCATCCCCTTCGAGGACGAAGAAGCGGAGGAGGGCGAGGGCGAACAGCAGCAGGACGGCGCCGAGCGCGAGGGTGCGGAGGGTCGCCGCCGCCTGGAGATGGTGGAGTCCTCCGAAGAGGCGGCGGATCTCGACGACAGCGACAGCGAGTCCGACGTCTTCAGCTACAGCGCGGCGGAGATCCTGCGCGAGAAGGACTTTGCCGACCTGACCGAGGACGAGCTGGCCCAGACCCGCCGGCTGATGGAGAACCTCCAGTGGCGCCTGGGCAAGCGCCGATCGCGGCGGAAGGTCGCCTCGCCCAAGGGGCGCTTCATCGACCCGCGCCGCACCATGCGCCGCAGCCTGCAAACCGCGGGCGTGCCGCTGCGCATCTCCCGGCGCCAGGTGAAGCTGAAGCCGCGTCAGTTGGTGGTGATCTGCGACGTCAGCGGCTCGATGGACCGCTACTCGCGGATCCTGCTCCAGTTCATCTACGCGATCGAGAACGGCATGGCTCGGGTCGAGGCATTCGTCTTCGGCACGCGGCTCACCCGCGTCACCCGGCTGCTACGCCACCGCTCGATCGACGAGGCGATGGAGCGTGTCTCGCGCGAGGTGCAGGACTGGTCCGGCGGGACACGCATCGGCCAGTCGCTCCAGACGTTCAACCAGGACTGGGCGCGTCGCGTGCTGCGCAACGGCGCCGTGGTCCTGATCATCAGCGACGGCTGGGACCGCGGCGACCCCGAGATCCTGCGCCGGGAGATCGCCAAGCTCCAGCGCAGCAGCTACCGGCTGATCTGGTTGAACCCGCTCCTCGGCTCGCCGCGCTATGAGCCGCTCACGCGGGGAATGCAGGCGGCCCTCCCGTACGTTGATGATTTCATGCCGGTCCACAACCTGGCGAGCCTTGAGGCGCTCGCCAAGCACCTCAGCACCATCGACGATCACCGCCCGGACCGGCGCCAGCAGCCGCTGATGATGAGCGGCGCAAGCTCGCCCGCGGCCTGACCCAGCACCTGAGGAGGTCCACCATGCGCGACATCCTTCCAGAGATCGAGAAGTGGCAGCAGGAGGGTGAGGAGATCGCCCTCGCGACCGTCGTGCGGGCGTCGGGCTCCGCGCCACGACCGGTCGGCGCCAAGCTGGCGGTGACCGCCAGCGGGCGCATGGCCGGCTCGGTCAGCGGCGGCTGCGTCGAGGGCGCTGTCTTCGAGACCGCGCGCGAGGTCATCAAGAGCGGCCGGCCACAGCTCGTGCATTACGGCATCAGCGATGAGATGGCGTGGGACGTCGGCCTGAGCTGTGGCGGGCAGATCGACGTCTTTATCGAGAAGCTGGTGTGAGGGCGCCGATGAGTGCCACGTTCCAGGAGCTACGCGACGCGATCAACCAGGAAATCCCGGTCGCCCTGGCCACCGTCGTGGCCGGCGAGCAGGTGGGCGCCAAACTCCTCGTCTATGAAGATGGGCGCCGGTCGGGCTCGCTCGGGAACCCGGAACTGGATGCGCGCGTCGCGGCCGACGCGCTGGAGTTGCTGCCACGGGGTGAGGCCCAGACACGCACCTACACCCTCGACGACGCGACCACGGCGGAGGTGTACATCGAGAGCCACCGCCCGCCGCGGCGCATGATCATCGTCGGCGCGGTCCACACCGCCATCCCACTCGAGAAGTTCGCGCGGGAGCTCGGCTACTACACCATCGTGGTCGATGCGCGCGAGTTCTTCGCCACCCGCGAACGCTTCCCCGACGCGGGGGAGTTGATCGTCGGCTGGCCGGACGAGGTACTGTCGCAACTCCCGCTCGGGCCGGAGACGGACATCGTGCTGCTCTCGCACGATCCGAAGTTCGAGGATCCCGCGCTGGAGGTCGCCCTGCGCAGCCGGGCCGGTTACATCGGCGCCATGGGCAGCAAGAAGACCAGCGCCGAGCGCAACGAGCGTCTCCGCGCCGCCGGCTTCACCGATGAGCAGATCGCCCGCATCCACGGGCCGATCGGCATCAACATCGGTGCACGAACCCCGGGGGAGATCGCGGTCAGCATCCTCGCCGAGATCATCGCGGTACGTCGTGGCCGCGACCCGCGCCAGCCCGGATCGGGCCTGGCCCCGGCCAAGGCCGACGCAGCCCCGGCCGCAGGCGAATCCGGCACGTAGCCATGCCCCGCGTTGCCGGTGTCGTCCTCGCCGCCGGGGCCGCCACCCGCATCGGCGGCCGGAAGCAGCTCCTCTCCCTCGGCGGCCGCCCGATCCTCGACTATGTGTTAGATGCAGCACGCCAAGCGCCGCTCGACCCCTTGCTCGTCGTCCTCGGCAGCGCCGCAAGCGAGATCAAGGCCCAGGTCGACCTCACCGGCACCCAGATCGTCTGCAATCCCCGCTACCGCGAGGGTCAGAGCACCTCGGTCATCGCCGCCGTCGAGGCGTTGCCCGACGACGTGGAGGCCGCGGTCTTTCTGCTTGGAGACCAGCCCGAGGTCGCCGTGCCGGTGCTGGAGCGGATCGTCGAGACGTACCGCGGCACGCGATCCCCGATCGTCCAGCCGCGCTATGCCGAAGGCCGAGGCAACCCCGTGCTGATCGCCCGCGAGCTCTTCCCCAAGTTGCGCCGCCTCCGCGGCGACGTGGGCGCCCGCCCCCTGCTGGTACAGCACCGTGACCTGATCGCCTTCGCCGACGTGAGCGAGTTCTCCCGCCCCGTCGACATCGACACTCCCGACGACTACGAGCGCGCCCGGGAACGCTTCACCGCACGGCAGGAGGAATCACGGTGAGCGTGAACATCGTGGGCGAGATCCGCTTCTGCCCCCACTGCGGCCGCCCGGTCGAGCAGCGCGAGGTCGCCGGACGGTCTCGGCCCCACTGCCCTGCCTGCGGCGAGACTTTCTTCGCCGACCCGAAACTCGCCGTGGCCGTCGTCATCGAGCAGGACGGGAAGGTCGTGCTGCAACGGCGCAGCATCGACCCGGGCCTCGGTGCCTGGACCTTCCCATCCGGTTACGTCGATCGAGGCGAGCCGCCGGAGGTGGCGGCCGTCCGTGAGGTACAGGAAGAGGTCGGGCTGACCGTCCGCCTGACACGGCTGATCGGCCTCTACGCCGAGCCGGGCGACATCGTGGTCCTCGCGGTCTACGCCGGCGAAGTGGTCGACGGCGACCTCTCTTGCGGGGATGAAAGCGACGCCGTCGGGCTCTTCTCTCCCGACGATCTGCCGCCCCTCGCCTTCCCCCACGACGCTGAGATCATCGCCGCCTGGCGTGCCGGATCGTCCGCATCACCGTCCCCCGATCGCGCTCCATGATGCCTGGAGCCAACACCGGGCCACGCCCGAGGCATGTGCCACGAGGCGGTGAACTCGGATATCCCGCAGGCCCGGATGCCGGCGAGGATGCGGCAACGCCGGCGCGGGCGACCATCCTGTGCCTTGTACGTGCTATGCTGCATCAGGAAGACGAGCAGTACGCAACGAAGACCCGGCCGGCCCCCCTCATGGTGCCGCGCCGGACTTGCATGAAGGGAGGGGCGACGGCGCATGATTGCCGGAAACCAGGCAACGCGTCGCTATGTCGGCCAATCGGTTCGCCGCGTCGGTGATGGTCGCCTCGTGACGGGAGCGGGCACCTTCGTGGACGACGTCCGCCTTCCGGGCACGCTGCACGCGACCATCGTGCGCAGCCCGTACGCCCACGCGCGGATTCGGGGGATTGACACCGACGCGGCAGCGGCCGTCCCTGGGGTGGTCGCCATCCTCACCGGCCAGGACATCGCGGACATGATGCAGCCGCTCGAAACCCGCCCGGACGCCCCACCGGGACGCGTCCTGCGACGCTACCCGCTGGCGCTCGACCGCGTGCGCTTCGTCGGGGACGCCGTCGCGGTGGTCATCGCGAACGATGCGTACACCGCGCGCGATGCCGCGGACCTGGTGACGGTCGACTACGAATCCCTTCCCGTGGTGGTCGATGCCGAGCAAGCGCTCGCCGAGGACGCGCCGCTCCTCTACCCCGAGTGGGGCAACAACGTCGCCTACGATTGGACGATCGACCACGGCGATGTGGAGGGAGCCTTCTCCCGCGCGGCGCGGGTCGTGTCACTTCGGCTGGTGAACCAGCGCGTCTATGCGGCCTTCATCGAGCCACGCGCGGCGCAGGCCCGCTTCGACCCGGCCACCGGAGAAATGACGGTCTGGGCGTCGACGCAGGTTCCCCACACGCTGCGTGGCGGGATCGCCGGCGCGCTCGGCCTGCACGAGCACGCGGTGCGAGTCATCGCACCGGACGTCGGCGGAGCGTTCGGCAGCAAGGGTGGGATCTACCCGGAGTACGTCCTGACCGCCGCGCTGAGCTACCGTTTCCAGCGCCCCGTCCGGTGGACGGAGACCCGCAGCGAGAGTTTCCTTGCCACCAACCACGGCCGCGATCAGATCCAGATCCTCCGGGCCGCAGTCACCGAGGAGGGCGTCGTGCTCGGCCTCGACGTCGACCTGATCAGCAACCTCGGCGCCTACTCGGCGGCCACCGTGGCGACGCGCACGGCGCTGATGTCCGGCGGTCCCTACCGTATCCAGCACCTGCGGGTCCGAGTGCGCGGCGTGATGACCAACACGACCCCGACCGGCGCCTACCGCGGCGCGGGGCGCCCCGAAGCGGCTTATATGCTGGAGCGGCTGATGGACGCCATCGCGCGCGAGCTCGGGCTCGACCCGGCGGACGTCCGGCGCCGCAACTTCATCCCGCCCGACGCCTTCCCGTATACCGGCGCCACCGGGGTCGTCTACGACAGCGGCAACTACGCCCGGGCCTTGGATGAGGCCCTGGAGCGTCTCGACTACGCCCGGCTCCGCGAGGAACAGCGCGCGGCCCGCGCCGAGGGTAGGCTCGTCGGCGTCGGCCTCGCCGTCTACTGCGAGTTCGCCGGGCCAGGCTGGGACAGCGCCACCGTGCGCGTGCTTCCGAGCGGCGCCGTCGTCGTGACCACGGGCATCTCGCCGCACGGCCAGGGTGAGGAGACCACCTTCGCCCAACTCGTGGCCGACGAACTCGGCGTCCCTCTTGAGGCGGTCACCGTCCGCGCCTCCGACACCGCGATCACCCCGCAGGGCATCGGCACCTTCGGCAGCCGCGGAACCTCCATCGGCGGGTCGGCCGTGCTCCTGGCCACCCGACAGGTTCGCGACAAAGCGCAGCGGATCGCCGCCCATCTGCTGGAGGTTGCGGAGGATGACGTCACCGCTGCCGACGGCGTGTTCAGCGTCCGTGGCGCCCCGGATCGCGCCGTAGACTTCGCAGCCGTCGCCCGAGCCGCCTACGCCTTTACCGGCGCGCCAGGCGGCCTCGAGCCGGGCCTGGAGGCGACCGCCTACTTCATGCCGCCTGGGCGCACCTTCCCCTTCGGCGCCCACGCTGCGGTGGTCGAGGTCGATCCCGAATCGGGCCGAATCACGCTCCGGCGCTACATCGCGGTCGACGACTGCGGCCCGGTCATCAATCCCCAGCTTGTTGAGGGGCAGGTGATCGGCGGGCTGGCGCAGGGGCTCGGGCAGGCGCTGCAGGAAGCCATCGTCTATGACGAGGCCGGACAGCCCATGACCGGCTCCTTCCTGGACTACGGACCGCTCCGCGCCCCGCAGATGCCCTCGCTTGCCGCCATGGAAACCGCGCACACCGTCACCCCCAGCCCGTTCAACCCGCTGGGAGTCAAGGGCGTCGGTGAGGCCGGGACAACCGGTGGACCGCCCGCGGTGGTGAACGCCGTACTGGATGCCCTCACCCCGCTCGGGATCACCCACCTGGACATGCCGCTCACACCGCAGCGCATCTGGCAGGCCATCCAGACGGCCAAGACGCGTTGAGCGTTCCGGCGGGCCTGGCGATACACCATCAGGCCCGCCTGTCGCTCCTGCGCAGGGGCTCGACGCCACATCTGTGCCGCGTACAGACGACGCGCCATCCCGATTACACCATTTTGCAGCCCTCCTGGGCACAACCACGCGCGTTTGGTATCGTTACGTAATAAGAACAGGTACATAGGGCGGACCCCACGGACCGGCGCCACCTCGTCATCACCACCACATGCGACGCATCCGGCCACCGGGCCGCTCCGCTCCGACCCGATGTGAGGCCGAGATGTGGCGCCTACTTCTGCGTGCTCGACAGCGTGTACTCCCCTTGATCGGCTCAGCGCCGGCTCTGGCGCTGGCGATCTACTTGCCGATGGTGGTGCTGCACACCGTGGCGAGCACGCAGATGCATCGGATCGACGAGCCACGCGTTGAGGTGCGCCAGTTGGGTGATCCTCACCGCGCGCTGGAACGCATCCTCAGCTCGTCCATCACCACCGTCGAGCATCTCAATGCCGTAGCGAACGACCCTGATGCCAACCCCCTGGATCGGCTGGTGTTCGCCAACTCGCCGCTGCTGCTTGAGACGCCAGGGATGTTCTCCGGGACCAACAACACGCCGCTCGGGCTCTACTACACCGTCTCTGCGAGCGAAGGTCCGGAGTCGCGGGTCGTCACGCTCCGCTATTTCCTCTATTTCACTGATGAGGATGAGGGAACGCCGATCCGTACGCGCATGGGCCGCTACGGTCACCCATTCGACGGGGAACTGCTCTTCCAGGTGACGTTCATCGACGACCGTGTGCTCTCCGCCTCCTACCAGGCGCCCGGGCACAAGTTGGTCTCGTTCCCCTACCAGGCCGGCGAGCGCCCGACGTTCGCGATTGCCAGTCCGAACCACAACTTCCGGCGTGTCGTCCGTGACGAAGGACCGGTCGTGGCCTTCATCCCGCAGAATGAACTGATCGCCAACCCGTTCCACGACCCCGATTTCATGGCGCTGGCCGCGCGCGAAGCACGGCGGCAGTGGAACGTCGACGTCAGCCAGTACGTCTACGTCGCGTTCCAGAACCCTGTGGCTCGGGTGCCGGTGGACGTCTCGGTTCGCGTCCGCGGCCGCTGGTACCACCTCCACGAGGTCGTGCTCGACGGCATGCCCGGCGCAAGCCTCACCGTGCAGGGCTATCACCAGGTTGGCATCCGGCTCGGGTTTACGCCGAGACCCGAGGACATCGACGAGGTTCGCATCATCGCCCGCAGTCGCCATCCCGTCTCCGTGGCGATCTTCGCCCTCTACGTCTATTCCGACCCCGTGGTCAGCGCGTAGTCAGCTCCAGAGAAACGCGACGGGCGACACCCCCAAGGGGATGCCGCCCGGATCGTCGACATACGCAGCAAATGGCCCCGAGGGCGGGGCCACCGCTCACGCCTGGCTCGACTCGACCTGCTCCTGCCGCCGTGGCGTAGCCGTCGGCGCCTCAGCGGGGAGCTCAGCGTTCTCCAACGCCTCGACCTCGTCCCGCAGGTTGCGCACCTGGCGACCGATCGACCAGAGGTAGGCCGCCATGATCAGCCAGGTAATGAGGAACGCCACGAAGAGATAGATCAAGTTGTCGCCCATCAGACCGACGCTCCTTCGCGCATCTCGCGCGCTAGTTGCCGCTCATACAGCCGGTAGTGATAGTCGGCGATCTCATCCTTGGTCCGCTCGATCCAGAAGCGCTGGTACAGCATGTAGGCGTAGATAAGAGTCGTGGCTGCGAGCGCGACGAGGAGCGTGACCACCATGCTGCCCGGCATCGCCGCACCCCCGGTGGACACCACCGGCCCCGGGTGCAGCGTCCGCCACCAGTCGACCGACTTGTAGATGATCGGCACGTCGATGAAGCCGAAGATGCCGAGCACCGCCGCGTAGCGCGCCGCCCGCTCCGGGTCACTGACGTACGAGCGGAGCATGAAATAGGCCAGGTAGATGAACCAGAGGAGCAGCGTCGTCGTCAGACGCGCGTCCCAGGTCCACCATGTACCCCAGATCGGCTTGCCCCACAGCGAGCCGCTCAGCAGCACAATGGTGGTAAAGACCAGCCCGATCTCCGCCGAGGCACGCGCCAACTGGTCCCAGCCCCGGTGACGCTTCCAGAGGTAGCCGATTCCTCCGATGAAGGTCACGAAGAAGGCCAGGAAGGCCACCCAGGCCATCGGCACGTGCAGGTAGAAGATGCGCTGCACATCGCCTTGCAAGGCGTCGGCCGGAGCGTACACGAACGCCATATAGAGGGCGATCGCCATGACCACCCCAGCCAGCGCCCCGACGCCCTGGGCAAAACGCCAGCCGGGCAAGCCGCGCGTTGACCCTTGCTTCACCTCGCTACTCCTCTACGATCCGATCGAAGACCAGGAACGCAATCGTCAGAAAGACTACGTCAAAGCCTACCAGCAAGTTGAGCCAGCGGCCTACATCTCCCGTGGTGCCGCTCAGGGTCATTGACGCGACGCGAACTGTGGCGATCACCACCGGCACCGCGACCGGGAACAGCAGCACCGGGAAGAGGATCTCCCGGGCGCGCGTCGTGGACGCCATCACCGCGAAGAGCGTGCCGATTCCGGCGAAGCCGATCGTGCCGAGCAGGAGCCCCAGGAGCAGCGTCGGTCGGTAGATCGGCAGGTCGTAGAGCGCGCCGAACACCGGAACGCTGATCGCCTCGACCAGCAAGATGAAGATGAGGTTGCTCAGCAGCTTGCCCAGGTACAGGACGCCGCGGTCGACCGGGCAGAGCAGCAAGCCGTCGAGCGATCCGCGGTCGCGCTCCACCGCGATCGAGCGTCCGAGGCCCAGCATCGCCGCGAAGCTAATCGCCACCCACAGCGCGCCGGCGCCGCTGGCCGCCCGATCGACCCCGGTGAGGTCGAAGGCGAAGTTGAAGGTGATGATCGTCAGCAGGGCGAAGACCGCCATGCCGCCGAACATCTCCTTCGTGCGGATCTCGCTGAGCAGGTCTTTCCACGCGACGGCGTAGATCCGGCCCAGTTCCCGCCTCACCGGTAGCCTAGCCTCCGCTCGATCTCCGCCACGTCGAGGTCCGCCGCGGGCGCATCGAGCACCACCTGGCCCTGCTGCAACAAGACGACCCGATCGGCCACCTCCAACCCCAGGCCCAGATCGTGGGTGGTCAACACCGTCGTGCCGCCCGCGGCAGCATGCTCCTCGACGAGCCGCGCCAGGATGCGAACCCCTGCCCGGTCGAGGGCCGAGTCCGGCTCATCGAGCAGCAGGACGGACGGGCGGTGCAGCATCGCTCGCGCGAGGGCAAGGCGCTGCTGCATCCCGCGCGAGAATGTGCGGACGCGCTCCCTTCGCCACCCCGCCAGCCCGACACGCTCGAGGACCTCCTCGATGCGCGCGGCGGCGTCCTCAACCGCGTACATGCGCGCGTAGAAGCGCAGGTTCTCCTCGGCCGTCAGGTCGTCGTACAGGTACGACTGATGCGCCACCACGCCGAGCCGGCTGCGCACCGCCTGCGCGTCCCGGTCCGGCCGGAATCCTGCAATCTCGACCGTGCCGCTCGTCGGCCGGCTCAGCGTCGCCAGGATGCGCAGCAGCGTCGTCTTCCCGGCGCCGTTCGGCCCCAGCAGGGCCACCCGTTCTCCTGGCTGAACGGTGAGCGTGATGCCGCGCAGCACCCCGCGCCGGCCGTAGCGCTTGGTAACGCCCACGGTACGCACACTCGGCGGTGCCGAGGTGGGCGCAAGATCGGGTGGCGCGCCGCGCAGGCGGGTGTCGCTCACGAGACGTCCGCGGCCCCGTCCCGCTCGGTGACCGACCGACCCGGCTCGCGGGCAAGCTCTTGCAGTCGCGCGATCTCGCGCTCGATCTCGGCATCCACCGCGCTCGACTCGCGCTCCAACTCGCGCAGCACCTCAGCCGCCTCGCGCAGGTACCGCCCGCGAACCTCCTGGTACTCCGCCTCGGTCACCTTCCCCATCGAATAGTCGAAGTCCACCTCGCGGATCGCATCCAAAAGGTACGCCCGGCGGGCCTGGAGGTCCGCCAGCCTTGCGGGCGGGATCGATACGGGTCGCCGCCGCGCCGACAGCAACGGCTGCAGGACGAAGGCAAAGACGACCACCGTCACGGCAAGCAGCACGATGTAGCCCAGTGTGGCACTCATGACGTCGGCGCGTCCATTCTGTCAAGTTCGCGTCGGAGCCGCTCTTCGTAGGCCCTGAGCTCGTCCCCGTCGCCCGGCTCGCTGCTCTCACGACCCACCCGCTCTCGTCGGGCCCGGCGCTGCACCATGAAGGTTGCAAGCACAAGGACGCCGACCGCCAGGCCGATGACGGGACCCCACCACAGGGTGAGGACAAACCCCTCCTTCGGCGGATCACGGAGGATCCCCATGCCGTAGCGCTCGACGAAATAGTCGATGATCTCCTGCCGGGTCTTTCCCTCGTCCAGCATGCGCTGGATCTGCGCCCGCATGTCCCGCGAGAGCTGGGAGTCTGAGTCGCGCACGCTCAGGCCCTCGCAGATGGGGCAGTTGAGCGAACCCGCGATCTCCAGCGCCTCCGGCGACAGGGTTTCCTCGGCCGCCGCGAGCGTCGGTGTGAGCAGGATCCCCACAACGATCAGGATGGAAACGACGATGCTACGCTTCACTGAGGGCAGCCTCCCGAACCGGTCGCGTGACGGGCCGCCGCGCCGGCATCGGTGCCGGCCACAGCACCGTCACCATCCCCAGCACGTAGACCGCGCCACCAACCCAGATCCAGCTCACCATCGGGTTGATATAGGCGCGCAGCGATGCGGTGCCGTTCTCGTCCCACTGGTCGAGGACGATGTAGATGTCATCGATCCCGATGGTCTTGATCCCCATCTCGGCCGTGGGTTGGTTCTCGTAGTTACGGTAGAAGAAGCGCTTGCTCTCAACGGTCCCGCGCGGCTCGCCGTTCTTGGCGATGTCCACCACGGCAACCACAGCCTGCCCCTGGGCGTTCACCCGGTTGTCAAGCCGCTGGTAGGTCAGGGTATAGGGGCCGATCGTGCCCGACTGACCCGGCTGCAGGGTGAACTGCCGTTCCACCTGGAAGAAGGTCGAGCCGATGATCCCGACGGCCATGAGCGCCACCGCCAGGTGCACGATGTAGCCACCGTAGCGCCGGCCGTTCCGGCGTACCAGCATCGCGACCGCGAGCGCGTACGATTCCCGCGTGGTCCGCCGCCGCACCCGCGCCCCGCGGACATACTCCAGCACGATCGTGCCCACCGCGAAGACGGTCACGGCGAGCGACGCCGCCGCGATGAGATGGCCCGACAGCACCGCCATCACGATCCCCGACGCAACGCCGGCCACCGCGGGCCAGAGCAGGTTGCGCAGCAGCAGGCCCGTGTTGGAGCGGCGCCAGGCCAGCAGCGGGCCGACACCCATCAGCAGCATCATGACGAAGAGCAGCGGCCCGTTGACCTGCCGGTAGAACGGCGGCCCAACGGTCAGCTTCGTCTCCCGGACCAACTCGGTGACCAGCGGGAAGACCGTGCCCCAGAAGGTGGCGAAGGCCATCGCCGTGAACAGGAGGTTGTTGAGCAGGAAACCGGACTCCCGTGACACCACCGACTCAATGGCGCGGTCGCTCTGCAACCCCGGCAGCCGGTAGATGAGCAGGCCCACCGAAACCAGCACGACGACCGCCAGGTAACCCAGGAACCACGGCCCGATCGGCGACAACGCGAACGAGTGGACTGACGAGATCAGCCCACTCCGGACGGTGAACGTGCCGAAGACGGAGAGCGCGAACGTGGCGACAATCAAGGCCATGTTCCAGACCTTGAGCATGCCGCGCCGCTCCTGCACGATCACGGAGTGGATGAACGCGGTCCCCGTCAGCCACGGGAGCAACGCCACGTTCTCAACCGGGTCCCAGCCCCAATAGCCACCCCAGCCGAGGACGTGATAGGCCCACCAGGCGCCGAATAGCAGGCCGACGCCCAGAATGCCCCACGCGACGAGCGACCACCGCCGAATCGCGCGGATCCAGTCGGCCCCCAACCGGCCGGTGATCATGGCCGCCATCGCGAAGCCGAACGGCACCGTGAAGCTCGCGAACCCGGCAAGCAGAAACGGCGGGTGGAGGATCATGCCCACGTCGCGCAGCAGGGGGTTCAGCCCCTGGCCATCATCCGGCCGCATCGGCAGGAGCGTGAAGGGACTGGCAATGACAGTCAGCATGAAGAGGAGGAACGTCTCGACCGAGAGGACGGTGGCCGCCACGTAGGGGATGAGCGCGCGATCGCGCTTGCGGTGGAGGTAGACGGCGAGCGACGACAGGATCCCCGCGATCATGGACCAGTAGAGGAGACTCCCCTCCTGACCACCGTAGAAGGCCGCCGCGACGTAGTAAATCGGCATGTCACGGCTGGATCGACCATAGACGTACTCCAGCCGGAAGTCGTGGGTCAGGAATGCCGTCAGGAGCGTGACGACGGCCACCAGGATCAGGGCCGTCACGCCCCAGACCGCGCGGATGCTACTCTCAACCAGCTCTGGGATGCGACGCCGGGCACCAAGCACCCCGGCCACGATGCCGTAGACGGCCAGCGCCAGGGCAACGACGAGTGCACCGGAACCAAGCTGCGCCACGGGATCTCCCCTCTACGAGTCGGTCGGCTGCGCTGCCTCGAAGCGCGAGGGGCACTTGGTCAACAGCGTGTCGGCCTGGAACTCTTGACCCTTGTGGAACGTACCTTCCACGACCACCTGGACGTGGTCGGAGAAGATGTCGGGCACGACCTCCGTGTAGACCACGTCCATCGTGTGCGTGCCGTCCGTCACCTGGAAGCGGATCGGCTGCCCTGGTCCGCCCATCTGAATTGAGCCGGGAACCACGTCGCCACCAACCCGCACGCGCGTCCCGTCGACCTTGTCCGCCTGGGCCTGCAACTCGCCCACCGTCACGAAGTAGGACGCCGCGGTCCCCTGCATACTGTTGTAAATCAGGAACCCGACACCCAGGGCCAGGACGACGCCGGCGACGAGGATCTTCGTGTTGAGCCACGGGGCGCGACGGCCCACCGCAGCCGGCTCGGCGGCCACTCCGCCAGTCATCGCTCCTCCTCCCACACACCGGACCCGCTCGCCGCGGGCCGCTGGCGCGCCCGGCGCCCGGCAGCGCCGAGGGCGACGCAACTCATCGCTGTCCAATCCCGGTGGGGTACACGCTCGACAGGATCACGCCGAGCAGGAATGCCACGCTCCCGAGCATCAGGATGAGCCAGGCGCGATCGAACCGGGACGGCTGCCGGGGAACCTTCCGACCGGGCAGCGACACCGTACGCCGCGCGCGGACGAATGACCCCGCCAGCCAGAAGGCTGCCACCGCAGCGGCGACCTTGATCGCCAGCAGGACGACGTAGGCAACCGTTCCACGCCCGTCGGCAAGCCCGTCCCACATCAGGACGACCCCGGAGCCGACCATGAGGAACGCAGCCACCGAGGCCCAGCGGCCGAACTCCCGCTGCGCCGCGCGCGCCAGTGCCCTCGCCTCCTCGTCCGCCTGCCGCATCTGCGGCCGCAGCGCCAGGACGTAGTACACACCACCTCCCACCCAGGCTGCCGCCGCCAGTGCGTGCGTCAGCCGGAGCAACAGCCGCGTGATCGACGGGATGTCCACGGTTCGCCTGTCTCACCTCACCGGCTCCCACGTCCCGCCGGAACTGTACCAAATTTCACGATCGCCGGGCCCCACCGGTCTATCCGGCACCGGTCAACTCCCGAATGAAGCCGTGGAGCTGTTCCACCGACTTGATCGGGCCGTTGTACTTGCCCAGCAGCGTGCCATCCGGCCCGATGATAAACGTTTCCGGCACGCCACCGACACCGTAGTCAATCGTGGTCCGCCCGTTGTCGTCGACGGCATTGGGATACGACAGCTTGTGCTCCTCAATGAAGGCCTGGGCAGCATCCTGCTGATCCCAGATGTCGATCCCGATGATCACCGTGTCACCATCCAGGGAGGCCGCAAAATCACGCAGGACCGGGGCCTCCTCCTGGCACGGGGGGCACCACGATCCCCAGAAGTTGAGCACCACCGTCTTACCCCGGAGCTGCTCCAGGGAGATCTGCTGGCCATCGAGCGTCCGAAGGGTGAACGAGGGTGCGGTGCGGTTTTCAAAGCGGATGAGGTGGCCGACGGTGTTGATGCGGCCGCCACTTGCCAGGCTGGTCGAGTCACCGGGGGACCAGACGGCATAGGCGAAAAGGCCGAGAAGCGCAACGACGATGACGACAACGAGCGTCGGGATGAGACGGTTCCGTAGCGAATCCTGTGGCACGCGGTCCACGATCCAGCCCTCACGTTCCACCGGACGGTAGGACACCGATCCGGCGGCGGATGCCCGCGCAATTACCCCCTACACCGGCCCCCACGTCCCGCCGGAACTGTACCAGATTTCACGATCGCCGGGCCCGCCGATCTATCCGGCGCCGATCAACTCCTGAATGAACCCGTGGAGCTGTTCCACCGACTTGATGGGTCCGTTGTACTTGCCCAACAGGGCGCCATCCGGCCCGATGATAAACGTCTCCGGCACGCCACCGACGCCGTAGTCGATCGTGGTCCGCCCGTTGTCGTCGACCGCATTGGGATAGGTCAGCTCGTGTTTCTGAATGAAGGCTTGCGCCGCGTCCTGCCGATCCCAGATGTCGATCCCCACGATCACCGTGTCGTCGTCCAGAGAGGCGGCAAAGTCGCGTAGGACCGGGGCCTCTTCCTCGCAGGGCGGGCACCACGATCCCCAGAAGTTAAGGACCACTATCTTGCTCCGGAACTGCTCCAGGGAGATCTGCTGGCCATCGAGCGTCCGAAGGGTGAACGAGGGTGCGGTGCGGTTCTCAAAGCGGATGAGGTGGCCGACGGTGTTGATCCGACCACCGCCCGCCAGGTTGGTCGAGTCACCGGGGGACCACATGGCATAGGCGAAGAGGCCGAGAAGCGCGACGACGATGAGGACGACCAGCGTCGGGATGAGACGGTTCCGTAGCGAATCCTGTAGCACGCGCTCCACGGTGCAGCCCCCACGTTCCACCGGACGGCAGGGCACCGATCCGGCGGCGGATGCCCGCGCAATTATCCCCCACGGCCCGACGCTTTCAAGGGCGCGCCACGGCTCGCCGTCTCTGAGCCAGCCTCGCCGTCGCGTGACCGCGTGGCCGTCGCACAGAGCCGCGGCGCAACGCCCAAGCCGGCCACGCCGCGAGGTCACCCGTGCCCGACAACTCGGACCGAGGACGTCATGGAAGTTCCGTCAAGTGGCGGTTCGACGCGCCGGCCCGTCATCCTGAGCGAAGCGAAGGATCTCGGACGAGTCCAACCGTCCGGCATACGATACTTCGCGCCGCTCAGCATCACGCGGCATCAAGCGACCAACGGCACGCCGTCTTAGAGGTAGGAGATTTCCGCTCCCAGGGAGGCAAACTTCTCGACGATATCCTCATAGCCGCGGCGCAGGTGCTGGATCTGCCCGATGCGGGTCTCACCCTCGGCCACCAGGCCCGCGAGCACGAGGCAGGCGCCGCTTCGAATATCGAGCGCCTCCACGTCGGCGCCCCGGAGCCGGGTCGGCCCGTTGATGATCGCCTGCTGCCGGTCAATCACCGTGATGTCGGCGCCGAGCTTGGCCAGCTCCGCGGCGTAGCGCAGCCGGTCGTTGAAGACCCGCTCAAAGATGCGGCTCTGCCCCTTGGCCTGGGTCATGAGCACCGCGAACGCGGCTTGCAGGTCCGTCGGGAAGCCGGGGAATGGGAGCGCCTGGATCTCGGTGGCGTGCAGTTCCCCGCGCCCGCGCACGAGCATCGACGTCTGATTCCACCACACCTCGGCTCCGGCTTCGCGGAGCTTGTAGGTAAGCGGGAGCATGTCCGGCTCGGAGACGTTGTCGAGGATCACCTCGCCGTCGGTGATCGCGGCGGCGATGGCGAAGGTTCCTGCCTCGATGCGGTCCGGGAGGATCGCGGCGCGGTACCCGCGGAGCCGATCGACCCCGTGCACGCGAATGTGCGGGGTGCCGACACCGGAAATGCGCGCGCCCATGTCGCGCAGGATCGAACCGAGGAAGCTGATCTCCGGCTCGCTGGCGGCGTTGACGATCGTGGTCGTGCCGCGAGCCAGGGTCGCCGCCATCAGCAGGTTCTCAGTGCCGGTGTGGCTGGGATAGTCCATGTACAGCTCGGCACCGTAGAGGCGACGGGCCCGCATCACGTACCCACCGTCGGTCTGCGTGATCTCCGCCCCCATGCGCCGGAAACCGCGCAGATCCACGTCGACCGGCCGGGTGCCGAGACGGCAGCCACCTGGCGGCGACGACGATGCCTCGCCGAAACGCGACAGCAGCGGACCGGAGACGAGGAACGACGCGCGCATACGCTCGACCAGTTCGGGCGGGGCGTCGAACCGGTGGATGTTCGCCGCGCAGATGCGAACCCGACGGTTCTCCTGATCAAACTCGACATCGGCGCCGAGCCAGCGCAGGAGATCCGCCATCACCAGCGTGTCCTCCAGCACCGGGACGTTATCGAGCAGGCACTCCTCGTCGGTGAGCAGAGCCGCCGCCATCGCGGGCAATGCCGCGTTTTTCGCCCCGCCGATTGCGACGCGCCCATACAGCCGCGTGCCGCCGCGTACCCGGATCGTCTTCGCCTCCGTCGCCACCTGCATTGCGCCGCTCCGAACTCTGTTCAGGGAGATGTGGGTCTCGGTTGTTTCCTGTGGGTGCCCCGACGCCACGCGCGCGGTGGACCCGGTTGTCCCAATTCCACACCGGTTCCCCCGCTTGAGCAACCCGCCGGACGCGTCCGTAGAAGACGCTGCGGTCCCGGGACTGCCCCGGGACCGACACACGGCACGCGCTACAAATTGCCGAGTTCTTGCTGCGGACCGACCGGCTGCCGGCCACGGCTGCGGCGCCCGACCTTCAAGCGGATGATCGAGCGGCGCAGCGCCGCCTCGGCCCGGATCAGGTCCACATCGGCCTGGGCCCGCCCAAGTCGTGCCTCGGCTCGCTTTCGTGCCTCCTCAGCCCGCGCGAGATCGATTTCCTCGGCCCGCTCCGCGGTGTCAGCCAGAACCCGCACCCGGTTGTGCGCGACCTCGACGAACCCACCGAAGACCGCCAGCGACTGCTCCTGGCCGCCTTTGATGACGCGCATCTCGCCGAGCGACAGGAGTGAGATCAGCGGGGCGTGCCGCGGCAGGATGCCGAGCGTACCGTCGGCCCCGGGGACTACCACCATGTCCACGTCGTCCTCCTGGAAGACGACGCGCTCCCCGGTGACGACTTCCACACTCAGCTTGGCCATGCCTGTCTCCTCAAGCGACTGTCGTCATGCGCCCTACATCATACGTCATACGTCACACGTCCTGCCCGGGCTGCCCGGGTTCGGACGAATGACGTATGACGCATGACCGTTGACGCCTGCTCCGGTGTTACTGCTCCCGTGCCATCTGCTCGGCACGCTCGACCGCCTCGTCGATGGTCCCCACCATGTAGAAGGCCTGCTCCGGAAGCGAGTCGTGCTTGCCCTCGAGGATCTCCTTGAAGCCGCGCACCGTCTCCGAGCGCTCGACGTAGCGGCCCGGGCGGCCGGTAAAGGCCTCGGCCACGAACATCGGCTGCGACAGGAAGCGCTGGATCTTGCGGGCGCGCGCCACGATCAGCTTGTCATCCTCGCTCAACTCCTCGATACCGAGGATGGCGATGATGTCCTGCAGGTCGCGGTAGCGCTGCAGCACCCGCTGCACCTCGCGAGCCACCTCGTAGTGCTCCTGGCCCACGATGTTCGGGTCAAGGATGCGCGAGGTCGATGCCAACGGGTCCACCGCCGGGAAGAGCCCCTGCTCCGCGATCGAGCGCTCCAGCGAGATCGTCGCGTCGAGGTGAGCGAAGGTCGTGGCCGGTGCCGGGTCCGTGTAGTCGTCGGCCGGGACGTAGACCGCCTGCACCGAGGTAATCGAGCCGCGCTTGGTGGAGGTAATGCGCTCCTGAAGCTGACCCATCTCGGTCGCCAGCGTCGGCTGGTACCCCACTGCGCTCGGCATACGACCCAGCAGTGCGGACACCTCGGAGCCCGCCTGCACGAAGCGGAAGATGTTGTCGATGAAGAGGAGCACGTCGCGCCCCTCGTCCCGGAAGTACTCAGCCATGGTCAGCCCGGTCAGGCCGACACGCAGGCGCGCTCCGGGCGGCTCGTTCATCTGCCCGAAGACCAGCACCGTCTTGTCGGCGACGCCGGACTCCTGCATCTCGCCCCAGAGCTGGGTTCCCTCGCGGGTCCGCTCGCCCACACCGGTGAACACGGAGTAACCACCGTGCTCAGCGGCGATGTTGCGGATCAGCTCCATGATGATGACGGTCTTGCCGACGCCGGCCCCGCCGAACACACCCGTCTTACCACCCTTGGTGAACGGGGCGATCAGGTCGATCACCTTGAGCCCGGTCTCAAACGGCTCGACCTCGGTCGACTGCTCCTCAAACGTGGGCGCCGGCCGGTGGATCGGGTAGTACACCTCCGCCTGCGGCGCCGGCCCGTCATCGACCGGGCGGCCGACGACGTTGAAGATGCGGCCGAGGGTTGCCTGGCCGACGGGCACCTTGATCGGGCCGCCGGTGTCGAGAACCGGCATGCCGCGGCGCAGACCGTCGGTGCTGCTCATCGCCACGGTCCGCACCCAGTCATTCCCCAGGTGCTGCTGCACCTCGAGCACGAGCGGCTCGTCGCCCTCCCGCTCCACCTCGAGGGCGTTGTAAATATCCGGCAGTTGGTCCGGCGGGAACTCGACGTCCACCACCGCGCCGGTGATCTGGACGATCCGGCCTGTCGCTACCGTGGTTGCCATGTCCGGTGTATCCTCCCTCGCCCGCTGCGGTCCCACCGCCCGCACGGGCGCCTCTGGCTAGCCCAACGCCGCCGCGCCGGCCGCAATCTCCGTCACCTCGCGGGTGATCTGGGCCTGGCGCGCCTTGTTGTAGGTGAGCGTCAACTCCGACACCAACTCGCGCGCGTTGTCGGTCGCGTTGCGCATCGCCACCATGCGGGCGCTGTGCTCGCTCGCGATCGACTCCAGCAGCGCCTGGTAGAGCTGCACTTCGACGAAGCGCGGCAGCAGCGCCTGCAGCACGGCCTCCGGGCTGGGCTCGAAGATATAATCCGTGACCTCGTCCGTGCCGGGCGGTGCCTCAATCGGCAAGACCTGCAGCACTTCCGGCACCTGGCGCAGCGTGTTGATGAAGCGCGTGTACACCACGTACACGGCATCGACCTTGCCTGCGACGAAGTCGTCCGTCGCGATCCGCACCACCGGCCGGATCGATTCCAGCGACGGATAGTCACCGACGTCGGTGAACGACGCCACCAGCGGCCGGCCGTACCGCGTCAGGAAGTCGCGCCCCTTCCGGCCGATGGTCACGATGTCGATGTTCTCCAGCGACTCCGGCCGCTCATTCATGACCTGAATCGCGCGGCGGATGACGTTCGTGTTGAAAGCACCGGCCAGTCCGCGGTCGGAGGTGATCAGAATGATCTGCGAGCGCTGAATCGGCCGCCGCGCAAGGAGCGGGTAGCGCGCCTGCTCCTCGGTGTCGGCCATGGCCGCCAGATCACCGATCATGGCGCGGATGCGCTCCGCATAGGGCCGGGTGGCCAGCACGTGCTGCTGCGCTCGCCGCATCTTGGACGCGGCGACCATCTCCATCGCGCGGGTGATCTGCGCCGTGTTGCGCACGCTCCGGATGCGGCGCCGGATCTCTCGCGGTGTGGGCACGGTCTGTCTCCTCCCTCAGATCCCCGGCGCTATGCTGCCTGGCCGCCAGCCCACATCGACCGCTTGAACTCCTCGACCGACTTCCGCAGCTCCTCGATCATCTCATCAGTGAGCTGCTTTTCGGTGACGATGCGCTGCAGCAGGTCAGACTTGCTGGTCCGCATGTAGTCGAGGTACTGCTGCTCGAACGTCCGCACCTGCTCCACCGGCACGTCGTCGAGGTACCCGTTCGTCGCGACCCAGATGATCGCCACCTGCTCTTCGACCGGCATCGGCTGGTACTGCGGCTGCTTCAGCACCTCGGTCAGCCGCTGGCCGCGGTCGATCTGCCGCTTGGTGGCCGGGTCCAGGTCGGAACCGAACTGGGCGAACGCCGCCAGCGAGCGATACTGCGCAAGCTCCAGGCGCAGCCGACCGGCAACCTGACGCATCGCCCGGATCTGCGCGTCACCACCCACGCGGGACACCGACAGACCGGCGTTGATCGCCGGGCGGACACCCGCGTAGAACAGGTCCGGCTCCAGGTAGATCTGGCCGTCGGTAATGGAGATGACGTTCGTCGGAATGTAGGCCGACACGTCGTTCCCCTGGGTCTCAATGATCGGCAGCGCGGTCAGGCTGCCGCCGCCCAGATCATCGCGCAGCCGCGCGGCGCGCTCCAGCAGGCGCGAGTGCAGGTAGAAGACGTCGCCCGGGTACGCCTCGCGGCCCGGCGGGCGGCGCTGCAGCAGCGCGACCTGGCGGTACGCCCACGCGTGCTTCGACAGGTCGTCGTAGACGACCAGCGCGTGGCCGCCGCTCTCCATCACTTCCTCGCCCATGGCGCAACCGGCGTAGGGCGCCAGGTACTGAAGCGGCGCCGGATCGGCCGCCGACGCGACGACGACGATCGTGTTCTCCATCGCGCCCTCACGCTCGAGGGTCGCCACGATCTGCGCCACCTGCGACTGCTTCTGGCCGATGGCGACGTAGATGCTGACGACGCCGGTGTCGCGCTGGTTGATGATCGTATCGAGCGCAACGGCCGTCTTACCCGTCTGGCGGTCACCGATGATCAGCTCGCGCTGGCCCCGGCCGATCGGGATCATGCTGTCGATCGCCTTGATACCGGTCTGGAGCGCGGTATCCACGTTCTGCCGGGCAACCACACCGGGGGCGATCCGCTCCAGCGGCCGGAAGCGATCGGTCTGGATCGGGCCCTTGCCGTCGATCGGCTCGCCGAGGGCGTTCACCACGCGACCCAGGAGCGCTGGGCCCACCGGCACCTGCGCGATGCGGCCGGTCGACTTGACCTCGTCGCCCTCCTCGATGCCGGTGTAGTCACCGAGAATGATGACACCGACCGAGTCCTCCTCGAGGTTGAAGGCCATGCCCATGACCCCGTCGGAGAACTCCACCAACTCACTGGCCATGACATCGCGCAGGCCGTGCACGGTCGCGATTCCGTCACCGACCTCGACGACGTAGCCGACGTTGGTGACGACCATGCGGCTGCCGTAGTTCTCAATCTGTTGGCGCAGAATGTCGCTGATCTCGCTCGGTCGTACGACCATGGTTCCTCCCGATTATCCGCTTGGGCCGCTCGTTTCTGTCATGTCAGAAGCCGGTGGCACTCGCCCGACTCGAGGCGGCCCCGGCTAGCTCACCATCCGCTGTCGAAGCTGGTGGAGTTGCGTCCGTACGCTGCCGTCGATCAGGTTGTCCTCCACCCGCACGACAATTCCGCCGATGATATCGGGATCGACCCGCGGCCGCATCTCGACCTGCTTGCCGATCAGGGCCGCCACGCGCTCGCGCACCTGCGCCTGCTCATCCTCATCGAGCGGGACCGCGGTCGTCACCTCGGCCACGGCAATGCCGCGCTCCTCCATGACGAGCTGCTGGAAGACCTCGGCCACCTGCGGGAGTTGCGGCAGCCGCCCGCGCTCCAGGAGCAGCAAGGCCAGATTCCGTACAAGCTGCTGCGACTCGTCCGGCAGGATCGCCTCGATCGCCTGCCGCTTGGCCGTCTCGGGCACTGCCGGGCTATCGAAAAACTCCGACACGCTCGGGTTCGCCATCACGCCGGCCAGTTGACGGAGATCCTGCTCCCACTGGTCGAGCTCGCCGCGCTCCCGAGCTATCTCAAATGCCGCTTGCGCGTATCGCTTCGCCGCGCCGGCCACTGGCATCGCACTCTCCCCCTTGCATCCGCGTCACTCGCGGGCGCGGCCGTTGCCGGCCTCTGCCAGGGTTTCCTGGATCAGGCGCGCCTGATCGGCACGGTCCAGCTCGCGCCGCACGATCTTGGTGGCGGCGGCAATGGCCAGATCAGCGACATCCTGACGGAGCTGCTGCCATGCCTGCTGCTGTTCGGCCTGGATCGCCGCGCGCGCCTTCTCGATGATCTGCTCGGCCTCGGCTCGGGCCTGCGCCTGAGCACGGGCGAGCACCTGCTCGCTGTTCTCTCGCGCCTGCGCCAGGATCTGCTGGGCCTCGCGACGCGCCTGGTTGAGCACCTCTTCATTCTGGGCGCGCGTAGCCTCCAGCTCGCGCTGCATGCGCTCCGCCGCCTCCAAACCCTCCTGGATGCGCCGGCGCCGCTCGTCGAGCATGTTGGTGATCGGGCCGAGCGCCAACTTCCAGAAGATCACGATGAACGCGACGAACGCGATCAACTGGATGATGAGGTTGGCGGGAGTGATGCCGAGACTTTCCATCAGCGCTTCCTCATGGTCTTGATCGCTCCCCGGTTGCGCGATCACCCGGTCAGACGGTCTCCACACCCATCAGGTGGGGCGGGGCCCCCTCCATGTCCCATGTGTGAGATGTGCCGGTGGCGCTCCGTACCCGGAGCGCCACCGGCGGCACGCACTACAGGACGAAGGCAATGACGATGGCAATCACGAACGCGTAGATGGCGACCGCCTCGGCCAGGGCGGCACCGATGATCATCGTGATACGGATCGCGCCCTCAGCCTCAGGGTTGCGACCGAGAGCCTCCATGGCCCCCCGCACCGCCATACCAATACCCAGGGCCGGACCCAGCGAGCCAAGCCCGATAGCCAACGCGGCGGCCATCGGCACAATCACGGCTGGGTCGGTCACGTTGGCGAACACGCTAGACATCCTCCTCCCATCGGCCCGCACGCGCGCACCGACGATCGTCTAACACCCAGACCCTCGCCCCTTCGGGCGACCGTCCACACATTCCGGACGCACGCTAGTCGCCGCCGCTCGTCGCCGGCGTGACTGCGTGCTGAGATCCCTCCGCTTCGTGCACCGCGTCCTCGGCATGATCGTCATGCCCATCCGCGGTGGCCAAGACGATGTAGATCAACGTCAGCAGTGCGAAGACCAGTGCCTGGATGAACCCGAACAGGACCTCCAGGTACAGGAAGATCACCGGAATCAGAAGCCCCACCACGGTGATCTTGATGGCGTTCGCCATCGCGTACATCACGGTGAGCAGCACCTCGCCGGCAAAGATGTTGCCGAAGAGTCGGAAGGAGAGCGAAATGATGCGGGAGAACTCACCGATGACTTCGATGGGGAACAAGAACGGCGGGTTGGCCATGTGCTTGATCCGGCCCCCGACGCCATGGGCGCGGATGCCCGCCACCTGGACCACCAGGAACGTCACGACCGCCATCGCCAGCGTCATGTTGAGATCCGCGCTCGGCGGGCGGAACAACGATCGCTCGAGGTGCCCGTGCTCATCCACGTACCCAATCGTGCCGATCCCGGGCAGCAGCCCGGTGTAGTTCGACACGATGATGAAGATGAAGAGACCACCGACCAGCGGGAAAATGGTCCTGCCGGCGCGCTTCCCCGCGGCACCCTCAACCATCCCGAGGATGAACTCGGCGGCCATCTCGAACACCGACTGGACGAAGCCGGGGACAAGCGTGGCGCGACGGGCGATGACGGCGCCGACGATGACCAGCGCGGCCATGACGATGAGCATCGTGAGGAAGGAGTTCGTGATGTTGAGCGTCAGCCCCGTCCCGGGAATCGAGACGGACCAGAGCGTCTCCGGTGCTACCGCGACATGAACTTCCATCAAGGCTCCTCTTCGTTCGGCTCCGTCTTCGCCGACCGCTCGATTGCATCATGTCCGCGTACACGAATCAACCCCTTGTCCGAGCGACTAATCACTGCTAGCTCGTACAAGAGGTAACCCGCTGCGGCGATGCCGAGCCCCACCCCGATCAGGGTGAAGATGGGCGCTGTGTCCAGCCAGCGGTCCAAAAAAAGCCCGCCCAGGATGCAGATCAACAAACTGCTGACCGTCGAGCACCCTAAACCACTGGCCGTGCCAATGGCACGCCAATCGCGCTCGCTGCCAAGTTTCCTGAGCGGGTCCGCCATCAGCACCCCGCCAACTTTGAGAATGCTATCACAATCTCCCCGGACCGCGCAATCAACCTCGCTCCTCGTCGTGCGCGTCGCTAGTCGTTGGCCGTCGTCGGGGCCGCTTCCATCTCACGCAGCGGCAGCGGCCGCTGATCGCCCTCCCGCAGTGCCTCCAGCGCCGCGCCGACGAAGCCTTCGAAGAGCGGGTGCGGCCGGGTCGGCCGGGACTTGAACTCCGGATGGAACTGCACGCCAACGAACCACGGGTGATCCCGCAACTCCATGATCTCGACCAGCCGGCCGTCGGGCGACGTCCCCGAGACGATCAGCCCGGCTTCCTCCAGGCGCGGCAGGTACTCGTTGTTGATCTCCCAGCGGTGCCGGTGCCGCTCGTCCACCATGTCCTGCCCGTACGCCTCGGCAACCCGCGTGCCCGGAACAAGCCGGCACGGGTACAGGCCGAGCCGCATCGTCCCGCCCAAGTCCACGCCGCGCTGGTCCGGCATCAGACCGACTACCGGGTGCGGCGTCGCCGGGTCGATCTCAGTAGTGTTGGCACGCTCCAGCCCGAGTACGTTGCGCGAGACTTCGATCACCGCCATGTGCAAGCCGTAGCACAGGCCAAGATACGGGATCTTGTGCTCGCGGGCAAAGCGCACCGCCGCCAGCTTCCCCTCGACACCCCGCGCCCCGAAGCCGCCGGGGACGACGATCCCGTACGCCCGCCGGAGTTGCTGTTCGATGCTCTCCGGGGTCGACAGCTCCGAGTTGACCCAGATCACGTCGACGGCCACGTCGTGGGCGAGGCCGGCATGGGTCAGGGCCTCGACGACGCTCATGTAGGCATCGTGCAGATCGACGTACTTGCCGACCAGGGCGATCTCGACCCGCCGCCGCGGATGCTTCAGCCGGTGGACGATGTTCGCCCACTCGTTCAGGTCCAGCGGGGTGTCCGCCCAGCCGAAGTGCTCGGCGATGTAGCGGCCCAGGCCGGCCTCTTCCAGCATCAGCGGCACCTCGTAGATCGTCTCGGCCGTGGGCAGTGGGATGACGGCGTCTTCGTCCACGTCGCAGAAGAGCGCGATCTTGGCCTGCACATCCGGCGGCACCGGATGGTCGGACCGGCAGACGATCACGTCGGGCTGGATGCCGATCGCGCGCAACTCCTTGACACTGTGCTGGGTCGGCTTGGTCTTCAACTCGCCGGTGCTGCCGACGAGCGGCAACAGCGTGACGTGGATGTAGAGGACGTTGCGCCGCCCCTCCTCCTTGCGCATCTGGCGGATCGCCTCCAGGAACGGCTGGCCTTCGATGTCGCCGACGGTGCCACCCACCTCGACGACCACGACGTCGGGTTGCCGCTCCTCCGCCACCAGACGGATGCGATCCTTGATCTCGTTGGTGATGTGGGGGATGACCTGAACCGTGCCGCCGAGGAAGTCGCCCCGGCGCTCCTTGGCGATGACGGCCGAATACACCTGGCCGGTCGTAACGTTGGAGGCGCGACTGAGGTTTTCGTCGGTGAATCGCTCGTAGTGGCCGAGGTCGAGGTCGGTCTCAGCCCCGTCGTCAGTAACGAAGACTTCGCCGTGCTGGAAGGGGGACATTGTGCCGGGGTCGACGTTGAGGTACGGGTCGAGCTTCATAATTGCGACGCTGAGTCCCCGACCCTTGAGGAGGCGACCGATCGAGGCGGTCGTGATCCCCTTACCGACTGACGACACAACCCCACCGGTCACAAAGATGTACTTTGGCATCCCCGTTGCCCTTCTGCGCCACGTCGGCGAGAGCCACCAGTCTCATTGAAACCGCCGCGTCCTCCGCTCGCGTCCCGCCACGCCACGAGCGAATCGCGTGCCCTCACGGCTGTAGCAGCACCACCTCCACCGTCTCACCAAGGTCCGACTTCCGGATCGACACCCGGTCGCGCGGCTCAACCCCCGCGGCCCCCATCGCCTTCAGAAAACGGTCGACCGGGTCACGATCGTGATCCCCCTCTGGCGTCCGGAACTGCATCGGGATCACGACCGAGGGCTCGATCTGGCCGATCACCTCGGCCGCGCCTGATGCGTCGAGCGTCGGCCCGCCGCCGACCGGCACCAACAGGACGTCGACGCCGTTGAGCGCCGCAGCCTCGCTCTCGCTCAACGTATGCCCCAGATCCCCCAGATGGCAGATGATCAGATCGTCGATCTCCACCGTATAAACCGTGTTCTTTCCCAGGCGCTTCCCGCCCTCGGCGTCGTGGTAGGTACGCACGCCCTGGATGAATACCTCGCGAATCTCGTACTCACCCGGACCCGAGATAAGACGGTAGCCTGGGCGGACCCGATCGACCGCGTTGTGGCCCGCATGATCGTGGCTGACCGTGACGATGTCCGCCTGTTGCAGTGGGAGCCGGTAGCCCGTCTCCGGCCCGACCGGGTCCATCAAGACCACGGCGTCACGGCCCCGGATCCGAAAACATGCATGGCCGAACCACTTGATCTCAGGCATCTATCGGCTACCCGTCCGAACGCTATTCGTCTGTCGAGTGGGCTTGTCTGGGAGATGTATCCCGCGGCCTAGGAGAGTATACCAACGCCGTTACAAGGGAACCAGTGGCTCAGCCACGACTCCCAGAGCCGCGCCCGCAGCACTGCATCACACCGCAACCGCATCGAAATTCGCCACCGCGTGGCGGATCGCCTCGGGGATCGGCTTGGATCGCCCCGCGTGGCGCACGTGGTTCACCAGCACCAGTCGCCCCCGCGCCAGCAGCGCGTCGTCGCGCTCGCGTACCACCACGGCCGCGAACTCAAGGCTGCTGTTGCCGATCCGCACGCAGCGCACCCCGACGCGGACCGTATCGTCGAGCCGCGCCGACCCGAGGTAGTCGATCTCCACCCGGCGGAAGACGGTGTCAAACTCGCCGCTGGGCTCCGTCTCGGACAACGGAATGCCCAGCGCGGCGAAGTACTCGTAGATCCCCTGGCTGAAATACTCGAGGTAGACGCCGAAGTAGACGATGTCCTGCCGGTCGACGTCGCGGTAGCGCACCCGGATCGAGTGCCAGAACCGGAACTGTTCCAGATCCTCGGCCACCGCCGTCCTCCCCTCGATCCCGATCGGAGCGCCGCGCCAGGTGAGTTCGGCCGGAATATAACAGTGTCCGGACAGCGCGGCAACGGCCACGCCCGGCTCGCTGTGCCCGGCCTGATCTACTCCGGCTCTGCCGCGTCCTCGTCGTCGCCGAGCACGTCGACCAACACCGCGCGGACGATGTCCCAGTCATAGCCGCGGCGCTGCAGGAAGCCGACCAGCCGCCGCCGCTGCACCAGCGGATCGAGCCCGCGGAGCGAGGCCACCCGTTTGCGCGCCAGAGCCAGCGCAGCCGGCAACTCATCCCCACCCGCCTCGTCGATCGCCTGATCGACCAAATCGGGGTCGACCCCTTTCGCGCGCAATTCCGCGCGGAGGCGCCGCCGTCCTCGTGGCTGGTGCTCGGCCCGGTTTTCGACCCAGAAGCGGGCGAACTCGGCATCATCGAGGTATCGCCACTCCTGGAGCCGTGCAACGGCCGCCTCGACGGCCTCGTCGCTGAATCCCCGCCGCCGCAGCCGATCGCGCACCTCCCGCTCCGAACGGGGTCGGTAGCCCAAGAAGCGCAGGGCGGCGTTGATCGCACGCGCGGCTTCGTCGGCGCGCAGCAGGGCGGCGACCTCGGCCTGGCTCAACGAACGCCCGACGAAGAGCCCCTCGCGCGCCGCGACCTCCCGCGCCACGCCGAAGGCGAACTGGCCGTCGAGGAAGATGCTGACGCGCTCCGGGTCACGGGCCTGGTCGGCGATCTCGGTGATCGTGCCGGAACGGATGTTCTCCTCAGCCATGCACCCAGTATGCCAGATCGTGCGTTCTACGGATACCTGGTCGGGGATGGTAGGATTCGGCCGGAAGGTGACGGGACACCACCTGGTTAGGTCCGCAGCGTGATCATAACCCCCAGCCGCAAGACAAGCCGTGTTCGGCAACGCTCCCGGTGGCGGGCCGTGCTGCGCGCGCTCTTCATCGTGATCGTCGCCGCCGTCCTGCTCGGCACGCTGGCCGCCGGGCTCCTTGCGCTGGCGGTTTACCACCAGGCACGCCAGGATGAAACCGCGGCTGCCGACGCCATCGTGGTGTTGGGCACGGCTCAGTTCGACGGCCGCCCCTCGCCGACCTTCCAGGCACGCCTGGACCACGCCCGGGAGCTCTTCGAAGCCGGCTATGCGCCGCTGATCGTCCTTACGGGCGGAGCCGCCGAGGGCGACTGGATCTCCGAGGCCGAAGCAGGGAAGAACTACCTCATCGAGCAAGGCGTGCCCAGCGGGGTCCTGCTGAGCGTGCCCGCGGGCCGCACGTCCAGCGAGAGCCTGCGCGAGGCGGCGCCGCTGCTCCGCGAGCGGGGCGTCGTCCGGGTCCTGCTGGTCAGCGACCCGTTCCACATGTTCCGCGTCAAGCGGATCACCAGGGATCTCGGCTTTTCGCCGCTGGCCTCGCCGACACACTCCAGTCCGATCCGCGAGGACAGCAGCCTCGAGTACCGCTACATGGCCCGAGAGATCGGGGCATATCTCGCCTACGTCTTCATCAAGGAGTAGCGCCGCGCGTCCCTACACCGATCGTACCGCGGACAACAGCGGGGTGAGGTGCAGCATCGCCGCCCCGAGGGCCACTGCCAACCCGAAGTACACCGCCGATACGACCGCCCGCTGCGCGAGGGGTACGCGGTAGTACGCCGGATCAGCCTGGGTACGCCGCCAGATGGTGATCAGCTCGCCGGCCGCGAACACGCCGATCAGGATGAATACCGGGCTGGGCATCCGGAACATGAGAACCCCGAGCCCGACCAAGCCCAGCAGCCAGAACCAGCGCGAGATCGCCGCCACGGCCCGGCCACCGTCAAGCGGCGGGATCGGCAGCAGGTTGAAGAGGTTGAGGACCACGCCGAGATAGGTCAGCACCAGCCACAGCCCATGGCCGCTGGCGAGGTACATGCCCCACGCCGCCAGCGCCCCGAGCGACCCGAGCACCGGCCCACCCAATCCGACCTTCGCCTCCATCACCGCGTCGCGCGGCAACTGCCGCATCCCAATGACTGCCCCCAGGAAGGGAATGAAGATCGGTGCGGTGGCCCGCACGCCGAAGCGGCGAAGCACCAGGACATGGCCCATCTCATGGACGAAGAGCAGGGCAACCAGGCCGATGGCAAACTGCCAGCCGAAGGCGAGGGCATAGGCCGCGACGCTGACCAGGGCGCTGGCCATCGGAGCCAGCAGGCCCTTCCCTTTCGAGAGGATGCCGACGATCGCCACCAGCGGCGCGAGCCAACGGCGAATCCGGCTCGACGCACGCCTCGGTGCCTCCTCGATGATGCCCGTCCCAGGATTTACTCGAAAGTCGGCCTCGATGACCTGATCGGGATCGAGCCGCATCCAACACCTCGTTCAGCCATTCACGTGGACCCGGCGACAGCCGGTCCGCGCGAACCTTGAGTCATTTCAACTCAAGCATACACCAGGCAGCCAACCCCGGCTATCGAGTCGTGGGACACGACGGCGGCCTTGGTCGATGCCGGGCTCTGGCGGCACCGGCGGCCGGAACAGCGCGTGCCCGCGACACTCCTGCACACGGCCGGCCACCCGGCCGAGCCGCTGCACCCGCGTATCCGCCCGACGGTCGCGGAGCGCACGCGGCATCTCATCCCATCACGTCGTCGGCGGCCCAGTCGGGAGGCGGACCGGCGCGTTCCAGGCGCGATACGTGATGGTCCAGGTAACGCCGTCCGGCATGACCCGTCGCAACTCCTGCGGGATCCCGGTCGCCGGATCCACCCGCAGGGTCGCCTCGCCGTCTCCGGACCGGCTGAGCCAGCGAAGGGTCACCGCCGGTGCCCCATCGACGATCGCCGGGTCGGCTGCGAGAGCGGCGGATGGGAGGAACGCTTGAATGCGCCCCGTCACTCCTTCGCTCTCGTCGACCGGGGTCCAGGCTCCACCGCGGCCCTCCCATGAACGGTCACCGTTCGTGATGAAATCGCGTGTCTCTCGCCCGCTCGGACTGGTGTAGGTCGTTGCGCCGGCGAGTCGATCCTGCTTGAGGTCGAAGGTCATCACTGTCTCGGCGATGTTCCCATTGCCGTAGTCAATCCGTGCGACGATCTGGCCCGTCTCGAGCTCGGTCTCGACCTCAGACACGCGCTGGACCCACTCGGCAGCCGTCAATGGCGGCGCCGCGGGAGGAGGAATCGGGAGGTTGTTTGGGAGAGCGGCGACCCCTCCCGCCGGCTGCGGTTGCATCGCGTTGGCCTGGTCGATGCCGACGCCCGCAACCGGCGTGAACGACACACCCGGGCCCGGCGGTCGAATCGAGCGCGTTACGATGTGTCCCTGCAGCGAACCGATGGCGAAGAGGACGCCGAGGAGCATGATCGCACCGGCGGCTAGGGAGATGGCCGCCAGGAGCATCGGGTTGCGCCTGGCGAACTCGGAAACCAGCCTGACCGGAGCTGCCAGTTGCCCGGCGGAAACCCCCGCCTCGCCAGCACCCCCCGGAGCGGTGAGACGCCGCAACCGCGGCGGCTCGAGCTCGCCCAGATGCGTGAGCACTTCCTCGATTTGGTGCTCCGCCGATTGGGCCGCTCGTGCGGCACCCGCGTCACTCCCCGAATCGGAGTTCGGCACGTTGTCTGTTGGATTCCGCCCGTTGTCGTTCACGGCACGCCGTCCGGCCCGTCCACGTTGGTGAGGAACCTCAGAGTCACCATGCCAAGCACTGCTTCCGCTCCGATCTCACGGAAAGACGCCGAGTCGGTCCCGACCCGTCTCCGTCGCCACGGTCTTATGTTGATCCAGGGCTTCCCCGGAGAGACTCCGCCCCGGCTCCGGCCACCCGGCAAGTCCTGGCGGAAGAGTTGTTCGACATCAATCCGGTGAACGCTACGCGGCGCGAAGCCAGCTTCGTCGCTTGGTCCACGCCGATCGGGTCAGTGGCACGGTCACACCCACACGCCGCCCCGCGCCCTAAATCGGGCCGGGAGAGGCAGCCACCACGGGTGCGCCCCGGCGAGGGCCCCGCCTCGTGTGGCGGTACGTCCCCGCATGCCACTGGCGCGTCATCCGATCGTGCGGGTATCTGGGGGACGATGAGGTGCCATTGACCCACACCGGCCGGGTTCCGGCCGCACGGCACCGCAGTCCCGCCTACCCGAGCCCGCCGGGCAGCGACGCCCGTCGCCACCGCCGCGCTGCGGTGGCGGAGGTCGCAGGCGCGGGTACTCCGGGCGGCTCGCCCTTGATGCGAGCAGCGACCCGCTCGTCGTTCGACGCACCCCGATCGTAACGTTGCGGTCTAACTACTATGTGACAGCGAAGGAGTTTCGGCCTGACAGATTCGACGCACAGGAAGCCCGACCGCCCTGGTGGGCGGTCGGGTTGTCACTCCGAGGTTTGTGGCGCCGGCTGGTCGGACCGTTCGTCCATCGGAGCCGGATCGGGCGATTGGCCCGATGTGCTCCGCGCGGGAGAGTGACGTTGACGGAACGGCGCTTGGCCGCCCCGTACCTGGCCCGCTCAGCCCGCCGAGATGGCCGACGCCTGGTTGTCGCGCGCGGCGAGGATGGGGTCGAGCTGGGTGACGTTCGCCCGCGGAGTGGGGCGGAAGACGTAGCCCACGCCCCGCACCGTGTGCAGGTACTCCGGCGCCGCCGGATCCCGCTCCAGCTTCTTGCGCAACCGGCTGATGTACACATCCACCCGGTTGCTCTCCCCCACAAAGTCGTACCCCCACGTCCGCTCGATCAGCGTCTCCCGGCTGATGGTGATCTGACTGTTGCGCATCAGACACTCCAACAGCCGCATCTCCGTCGGCGTCAGCAGCACCGGCTCCCGCCCGGCCACCCGCACCGTCAGCTCCCCAATCGCCAGCTCCACATCCCCCACCTTCAGCACCGTGCCCATCGCCTGGTAGTCCGCCCGCTGGCAGCGCCGCGCCACGGCCCCCACCCGCGCCACCAGCTCGGCCGGGTCGTAGGGCTCGACGATGAAGTCATCCGCCCCGTGCTCGAAGGCGCGCACCTTGGCGCGGGTGCTGCCCTGCTCGCTGACGAAGATCAGCGGGCCGGTGTAGCGCCGCCCCCGCAGCTCCTTGCACAGCTCCCAGCCGTCCAGGTCCGGCAGCTCCGCCTCCAACAGCACGGCATCGGTCTCCCGCTCGAACACCGCGTGGAGCCCCGCGGCTGCCGTGGTTGCCTGAACTACGGTGTGCCCGGCCTCACCCAGGATGAATCCGACGAGACGGGCAGACGCAAGGTCCGGATCGATTACCACGATGCGCATTGATTCCCTCCACCCTGCGCGTTCATCTGATCAGGAAACGGCGAGCCCGGTTGGTCTACCCCGAAGATGTCGCCCCCGGTACGACGCTCGATCGTGGCCGTTCTCAGCGTGCTGGCGGCATCCGTCTCATATGGAACACCCCCAGCTTCGCAACCGGGGCTCGACCGGTGTCACGCGCTTAAACGAATGGAGTGTGCCCCCGACACTGTACGCGCGGCCAAATGTTACGGGACTGCAATCTGTCGGCGTCACTGGCCCTCGAGCAGCCGAGCCGCCTCGGTCGTCGAGCGGCGACCGCCGACCAGGGTCACCGCGTCGCCGGCCTCCAATACGGTATCCCCGTGCGGGATAACCTGCCGGCCGTTGCGGCGCACGAGCAGGATGAGCACGTCACGCGGCAGCGGCACCTCGCGCAGCGGGCGCCCGGCGACGCCGTTGCTCCCCACCACCACCTCGACGACGTCGGCGCCATGGGCCTCGACCTCGCTGAGGAGTCGGAAGAGCGTGGGGCGGCGCACCAAGTTGGCCAGGATCATCGCCGTGGCCCGCGCCGGGTTCAGCACCTGGATACCGGCCGCCTTGAAGCTCTCCACCGCCTCCGGGTCGTTGACCCGCGAGACCAGCTTCTGCCGACCGAAGCGCGTCCGGGCGAGCTGCAACGCGAGCAGGTTGTCCTTGTCCGACCCGGTGGTGGCCACGACCGCCTTGGCGTGGGCGATGCCGGCGCGTTGCAGCACCTGGGCGTCGGTCCCGTCGCCGAGCACGACATGGGCGCCGAGCTGGCGAGCCCGCTCGGCCACGTCGGGATCCTGCTCGATCACCGTGATGTCCTCCCCGGCGTCCAGGAGCTCCTTCGCCAGCATACGCCCGACCTTGCCGCCTCCGATGATGAGCACGTCCATCGGTATGACCCCCAATCGCTGAGCCAACCAGCCCGCGTAGCTCGCCTGCACGGCGATGGTGATGACGATCGTCAGGAAGACGAGGCCGAGCAGCGCCGGAGCGCCCGCTACGCCCGCCGCGTCCAGGTTCAACGCCACCAGGGTAGCCAGCGAGGCCGCCACCACACCCCGCGGCCCGATGGCCGCCACGAAGACGCGCTCGCGCCAGGAGAGCGGCGAGCGCATGGTGCTGAGGAAGACGCCTGCCGGGCGCACCAGCACCATCATTAGCAGCACCGCCGCCGGGCCGCGCCAGCCGAGCTCGACCAGATCCGACGGATCCAGCGTCGCGGCCAGCAGCAGGTACACGGTGGCGATGACGATCATGGTGATGTCGCCCTTGAACTCATGGACTTCCTCACGGTGGGGGAACTCGGCGTTCCCGAGAAGCAGCCCGGCGACCACGACGGCCGCCAGCCCCGTCTCCGGCACCACCGACTCGACGATCGTGTAGATCGCCGCGGCCCCGGCGATGGCCATGATCCGCGCCACCCGGCTCGGCTCCTCGCCCAGCCGCCGCAGCACCAGCAGGAGCAGCACGCCGCCGACGGCACCCCAGGCCGCGCCGATCAGCAGGCGCGTCCCTGCGTGGATTGCCGCGGCCCCCAGGTCGAGGCCCGCCGCCCGGTTAATATTGAAGACCACCAGGGCGATGACCGCGCCGATCGGATCGACGATCACGCCCTCGCCGGCCAGCGTCGCCCGCACGCGGCCGCGCACCCGCACCCGCTGCAGCAACGGCGTGATCACGGTCGGCCCCGTCACCGACACGAGCGCGGCGTACTGGATGGCCAGCGGCCAGCTCAACCCGGCGACGCCGCGTGCCACCAGGGCGCCGCCGACGAGCGTGACCACCACGCCCAGGGTCACCAGGTTGCGGACCGGCGCCTGGACCTGGCGCAGGTAGTAGCCCTCGAGCGAGAAGGCACCTTCGAAGACGATGATGGCGACCGCGAGCTGGACGACCGCGGTCAGCGTGTCGCCCATGTGATTGGTCGCCAGCAGGCCGAGGACGCTCGGCCCCAGCACGACGCCGATGCCCAGGTAGAGCAAGATCGACGGGATTGGGGTGCGGAGCGCCAGCACCTGCACCACCGCCGCGGCGACCAGGATGCTCGTGCCGGTGATAACGAGTTGCTGTGTCAGTTCCACCCGGCGTCGTTCCCTTTCGCAGTACTCCTCCGTCACGCGTCCAACCAGAAAGCCGCAATGCTATCGCAGTACCCCCACCAGAACCAAATCGCGTGCCGGCTCGCCCGCGGCGACCCTCCACGACGGACCACCATGGACGCGGCGCGCTTGCAGGAATTCGGCGTCCTGAGCCATTGCCCCTAAGCGGGAGGTCTCGTAGACTCTGGAATCCGGCACGCCGGACCGCTGGGGGACACACACGCATGACCTCGTGGAGACGAACACTCTACGCTCTGTGGTTGGCGCAGACGCTGACCATCATCGGGTTCAGCCTGCGCACGCCCTTCCTTCCGCTCTTCCTGGCCGACCTCGGCACCACATCGACGGAGCAGCAGGCCCTCTGGGCGGGCCTGATCAACGGCGGTGGGGCTGCCGTCATGGCCATCACTGCCCCGTTCTGGGGGTTCGTGGCCGACCGCTACGGCCGCAAGCCGATGGTACTCCGTGCCATGTTCGTCGGCTCCTGCACCATCGGGCTGATGGCCCTCGCCACCAGCCCGTGGCACCTGCTGGCGCTGCGCTTCGTCGAAGGGGGGTTGACCGGCACCGTTACCGCATCAACCGCGCTGGTGGCCACGACTGTGCCGAAGGAGCGCCTGGGCTACAGCCTCGGCCTGATGCAGATGGCCATCTTCTCCGGCTCGTCGGTCGGCCCGCTGCTGGGCGGCGTCCTCGGTGACACGATCGGCTACCGCCCCACCTTCGTGCTGGCCGGCTCGCTCCTGTTCATCTCGGGCCTCCTGGTTCTCGTCCTGGTGCAGGAACACTTCGAACGCCCCGCCCCGCGCGACGAGGACAGCTCCGAGGCCGCGTCGGTACGGGCCTTGCTCGTCACGCCCGCCATGGTCGCCATGATTCTGGTGCTGTTCGGCCTGCGCGCGGCCAGCAGCGCGATCCAGCCGATTATGCCCTTGTACGTGGAGCAACTGGCCAGCCGCGCGACCGGCGTCGCCTCCCTCGCCGGGATCACGATGGGGGTGATGGGCCTGACCAGCGCCCTGGCGTCGGTGATGCTCGGGCGCGCGGGTGACCGCTTCGGCACCCGGCCCATCCTGCTGGCCAGCATTGTGCTGTCCGGACTGCTCTACCTGCCGCAGGCAGGGGTGCAGTCGGTCGGGCAGTTGATCCTCCTGCAGGCCATCTTCGGGCTTGCGGTCGGCGGTGCCCTACCTACGGCCAACGCCATCGTGGCCCACCTGACCCCGCCGGAGCGGCGCGGTGCCATCTACGGTTTCACCGCGGCGGCAACCTCGCTCGGCGGCTTCGTCGGTCCACTCGGTGGTGCGAGTCTTGCGGCAGTAATCAGTATCCGAGCGACGTTCCTGGTCACGGGAGCGCTGCTACTGGCAATAGGGCTGTGGGCATGGCGTGCCATTCCCGAGCAGATTGGCGTCCCGGCCACATCCGGGTCGTCACGGGCCCTCAACCGATCCGGTTCACTGCGCTGATCCGGCGAACCCTGGGACAGGGGGAGCCAGGGGAAGACCATCAGCCTCGGGCCGGATCGGTTGATAGTACCTGGCGCCGAGTGGCCGGGAACCGCTCACCTCGACGGCAGGCAACCATGCCTTCCTGGCTAGTGAGAGGAGGGGCGGGGATGGCCGTCCACACGCGGCGCGCTGCGTGTGGATCCTCACAAACGCATGCGTTCCGATCTCGCAGTTAGGTGTCCTTCTACCGGGGTTGATCGCACCCGCTTCACGGCGGGTGGAGGAAGGAGCACTCGATGGCCAGTCCGACGACCCTGGGTAAGACCGGATGGCGTGCCACCATCTGGGGCGAGTTGCTCGCGGAATTCCTCGGCACGTTCGTCCTGATCATGTTCGGTGACGGTGTCGTTGCCATGGCTGTGTCCGCCCTGAACTCCTCGGGACGGGCCGCCGAACCCACGACGATCTTCCTCGCCAGTGGCGACTGGCTCCTGATTACCTGGGGATGGGCCCTGGCGGTGACCTTCGGGGTGTATGTGGCGGGCGGTATTACCGGCGCCCACATCAATCCGGCGGTGACGATCGCCTTCGCGGTCAAGCGGGGCTTCCCCTGGTCGAAAGTGCCCGGCTACATCATCGCCCAGATCCTCGGTGCCTTCGTCGCCGCCGCACTCGTGTTCGCGAACTACCGCGACGCGATCAAGTCCTTTGAGGGCGCGGCCGGCATCGTCCGCGACGGCGAGGGCGGCAACACGACCTTCAGTATCTTCGCCACCTTCCCGGCACCGTACTTCGGTGACAGCCTGATCGGTCCATTCATCGACCAGGTGATCGGCACCGCGCTGCTGGTGCTCCTCATCCTGGCCGTGGTGGACACGCTCAACCTCGCACCGCGATCGAATCTCGGGCCGTTCATCGTCGGCCTGATCGTCGCGGCGATCGGGATGTCCTACGGCGCCAACGCCGGGTACGCCATCAACCCGGCCCGCGACTTCGGGCCGCGGCTGTTCGCCTACCTGGCCGGCTGGGGCCAGTGGGCGTTCCCCGGGATCAACTCCTACTGGTGGGTGCCGATCGTCGGGCCGATCGTCGGCGGCGTGATCGGCGCCTTCATCTACGACATCTTCATCCACGACGTACTCAAGGCCCGCGGCGTGCAACCGGCGCCCGACGTGGAGGTCGAGGGCCGGGCCGTCGAGGAGCGCCCTGAGGAAGAGCGCCCCGAAGAGCGCGGCCGCGCCGCACCGGCCGACTAACCGTCATCGCGTGAGCTGCATCGGCCGGTGACCGACCGGCCGCCGGCCGGTGCTCCTCCGGCGTCGACCGCAACGAAGGAGTTCTGCATGAAGAAGCTCATCAACCGCCCGGAGGATGTGGTCCGTGAGGAACTGGAAGGGATGGCAGCGGCCCATCCCGATCTCCTGCGGGTGGACCCGGAACTCCAGGTCATCATCCGCAAGGATGCGCCGATCGAGGGCAAGGTCGGCGTCATTTCCGGTGGCGGCAGCGGCCATGAACCGCTCCACGGCGGCTTCGTCGGCATGGGGATGCTCGACGCCGCCTGCCCGGGTGCCGTCTTCACCTCGCCGGTGCCCGACCAGATGCTGGAGGCCACCAAGGCGGTCAACGGCGGTGCCGGCGTGCTGCACATCGTGAAGAACTACACCGGCGACGTCATGAACTTCGAGCTCGCCGCCGAACTGGCTCAGGCCGAGGGCATCGAGGTCCGCAGCGTCATCATCAACGATGACGTGGCGGTACAGGACTCGCTCTACACCGCCGGGCGCCGCGGCGTCGGCGGGACCGTCCTCGCCGAAAAGATCACCGGCGCGCTCGCCGAGCGGAAGGCGAGCCTCGACGAGGTCGAAGCCGTCTGCCGCAAGGTGAACGAAAACGTGCGCAGCATGGGCATGGCGCTGACCTCCTGCACCGTGCCCACCGCCGGAAAGCCGACCTTCGAGCTGGGCGAGAACGAGATGGAGATCGGCATCGGCATCCACGGCGAGCCTGGTCGGCAGCGCCTCCCCCTCGCCTCGGCCGACGAGATCACCGAGATGCTGGTCACGCCGATCCTGGAAGACCTGCCGTTCCGCCGGGGCGATCAGGTGTTGGCCTTCGTCAACGGCATGGGCGGAACGCCGCTCATGGAACTGTACATCGTCTTCCGCCAACTGCACCGGATCTTGAGCGACCGCGGCATCACCATCGCTCGGTCCCTCGTGGGGGACTACATCACCTCGCTCGAGATGGCAGGCGTGTCGATTACCCTGCTCCGGCTGGACGACCAACTCATCGACCTGTGGGACGCGCCCGTTCACACTCCCGCGCTGCGGTGGGGTGTGTAGGGCGACAGGCGTGTTGCGTGGTTCGCGGTTCGTGGTCCGTCTCGCTCTCCTCTCCCCTCGGGAACTCCCACCGGGAGAGCCGGGGTGACCGTGACGAAACACGCAGCACGGAGCACGAAGCACGAACAGAGGATGCACCGTGGGGAACAGTGACGCGATCACGCTGGAGATCCTGCGCCGCATCACGGAAGTAATGCGGGAGAACGCCGAGGAATTGACCCGCCTCGACTCGGCGATCGGCGACGGCGACCACGGAACCAATATGGCCCGTGGCTTCAACGCGGTTCTGCCAAAGGTGGAGGCGATGGCCGGGCAGCCCCCCTCGGCGCTGCTGAAGACCACCGCCACCACCCTCATCTCGACCGTCGGCGGCGCCGCCGGACCCCTCTACGGCACCGCCTTCCTCCGCGCCGCCACCGCGCTCGACGGCAAGAACGACATCGATGAACGCGACGTCCTGGCCGCGTTCGAAGCGGCGCTGGAGGGGATCAAAGCGCGGGGCAAGGCCAGCCCTGGCGAGAAGACCATGGTCGATGCGCTCACCCCGGCCGTCGACGCCCTGCGCGCCGCAGTCGAGCAGGGCCAGGATCTGTCCACGGCACTCGACCACGCCGCGGCGGCAGCCCGAACCGGGATGGAGGCAACCATCCCGATGCTGGCCACCAAGGGACGGGCCAGCTACCTCGGCGAGCGCAGCATCGGCCACCAGGATCCCGGTGCGACCTCGTCCTACCTGATCGTGCAGGCGATCGCGGATGTCGTTCGCGAGAATAGCGGGTAGTGCGTGACACGTCATGCGGCAGACGTCACACGTGTTCCGTGTGTCGTGCTCCGTGTGCAGGCCCTCACTCCCAACCCCTCTCCCAACGTTGGCAGAGGGGAGACAGACGCAAACCGGCATTCGGAACGCGCAGCACGCAACACGCACGACGAGTGACGCATGACGCATGACGTACGACGAAAGGAGCCCGACCGTGGCACAGGCGGTACTGGCACTGGACCAGGGGACAACCAGCTCACGCGCCATCCTATTCGGCCATGACGGCCGCCCGATCCTCGCGAGGAACCAGGAGTTTCCTCAGATCTACCCTCAGCCAGGTTGGGTCGAGCACAGCCCGGAGGACATCTGGAACTCCCAGGTCGCCGTCGCCAAATACGTGCTGGAGAGCGGCCGTGTGGCACTCGAGGACGTGGTCGCCATCGGCATCACCAACCAGCGCGAGACGACACTGATCTGGGAGCGTGACACCGGCAAACCGGTGCACAACGCCATCGTCTGGCAGGACCGGCGCACCGCCGCCATCTGCGACCAGCTCAAGGCAGCCGGCTGGGAGCAGCAGATCCGCGAAAAGACCGGCCTGGTCATCGACCCGTACTTCTCCGGCACCAAGGTCAAGTGGCTCCTCGACAACGTCTACGACCTCCGGCCGCGCGCCGAGCGCGGGGAACTCGCCTTCGGCACGGTGGACACCTACCTGATCTGGCGGCTGACCGGCGGGAAGGTGCACGTCACCGACTACTCGAACGCCTCGCGCACGCTGCTGTTCAACATCAACACGCTCGACTGGGATGACGACATCCTCAAGGAGTTCGGCATCCCCCGAGCGCTGCTGCCCGAGGTGCGCCCGTCGAGCGCCGTCTACGGCGAGACCGATCCGAGCATCTTCGGCCGCGCCATCCCCATCGCCGGGGATGCCGGCGACCAGCAGGCGGCCACCTTCGGCCAGGCCTGCTACCAGGTCGGCATGGCCAAGCAGACCTACGGCACCGGCAGCTTCATGCTGATGAACATCGGCGACAAGCCCCAGCCGTCGAAGAGCGGCCTGCTCACCACCGTCGCCTGGGGTATCGGCGACAAGGTGATCTACGCCCTGGAGGGCTCGATCTTCATCACCGGGGCGGCCATCCAGTGGCTGCGCGACTCGCTCCAGATCATCAGCAACGCGGCCGAGTCGGAGGCGCTGGCCACCCAGATCGACTCGAACAACGGCGTCTACTTCGTCCCCGCCTTCGTCGGCCTCGGCGCCCCCTATTGGGACGCCTACGCCCGCGGCGCCATCGTCGGCCTGACCCGCGGTGCGGGCCGTGCGGAGATCGCTCGCGCCGCACTGGAGTCGGTCGCATACCAGACCCGTGACGTGCTGGAGGCGATGCAGACCGACACCGGCATCGAGTTCAAGGAACTGCGCGTGGACGGCGGCATGGTTGCCAACGACTTCCTGATGCAGTTCCAGGCCGACATCATCGGCAAGGCAGTGGAGCGGCCCGAGGTGGCGGAGACGACGGCGCTCGGCGCGGCGTACCTCGCCGGTTTGGCCGTCGGCTTCTGGAAGGACGAGCAGGACATCGCCCAGAACTGGCAACTCAATCGTCGGTTCGAGCCGCAGATGAGCGAGGACGAGCGCGAGCGGCTCTACAAGGGGTGGAAGCGCGCCGTCGAGCGCGCCCGCGACTGGGAGGTCCACGAGTAGCGTGGCGCGCACCCGGTCGTGATCAGCAGGGGCGGGGCCTGGCCCCGCCCCGAGCGGCACGGGTGCCCGATGTCTGCCAGGGGCGGGTTCGAAACCCGCCCCTGGTGGATGCCAGGAACGGCGGTCACGGGGTACCCGTGGGTGAGGAGGATCTATGCCGGTGGGTCTGGTCATCGTCGCGCACAGCCAGCGGCTCGCCGAAGGGGTGCGCGAGGTGGCGCTGCAGATGACCGGTGGCAGCGTCACCATCGAGGCGGCGGGCGGCGTCGCCGGCGGCGCGCTGGGCACCGACGCGGAAGCCATCGCGCGGGCCATCGCGGCGGCCGACAGCCCGGACGGTGTCCTCGTCCTGATGGACCTCGGGTCGGCCGTCCTGAGCACCGAGATGGCAGTCGAGATGCTGGGCGACCGGTTGCAAGGTCGCGTCGTCCTGAGCGACGCGCCCCTGGTCGAGGGTGCGGTGGTCGCAGCCGTCGAGGCCTCGATCGGGCGCTCCCTGGATGAGGTCGCTCGCACGGCGCTTGATGCCCGACAGATGACCAAGGTGAAGCGATGACCGAAGCACGCTTGACCATCGCCAACCCGGTCGGCCTGCACGCCCGGCCGGCCGCGCTCTTCGTCCGTACCGCGGCCAGCTTCCAATCGGCAGTGCGTGTGCGCAACCTGACCCGCGATCCGGAGCGGGAAGCCGACGCCAAGAGCATCCTTAGCCTGATGACGCTCGGCGTCGAGCACGGCCATGAGATCCTGATCCGGGCCGACGGCCCCGACGAGGAAGCCGCCATCGCCACGCTCCGGGAACTGGTTGAATCCAACTTCCGCGAGTAGCCCCCGGCGGGTACGGGCACCGGCTGGAACACCACCTGCGAGCAGCCCGGGTGCGGGTGGCGGCACGGTGACGACGAAAGGCGGAGTCATGGCCGAACGGAGACTGCGCGGGACCCCGGCGGCACCTGGGGTCGCGGTGGGGCACATCGTCCGCTACGTTCCAACCCGCGCCGCGGTCACGACGACCACCCTCAAGCCGGAGGAGGTCGACGCCGAGATCGCACGACTGCACGCCGCGGTGACGCGGGTTCGCGAGCGCATCGACGCGGCGCGCACGCGGGCCGCCGCGACTGCCGGGGCACAAGAGGCAGCCATCTTCGACGCGCACCTCCTCATGCTCGAAGACCCCGCCTTCACCGGCGAGATCGAGCGCCGCATCCGCGAAGAGCACCAACCTGCCGGGCGCGCCGTGGAAGACACGGCAGCCGCGCTGCGCGAGCAGTTCGCCCAGATGGGGGACGAGTACCTGCGCGCCCGCGCGGCAGACATCCAGGACATCGCCACCCAACTCCTCCGCGCGCTGGCCGGGGACGAGCCGGCCCGCCCGCCGGAGTTCCCGGAGAACACGATCATCGTCGCCGAGGAGTTGCTCCCCTCAGACACCGCGCTCTTCGACCCCGACCGCGTCGTCGCGCTCGTCACCGAGCGGGGCAGCCGCACCGCGCACGTCGCCATCCTCGCCCGCGCGCTGGAGATGCCCGCCATCGTCGGGGTCGCCGGCGTGCTGGCCCAGGCCCAGGAGGGCGAGGGCGCCATCGTCGACGGCGACTGGGGCGAGCTCATCCTCTCCCCAGACACCGACACGCTCCCCGGCTACCAGTCCCGCCTCGATGTCGCGCGGCAGGAGCGTGCCCGGCTCCGCTCGCTGCACGCCCTCCCGGCCGACACGCTCGACGGCGTCCGCATCACGCTGCTCGCCAATATCGGCACGCCACGGGAGGCCGAGATCGCGCTGACCCACGGCGCGGAGGGGGTCGGCCTCTTCCGCACCGAGTTCCTCTTCCTCGACCGGCCCGAGCCGCCGAGCGAAGAGGAGCAGTACCAGGCCTACCGCCACGTCGCCGAGGTGATGGCGTACCGCCCGGTCGTCATCCGCACGCTCGACGTCGGCGGGGACAAGCCGGTGCCCGGAGTGCACCTCGAACCGGAGGCGAACCCGTTCCTCGGCATCCGCGGGCTGCGCCTCTCCCTGCGCTACCCGGACCTGTTCCGCACCCAGATCCGCGCGATCCTCCGCGCGTCCGCCCACGGGAACGTCCACATGATGTTCCCGATGGTCGCCACCGTGCAGGACCTCCTCGACGCCCGGCAGATCGTCGAGGAGGTCAAGGACGAATTGAACGCCGCGGGCATCCCCTACGCCGACGACCTGCCGATCGGCATCATGGTCGAGACGCCTGCCGCCGCGGTCGCCGCCGACGTGCTCATCCGCGAGGTGGACTTCTTCAGCATCGGCACGAACGACCTGGTGCAGTACACCCTGGCGGTGGATCGAACCAACGCCGAGCTGGCCCGGCGCTACGACCCGCTCGACGTCTCAGTCGTGCGGATGATCGCCCAGGCCACATCAGCCGCCACCGGCATCGGGAAGTCGGTCGCCGTCTGCGGCGAGATGGCCGGCGACCCGGAAGCGATCCCGCTCCTGCTCGGCCTGGGCGTCCGCGAACTCAGCATGACGGCCACCAGCATCCCCCGCGCCAAAGAGATCGTGCGCAGTCTCCGTATCGCCGACGCCGAGCAGGAAGCCCAGCGCCGCATCATCGGCGGGCTGAGCGACTGAGGCGGCGCTACCAATCTCACGCTCCGGCCGCTGAACCACACCCGGAGCGAGCGGCGTGAGGATCCGCGCGTCGTGATCCCGTTCCGGGGTGGATGGTGGGAAGGTTCCCGCACCCCGGCACGTGCCCGGGGCTCAAGCCCCGGGCTGACAAGGAAAGCCGGCTCAAGCCGGCTCTTTGGAGTGCGGCGGCCTCAGCCGCCGCTTTGGTATCGCGCGGCCGCAGCCGGGCGCCGGGAGTGGTTCTGCCCCAGCGTCGGGACACGGGATGGGTGGTGGGAAGGATCCCGTACCCCGGCCCGTGCTCGGGGCTCAAGCCGCCGGGCTGAATAGGGGAAAGCCCACTGAAGGGGCTGTGACGGTGACATCCCGGCGTGCCCGGTTCGGCCACCGCTCGGCCCCAGCATCCTCAGCCGGCTTCAGCCGGCTTTGGTTGTGAGCCCGGTGGCTTGAGCCCCGGGCACATGCCACGGCGCGGGGATCCTCGTGCCACCCACCACACACACGCCACGACGCGAGCATCCTCCCCCCCCCGCCCCCGCACCGCCGGGTACGAGAGCGCACCACACCCGCTCGCGCCGCGGCGCGGGGCGGTGTACTATGCCCGCGGAAGGGACCGGTTCAGAATCTGAAGGAGGATGGCATGGCGGTCGAGCGCGCAGCGGCGCATGGGGCACGGGGCGGGGTCGATCCGGCCCTGCTCAAGGCGGTGTCCTGGCGTCTGATCGGCCCGTTCCGTGGCGGCCGGGTCGTGGCCGTGGCGGGCGATCCGGTCGACCCGCGCGTGTTCTACTTCGGTGCCTGCGCCGGGGGCGTCTGGAAGACGGTCGACGGCGGGCTGACCTGGGAGAACGTCTCCGACGGCTTCTTCACCTCCGCCGCGATCGGCGCGATCGCGGTCTCTGAGTCCGACCCCAACGTGATCTACGTGGGCACCGGGGAGACGACCATCCGCGGCAATGTCGTCGAGGGGGACGGCGTCTACAAGTCGACGGACGGCGGGCGCACCTGGCAGCATCTCGGCCTGGCCGACACGCGCGCCATCGGCCGCATCCGCATTCACCCCCAGAACCCGGACATCGTCTACGTCGCGGCGCTGGGACACGTGTTCGGGCCGAACGAGGAGCGCGGCGTCTTCCGCTCCACCGACGGCGGGAAGACCTGGGAGAAGGTGCTCTTCCGCAGCGAGCGGGCTGGGGCGGTCGATCTCTCGATGGACCCGAGCAACCCGCGCATCCTCTACGCCAGCATCTGGGAGGCCTATCGCACGCCCTACTCGCTGGTGAGCGGCGGCCCGGAGTGCGGGCTGTTCCGCTCGACCGACGGCGGGGACACCTGGGAAGAGATCACGCGCAACGAGGGGCTACCCAAGGGGACGATCGGCAAGATCGGCGTGTCGGCCTCCGGCGCGAAGCCGGGCCGCGTCTGGGCGCTGGTCGAGGCCGAGGACGGGGCGCTCTTCCGCTCCGACGACTACGGGCAGACCTGGCAGCGCCTGAGCGAGAGCCCCAGCCTGCGCCAGCGCCCCTGGTACTACATGCACGTCTTCGCCGACCCGGTCGATCCCGAGACCGTCTACGTCCTGAACCTCGACATGCTCCGGTCCACCGACGGCGGCCAGACCTTCCACGGGATCCCGACCCCGCACGGCGACAACCACGACCTCTGGATCGACCCGAAGAACCCGCAGCGGATGATCAACGGCAACGACGGTGGCGCCTGCGTCAGCTACAACGGGGGCGTGAGCTGGTCGAGCATCTACAACCAGCCGACCGCGCAGTTCTACCACGTCACCACCGACACCCGTGAGCCGTACCGCGTCTACGGCGCGCAGCAGGACAACACGACCATCTCCGGTCCCAGCCGCTCCGACAGCGGCGCGATCACCAACGGTGAGTGGTACCCGGTCGGCGGCGGAGAGTCCGGCTACATCGCCGTGCGGCCCGACGACCCGAACATCGTCTACGCCGGCAGCTACGGTGGGCATCTGACCCGCTACGACCACCGCACCGGGCAGAAGCGCAACATCATGGTCTGGCCGGAGAACCATATGGGCTGGGCCGCGAAGGACCTCAAGTATCGCTTCCAGTGGACCTTCCCGATCGTCATCTCCCCGCACAACCCGAACGTGCTCTATGTCTGCTCCAACCACGTGCACCGCAGCACCGATGAGGGGTCGAGCTGGGAGACGATCAGCCCCGACCTGACCCGGAACGACACGAGCAAGATGGGGCCGTCCGGCGGGCCGATCACGCGGGATAACACCAGCGTCGAGTACTACGGCACCGTCTTCGCCTTCGCCGAGTCGCCGGTGCAGCCAGGTCTCCTCTGGGCCGGCTCGGATGACGGGCTGATCCACATCTCTCGCGACGGCGGGCAGACCTGGCAGAACGTCACCCCGCCCGACCTGCCGGAGTGGGCGCTGATCTCGATCATCGAGCCCTCGCCCCACGACCCGGCCGTGGCCTACGTCGCCGCCACCCGCTACAAGCTCGACGATCGCACGCCCTACCTTTATAAGACCCAGGACTACGGCCAGACCTGGACCCGGATCACCGACGGCATCCCGGAGGATGACTTCACGCGGGTGATCCGCGAGGATCCCGAGCGGCCGGGGCTGCTCTACTGCGGCACCGAGAGCGGGCTCTACGTCTCCTTCGACGACGGCGGGTACTGGCAGTCGCTCCGGGGCGACGGGACGCCCGGAAACGGGAAGAGCCTGCCGGTCGTCCCGATCCACGACCTCGCGGTGAAGGGGAGCGACCTCATCGCCGCCACGCACGGTCGCTCCTTCTGGGTGCTCGACGACCTGACGCCACTGCGCCAGATGCGCGCCGAGATCGCGGAGCAGGAGGCGCACCTCTTCGCACCGCGGCCGGCGATCCGCTACCGCGGCGGCCTCCGGAACTTCCTGCACCCGGGCGTGACCGGGCGCGAGTACCTGTCGACTGGGCCGGAGCAGGTTATCCAGCGCCGTGAGGGCAAGCGGGAGGAGTTCCTCAACGCCGGGGCCAACCCGCCCAGCGGCGTGGTCGTCACCTACTGGCTCAAGGAGAAGCCGGAGGGGGAGGTCACGCTGACCTTCCTCGACGCGGACGGGAACGAGATCCGCACCTTCACCAGCGAGGAGAAGGGCTCCGAGCCGAAGGGGGACGAATCGGAGGCCAAGGAGCACAAGCCAAAGAAGAAGGAGCCGCGAGTTCCGAAGGAGGCCGGTACGAACCGGTTCATCTGGGATCTGCGCTACCCCGACGCGCACGACACCGATCCCCCGGCCGTCCTCTGGGCCGGCACCCTGCGCGGGCCGTTGGCGGTGCCGGGTCAGTACCAGGTGCGCCTCACCGTCAACGGGCAGAGCTACACCCAGCCGTTCGAGGTGAAGGTGGACCCGCGGGTCACCGTGAGCCAGGAAGACCTGCAGGCGCAGTTCGACCTGCTGTTGAAGATCCGGGACAAGCTCTCGGAGACGCACGACGCGATCATGCAGATCCGTAACCTGCGGAGCCAGGCACGGGAGTGGCAGCAGCGGGCGCAGGGTAGCGCCGAGGGCGAGGTGATCGCCTCAGCCGCGGAATCGCTCATCAAGGCGCTGACCGAGATCGAAGAGGAGCTGATCCAGGTCAAGGCCAAGGAGATCGAGGACCCGCTCAACTTCCCTGTGAAGCTCAACAACAAGCTCGCGGCGCTCGCGGCCATCGTCGACAGCGCCGACGCCGCGCCGACCCGGCAGTCGGTCGAGACGTACGAGGAGCTGACGGCGGCGATCGACCGGCAGCTCGAGCGCCTGGCGGAGATCGTCGAGCGCGACGTGACCGCGCTCAACGCCCAGATCCGCGAGGCAGCCCTGCCCGCGCTGGCGCCCAAGCCGCGCGAGGGGCGCTAACGCCAATGTCCCCGGGCCCCGCATTGGGGCCGGGGACGCAAAGGAGCGCCGGCGTGCTCGCCGGCGCTCCTGGTCTCCCGCAACGTTTCTGCCTCAGGAGGATGTGGCCTCCCGGAACACGAGCCGGGCTCCGACTGCCTGGTCTGGGTCGACCCGGATCCCTCCGTCCTCCTCGCGCTGCCAGGCCACACCGGCCTCGGTCAGCACGGACTCGGTCCGCGCCAGGTCCCGCACGCCGATGACCGCCTCGACCGGTCCCTCGCCGATCTCGGCCAGGGTCCGCGCCGCGGCGTCGTTCGCCGACGCGGGAATCAGCGTGATCTGGAAGCGGCCGACGGGGATCGTGGCGCGATCGCCCTCCACCCTCGGCTCCAGGCCCAGCTTGTCGCGGTACAGCGCGACGGCATCATCCAGGTTGGCGACCGCGACCGAGACGCCGAGCACGGTCGTCGCGCCGTTCGGGTGGGAACCGGGCTGCTCCCAGGAGAGCCGCTGCTCATCCGACTGGTCCCACTGGATGAGGAAGGGCCACGGCCGGCGCCAGCTCACCCCCTCCGGCACAAGTAGGCGCCACGAGAGGAGCCGCCCGTCGGGCCGCAGCCGCTCCATCGCGAAGGGGCCGACGGCCGCCAGCCCGCCCTGCTTCAGCCGCTCGGCATCCTCCTCGATGTTCGCGGTCGCCAGCGCATAGCCGGCCAGGGCACCGGGCCGATCCTGCAGCAGGTCGAGCAGCACCTTGCTGCTGCCACCGGCGCGCTCGGCCTCCTCCGGATCGGCGACGGTCAACAACTCGATGTAGTCGACGCCGAAGCGGATGATGGCGTTGGCCGTGCCGAGGCCGGTGTGGCGTCCACCGGGGTTGACCTCGAAGCCGAGGGCGCGGTAGCGCGCGCTGGCCGCCTCCAGGTCGCGCACCCCGATGACCACATGGTCGAAGCGAGAGATCATCGCCGCTGTCTCCTTCCCCACCGGCGCGGCGTCCCGCCGTGCCGGACCGCGCCGGCTAGACGAGCGCCGGCAGCACCTCCTCGGTGACGCGCTGGAACTGCCGCTCCTGATCGGCCCCGGTGAGCCGCAGCGTGATCGTCGTGGCGCCCTTGTCGATGAAGCGGCGGAGCTGCTCGATGCACTCTTCCGGCGAGCCGTGGGCGACCCACTGCTCAAGGGTCGCGCGATCGTAGTCGGTCGTGTAGTAGGCGTCGAGGAAGCGCTTGCTGTCGGCGAGCGCGGCTTCGCGGTCTTCGTTGACGTTGATGTTGTAGTAGAGGCAGGCCTCAAAGTTGGGGCCGAGCTCGCGCCCCTCCTCGCGGGCGTAGGCGCGGATCGTCTCCAGGTTCGCGCCGAAGGTCTCCGGCGTGTTCAAGGTCGTCATCCAGCCGTCACCCAGCCGCGCGACGCGCCGCAGCGCACGCTCGCGCATCTTCGGCTTGTCCATGGGCGGGTTGGCCGTGACCCAGATCGGGATCGGCTGCTGCACCGGGCGGGGGAGGATCGTGACGTTTTCGAACCGGAAGTACTCGCCCTCGTAGGTGACGTTCTCCTGGCTGCTCGTCAGCCGCAGGATCTCGATCGCCTCTTCCATGCGCCGCATCCGCGTCTCCGGCGCGACGTCGAAGGCGGCGAACTCTTCATAGAAGTTCCCCCCGGCCGGGCCGGCCTGCCCCTGGCAGGCCACCATGATCGTGCGCCCGCCGGACAGGTAGTCGAGGCTGGCCCACTGGTAGGCCATCAGCAGCGGGTGGCGCAGCGGCATGCTCGCCATGCAGGCCGGCCCCAGCTTGACCCGCTCCGTCTTGGCCGCCAGCGCCCCCAGGAGCACGATGGCGTCGAGCCGGGGCTTGGCGAGGATCGAGTCCCCGACCCAGACCGAGTCCCACACCGGCGCGGCGTCAGCCTTCTGGGCCAGGTGCACCATCTCATCGACCGTCGTCACACCGGTGATCACACCGCGATTCGGCAACGTGAGACCAAAACGAACCACAACTGACTCCTTCCATCGACCGACCCCGGCACCATGCCGGGACTCGCCGCACCGCGGCGCTTCAGCGTGCTTCCTCCGGCTCCGGCGCCGGGGCGTCCAGCGGCACGGTCGAGAGCCGCCCCGCGCCCAGGTATCGGGCGCGCACCTCGTCGCTCGCCGCCAGTTCCGCGGCCGCGCCGGACATCACGATCCGGCCGGTCTGGAGCACGTAGGCGCGGTCCGCCACCGCCAGCGCCATCCGGGCGTTCTGCTCCACGAGCAGCATGCTCACCCCCTCGGCGTGCAGCCGCCGCAGGAGATCGAAAACCTGCTCGACGACTACCGGCGCCAGGCCGAGGCTCGGCTCGTCGAGCAACAAGACCCGCGGGTTGGCCATGAGCGCCCGCCCGATCGCCAGCATCTGTTGCTCGCCGCCGGAGAGGGTCCCCGCCGCCTGGCTCGCCCGCTCTTTGAGGCGCGGGAAGAGGGCGAAGACCCGCTCCAGCCCCGCCGCGCGCTCTTCGGGGGAACGGGTGTAGCCGCCCAGGTAGAGGTTGTCGAGCACGGTGAGCTCGCCGAAGACGCGGCGACCTTCGGGAACGAGCACCAGCCCGCGCCGGGGGATCTCGTGTGCCGGCACGGTGCGCAGCGACTCCCCGGCCAGGCGGACGTCACCCTCAGCGATGGGGACGATGCCGGCGATCGCGCGCAGCGTGCTGCTCTTCCCGGCACCGTTCGCGCCGATCAGGGCCACCAGCTCTCCCTCGTTGAGCGAGAAGGAGATGCGGTCGACCGCCCGGATGCCGCCGTAGGTCACGGTCAGGTCGTTCACGGCCAGCAGTGGTGCGGACTGGCTCATGCGCTCCCTCCCAGGTAGGCACGGAGCACCTCCGGGTGGCGCACGACCTCGTCGGGGCGCCCCGATGCAATGACGGTGCCGTGATCGAGCACGATGAGCCGATCACAGACCTCCATGACGACGTCCAGGTGATGCTCGACCAGGATGATCGACAGGCCATGGCGTTGCCGGATCTCCTGGAGGAACCGCGCCAGCTCGGCCGATTCAGCCTCGTTCATCCCGGCGGCCGGCTCGTCGAGCAGGAGCAGGCGCGGCTGCGTCACCAGCGCGCGCACGATCTCGACGCGCCGCTGGTCGCCGTACGAGAGCGTCCCCGCCAACTGGTGCTGCACGCCCTCCAGACCGAAGAGCGCCAGGGCCTCATCGACGGCCACCCGCATCTCGTCCATCGCCTCGCGGTAGCGGCGCGAGCGCGTCATCACCGAGAGGAGCGACAACCAGAGGCGCACCTGATACGCCGCCTCCACGTTCTGGCGGACGGTGAGGCTGCGGAAGAGGCGGATGTGCTGGAAGGTCCGCACCAGCCCGGCGCGGGCCACCCGGCTCGTCTCGCTGTGGGTGATGTCCTGGCCGTTGAACCAGATGCGCCCGCTGGTCGGCCGGTGAGCGCCCGAGATGAGGTTGATGATCGTGCTCTTGCCCGCCCCATTGGGGCCGATCAGGCCCACGATCTCGCCCGGCGCTACCTCCAGCGAGACATCGGAGACGGCGCGCAGCCCGGCGAAGTCCTTGGACAGGTGCTCGACCCGCAGCAGCGGCTCCCCGGTCGGGGCCGGCTCCGGCGCGGTGAGCACCGTGGGTGCGGTGCGGGCGGGTGCGGCGCCAGTGGCGGTCCTGAACTCCACTGCCACGCCGTCCAGCACCGGTCCGCTCGCGGGCGCGGCGACGACGCTCGCCAGCGCCGGTGCGCCGGAGGCTGCGGACGGATCCGGCCGGGTTCGCCCGGGCAGCTTCAGCCCCCAGCGGGACGGGCCACGGCCCAACAGCCCCTGCGGCCGCAGCCAGACGACGAGCATGAGCAGCGCCCCGTAGATGACCATGCGCAGCTCGGCGAAGTCGCGCAGCACCTCCGGCAGCAGCGTCAGCAGCGCCGCCCCGACGACGGGCCCCCAGGTCGTCCCCATGCCGCCGACCGCGACCATCGCCAGCAGGGCGATGGTCTGCTCGAGCTGGAACGGCTCCACGCTGACGAAGGTGATGTAGTGGGCATAGAGCGCCCCGGCCACCCCGGCGATCCCCGCCGCCAGGGCGAGCGCCAGCGTTCGCGTCTGCGCGACGCCGATCCCGACGCTCGCGGCGCCCTGATCGTCGTCCCGCGCCGCGATCAGCCCCAGGCCGAGCGGCGAGGCGACGAAGCGCCGCACCGCCAGCATGGCGAGCAGCAGGAGGACCAGGGCGAGGTAGTAGTTGTCGCGGTGGGTGACGGCCGTCCAGACGATGAGGTCGGGCTGCGAGATCCCGGGCAGGCCACTCGCGCCGCGGGTAACGCTGTCCCAGTTGTAGGCCACCTGGACCACGATCTCCCCGATGGCTAGCATGGCCATCGCGAAGTAGTGCCCCCGCAAGTGCAGGATCGGCCGGGCGACCAGCCAGGCGACGAGCGCCGCGGTGGCGGCCCCGGCCAGCGCCGTGACCGGGAACGGCGCCCCCAGGTGCAGGCTCACGAGCGCCGCGGTGTAGGCACCGATCCCGTAGAAGCCCGCGTGGCCCAGCGCGAGGAGCCCGCCGTAGCCGAGGACGAGGTTCATGCTCACGGCCAGCACCGCCGCGAGCACGACCGTCGCCATCAGCCGGTGGATATACGCGTCTGCGATCACCAGCGGGGCGATGACCGCGGCGGCGATCACAGCGGCGGTTAGCGCGTGTTGGGTCCGGAAGATCCCACTCCGCATGCTACAGCTTCTCCGGGATGGCGCGGCCGACGAGCCCCTGCGGGCGCAGCGCGAGCAGGACGATGAGGAGGGTGTAGACGATGGCGTCGGTCCAGCGCGGCGAGACGTAGCTGGCCACGAAGACCTCGAAGAGGCCGAGCAAGAGGCCGCCCGCCACCGCCCCGACCAGGTTGCCCACGCCGCCGATGATGGTGGCCGCGTAGCCCTTCACCAGCGCGGTTACGCCCATGGTCGAGTACACCACCCCGTAGAGCGCCCCCACCAACACGCCCGCGATGCCGGCCAGGGCCGACCCGATGGCGAACGCCACCAGGCTCGTCCGCGCGGTGTTCACCCCCATCAGGCGCGCGGTTTCGGCGTCAATCGCGGTCGCACGGATCGCGCGGCCGAGCTGGGTGCGGGTCAACGCCACCTGAAGCAGCGCCGGGATGACGAGCGCCGTGCCGAAGATGACGAGCTTCAGCACCGGGACGCTGGCCGGGCCGACTGACACGTTGCCCTGCGGCCAGGCCAGCGCGAAGCGGTGCAGCTCCGACCCTTTGAGGTACGCCACCAGGTTCTGCAGCAGGATCATCAGGCCGATCGTGCTGATGATCGGCGCAATGTGCGGCGCGTCGGCCAGCGGGCGGAACACGCCGCGCTCGATGAGCATGCCGGCGATCGCACCGAAGATCGCCGCCGTCACGATCACCAGCAGGAACTGCAGCGGGCCGAGCGCGGGGAACCACGGAAGCACAGCCAGGACCAGGAAGGCCACCACCATGTAGACCTCGCCGTGGGCGAACTGGGCGGCGCGCAGCACGCCGAAGATGAGGGCGAAGCCGAGCGCCACGAGCGCGTACACGCCGCCGATCGCCAGCCCGCTGACCAGTTGATCGATCAGGACCGGGAGCGTCACGGCTGCCATAGCTGGAACTGCCCGTCCCGCACTTCGAGGTAGTCGAACGACTCGTACACCGCCTGGCGGTTCTCATCGAAGGTGAGCGGCCCGAGCGCGGTCTCCAGGCCCTGGATCTTCGCCAGCCCGTCGCGGATCGCCTGCCGGCTCGTCCCCTCGTTCTTCGCGGCCTCGGCAACGGCCTGCACCGCGCTATAGGCGTAGATCACGAAGGGCGACGGCTCGTCGTTGTACTTGGCCCGGTACGCCTCGGCGACCGCATCCCAGCTATCGCCCTGGCTGATCCGGTTGGTGATGACCCCTTCGACTGCCTCACCGCCGATCTCGGTGAACTGGGGCGAGAGGACCGCGGCCGAGGTGAACCAACGGGTTTGCACCCCGGCATCCTTCGCCTGCCGGATCAGGAGCACCGCATCGTTGTAGTAGCTGCTCAGGTAGACCGCGTCGGCCCCGGCATTCTTCAGCTTGATGATGCTGCTGCTGAAGTCCTTGGCGTCCGGCTGGTAGGGCTCATCCAGCACGATCTCGCCGCCGTTGGCCTGCACGCGCGCGGTGAAGAACCCGCGCTCGGTCTTCCCGAAGTCGGTGTTGAGGTAGAAGATCGCGATCTTCTTCAGCCCGAGCTTGGACACGATGAGATCGGCCATCGCTTCCGCCCCGAGGTTGTTGGTCGGGCTGACCCGGAAGACCCATTCGTTGCCCTGCTCCGTGATCCCGGGGTCGGATGCGGAGATCACCACCAGCGGCAACTGGTTCGACTTGTAGATCGGCATGGCCGCGTAGACGGTGCTGCTGGTGAAGTGGCCCATGCTCGCGACGATGCTCGAATCGGTCGCGATCTTCTGGGCCACGCTGGCCGCCTCGGTGGTGTCGTTCCGGTCGTCGAAGGTGACGATCGTAATCTTCTTGCCATCCACGCCGTCGGCGGCGTTGATCTGCTCCGCGGCCAACTGTGCGCCGCGGGTGAAGTCCTCACCGTACTGCGCCGCGTCCCCAGTCATCGGCCCGACCACGGCGATCTTGATCTCGTCGCTGTCGGCCGCGTTCCCCGGCGAGCCGCAGCCCGCCACGAGGAGCGCGATCACCACCAGCGCCGATACCCATCGCAACGGACGACGACTCATCGCTCTCTCCTCCTGACCAATCCCGACGGGAAAGACCGATCCGCGAGACGGTCGACCGTCCCGCGCGCACGCTCACACGACTGCGCTCGCCGTGCGCCGGAGAATGCGCTGGTGCGTGCCGCTCACCGGCGCGGAGGGCACGAACCTCGTCCTAGCCTGCTGCTACGACGAGCGCACGATCAGCTCTTGGATGAGAGACAACAGGGTTCGCTGCGATTCGGGGCGTCGAATGGGGTGCCGTTGGAGAAGAAGCCGTACACGAAGGACCAGGCGGTGCGCACGTCGCGGCGGTGCAGGACCGCTGCGTGCGCGCCCTGCGGGGTTCGTACCGTCGTGCTCACTGCTGCTGCCATCTGCCCTCGCCATGGAGACGAAGCGCCCCGACCATCCCCAGCGAGCGGGTCGGAGCCGGTTCCACCACGACGCATGATGCTACGCCGGACCGGAAGGCGTGTCAACGTTGTCAGGACAACTCCTGTGCTGCCCCGGGAATAGACATGACATTCGGATGTTTCGACGCTGCCAACCGGCGGACACACGCTGGTGTGGCGCGTGCCTGAGGGAGTTCGACGAATGACATTGATCCACCGGAGCCGACGCCTTCGCTTGGTCGCTGTCATCCTTCGCTCCGCTCAGAATGACACGCGGGAAGCCGCGGACGGCTGGCGGGTGTACCGGGCGCATTGGTCAACGTTGATGCCGCGCGCTGGCATTCGACTTGCCGATAGGATCGGCGGCTTCCAGTGCAAGCGGGCAGCCGCGGGCGCGACGTGCGCTGCGCGGCGGCCGGGCTTATAATGAACATAACGAACAGCAACGCGATGCCGCAGCGAGGCAGGAGGGCGGTCATGGCTGGAGCAGAGACCCCCAGGAGCATCCCCGAGGAGGTCAGCAGGCGCACCTTCGATGTGATCGTGATCGGGGCAGGGGTGAACGGCGCCGGGATTGCGCGCGACGCAGCGATGCGTGGCCTCTCCGTCCTCCTGATCGAGAAGGACGATATCGGCAGCGGCACCACCGACTCCTCCACCCGCCTGATCCACGGCGGGTTGCGCTACCTGGAGTACTACGAGTTCGCACTGGTGCGTGAGTCCCTGCGCGAGCGGGAGATCCTGCTGCGCATCGCCCCGCACCTGGTCCGGCCGCTCGGGTTCCTCATCCCGATCTACAGCGACATGAAGCGCGGGCCCGGCCTGATCCGCCTCGGGATGATCGCCTACGACGTGCTCTCCTACGACAAGAGCCTCCCGCGGCACCAGATGCTCGACCGCGAGGCCACGCTGCGCCGGGAGCCGGGCCTCGACCCGGACGGCCTGGTCGGCGCAGCCTTCTATTACGATGCGCAGGTGCCCTACCCGGAGCGGCTGACCCTGGAGAACGCGCTCTCCGCACGCGACCACGGCGCGGTCGTCCTGACCTACGCCAAGGTGGACCGGCTCCTGATCGAGAACGATCAGGTCGTGGGCGTGCACTTCACCGACGTGCTCAACGGCGGTGAGCACGAGGCGCGCGGCCGCCTGGTCGTCAACGCCGCCGGTCCCTGGGTCGACGAGGTGCTCCAGGGGATCGGAGCCCCGCGCATGATCGGCGGCACCAAGGGGACCCATATCGTGGTCGACCCCTTCCCCGGTGCGCCGACAGAGGCCCTGTACGTCGAGGCCCGCGCCGACGGGCGGCCCTACTTCATCGTTCCCTGGAACGGCCGCTACCTCATCGGCACGACCGACATCCGCTACGACGACGACCTGGACCGGGTCTTCCCGACCGAGCAGGAGATCGACTACCTCATCAGCGAGACGAACCGGGTGCTGCCGAGCGCTGGGCTGACGCGCGACGACGTCCTCTACGCCTACGCCGGTGTCCGTCCCCTTCCCTATAAAGAAGAAGCGTCGCCGGGTAGCATCACCCGCAGCCACATTATCTACGACCACGCCCGGCACGCGCCGGAGCTCGGCGGCCTGATCTCGATCATCGGTGGGAAGATTACGACCTACCGCAGCCTCGCCGAGGAAACGGTCGATCTCGTGTTCCAGAAGCTCAACCGGCCCGTTCCGCCCTGCCGCACCGGGCGCATCCCGCTGCCGGGCGGCAACACGCGCGACTGGGACGCCTTCGCCGCCAACTTCATCGCCACCGCCGGGCTGGACGAACCGGTCGCCAGGCGCCTGCTCCACATCTACGGCACCTTCGCGCCGACGGTGCGGCGGCTCGCCGGCGATGACCCTCGGCTGCTTGGCCCGCTCGGCCCCAGCTCCCTCGCCATCGGCGCCGAGATCCCTTACGCCGTCCGGTGGGAGCTGGCGCAGACGCTCACCGATGTGTTCATGCGCCGCGCGATGGTAGGGTGGGACCCCGATGTCGGGCGCGACGAGATCGAGGCCGCCGGGGAAATCGCGCGTGATTACCTGGGCTGGGACAAGGCGCGCGTGCAGCGCGAGGTCGCAGACTACCGGGCGTACACGGAGCGCTTCCGACCCCGCGAGCCCGCCGTGGCTTCGTGAGGTGTTTGCCGACCTCGTATCGTAAACCCTGGTGGTGTTATTCTCTTGGTCGGGCCTGTGTCCCCGTCCAAGCGTGCCCTTCTGTGATCGCCGGTCGCCACGCTTCCATCGCTTCCGCCGGCACCCGGCGGGACGCAACGGCCGAGTTCGATCCGTTTGATAGCGAGAGGATGCCGACGCAGGCGATGGAATCCTGGTCAGTGGCGCTGCTGCTCATCGGAGGCGCCTACCTTGCCGGCTCGATCCCGTTCGGGCTGCTGATCACCCGACTGGCGCGCGGCGTCGATGTGCGGCTGCACGGCAGCGGCAACATCGGCACCGCCAACGTCTTCCGCGCCGCCGGCCGCGGCCCTGCCGCGCTCACCCTCCTGGCCGACGCGCTGAAGGGCCTGCTGCCCGTGCTCGCGGGCAGCGCGCTCGACCTGCCGCTGATCGCACTGTTCATGGTGGGCCTTGCCGCGATCGCCGGGCACAACTGGTCGATCTTCCTGCGCGGTCGCGGCGGCAAAGGCGTCGCCACCTCGATCGGCGTCGTGCTCGGGCTGGCTCCGATCCCGGCGCTGATCGCGATCGGCGTCTGGGCCGTGGCGATCGTCGCCAGCCGCTACGCCTCGCTCGCCTCCTTGCTGATGATCGCGTCCCTCCCGCCGGTGCTGGCACTGATGGGCTACGCGGATGCCTACTGGATCTTTGCCCTGGCCGTGCTGGCACTGGCGATCTACCGCCACCGGGCCAACATCGTGCGCCTCCTCGGCGGCACGGAGTTGAAGATCTCCACCTCCCTTGGCGGGCATGCCGACTGAGCCGGTCGCGTCGCTTCCCCCAACCCTGATCTACGGCGCGGGCGCCGTCGGCTGCCTCCTCGGCGGCGTGCTGGCCGCGGGCGGCGCTCTCGTCACCCTGCTCGGCCGCCCCGCGGTGGCCGAGGCCGTCGCCTGCCAGGGTCTCACCGTCGTCCAGTCGTCGGGCACACGCCGCATCCACCTCCCGGTCGTGACGAGCATCGACGCGCTCCCGGCTCGGCCCTCGCTCGTCCTCCTCACCGTGAAGGCCTACGCCGTCGCAGCCGCGCTGCCGGACATGCCCCGCCTCGCGTCAGGCACCCTCACCGCCTCGGTCGTGTGGGACAGCCCGGCGACGGTGCGGCAGGAGACGGCCGGCGGGGTCACGCTGGCCCCGGTGCGGGGCGACGTGCCGCTCGACCAGTTCGCCGCGGCGCTCACCGCCGCGGGACTCCCCGCCGGCGTCGTACCGCGCTACCAGGACCTGAAGTGGTCGAAGCTCCTCCTCAACATCATGGCGAACGCCACCGCAGCCCTTCTGGCGCTCCCGCCCGCAGCTATCTACGCCGACCCGCGCCTCTTCGCGGTCGAGCGCGCCGCCTTCATCGAGGCATTCGCGGTGATGCTCGGCGCCGGCATCCGCCCGATCCCGCTGCCGGGTTTCAACGTGCCGCTCCTCGCCCACGCGATGCGCCTGCCCGCCCCACTGGCGCGCCGCCTGATCGCCGCCCGCGCCGCGCGCGGCCGCGGCGAGAAGCGGCCCTCCCTGTGGCTCGACGTCGACCGCGGCATGGGCACGACTGAAGTACGCTGGCTCAACGGCGCCGTCGCCGACCTGGGCGCTCGCCTCGGCGTTCCGACCCCGGTGAATGCCGCCCTGACGGCGCTGCTGGAGGAGGTTGCACGGAACCCCGAGCGGCGGCGGGCCTTCGCCGGGCGACCGGACGCGCTGCTCGCCGCGCTCGGCCAGACCTCGGGGATCGCTCAGGCCTGACGGTCGGGCGTGCTCGGCCAGAGTCGCCGCCGACGGCGATGGACGGTGACGTAGACCAGGTGCACGTCGCCCGTCGCCTGGATCGCCCGCCGCACCCCCTTCGGGATGATCGTCGCCCGCCCGGCCCGCAGCGGATGCTCCTCCCCCTCGATCGTCAGCACCCCCTCGCCGTCGAGCACGATCACCGCCACATCCACCTCGCGGTTGACATGCTCTCCCACGCCCGACCCCGGCGCAAAGCGCACCAGGTTCAGGTCCAGATCCGCGGTCTCCCGCGCGAAGATCGCGCCCGACCCGCCGGCGGCCGCCAGCGCCGCCAGATCCACGACCGTCATCTCCTGCTCCATCGCGCAGCCTCCCCGTCGCACCCATGCCGGAGCGCCCCACGGTCACTCCCACCGCAAGGTAGCAGATCTCCCGCCGCGCTGCGGTGGCTCCGGATTCCTATCTACATCTATAACCATGACTCCACGAGCGTGACGCGGGATGAACGTAACGCACCGCTGCCATTGGTATCCTGCGCAGGCGCGAGCCGCGGGGCGAGGGAGCCTGGCGGGTGCTATGGGTATTCCGTAGTAGCGCATGCCGCGGGCGGGGTGGTGGGAAGCGCTTGGTGCCGTAGTCTGGGCGCCGGGTGAGTGGTGCAAAGGTGGTCGCGCGTGGTGTGTGCCTGGGGGTGATGGAGTTTGACGAATGACATAGATGTACGCGCTCGGCCCGTACCTGGGGGTGGGTGGCGGGAAGGATCCCACACCGTGGCGTGTGCCCGGGGCTAAAGCCGCCGGGCTGAACATGGGTAAGCCCACTAAAGGGGCTGTGATGGCTACCGACAAGCGGTTCCGATCCGGCTTCCTTCCGGGCACCCGGCCTCAGCCCCTTCAGTGGGCTTTGTCTTGTCAGCCCGGCGGCTTTAGCCCCGGGCACACGCCACGGCGCCAGAGCCTCCTACCATCACGCCCGTCCGCACCACATCCCGGGCACGGGCCACGGCGCCGAGATCCTTGCCATCCTCGCCACACGCCACGGGCAACGACCCATCACATCCGCGCGAGCCCCCTCGCGACCGGCACGCGCCAACGTGCGAGACCGTCTCGGCAGCCCGGGCTGCCTCAGCACAGCGCTCGAGGTCCCATCGCTCCACTCTGCAGCCCACCATGTGGACCACAGGCGCTCCCGATCGGCGTGACATAAGCGGGCTGCGGAAGAACCTCACTCGCTCCCGACGCCGGGAGAGGGGGCGAGGGGATGAGGTGTGGTCCTCATCCCCTGCCTCTTCCCTCCGCCTCCCCTGACCCGGGAGCTTGGTGTTGTCGGAGCCATTCGCGCGTGACGACCGCGCGCGCCTGCACCGGCGCTCCGAGGATGCGGCCGAGCGCGGCGCAGATCTGAGGCAGCAGCGCCTCCAGACGGCGACACGCGAACGCGCTGGGAGCGCCGATCACGAGTGTGCCGTCTTCGTCCATGCCGAGCAGCGCGGCGGGACGTACCCAGGACTCGAAATTGGCCTGGCTGAGTTCCCGCGCCAGGTCGTCCTGCGCCGCCTCCCAGACCTGGAAGTTCGTCAGTCCACCCGGGAGGACGAAACGTGGCAGCGTCACGGGTGCCGCCGGTGGCGTGGGACGCGCGGGGGCTGGTGGTGCAGGCTCAGGCGCCACCACTGCGGGCCCGTCATCCGCCGGAGCCTCGTCATCCCCCGTGTCCGGCGCCGTGAACTGGACCCGCACCGGGCGGCGCATCGCCTCGCTCAGCTTGCGTGCGACGAGATCGTAGTACTCCGCACCCAGCCGCGCCGCGATCGCCTCGGAAGCGACCGCGACCGTGACTGTCCCGGCCCGGTAGCCCACGATGGCCGAACCGGCGAGGAGCCGCTCCATCTCGGACCGGTCGATCACCTGCGCGAGGAGTCGGAGGACGAACTCCCACGTCCGCCGGCTGCCGGGGCCGTGCGGGAGGGGGAAGTCGGGCGCGTCCGGCGCCACGCCTAGCGACGGCGCCGCCGCAGTGCCCGGCCGAACGGTTTCGCCTTCGCGGGCCCAGCGGCTGAGGATCTCCCGGATCCGCTTGGGCGCGACGAACCGGGATCCGCTGCTGACCGCCTCCCGGATCGCGGCTTCGACCCATGCGCTGCCGCTCGCGCCTGCTCGGCGAGCAGCAGCGTCGAATGCCACTTCAAGCTCCGCCAGAAGTTCGCGCTCGAGCGGCGTGGCAGCCCGCCCGTTGGCTGCTTCGAAGCAGGCGACCACTGCAGCCGTCGGTTCCAGTATCGGACCCGCGCCCGCCGGGCGCTGCAATACGTCGTCATCTTCGCCTCCCGCGGTCTCAGCCATCGCCCCAGACGCGCCAGTGGTGGTCGTAGTAGTGGAAAGATCTTGGTTATACGTAGTGTTGCTCTCATCAACAATCTCCTCCGGACCTTGGTTGGTCTGAGCAGCACTGCCGGCCTCTGGGGCGGTCGAAGCATCGTTGCTCTCGGCAACATCGGCGTCAGAACCACTGTTGCTCTCGCCAACAGCGGGCTGCGAACCAGTGTTGGTGGGTTCAACATTGGTTGTGGGTGGTGCTGGGTCGGTTGTCGTCGTCGGTTCTGCGGGTTCCTCCTTTCCGGCCGCCCGTGACCGGCTGGCATGGCCGGCTCGGGTGCGGGCGGAGTTCCGGGCCTCCTCGCGCTCGACGCGGGCGGCCAGGCGCTGCCAGATCTCCGTCTGACGCACGACGGGGAGGATCTGGTGCCAGACGTTGTCGCGGTCGATCGGGGCAAAGCGGCTGGAGAAGATGCGGCGGATGTACCGGTAAACCGCGCGGTCGCGCGCCGCCAGCTCGACCACGCGGAGGACGTCGTCGACCCCGAGCACGTAGCCCTCGGGGTGGTCCTTGACCCGGTAGAGGTTGTGGGGCACACGCCAGCGGCGGCCGCGCTCGTCCACGCGCACCACCATCTCTTTGCGGATCTCGATCAGGTCGAGCGCGACCAGGATCTTGTTGATGGTGATCAATTCGGCGCGGTCCTCGCCGTAGAAGTCGGCTTCCGCCTGCTGGCTGGGGAAGGCGTAGCCGCGGTGGGGGGACTCCTCCCGGCGGTCGGTCCAGACGGTGTAGGAGTTGAGGAGCCCGACGCCCTTGAGGCCGATGAGAGGGGCGTACTGGGTGATGATGGTGTTCCAGTGCCAGAACCAGCCACGACGGCGGGCATCCTCTCCGCTGCGCTGTGCGGCAGCGGGAGGCGTTGCCTGCTCGGCGGCCTTCGGTCCCTCGTCCGGCACCGGACCCACCTCCCATTGAGAGCGCCCCGCGCGACGACCGATCGCCGGGGCACCCCACTGGCCCTTCCCACCACCCGTACTCTAGCATATCCCACGCGATACCTCAATAGCGAGCGGCAATTACGTGACTATGCGCCGCCGGGCCGATAGCAAGCGATTTCGCACGCATTCGCTTGAATAAAACCGCAACGACAGATGGTCCAGGTCAAGGCGGTGTTGGTGATTCTGCTTGGTGGCTGGGGCGGCGTACGCTTGGGATATTCGGTCCGTCCTGGCAGTAACGAGCGCCGGCAAGGGCGGGGACGGTTAGGAGTGCGGGATGGGATCAAACTCGGTGGATTGACGACGGATGGGTGGATTCGAAAGAGCTGGTCGGCCGCGTGTGGTCATGCGGCCGGGGTCTGCGCTGATGGACTGTGCCCGGGGATGACGCGGTTTAGCGAGGTGGTCGGGGCCGCGTCTGCGGTGGTATGTGCCCGGGGCTAAAGCCGCCGGGCTGAATAATGGGTAAGCCCACTGAAGGGGCTGCGATGGCTACGCGCAGGCGGATCCGATCCGGCAGCCAGCCGGACGTCACATCCCTAGCCCCTTCAGCCGGCTTCGCCTTGTCAGCCCGGTGGCTTTAGCCCCGGGCACTGGCCACGACGCGGGGATCCTATCACCTCGACCAGAGCCATCAGCAGGCTCCAACCGTCGGCCTTTGCTCTAGCAGTCTGTAGGCTTTTCGGGGGAGAGTACCACGGCACCAGACCTGACCGGTTGCAGGGATGTACTTGACCAATCAAGTCAACGGAGCATATGTCACGCACGCCCGTGCAGGCGACGATGCTTCAAGTTCACTTGAACAATCGAAGCGCCTCGCCGCCATCCGGGGAGCGTGCGTCATGAACTTGACGATTGCTGCTTGACGGATTGTCTGTGCGTGTGCCAGAATGGGCGTGTGGCGATAACGGCGCGGCGTCCCGAGGAGTGATGATGGCCGAGGTGATGCTCCCCTACCGGACTGACTGGCGAGCCATGGGTACCCTGCTCGACTACGCCAAGGGAAAGGGGGTCGATCGGGCGACGCTCGAGGCTCGTATGGGCGCCGGGGAGTCGCTCCGCGAGACCCTCAACGCGGCCGAACAGTTGGGACTCGTCACGCGGGACGAGGTCGGCGATGTCCGCCTGACGCCGCAGGGCGAGCGCCTGGCCTACGCCAGCAGCGAGAGTGAGCGCCGCGACGAGCTCGCGCGCGCCATGCTCAGCTACCCTCCGTACGCCATCCCGCTGGAGCGCGCCGTCGCTGAAGAGTTGACCGTGCTCGACGCCCCCTGGGTCGAGCGCGTCTGGCAAGTCGATATGCGGCTCGGCCAGCCCCGGAACCGGGTCGAAGAGGCCCGCACGTTCTTCTTCCGCCTCGCCGATGAAGCCGGCCTCGGCACCTACCGCCGCGGCGTACGTGGCCAGCCGACTCGACTCGACCTCGCCCCTGACGTCGCCGCCCGGCTGGCCTCCCTGCGCGAGCAGAGCCCTGAGCCCGCCGAGCCGACCCCGGCCGCCGTCCCTACATCGCCGGACGTGGGTCCTATCACCCCGGCCGCTGAAGTCCTCCCATCCCGTCTCGGCATCACGCTCTCTGTGACCGTCGATATGTCGGACTGGGACATGGAGAAGATCACTGCCTTCCTCCGCCTCGTCGGCCTGGCGCGGGAGTAAGGCCATATGCTGGAGCGGCGACCCCTGCGACGGGTGTGACCCTCGAATCCCGCGGACCCGGATGGTCCGTGCCCGACGCCGGTGAACGTTGACGTTGGCGTCCGCGCACGTCGATCCCGGCCGGCGCATGAAGTCCGACGAACGGATGGGGCCAGGGCGGGGCTGCGTGCCCGGGGATGGGCGGTGTGAGGCTTCCTGGTGTCGCGGTCAAGGTCCGGAGTAGTCCGTGCAAGGATCCCCGCGCCGTGGCGGCTGCCCGGGGCTCAAGCCCCGGGCTGACAACGAAGGCCGGCTGAAGCTGGCTGGGATGGGACTGGCCGTCAGGCGTTGAGTTGCGCCGGGTGGCGTGTGCCCGAGGCCAAAGCCGCCGGGCTTGAAAATAGAAAGCCCGCTGAAGGGGCTGCGGTGGCTACGCCCCGGCTGGGCCGATCCCGCAATCCGCCGGTTACAGCGTCCCTAGCCCCCTCAGTGAGAGTCGCCTCCTGGCCCGGTGTCTGTAGCCCCGAGTCCCAGCCGGAAGGTGGACACGGTAGCACCTGTGTCGACGCCTTGCTCCGTCCCAGCCGGCTTCAGCCGGCTTTGCCTTGTCAGCCCGGGGCTTGAGCCCCGGGCATGTGCAACGGCGCGGGGATCCTCATATCACCCATCCCGGACCCTGACCTCGTTGCGAGAACCGTCGCACCACCCGTCCCGGACACGTACGGCGCAGGATCCCGCTCCATGGTCCCTGGACTCAGGTCTCGGCACGGGAACCCTCGCAGCACCCGTCTCAGGAGACACGCAACCATTCGGCGCCATACCAAAGCGGCGGCTCAGGCCGCCGCCCTCCAAAGCCGGCGTTCGCCGGCTGCGGCGCGTGGTCGACAATCACCGGTCCGCCGGCTCACCGTCCTCAGCCTGCTGACGCGAGTTTCGCCTTGTCAGTCCGAGGGGTATGGACTTTGCCAGGAATAATCTCGGATTCCCGCCGCCCAGTTCCCAGCCGGCTTATGGAGTTTGACGAATTACTGTGGTACACGTACCGGTCCGTCGTCTCGTCCTTGTCATCCTGAGCGGAGCCGGCCGGCGCAGGCACGCCGGGCGGCGGAGCGAAGGATCTCGCATCGGAGCGGCCACGCAGCGGAGAGATCCTTCGCTGCGCCGGGTGCGGCTAGCCGCCGCCCCCGGCTCCGCTCAGGATGACAACGCGGGGAGTCGTGGGCGGCTGGCGGGTAGACACGACTAATTCGTCAAACTCCATCAGCCGGCTTTCGTTGTCAGCCCGGCGGCTTCAGTCCCGGGCACTGGCCGACCGCGTACACTCGCCTAACTCGTCAAACTCCATTGCCTCCGGGCACACGCCAACCGGGAACACCCTATACAATGCGTCAGATCTCATCACCCCACGGACGTGCCACCGCCGTGGTCCCCTTGCATTCGCTCAACGCCGTCACCCCCAGGCACACGCCGACCGCGGACGCGCGATTCGCCGATTCGCCAAACGCCGGAAGCGCCCGTGATCCGGCTCCCGTCTGGTTGTGAGGAGCGTGCGGCCGGGACGACACGCCGGGCGGGCGCAGGGGCGGTCAGCACCGTGCTTTCGCGGCAGGTCGTCAGCCTCCAGGAATGTGCCCCGCTAGGTGCCGACGAGAGCCGGCGCTCCCGGCTGGTAGGCGCAGGCCGGGTCTGAGGCGAGGTAGTCGCCGGTCGCGGCGAAGGCGCGGGAGCGGGAGCCGCCGCAGATCTGTTTGAAGCGGCAGGCGCCGCACTTCCCCTTGAGGCGCGCGGGATCGCGCAGGGCCTGAAAGATGGGGTGGTTGCGGTAGAGATCGACGATCGAGCTTGTTCGGACGTTGCCGGTGGCCAGTGGGAGGAAGCCGCTGGGCCAGACCTCGCCGAGGTGCGACACGAAGCAGAAACCATTCCCCGCGTTGACCGCCTTGGGCGCGCGGCTGATGCCGTCGCCTCCCTGGAAGCCGAGGCCCGACACCGGCCCCATGCCGCGCTGCGCGAGCACGCGCCGGAGGTGATACCCCTCCGTCAGCTTCAGGTTCCAGCGAGCGGTCCGGCTCCGGTCGATGAGCCAGTTGAAGACCTCCTCGTACTCGTCCGGGCTGAGTGGTTCGAGAACCTCGCCTCTCCCGACCGGCACCAGGCAGAAGACCGCCCAGACGACCGCGCCCAGTTCGTCGGCGAGGTCTGCCAGGCGGGGCAGCTCTCCGAGCGTCTGGCGGCAGAGGGTGGTGTGGATCTGGACCGGCAGCTCGAGGTCGTGCGCGTGGCGGACGATCTCCAGCGTCCAGCCGAACGAGCCGGGCACACGCCGGAAGGCATCGTGGGTCTCGGGGGTGGCCCCGTCGAAGCTCACGGCGATCCGCGCCACGCCGGCCTCCTTCGCCGCGGCGAGTCGGTTGTAGCTGGCAAGGGGCGTACCCGCCGGCGTGAGCGTGACGGGGATGCCGCGCCCGGTGGCGTGGGCGATGAGGTCGATCACGTCGGGTCGGCGCAGCGGGTCGCCGCCGGTCAGGATCAGAATGGGCGGGATTTCGAACCGGGCGATCTCGTCGATCAGCCGGAACGCCTCCTCCGTGGTCATCTCCCCCGGATGGCGTCGGAGTTGGGCGTCCGCGCGACAGTGGACGCAGGCCAGATTGCAGGCACGCGTCAACTCCCAGGCGAGCACGAACGGCTGCCGGGCCAAGTCGATCGCGGCCAGGTCGGGCTTCCGCGGCCGGTCCGCCGGCGCGGCGGCACGCGGGTGATCCGGCCGGTGGGAGTGGGCGCCCGGTGTTTCCGTCATGAGACTTCCTCCTCGCTGCCTCGCTGCGGGCTGCTGGGACGACGTGGGTGGCCCAGCGAACCGGTTGGGCCATATCTGAGGAGGATGCTGTCATGGCCCGAAGGGCGGACCGGCCCTGCGGGTAGTTTCGTCCTACCCGCCGGGGTGGTTTTTCGGGGAGACCCCGGCGCGGGGGCCGGCTGTGGTCAGAGCGTGCGGGGTTGTTTCGGAAATTTGACGCGCCCCGGCCGATACTCCAGTGTATCCTTGGGGATGACGTAATGTCGGGCGGGGCCGGCGACGGCGTCGCTGTTCGGCATGCCGCGCGCGGCTCGGGGAAGGGAGACCGCGCGCCCGGCTGAAACGATGTGCAGGACAGGTAGGCGGCGATGCGAGATCGGGTCAAACGTCCGCGGGCTCTCCGCCGGTTGGCGGTCGCAGCGACGGTCGGGATGTTCCTCGTCCTGATCGCCGGCGCCACGGTGACCAGTACCGGGTCGGGAGCCGGCTGTGGGCGTTCCTGGCCGCTCTGCCATGGGCGGGCCCTTCCTCAGTTCACCCTGGAGTCGATCATCGAGTACTCCCACCGGGCGGTAACCGGGGTGGAGGGCTTGCTCATCGTCGCGCTGGCGATCGGCGCCTGGCGCGGCTGGCGGCAGCGGAGCGAAGTGCGCGTGCTGGTGCCGCTGATGATCGGTTTCCTGGTGTTGCAGTCGATTCTGGGGGCCTGGGCGGCCGTCTACGGGCAGCAGCCCGCCACGATGGCGCTCCACTTCGGTATCTCGCTGACGGCGTTCGCCAGCGTCATGCTCCTCGCCGTCTTCCTCTATGAGGTGGAGGGGTTCGAGGCGATGCGGAACCGGCCGATCCCGGCGGGGCTGCGCTGGTTGATCTGGGGCACGCTGGGCTACACCTACCTGCTCGTCTACCTCGGCGCCTACGTGCGCCACACCCGCTCCAGCCTCGCCTGCATCGACTGGCCGCTCTGTAACGGCCAGGTGTGGCCCGGGTTCAGCGGACCGGTCGGCATTATGTTCGCCCACCGGCTGGCGGCTGTGGCCGGCACACTCCTGGTCGCAGCGCTCGCTGTCTGGACCTGGCGCCTGCGCCGAACACGGCCCGATCTCTTCTGGTCGGCGGTCGCCGCGCTGGGACTCATCCTGCTCCAGTCGATCAGCGGCGGGGTCGTGGTGCTGAGCAAGTTGCAGGTCTACAGCACGATCACCCACGCCGGGCTGGCGACGCTCCTGTTCGGGGCGCTGAGCTACATGTGCTACCGCACGCTGCCGTTGCCGTCCGAGCGCGTCATCACCCGGCCCACGGGTGAGCGGGCAAGCCCGGCGCTCGGCACCGGCGCACCGCAGCGATAACCCACCAAAGCGCAGGCGTACCAGCATCCCCCTACGTTCGTAGGGGGATGTTCGTCTGGCGGACCCTCGCTATACTCCGATAAAGGGTCCTGGACAATCGACCGTATCGGCCGTCGGGGAAAAGGGGGTACGCATGCTCGCTTTCGTCCGATCCTCCTGGTCCTCCTGGCGTCTCATTCTGGCTGCAGGGTTCGTCGTTGCGCTTCTGCTGCCGACCGGGACCGCGCGGGCGGCCGAGTACGGCGAGCCGGTGCCCGGGCAACACATCTACGACACCACCGGCCTGCTCACCCCCGACGAGATCGCCGACTTGGAGGCGCGCGCCGCGGCCGTTGAAGCCGCCGGTGCTCCGATCGTCGTCTACCTTCAGGCCCGCGACGCTTCCCAGAGTGAGACCGATGCCGAGGCCCGCGCCCTGATGGACGCCTGGGATGTGCAGTCAGCCCCCGGTGCTCATGATGGCGTCGTGATGTTCTTCAACCTCAGGCCCGGAAATCTCCGTCGTGGCCAGGTATTCATCTACGCCGGAGAAAAGCACTACGACGGCGGAAACCTCCCTGAGTCGGAGCTCCAACGCATCATCGATGAGGAGATGATTCCGCTCCTCCGGGACAACCAGACGGCTGAGGGGATCGGGGCTGGGCTCGACGCGATTGCCCACTCGCTGACCAACGGCCCACCGAAGCAGCCGGTGCACAAGTGGCTCGCCCGGCTGGTCACCGCCGGACGGTTCAGCATTGCCAATATCGTCTCTGCCGCGGTAGGCATGTTCATGTTCCTTGTCGGTCTGGCCACATACCAGGCGCGGTCGATCAGCCGCAGTCCGGTCGTGCCTACTACCAAGAAGCCGGATGACACGCCTCCGGCCATTGCCGGGGCCCTCGTCTCGGGCCGGGTCATCCACCACCAACTGGAAGCGACACTGATCGATCTCGCCCAGCGTGGAGCGCTTGCCATCGAACCGGCCGGCGGTGGGACTGTTCAGCTCCGCCTGGTTGATCGGAGCCGTATCAAGGCGCCCTTCGAGCTTGCCCTCTGGACAAGCCTCGAACTTGCGAGCCGGGGAACCGGTGTGGTCCCGGGCGAGGTGCTTGGGGAGCTGTGGAGGTTCTGGGGCCGGGCGCGCGCCGAGGTCCGTTCCCAGTTGGAAGCAAGTGGCCTCTTCGATCGCGAGGGGATCAGTCGCCGCCCGGTGCGCCTCGCCATGGTGGTGGCCGTGCCCGTTTTCCTAGCCGTGATCGCTGCCGAGTCCGTCGCGCATGGCTCCAGCATGTCGTTTGGCGCGGTCTTGATCGCCCTGGGGGTACTAGGGGCCATGTTGCTCTCTGCGCGTGTGCCCGAGACCACGCCGCTCGGTCAGAGCATGGCCGTCCCATGGCGCGGCTACAAGGAGGGCATCGTCGCGGCGGCGTACAATCGCTCTGCCGAGCTCGACCTGGACGAGGCGCTCCCCTACGCGGTCGCGTTCGGCGTCGTTGATAAGCTGGATAAGCACATCCGCGAGGCGAGCGCTGCCGGCTGGCAACCGCTCTGGTTCAACATGACGAGGCGGTCCTCGAGCAGCAGCGGGGACGACTTCTATTACTACTGGCAAGACTTCCACCGGTCCACCAGACGGTCTTCGTCCTCTTCCTCCTCCTCGAGCGACAGCGCGTCCTCCGGCGGCGGTGGTGCGGGTGGGCGCTTCTAGGCACGACGGGCGGCGGTTGGCTCCTACCGGGTAAGCCGGACTACGGTTCGAACCGATACCGCTCCAGGAGGAGGAAGCCGTCGGCATCGGCGCCGGGGACTGCGAGCGGCCGGCCATCGGCGTTGAGCAGGGCCACCCGGAGATTCAGCGGCTCCGTCGCGGCCGGGATATCGAGTGTTGCCACCGTCAGGGCGATCATGGGTTGCCCGGGCTCCGTGGCCGGCAGCGCCAGCCGCGCCTCGCTGATCGACTCGCCGGCCAACTGCACGGCCGCCGTGTGGGGTGCGCTGCCCGGCGGCAATGCCCAGGCGAGCACCAGCGCCACCCGGCCGCCCTCCAGCGGTGTCAGCCGGAACCCCTCAAAGACGGTGCCGTCTCCCCATGGGATCGTCGGCACGCTGAGCGGGATGTCCCGTCCCAGGCGCTCGTCGATGCGGTAGACACGGTACAGCTCGGCACCGTCGGCGTCGTGGGCAACTTCTACCGGCGGAATCCCCGCGAAGATCTCCAACAGGTGGGGATCGACCGGCGTCGCGGCGGGCACGACCAGCCAGCCGCGCCGCACTCCGGCCGCCGGCTCGCCGGGCAGGAGCAGCAGGTGCCGCCCGTCGACGTCCACCCGCGCTGCGTCGCCGGACAGGAAGCGCACGAGCGCGACGTGGCCGTAGGTGCTGTAGACCACCGTCCCATCCGGGGGCAGATCCCGGATCGCCGCCAGTGAGTCGACCACTCCAGCATCCAGCGCCCGCGCCGTTGCCGGGTCCGCGGCCCAGCCCGCGAAGTAGCGCCACGGCCCGATCACCACCGTCGGCGCGAGGGTGCCGACCACCATTCCGGTCATCACCACGCGCCCCCAGCGGCCGGGGGCGCGCTCGACGGCTGCCCGCATGCCGAGCACCGGCAGGAGGGTGAGCAGCGGCAGCGCCGGGAGCAGCCGCCCGGGGTGGCCGGGGTCGACCAGCGCGGCCGGGAGGAGCAGCAGCGCGCCCCAGATGATGGCGACCGTCGCCAGCGGCCGCTGGGCGCGCCGCATCGCGACCACGCCTCCCAGCAGCGCCCAGGGCACCAGCCACGGGTCGAAGAGCGGTGCATCCGGCAGGTTCAGCGCGGGGTCCGGCGCGCCGGGCCAGACGACCCGGGCGAGTGTCGTCCCGTAGCCGTGGAGCGTCTCGGTGATGCTGGCAGCGGCATCGCCCGGGAGGCCGGGCGTGGGCGACCAGAAGCCGAGGCGTTCCGCCGCATTGCCCCGACCCGCGATCATCGGCAGCGCAGCCAGGGTGGCGACCAGGAGCGCGATCGCGATTCCCGGTGCCACATCTCCGTCGCTCCCGCTCCGCTGTGCCCGCCACAGCGCCGCACCCAGCGTGATGAGGAGCAGCGCGGGCACGATCCGCAGCACCGGGTCTGCGGCGAACGCGACCGCTGCGGCCAGTCCGGCCAACACGTACCACGGGAGCGCGAGGCGCAGCGGCCTGCGGATCGCCTCCAGCAGCAGCCAGAGCAGTGCCGCCAGTCCCGCGGCGCCCACGGCGGGGCTCAAGCCCAACCGGCCGAAGAGGAGCGGCCAGAAGCCCCCCGCGAGCAGCGCGCTCCCGGCCAGCCCCCATACCGGACCGGCCGCGCGCCGCAGCCAGAGCGCGGTGAAGCCCACCATCGCCGTCCCGGCCAGCGCCGCGCCCAGCGCCGGCGTCGCCGCGTCGAAGCCGGTGAGGCGGCCCACCAGGGCGATGAGCGCAGCGAGCGGGACCGAAGCGACGTCCGCATCACGCAGCGCCACCGCAATCCCGCTCTCCACCAAGGCCCGCGCGAGCAACCCGTGCTCGGCCGCCGCACCGGGCAGTCCCGGCGGCAGATCGCCGAGCCGGACCACCCGCAGAGCCCCGGCAGCGAGCAGGATCACCAGCAGCCCGGCGGCGAAGCCGGGTCGGGGCAGACGATCGTCCTTGGCCGGAGGTGTTCGTTCACTCACGCCCCGGCATTCTACCCGCGCGTGACGGTGAAGGCGATGGGCAAGGGATGGTTGAGAGTGATTCGGCAACGCGAGGTGTGGTGGAAAGGTTTTCGGGCCGTGATAGGTGCCTGGGCGGGGGGCGAGAAGGTCCCGCGCCGTGGTGTGTGCCCGGGCGGGTGGTGTGAGGATCCCCGCGCGGTGGTTAGGGCCCGGGGCTAAAGCCGCCGGGCTCACAACGAAAGCTGGCTAAAGCCGGCTGGGGGCGACCGCAAGGGGACGGGGGCGGTGAGAGGAGCATCAAGGTCGGCCCGTGCCCGGGGGTAACGGAGTTTGATGAATTATTTGGGTGTCCGTGCTTGGCTCGTGCCGGGGGCGGGTGGCGTGAAGGATCACACGCCGTGGCAGCCCGGCGGCTTGAGCCCCGGGCACATGCCGGGCGGCGGGGGCCCTATCACCGGGTGTGAGCGCTGCCTCTCCCCAGCCCGCTTCAGCGGGCTTTGTGTTGTCAGCCCGGCGGCTTCAGCCCCGGGCACATGCCGAGTGGCGGGGCCCACGCACCACTCATCTCTACCAGGCGTCACCAGCCCGCGCCATGATGCGTGGCCGGTCCCGCGCGAGATCCTTCGCTGCGCTCAGGATGACAGGCGCGCGGGAGCGGATGGCGGGCGGGTAGACCAGGTTAATTCGTCAAACTCCATCACCCCCGGGCACGCGCCACGGCGCGGGGATCCTCGCGCCACCCGCACGGGCACCTACCACGGCGCGGGAACCTTTCCACCACCCATCCCCGGCTCTACCACCGCGGAAGACCCACCGCACGCGTCACACTCCACCACTCCACGAGCCCGCATCCCGGCGGTGTGCACGATCACTACGGCAAACGCTTGGAGCCACCCCGATCCGCCGTGCTAGACTGGCAGCGATGTCCGGGCACGCCGGGGCCGCGGACGGCCGCCGGTTGGCCGTATCGGTCGCGTTGGAGCCTATGGAGGCGGATCCGATCGCCCAGACGCCACTCGAGCCAGACGCCAATTCCCGCCCACCAAACATCGTCATCCGCGGCTACGGCCAGTACTACGATGTCCGCACACCCGAGGGCATCGTGCGCTGCACCGTTCGCGGAGTGCTCAAGCGTGCGCGGCGAAAGACCGACCCGGTGGCCGTCGGGGATCGGGTCGAGATCACGCTAACCGGGCCGGGCGAGGGGGTGATCGAAGCCGTCGCGCCGCGGCTGCGGACCCTCTCGCGGCGCGCGCGCGGCACCGAGGACGTTGAACAGGTCATCCTGGCCAACCCGGATCAGTTGGTCGCCGTGTTCGCCGTGGCCGAGCCCGAGCCGCACCCGCGGATGCTCGACCGCTTCCTCATCATCGCCGAGGCGCGCGGGCTGGGGGCGGCGGTCTGTGTCAACAAGATCGACCTCGACCCGACCGGGGAGCTGCGCCGCATCTTCGACCCCTACCGCGCGGCCGGTTACCCGGTCATCGAGACCAGCGCCACCACCGGCGTCGGGATCGACGAGCTGCGTGCCATCTTGCGCGGCAAGGTCTCGGCGCTCTCCGGCCCCTCCGGCGTGGGCAAGTCGAGCCTGATCAACGCGTTGCACCCCGAGTTGGACCTGCGCGTGGGGGAAATCAGCGCCGTGACCGGAAAAGGCCGGCACACGACCACAGCCACCACTCTGATCCTCCTCGACGACGAGACCTACATCGCCGACACGCCGGGCATCCGCCAGCTCGGGTTCTGGGGCATCGACTTCGAGCACCTCGATCGCTACTTCCCGGAGTTTCGCCCCTACCTCGACCAGTGCTACTATGCCGACTGCACCCATCTGACCGAGCCGGGCTGCGCCGTCCTGGCCGCTGTGGAAGCCGGGTCGATCGATCTCGATCGGTATGAGAGCTACCGGGCGCTGCGCGCGGGGACCGGCGACGATCGCTAGCCGGTCGAGCCGCCAGCAGGTGTGCCGGGAGCAGAGAGGAGACTGCCCATGGATACCGCGATCCAGAGCCTGCGCGATGGCTTCAAGCAGGTCCTCGCCGAGCAGCACGATGCCTGGCGGAAGGTGCTCGAGGGCCTGAGCCCTGAGGCGCTCAACTGGAGCCCCGGCTCGGAGATGAACTCGATCGCGGTGCTGGTGACGCACGCGATCGGGGCGGAGGAGTTCCTGATCGCCACCGCGGTCGGTGAGTCGGTCGAGCGGGACCGGGACGCCGAGTTTCGGGCCGAGGCGCCCGATGCCGCGGCGCTGCTGCGCCTGATCGACGAGTCGAGTGCCCGCACTGCCGCGCTCCTCGATCGCGTGACACCGGAGGATCTCTCGGCGATCCGCCAGCCGGCGGGGGATCGGCTGAATCGCCGCCACCCCGGAACCTGGTGGCTGCTGCACGCCGTCGAGCACAGCCGTGAGCACCTTGGCCAGGCCCTGCTGACTCGCCAGCTCTACGAGTCGCGCGCCTAGCGCCTGGCCCCGTGGGGTGACGGAGAGGGGGACACGATGGCCGAATGGGACCAGCAGGGGCAACAGGGTGAGCAGCCGGAGGCGGAGAACCAGGCCGTCGCGTCGTGGCTCCAGGTGCTCCTCGGCGTCCTCTGCGCGGTCGGCTTCGTGGCTCTCCTGTTCGGCCTGGTCTACATCAAGGCGCACGGACTCTAGCCCCCTCGGCTTCGCGGCGGTCGTCCCTGGCGGCACGTTGCTTGCGCCCCTGGTGGTGGGGCCCCACCCATTGGTGTCTGCCCGTCCCACCACGGCGCGGCGGATATGGCGAACACGGCAAGGGAGTACGTGCCATGAGTGACGACCGTGACCAGTTGAAGGGCAAGGGCGAGGAGCTCAAGGGCAAGGCCAAGCAGGCCTGGGGCGACATGACTGATGACACCCAGACCGAGGCCGAAGGTAAGGGCGAGGAGCTCAAGGGCAAGGCCCGTGAGAAACTGGGCGAGGCTCGCGATCGCCTGAGCGACATGGGCGACGATGAAGAGGAACGGCATTAGCCACCCTCGTCCGTCATGAATGACGACGGACGACGGCGCCGGAGTATTCTCCGGCGCCGTTTCGTTTGAGCCGGCTTGGGCGCGGTCGGGGTGTCTTCACTCCCAGCCCCCTCTCGGACGGAGCCCACCAGGGGTGAGGGGGGAGAGGTCGTCAGTGCTGCTCCTGGCTCCGACCTCTGGCGGCGCGTGCGACGCGATGCGGGCAATTGGATGGTGCCAATTGGCCCTTGCACTCTCCAGCCGGTGCGCCAAGATGAGTTTCCGAAGGTGTACCTCACGAGAGGGGACATGGGGCAGCAGCCTGGAGGGGCCTGATGGAGCCAACCCGCGATCGACCGCGCTTCGAGTTGAGCGCACGGCTCGTTGCGATCATCGGCGTGATGATCGCCGTCGTCTTCGTCGCGACGTTCAGCGTGAAGATCCCGATCCCCGGCGGCTACATCCACTTCGGCGATATCGCCATCTACTTCGCGTCGTTCATCTTCGGTCCCATCGTCGGCGTGCTCGCCGGGGCGATCGGCCCGACTCTGTCGGACCTCCTGTCGTACCCGAGCTACGCGCCGGGTACCTTTGTCATCCACGGTCTACAGGGGCTCGTTGCCGGCATGATCGGCTGGCGCGCGGGCGTGCCGCGCATGATCCTGGCGGTGATCGCCGGGGGCGCCATCATCGTCGGCGGCTACTTCCTGTACGACCTGGCCGTCGTCCGTGTCGGCCTCGGCGTGGCCGTGACCGATGCCGGCTTCAACACCCTGCAGGCCCTCACCGGTGCGGTCGTTGCCATCCCCCTGGTGTTGGCCGTGCGGCAAGCCTACCCGCCGATTGCCACCTGGACTGCCCGGCGCACATGGCGCGAAGAGCCGGAGTAGTCGTCACGGAGTGCGCCGGATGAGACAGGCGCACTCCGCTCTTAGCGCAACATTATCCGCGGAGGAATGCAATTTGCGTCGGCATCTTCGCTTCATGTTGTGATGCCGGCGCAGTGCGCCTTCTGGTGCATGCGCCGCTGTGCCGCGGCCGCGAGGCCGATGGGGAGAGAGGTCAGGCCATGCACCTCCAGCCCGCGCCTACTCGCTTCGTCGCGCTGGTCGTCCTGGTTATCACCGCGCTGGTCGTCGTGGCTTGCGGCGGGGGTGCGGCGCAGGAGGCCAGCCCCACCGTCGGCGGGGCGCTGATGACCGCAACCGCCGCGATGCCCAGCAGCTCGCCCGCCGCCAGCCCGGGCGCGAGCCCGACCGCCAGCCCCGCCGGGACGCCAGGTGGAACCCCGACCGGCGGTACCGAGGATCTGACCGGGTGGGCCACGCCGTCCGACACCGAGAACGGCACGATCGCGCTCCTCCTGCCCGAGACCAAGACGGCCCGCTACGAGAGCGCCGACCGGCCGTTCTTCGAGGCACACTTCCAGGAGCTCTGCCCGAACTGCCAGATCATCTACAACAACGCCAACCAGGACGCGGCGACGCAGCAACAGCAGGCTGAGGCTGCGTTGACCAACGGTGCCCAGGTGCTTGTGCTCGACCCGGTCGACTCCGCCGCGGCGGCTGCGATCGCCGAAATGGCAAAGGCCCAGGGCGTGCCGGTTATTGCCTATGACCGGGCGATCCTCAACTCGGACGGCGTCAGCTATTACATCTCCTTCGACAACGTGGAGGTCGGCCGGTTACAGGCCCAGACGCTGGTCGACGCGCTGGCGGGGGTGGACAACCCCCAGATCGTCATGATCAACGGCTCCCCGACCGACAACAACGCCGGCGAATTCAAGAAGGGCGCGCACAGCGTCTTCGACCCACTGGTGGACGCGGGCGAGCTGACCATCGCCATGGAGTACGACACCCCTGACTGGAGCCCGGACCAGGCGCAGAACGAGATGCAGCAGGCGCTGACCGCGCTCGGCAATCAGGTGGACGGGGTCTACGCCGCCAACGACGGGACCGCCAGCGGTGCGATCGCGGCGATGAAGGCGGCCGGAATCAGCCCGCTGCCGCCCGTCACCGGCCAGGACGCGGAGCTGGCCGGTATCCAGCGCATCCTGATCGGCGAGCAGTACATGACCGTCTACAAGGCGATCCAGCCGGAGGCGGAGATCGCCGCGGAACTGGCCTTCGCGCTGCTGACCGGGCAGGACGTCCCGGAGAGTGTCACCGGTGGGCAGACCGCCAATAACGGCGCGACCGACGTCCCCGCGATCCTGCTCACGCCGGTCGCCGTGACCCAGGACAACATCGCCGACACCGTGGTCGCGGACGACTTCTGGACCGTCGAAGAGATCTGCACGGCGGAATACGCCGACGCCTGCGCGGACGCCGGGCTGGAGTGAGTCGCGTTGCGTGTTGCGTAGGAGATGGCCCTCACCCCCGGCCCCTCTCCCAACTCTGGGAGAGGGGGGAACGAGGGACATGAGCCGTAGTGTGTATTGCGTACGTCGTGTTCTTTACGCCTCCCCTCTCCCCACGTGGGGAGAGGGGCTAGGGGGTGAGGGCCGGTGCACGATGGACACCGCCGATGACGACTGCCGAACGGACACCGATCCTCGAACTCCGCGGGATCTCGAAGCGCTTCGGTGCGGTGCAGGCGCTGCATGAGGTCGACTTCGAAGTCTACCCCGGCGAAGTCGTCGCCCTGGTCGGCGACAACGGCGCCGGGAAGTCGACCCTCATCAAGGTCATCGCCGGCACCCACCGGGCCGACGCCGGGGACTACCGCTTCGCCGGGGAGACGGTCGTGGTGACGCACCCCGGCGAGGCCACGCGGCTGGGGATCGAGACGGTCTATCAGGATCTGGCCCTCTGTGACAACCTCGACGTCGTCGCCAACCTCTTCCTGGGCCGGGAGCGGGTCGACTCGCTCGTGCCGCCGGTCATCCGACCGCTCGACGAGGTGGAGATGGAGCGCCAAGCTGTCGAGGTCCTGGCCAGCCTGAATGTGCGCATCCCCTCGGTTCGCAGTCCCGTCGCGACCCTCTCTGGGGGGCAGCGGCAGTCGGTCGCCATCGCCCGGGCGGTGATGTGGAACTCGGCGGTCGTGGTCCTTGACGAGCCGACGGCCGCGCTGGGCGTCGCCCAGACGCGGCAGGTGCTCAACCTGATCCGGCGCCTGCGCGATCGGGGGCTGGGCGTGGTCGTCGTCAGCCACAACCTGGCCGACGTCTTCGAGGTCGCCGACCGCATCATCGTGCTGCGCCTGGGACGCCGGGTCGCCACCTTCGCCCGGCGCGACGTGACCCCCGAGCAGGTAGTGGCCGCGATTACCGGTGCCGGGATCGGGCAGCAGCCCAACGGGCCGCTGCCGCCCGACGAGGTGGTCACGGGGCCGGACGGGGAGGCGACACCATGAGCACGGGCACGAAGCCCGCGGCGGAGGAGGCCCATGTCCCGGCAGCCGCGCCCGGGCTCCGCGGCTGGCTGCGCGGGGTCGGGGAGCGCGCGACCCGGAGCAACATCGGCGCCCTGCCGGTCCTCCTCGGGCTCGCCGTCATCGCCGTCATCTTCCAGATCGCCAACCACAACTTCCTGACGGCGCTCAACCTGACCAACCTCATGATCCAGATCGCCGCCGTCGGCACTATCGCGGTCGGCGTGACGCTGGTGCTCCTGCTCGGCGAGATCGACCTCTCGGTCGGCGCGGTGAGCGGCCTGGCCGCCGGGGTGATGGCGGTGCTGTCGGTCAAGCAGGGCTGGCCCGCGCTGGCTGCGGTGGCCGCCGCGATCCTGGTGGGGACGGCGATCGGCTTCCTCCAGGGCGCCTGGAGCTTCAAGCTGGGGGTGCCGTCCTTCATCGTGACCCTGGCCGGCCTGCTCGGCTGGCAGGGGGCGCTGCTGCGTGTGCTCGGGACGACCGGGACGATCAACCTGAACGACCCGTTCATCACCGGGATCGCCAATCGTCTCCTGCCGCTCTGGCTCGGCTGGGCCGCCGGCATCGCCTTCGTCCTCGTCTATGCCGGGACGGCCCTCTGGAGCCGCCGCCAGCGGCTGCAGGCCGGCCTTCCGGTGCCGGCGGCGGGTGGTGTGATCCTGCGCATCGCGGTCGTCTCCCTCGGCGTGCTGGCGGCGGTCGCCCTGATGAGCGTGGACCGCAGCCCCAACCCCCGGGTGCAGATCGCGGGCGTCCCCTCCGGTGTGCTGATCTTCCTGATCTTCGTGGTGGTCTTCGACCTGATCACCCGGCGCACGCGCTTCGGCCGCCACATCTACGCCGTCGGCGGCAACGCCGAGGCGGCGCGGCGGGCGGGCATCAACGTCGATCGCGTCCGGATCACGGTCTTCATGCTCGGCTCGACGCTGGCGGCCTGCGGCGGCATCCTGGCCGCCTCCCGCCTCTACGCCGTCAACCAGGCCTCCGGCTCCGGCGACGTGCTGCTGAACAGCATCGCGGCCGCCGTCATCGGCGGCACGAGCCTCTTCGGCGGGCGAGGCACCGTCTGGTCCGCGCTGCTCGGCGCGCTGGTAATCGGGGCCATCTCCAACGGCATGGACCTGCTGGCGCTCTCCGCCGCGATCAAGTTCATGATCACCGGCGGCGTCCTGCTGCTGGCCGTCACCATCGACGCCCTCGCCCGCCGCAGCCGCCAGGCCGCCGGGCGGGCGTAGGGGAGCCGGGCGGTGGTGTGTGCCGTCTGGTAAGTGCTGGAGGTTATGGCCCTCGACGGATGCGGTGGGTCTCCGGCGGTGGTCTGTGCCCGGGACGGGTGGTGCAAAGGTTCCCGTACTGCGGCACGTGCCCGGGGGGTAAACCCCCGGGCTGAATAGGGGAAAGCCCACTGAAGGGGCTGTGATGGCAACATGCAGGCGCATTCAAGCCGGCAGGCTCGTGGGCACCGAGTCCTAGTCCCTTCAGTGGACTTCGCTGTGTCAGCCCGGGGGTAAACCCCCGGGCCCAAACCACAGCGCGGGGATCCTCCCTTCACCCGCCCGGGCACGCGCCGCTGCACAAGATCCTTGACACCAGACAGGGGAAGGTTCAATCCCCTCGCCCTCACTCCTTCGGCATCGCCTTGATCGCCTCGTAGGCGGGGCGGGGGGTGCCGTCGGGGTAGAGGAGGGCGTAGGCGGTGAAGGGGTGGCCGTCGCCGTTGAAGGCGCCGAAGTTCAGGTTCCAGATGAACATCCGCTCGACCCAGGGCCATTCCGTGCGTGCGATCTCGTAGGCCCGCACGAGGTACCGTGCCTGGTCCTCCTCGCTGACCCACTTGCTGAAGCCCCAGGACGGCCAGTCGGTGGCGGTGCCCCAGCCGAATTCGGTGATCCAGATCGGCAGGTGACCCAGCCCGGCGTTCACGACGGCAGCGTGCAGCGCCTCGGCGCGGCGGAAGTAGAACTCCGGCGCGTTGTTCCAGGCAGGGGTGTTGGCCGGGTTGCTCGGCCAGTAGTTGTCGGGTGGGTTGCCCGCGCCGTAGGCGTGGATGCCGATCACGTCGATGTAGCGTCCTGCCTCGCCGCCGTTTAGCGCGAGCAACTCCTCGGTGTAGGCGAGGTCGTCCCAGATCACGGTCCGCTCGCGGAGGCTGCTCGGCGCCATCCCCGCCAGCACGACCAGCGCGTCCGGGTCGTGCCGCCTGACCGCCTGGCTGCCCACGCGCAGCAGTTCCAGGTATCCGGCCGGGCGGATCAACCCTCCGGCCTCCTGGGCGATGTTCGGCTCGTTCCAGATCTGCCAGGCGTCGACGCGGCCGCGAAAGTGGGCGACGAGGACCTCCATGAAGCGCCCGAAGGAGACCGGGTTGGCGGGCGTGCCGGGCGGGATGTCGAGCGCCCAGGCCGGCGGCGCGTTCACCGTGACCAGCACGTGCAGCCCGCGCTCCCGCGCCGCGTCGACGAAGCGGTCGAGCGGGTGGAAGATGTAGTAGCCCGGCTCCGGTTCCATCAGACCCCACTGGCCCTGGACTCGCACCCAGTCGCAGCCGGCGTCCCGAACGAGGTCGAGGTAGGTCTCGTTGGTGACGTGGTTCGGTTCGTCGCCCCACCAGAAGACGTTGAAGGCGCAGCCGACCGGGTGGTTGTAGAGCGGCTGCGGGCCGATGGGCGGGGTCGGACCTGCCGGGCCCTCCGGGGTGACCGCCAGGGGCGGGACCGGCCGGGCCGCGAGCGCCTGTCGGCCGAGGTGGCCGAGCAGTACGTCGTGGGGCCAGGGGTTTTCCGGGTGCCACTCGAAGCGGGCGCGCTCGAAGTACTGCACGGTGCGCCCGTTCTCGATGAACTCTTCGCTAATCGGGTAGCCGAAGGCCGCCAGCCCGCCGCGCGTTTCCCAGTAGATGCGGAAACCGCCGCAGAGCCGGTGGCCGGTGGCGGGGAAGACGCGGCAGTGATGATCGTTCGCGGCGTCGACCGGTTGGAAGGGTGGCTCGTTGCGGCGGTCGAGCGTCGTCAGGGCGCCGAGCCGGGTCACGAGCACCTCGTAGCCGGCGCCGGCCAGGTGGTCGTGGCGCTCGAAGACGGCGCGCTCGAAGTACTGTCGCAGCAGGCCGTCCTGGTAGAAGACGCGGCTGATCGGATAGCCGAAGGTCGGGAGCCCGCCGTTCTGCTCCCAGAAGCGCAGGAACGGATCGCTTACCCAGAAGCCGGTTTCCGGGAAGTAGGCGGCCTTGCCGTCACCCAGCGTGGACTGGCCGGGTGGTATCCCCGCCTGGGGCACCGCGGGAGTCGCAAGCGTGACCGCTGGTGCCAACAGCAGTCCCACGACCAGCAGCGTCAGGATCAAGCGTCGCATCAGGGCCACCACGATCTTAGGCCCAACCCTCCCCACGCCCGATCGGCGCGCCGCCTGCGCGGCACGATCGGATACCGAGCATCACGGCCCCGTTCATGCGGCGTCGCTACATGATGGACAGCGAGGATACGGATCGATGTTGCTGGGTAGAAGACGTTCGCTGTACAAGAACCAAGGTGACACCGGTCAGGTACTATTCCTCCCCAACCCTACCTCACGCGCTCGCGCGATGGCCTCCTCCCGATCGGCCACATGTAGTTTACCGAGGATGTTGGAAACGTAGTTGGCGACCGTCTTGCCGCTCAGGGAGAGGAGCCGGGCGATCTCGGCATTGGAGGCTCCCTGGGCCATCAGGTGGAGCATCTCTCGCTCGCGTCCGGTCAACATGGGAAAGGCTTCCATCGGAACGGCGGGCCGCGCTGTCGTGAAGAAGTCGATCAGGCGGGCGGCGATGCCAGGACTGAAGATCGCCTCGCCGCGGCTGATCGCGCGGATGGCCCGCAGCATGTCGTCCTTGGTCGCGTCCTTGAGCACGTAGCCCCGCGCACCGGCGCGCATCGCGGTGAACACCGAGGCGTCGTCTTCGAACATCGTGACGACCAAGATGCGGGTGGCCGGATGGGCTGCCAGGATGCGGCGTGTCGCCTCGATCCCGTTGAGGCCCGGCATCTTGATGTCCATCAGCACGACATCCGGCCGCAGCGTCTCGGCCAGCGTGACGGCCTCGTCGCCCGTGGTTGCCTCGCCGATCACCTCGATATCCGGCGTTGTGCTCAGCAGCAGTGTCAGTCCGTCTCGGAAGAGCGGATGATCTTCCGCAATCAGGACGCGCACCGGGTCCATGAGCGTACTCCGTTCTGATGCATCATGCGTCTCGCATCGTGCAGCTTAGGCTTGCTGCCTTCCCTGACATCCTGGCGGAGATGTCGGGTGCCACAGGCAGGACACTTACATCGGCCTCCCCAGCGGCAGCCGGGCGACGATGCGCGTGCCGGTCGGCATTGCGCGCTCGACCAGGCATGTTCCCCCGAGTTCGATCGCCCGCTCGCGCATCGAGCGCAGACCGACGCCGGTTCGGCCTCCTCGCTCGGCCGGGTCTGGTAGACCGATGCCGTCGTCGATGATCTCGACCTGCAACGTCTCGTCGGCGACGCAGGTGAGCCGGACGAGGCAGGTCCGGGCGTGGGCATGCCGGCTGACATTCATCAGGGCTTCCTGGACGATCCGGTAGGCCGCGACTTCCACCGCGGCCGCCAGCGCCGGGAGCGGCGCTGGAACCTCGACGGTCACCTGAAACCCCGCGGTCGGGTTCGGCCCGCCCTGGGCGTGACTGGCGCTGGTGTATTGCATGGCGCGCTCGCGGATGGCGTCGACCAGGCCCAGCTCGTCCAGCGTCGGCGGCCGCAGGTCGTAGACGAGCCGCCGTATGTCGCCGACCGCGGCCCGAATCGCCGTCTGCAAGCTTGGCGTTGACGACAGCGGCCGCCTCCGGGTCGGTCTGGATGAGTTCACCGACGGTGGCGGCGGTCAGGCCGAGCGCGGCGAGCGTCGGGGCCAGTTCGTCGTGCAGGTCGCGTCGCAGCCGCCGCCGCTCCTCCTCCCGGGCCAGCACCAGCCGCTCGCGCGAGCGTTGCAGGTCGGTCATCACGCGCACGCCGTGCACGGCCACGCCCGCGTGGTGCGCCAGGTCGTCGAGCAGGCGCCGATCGGCGCTGGTGAAGGCTTCGCCCGGTGCGCGTGGGCCGAGCAGGAGTTGGCCAACGACGTCGCCCTGGTAGATGAGCGGCACCTGGAGCAAGTCGGCGGGCGGCTGGCCGGCGGCGGCGGTGATAGCGAACTCCTCTTCCTCATCTCGGGGGAGCGCGATGGCGACGTACGGCAGCTTCAGCGCCTCTTGGACGGTCGAGACGATGGTCGGCAGCACGGCATCGGGGGCCAGCGTCGCTTCGAGGCGCCGGCCAAGGCGAGCCAGGACGGCGTAGGGGTCATCGCGCTCGCCGTACATCAGGTGGTTGACACCGCGCTGGAGGCGATCCCGTAGCGGCTGGAAGAGGACGGCAACGAGGCCGGTGGCGATCAGCGAGATCACGAGATTGCCACCGGTGTTGAAGAGGGCGCCGAGGTAGCCGACCACGAGCACGTAGAGGCCGACGACGCCGGCGGTCAGCGCGCCGTAGACGAGGGAGTGGTGGATCACGACATCGATGTCCCAGAGCCGGTAGCGCAGGATCGACGCGCCGATCGACAACGGGACCGGGAGCAAGGCGCAGACGAAGACGGTGGTGCTGGTCAGGTCGTAGAGCGCGGCCGGGATACCGGGCTGGTGCAGGGCGGGGATGAGATCGCCCGGGATACCCACCGCGAGGAAGCCGGCGATCGCCACGGAGAAGCCGAAGACGACCCACTTGGTCTGCTGGCGCTGGATCGGCCCCGACACCCGCCGATACCGGTGGACTTGCGCAAACAGGAAGGCGCCGAGAAAGCCGAAGAACACGGGGCCCGACAGCAGCAGGGGCCAGGTGCTTGGGTCGACGACCGAACCGGGGAAGAACATCAGGCCCCCGCCCAAGGCGACCCAGGCGACTGCCGCCGCCCGCGTCCAGGGCGGCACGAAGGCGCCGTCCGGGAAGAGACAGAACAAGAGAAAGAAGGAGAAAATCGCGTAGTACTCGAGCGCGGAGACGACGGCTCCCCAGTTCGGGTGGTTCGCGACCAGGGCCCCAAGCGTGTTCGGAAAGGTTGCCCCAAACAGGACGAGCGTGAGCGAGAGGAGAAGCGGCAGCCGCTCCGCGGACTTGCGCCAGAAGATGAACAGGCCGATTGCCAGAAAGGCCGCGGCGAATGCGATCTTGAGCGCGAGCGTGTAGCCGGCATAGATCTCCGGCGCGAGGCCCAACTGCCTGAGGCCGGCGCGGACGGCGCCGGCCTCTGGATCGACGGAAACGCTGGCCAGTTGCGTGTAGTGCGCCGGGAGGCTGGCGACAAAGAGCGCCGTGCTCAATGCCGCCATCGCAACCCAGCCGATGCGGGCCACGGCGAGCGCGGGGTTGTGGAGCCGCACAGTCCCACCCTGCCGTAGCCGCTGGTCGCGTTCCGAATCTTGGCCAAACCCGACAAGCGATGGGACTCGTGCCCGGGGTACGCGCATGCGCGGCCTCCTCCTGGGGCTCCGTCGACCAGCGCCGTCGCTGCCGCTCGTGTCTCCGTATCCTACTCGAGAACGGCGCCGACCGGCAGCGGAGCGCTTATTCGAGAGGTTGTGCCTGCGGGGCTGGTTGGCGTGTCATGGACCGCCGAAGCAGCGTCACCGGCGTCGCCAGCATCCAGATCGAAAACAGCGGGAAGACGAGGAAGCCGAAGATGCCCAGTGGGCTCTCCGGATCGAACACCGTGCCGGTGCTGACGAAGAGGCTCACCGCGCCCACCGCGCCGAGTATGCCGATCCAACGGGGCAGCCGCCGGGTCGCCAGGATCGCGATCGAGGCGGTCGCCCAGAAGACACCCTGCGGGAAGGCCAGCCCCTCCTGGAGCGAGCGCGCCACGGTGCCCAGCGCCCGCAGCATCTCCGGTGTGCCGCCATCCAATGCGACGCGGACGAACGCGAGTTCGACGCCCAGGCGGGCGATCGATACGAGAATGGTCGCGACCCCGCCGCCGAAAGCGGCAAGTGCCAGCAGTCCGCTGCCGTCTCCCGCGCGGCGCAGCGCGACGTAGAGGCCGGCAACGAAGACGAGGAAGAACGCGCCAGCGGCGAACTCAAGATAGATGGAGATCAGCCAGTCGATGCGACTGGTTGCCAGCCAGTCCTCGATGGCTTGCGCCGAGCCGCCGAGATCTGGCTCGGCGGGAGTGAAGAGGAAGCCCTTGACGAACATGAGCACGCCAAAGGCGAAGCCGCTGATGAGCGCGAGGCGATACCGAAGGGAGACGCCTTCGAACTCGTTGTCTGCGTGCTGTACCAGCATGGTGCGTTGCCTTTCCCGGCTTGCGCCGTTATCCGTCACGGCGACGGTTCACGGGTCGCCGTTGATCAATCTGGTGCCTCTGGTCTGCTCGCGAGCCCATGACGACGATAGGGGAGTGGGATTCCCGGGGGAAAGGGTGCGAGCTTCCCAATGTTCGGGAATCGGTTCTGGGAACGCTGGTCGGTGGGATGTGCCAGCGGTACACCGGGCGGCGTACACTGGAGCCCGGGCGCGGGCGAGCAGCGTAGGGTGCGCGGATGGCTCGCGCTGGTGGGGGCCTGGGGGTCGACGAAGGATGACCGGTCGTGTCAGCGCAAGCTGAGACACTCATCGAGATCCGCGACTTCACCTATCGCTACCCCCCGGCCGAGCCGGGTGGGGCGCCGGTGACGGCGCTCGACGGGATCACGCTCGACATCGCGGCCGGGGAGTGCCTCGGCGTGACCGGCACGGCCGGGAGCGGGAAGAGCACGCTCTGCCTGGCGCTGAACGGCCTGGTGCCGCACGCCACCGGGGGCACGGTGCGGGGCGAGGTGCGCGTCGGCGGTTGGAGCACCAAGGAGGTTCCGGTGCCGCGGCTGGCGACGCGGGTCGGGATGGTCTTTCAGGACCCGGAGAGCAACCTGGTCGGGCTGACGGTGGAGGACGAGGTCGCCTTCGGCCCCGAGAACCTGGGGGTACCGCGGGAGGAGATCGCGGCCCGGGTCGCCTGGGCGCTGGAGGCGGTCGGGATGGCCGGGGCACGCCGCCGGCCGGCGGCGCAACTCTCGGGCGGGCAGAAGCAGCGGGTGGCGATCGCCGCAGTGCTGGCGATGCGACCCCAGGTGCTGGTCCTCGACGAGCCGACCGCCCAGCTCGACCCGACCGGCAAGGAGGAGGTCGCCGCGGCGATCGCGGCCTTGCGGCGGGAGCGCGGGGCGGACCTGACGGTGGTGCTGGTCGAGCAGGACGCCGAACTGCTGGCGCGGCTGGCGGACCGCGTCGTGGTGCTCGACGCCGGGCGGATCGTGCTCTCCGGCCCGACGCGGGAGGTCTTCACCCAGGTGGACCACCTAGCCGGGGTCGGGGTCTTCGCGCCGCAGGTGGCAGAGGTCACGGCCCGGCTGAGCGCCGCGCTCGGCACCGACCTGGCGGCGCTGACCCCGGAGGAGGCCGCCCCGGCCCTGCGGAGATGGCTGGTCAGTCCGTGTCACCCCGAGCCGAGCCGGGAGCGGCGGGAGCCGCCTCCGGCGGCGTTGTCCGAATCGACGGACCCGGTCGTGGGTGATGACCCGGCGCCGCGAGATGGATCCTTCGACGCCGCTCGCAGCGTGTCCATGGGATCCGCTCAGTCTGCCGGGGAACACGACGCGGCTGCACCGGAGCCGCTGGTCGTGATCGAAGGGGTGCACTACAGCTACGGTGGGTCGGTCCCGGCACTGCGAGGGGTGGACCTGACCCTGGCGCCCGGGGAATTCGTCGCGCTGCTCGGGGTCAACGGCTCGGGGAAGACGACGCTGGCGAAGCACCTGAACGGGCTGCTGCGGCCCGACGCCGGGCGGGTGCTGGTGGCCGGGCGCGACACGCGGCAGCACCCGCCAGGGGAGCTGGCGCGCGTCGTCGGCTACGTGTTCCAGAACCCCGACCATCAAATCTTCCAGCCCACTGTGGCCGCCGAGGTCGCGTCCGGGCCGCGCAACCTGGGTGCGCGCGGGGCGGATCTCGCCGCGCGGGTGGACGAGGCGCTCGCGCGCTTCGGCCTGACCGACCTGCGCGAGCGCCACCCGATGCTGCTGGGTCGCGCCGCCCGGCGGCGCGTGGCGCTGGCCGCGGTCTACGCCACACGCCCGCGCGTGCTGGTTCTCGACGAGCCGACCGGCGGGCTCGACCGGCGGGACACGACGGAGCTAATGGCGACGCTGGAGGCGCTGGTGGCGGAGGGCGTCACCGTGCTCCTGATCACCCACGACCTGCGCCTGGCCGCGGCACACGCGCGGCGGGTCGTGGTGATGTCGGACGGGCGGGTGGTGGCCGACGGGCCGCCCGAGGCGATCCTGACCGACGCCGAGCGCCTGGCCGCGGCCGGGCTGCGGCCGGCGCCGGTGACGCGCCTGTCGCTGGACCTCGCCGACGCCGGGATGCCCCCGGCGCTCACCGTCGGGTCCTTCTGCGCGGCGTTCCTACGCCGCGTGCCCGGCGGGGCGGAGTGCCCGGCCGGCGGGCGGACGGGTGAGGGGCGCGAGCGATGAGCGCGGCGGGCTTCGACCTGTACGTTCCCGGCGATTCCTGGCTGCACCGGGTGGATGCCCGGGTCAAGCTGGCGTTCGTGCTCGGCGCGCTGGCGCTGCTGCTGGTCTGGTCCAACCTGCCGCTGTTCGTCCTGGCGCTGGGGCTGACCCACCTGGCGCTGGTGAGCGCCGGCGTGCCCGGGACGCGACTGGCGCGGGTCTGGCGCACGCTCGCGCCGTTCCTGCTGCTCATCGTGCTGCTCTGGCCGCTCTTCAACCGGGGAGGGACGCCGGTGCTGCTCGAAGCCGGCCCGCTGCGCATCACCGGCCGCGCGCTGCTGGCGGGCGTGGGCGCCGCGCTGCGCATCGCCGCGCTCTCGTTCGTCTTCGTCCTCTGGCTGAGCACCACCGACCAACGGCAGATCGTGCGGGGCTTCGTCCGCCTGGGCCTGCCGTTCGGGCTCGGCATGGCGCTGACGATCGGGCTCCGTTTCATCCCCACCTTCGCCGGGGTGTTCCAGACCGTGTCCGACGCGCAGCAGGCGCGGGGGCTGGTGTTAAGCGGTGGGGTGCTGCGCCGGGCACGGGCGATGATCCCGATCCTGATCGCGGCGCTGGTGACGGTGCTGCGTCTGAGCGAGCAGCTTGGGTGGACCCTGGAGGCGCGGGCCTTCGGCGCGCCGGTCCCGCGCACGACGCTGCACGACCTGGCGATGCGGCCGGTCGACTGGCTGCTGCTGGTCCTGGTGGTCGGCAGCGCTGGGGTGTTGCTGTGGCTCTCGCTCGCGATCGGACTGGGCCGGGGCTTGCTATGGCCGGTCGTGTAGGACGGGTCGGACGGACGGCGCAGCCGTGCCCATTGGCCGTCCGCGCACGATGTCCGTATACGCGTACGTACGCTATATTTCGCTCTCGGCAGACGCCGGGATGAGAGAGGAGCTGCCGGACGTGATCGAGCCCTTCGCCGCGCGGCTAGCCGCTGCCCAGAGCGGCACCCACGCGCTGATCGACCTCGACGCCTTCGCCGGTAATGTAGCGTACGTACGCAGCCAACTTCCCCCAGGAGCCGAGCTGATGGCGGTGATCAAGGCCAACGCCTACGGCCACGGCCTTGTCCCCTGCGGCCGGGCTGCGCTGGCAGCCGGAGCCTCCCGGCTGGCGGTGGCCCGTATCGAGGAGGCGCTGCTGCTGCGCGCGGCGGGAGTGGTCGCCCCCATCCTCGTCCTCAGTCCGCCCAACCCCGCGTTGGCCCGCCAGGCGGCCGAGGCGGGGATTGCCCTGGCCGTCGGCTCGGCCACCGGTCTGCAGCGGCTGCTCGACGCCCTCGGCGATGACCTGCCGCCGCTCCCGGTGCACCTCAAGGTCGACACCGGCATGCACCGCTTCGGGGTCGAGCCGGAGGGCGTGGTCGAACTGGTGCGCGCGCTGGCGGCGGAGCCGCGGGTCCAGGTCGAGGGGGTCTTCACCCACTTCGCCACCGCGGACGCGGCCGACGACCGCGTGCTGCAGGAGCAGACCCGGCGCTTTGCCGCGGCCGTCCAGGCGCTCGCCGCGGCGGGCCTGCAGCCGCCCCTGGTGCACATGGCCAACAGCGCCGCCTTCCTCCGCGGCGTGGTCGAGATCCCGGCTCCCGGCGCCACGATCGCGGTCCGCGCCGGCCTCATCCTCTACGGGCTGAACCCCAGCCCTGAGCGCCCTCTCCCGGCGCCGATTCGCCCGGTGCTGCGGCTGGTGACCCGCGTGGGGCAGGTCTTCACCGTCCCACCCGGCGAGGGCATCTCCTACGGCTGGAGCTACATCGCCGAGCGACCCATCCGCTGTGCCGACCTCCCGATCGGCTACGCCGACGGGCTGGTGCGCCTGCTCTCCAACCGGGGCTGGGCCGTCGTCGGCGGCGCCGTCTGCCCGATCCGTGGTCGCATCTGCATGGATCAGACGGTGATCGAGGTTGACGCCGCGCCGGACGTCGCCGAGGGGGACGAGGTCGTACTGCTGAGCGACGGCCGGGACGGCGCCATGACCGCCGACCAGGCCGCCGCCCTGGCAGGGACCATCAGCTACGAGATTGTCAGCTCCCTCGCCGCCCGCGTCCCGCGCGTCTACCTCCGCGGCGGCCGCCCCGTCGCCGTCCTCGACCTGCTGGGGCTGGTGGAGAACCCATTCGCGGCCCGCTGACCGCCGTGCGGTGGCGGGGGCTGCGGTGTCGTGTGCGACGGCGGTCGCCGGAATATGCCCGGGGCGGGTGGGGCGAGGGTTCCCGTGCTGTGGCCCGTGTCCGGGGCTCATGGAGATTGACGAATTAGATGGGTGTTCGCCGGTCGGCCCGTGCCCGGGGCTAAAGCCGCCGGGCTGACAACGAAAAGCCCACTGAAGGGGCTAGGGATTGGGCGTCCCGCGGGATGCCGGAACGGCTCCGCCCGGGCGTGGCCATCGTAGCCCCTTCAGTGGGCTTACCAAAATATCAGCCCGGCGGCTTTAGCCCCGGGGCACGCGCCGCGGCGCGTGCCGACCCGTACGCGACCCACCTGGTCGCCTGCCGCCCGTGGCTCCTCACGCCACCCATCCCTCGTCCCGGCGACGGCACGGTACCAACCCCGGCGCGCGGCCGCAGCCGCGCGCTACCACAGCGGCGGCTCGGGCCGCCGCACTCCACAGCCGGCTTCAGCCGGCTTTTCTTGTCAGCCCGGGGCTTGAGCCCCGGGCACGAACAACAGCGCGGGAACCTCACACCAGCAACGTCGGGTACCGTGATCCCGTATTGGAGCCACGAGCGCCCTCTCGTAGGAGCGTGACATAACGCTCTGGGCTCGTTGCGTCGGCCCGCGACGGCCGGTTCGCTGTCGTGGATTCTTGACAGGATGTCCTCTATCCGTTACCATCGGGGGCGAAGGAGGCTGTTGTGGGGCGTCGCGTCGCCGTCGAGCGGGTCGAAAGCCAGGTGCGGGAGCGCCGGGTCGCCGCCGGGCTGAGCCAGCAGGAGCTGGCCGAGCGGGCGGGGCTGACCCGGCAGGCGGTCAGCGCCATCGAGGCGGGCCGCTACCTGCCCAACACTGCGGTGGCCCTCCGGCTGGCGCGGGCGCTCGGGTGTCCGGTTGAGGAGCTGTTCCGTCTGCCGGATGTCCCGCCGCGGGTGCGGGCCGATCTGGTGGGCGATGTCTCGGCGGACGACCGGCGGGTGCAGGTGGCGCGCGTTGGCGGGCGGCTGCTGGCAAGGCCGCTGGCCGGTGCCAGTGGGCCGCTCACCCCGGCCGACGGGTTGCTGGTGGGAGCGGCGCCGGGCGGCCGGGGCGCGATGGTCGACCTGCTGGTCGATCCCGAGGTGGTCGAGCGCACTGTGGTCGTGCTCGGCTGCGACCCGGCGCTGGCGCTGCTCTCGGCGCACCTGTCGCGGCGTTATCCCAACCTGCGCCTGCTCTGGACGCACGCCGGGAGTCTCGCCGCGCTGCGCGGGCTGGCGCGGGGGGAGGCGCACGCGGCTGGGACCCACCTGCGCGATTCGGAGACGGGCGAATTCAATCTCCCCTTCGTGCGGCGTGAGCTGGCCGGCCGGCGCCTGCATGTCGTGACGCTGACCGAGTGGCAGCAGGGGCTGATCGTGGCTCGCGGCAACCCCCGCGGCATCGCCGGTCCAACCGACCTCGCGCGGCCCGACATCACGATCGTCAACCGCGAGCCCGGCTCCGGCAGCCGGGCCATGCTCGACGCCGCGCTCCGCGCCGCCGGAGTGACGCCGGAGCAGGTGCGGGGGTACGCGCGCGAGCTGCCGACCCATCTGGCCGTGGCGGAGGCGGTTGCCAGCGGCGCGGCCGACGTCGGCCCCGGTATCGCCGCCGCCGCGCGGGCGCTGGGACTCGAGTTCATCCCGCTCCAGGAGGAGCGCTACGACCTGGTCATCCCGACCGACTACATCGACGCTCCGGCGGTGCAGGCGCTGCTGGAGACGGCGGTCCACCCCGCTTATCGCGCCGAGGTGGAGGCGCTCGGCGGCTATGACAGCTCACGTGCCGGATCCATCGTGGCGGAGTTGGGCGCGTGACGATGCTGGAGCAGCACCGGTTCACGGCGCGCCGTGACGGATGGCATTGCCGCCCGATGGCTGTGATGGCGATCGTGGCGCTGCTGGCGTTCGGCCTCGTTCTCGCCGGCTGTGGGGCGAGCGCCGGAGGCGCCGAGCGGAAGGCGACTACTGCACCGGCCGGCGGGGCCACGGTGTCCGCCACAGCGGAGGCGGCGGGTGCACTGACCGGTGAGCTCACGGTGTTCGCCGCGGCCTCGCTGACCGATGCGTTCCAGGAGATCGGCGCGCAGTTGGAGGCGGACAACCCAGGGCTGCGGATCGTGTTCAACTTCGCCGGCTCGCAGGCGCTGCGTGCGCAGCTCGCCGAAGGAGCCCGGGCAGACGTCTTCGCCTCGGCGGACGAGGTGACGATGGAGGGCGCGCGGGAGGACGGTTCGATCGCGGGAGAGCCGCGCATCTTCGTCGCGAACCAGTTGGTGGTGATCCTGCCCGCGGACAATCCGGCTGGTGTGCAGGAGCTGCGCGACCTAGCGCGGCCAGGGGTGAAGCTCGTGCTGGCCGACGAGACGGTCCCGGCCGGGCGCTACGCGCGGCAGATACTGACGACGATGGGGCGGAACCCGTCCTTCGGCAGTGACTTCACCGATCGGGTGCTGGCCAACGTCGTCTCGAACGAAACGAACGTCCGGCAGGTGGTGGCGAAGGTACAGCTCGGTGAGGCCGACGCCGGGATCGTCTACGCCTCCGACGTGACGCCGGCCGTGCGGGCGGACGTGACGGTCCTCGACATTCCTGCGGAGTTCAACGTGGTGGCGCGCTACCCGATCGCGATCGTCCGGGACGCCGCGAACCCGACGGCTGCCGAGGCGTTTATCGACGCGGTGCTTTCGCCCGCCGGCCAGGATACCCTTACGCGCCACGGCTTTCTTCCAGCGCCGAGCGGCGGTGACCAGTGAGCGACTGGACGGCAGTTGCCAGTACGGTCGAAGCGAAGACGGAGCGGGAGCGCGCCCGGCGGTGGCGACCGGGTCTCTCGCCGCTGGGCGGAGCGGCGCTGCTGCTGGTGATGTTCCTGGCCGTCCCGCTCGTCGCGCTGGTGTGGCGCGCGCTGGGCGAGCCGGGTATCTGGGCCGCGGCCGGTCAGCCGCTGGTACTGCGGGCGCTGCGGCTGAGCGTCGTCACGACGGCCGTCACCATCGCGGTCGCGGTGGTGGCGGGAACCCCGCTGGCCTACCTGCTGGCGCGGCGGAGGTTCCGCGGCAAGCGGCTCGTCGAGGTCGTCATCGACCTGCCGCTGGTTCTGCCGCCGGTGGTTGCCGGTGTGGCGCTCTTGATGGCGTTCGGCCGGCGCGGTCTGCTGGGGGATGCCCTGGGAGCCGTCGGCATCGAGCTTCCCTTCACCACCGCGGCGGTGGTGCTGGCTCAGGTCTTCGTGTCGGTGCCCTTCTACGTCCGCGGCGCGCGAGCCGGTTTCCAGGCGGTGCCGGTCGAGCTCGAGGAGGCCGCCGCGATCGACGGTGCCGGCACGTGGCACACGCTGCGCCGGGTCACCCTCCCGCTCGCGCTTCCCGGCGTCGCCTCCGGATTGGTGCTCTGCTGGGCGCGCGCGCTTTCCGAGTTCGGTGCGACGCTGATGTTTGCCGGGAACTTCACCGGCCGTACCCAGACGATGCCGCTGGCCATCATGAGCGCGATGGAGCGGGATCTCAATGCCGCGCTCGTGCTCTCGGTGCTGCTCCTGGCCGTCGCCGCGGCCGTCCTGATTCTCGCCCGGCTGGTGGCGGGCGGGCGCGTCGAGCCGTAGCCCGGCACCCTGCTTGCGAGGTGGGGTGGCGCCTGCGGCGAGGGCCGTAGGCCGGGCAGTCCGTTCATTGAGAGGCAGTGCGATGCACGAGCACGAGCACGGCCAGGAGCACGGACACGGCATGGTGAATCCCGTCCAGCTACAGAAGTTCCTGGGCGGGATCAACTACCCGATCGACAAGCGCGCGCTGTTGGATCGAGCGCGCGATGCCGGAGCCGACAGCGACGTGCTAGACGCGCTCCAGCGCTTGCCCGATCAGCGCTACAACAGCCCGACCGATATCTCCGAGCAGATCGGGAAGCTGACCTGACCCAGTCGTACGGATCGGGAGCCGTCGAAGACGGCTCCCGATGAGGGATGAGCGGGCCTGTGGCGTCCTGGGTCTGGGCCTGGAGGCGCCGGAGGTCCGCTCATGGTGTTTCCCGCACCCAACACGGCGGCCGGCTGTCGAGTTGGGTGCGGCGAGTCCGTCACTAGTCTGGTTCGCGGGCTGCCTCATTCGGGACGGTGATGTCCCAGGTGTCATAACATGCGCGGAGCACCTCGGGCGGAGCCTGGACGCCAAGGATCTCCGCCAGGCGGGCGAGGATCAGTGCGGGGCGGATCGGCTGTCGCAGGGCACGGACGATGTCCGCTTCGGTGGGGATCGGCACGCCGTCGCTGTCTCCGCTGAGGTAGCCGAACTGCTCGGCCACTTCGATACTGATGTCCAGGATCGCGTCAGTGATTTGCCCGGCCAGGTATGGTGGCAGCGGTCCCGCTCGCATCGGTGTCCCCCGTCCGCAGAAAACGGCTCGTCTCCCCCCTGGCCGGCAGGAGTGATCGCGGCTTTGGGCCGAGCGGCGACGGTCCGCCCAGGCCGCCGGGGTTGGGCTGCCTCGACAGCCCTCACGCCCAGGCCAGCGGGCGCGAGAGCGGTTGCCGGCGAGAGTTCTGGCAAGCCTATTGTGCCGGACCAGGATGACGAACCGCTGACCCTTGGCGTTCGCCAGGGTTGCAATGATGCAGGAATCCGCGTGCTGGTAGGAAATCCGGCCCCTCGAACCTCCTTGGAAATAGTGGAGCGGCATCCAGGCGATTCCTGGAAGGTACGGATGACCCCGTACCTGACCAACTGACCCGGGTGATCAGGACTAACAGCCCAAGGGTGTTCCGGGACGATCGGCTATCTTACCTATAGGATGCTGGTGCATCTCACACCGCGCCCTGCTCGCGGCGCCGCAGTCCGCGAGCGACCCCGTGCAGGGAGACCAGGTCTAACAAGGAGTCCGTCGTGGTGTCGTCGGACGTCCAGACCAGCAAGCAGGTTGCGCTCCGGGTTCAGCCGCACCTGGATACCGTGCGCAGTGCGGCGGTGGAAACGCTCCGACGCGAACCGGATCGGGGCCGGATCGCTGCGGCGCAGCGTGCCCTGGCTACGGTGCGGGAGATCGCGGAGGCGGCCGGCGTCGAGGTTCTGGCCGCGGCCGCGGTCATCGTCGGGGAGGCCCTGGAGATCGCCGGGGCCGAGGGGGTCGACCCGGCTCTGAACCTGGGGCACTACGCCTCGGCCGCCGCGGCCGACCTGACCCGGATCGTCCACGCCCTGCTGATGGACGAGGATCCGGCACCGCTGCTGGAGCACGCCCGCGCGATGCTGCGCGCCATGCCCCGCGGCGAGCCGCAGCAGTTCATCGAGGTCGACCTCAACGATCGGGAGTACCTGGCGAAGCTGCTGGGCACCGCGTCGCGGCCCGCGACGCCCACGCTTCCCGCCCGCCGCCTGGTTCTCCCGTTGGCGGACCTCCAGGAGATCTACACGCGCCTGGATGCCTACGCCGCGTGCGTGCGGGAGATTTCCGCCGCGCCGGAGCGCCGGGAGGCGCTCGACAACCTGCTCGCCGCGGCCGGTGCGCTGGTGGATGTGGCGACCGGGCTGGGGGTCGAGCAGATCGAGCGGGTCATGAGCGCGGTCTGCCGTGTGGTTGAGGGCTTCCGCAGTGCCGAGCAGCCGTTCACCCCGGACGGGGTCGAGCTCGCCATTGCCGGGCAGCAGATCATCCCGATGATCCTGGAGTCGCTCGACGACCCGGCGCGGGTCGCCAAGGCGGTCGATGCGTTGGTCGAGCAGGGGTCCAACCTGCTGGTCCAGGTGCGCCGGGCCAGCGAGCCGCTGGAATACTGGCCGGAGCCGGATCACGCCGCCCTGGCCGCTAGCGCGGGCACCGACGACCACCTCCTGACGCCGCCTCCCGACGGCCTGGAGCAGGCGCTGAACCTGCTCGACGACAGCCCGCCGCCATCCGCCCCTGATCCGGAGACGCTGCTTCCCCGCCCGGTGGGCGACGCCACGGCGCTCTTCGCCGAGGACGCGGCCGCGCTGCTGCCGCGCCTGGCCGAGGTCGTCCTCGCGCTCGAGCGCGACCCCGGTTCCCCCATTGCCTCCCGCAGGCTGGAGCGGACGCTGCTCGCGCTGCGCGGTGCCGCCGCGGCGGCCGGGCTCCGCTGGATCAGCGAGCACGCCGCGCGGATGGTCGCCCTGCTCGACAGTGCGGATGGCAGCGACCGTGCCGCGCTGCTGCGGGAGGCTCACGCGCTCTCCGATGCCCTAGAGCAGGTCATCGTGCAGGCCGCCACCGGGCAGCCCGCGCTCCGCGCCGCGCGCAAGTCCCTCCACGCGGACGTCGAGGCGGTCGAGCGGCTGGTGGCGCAAGCCAGCGAACTGGCCGTCCGCACCGGCGGGCACGAGTACCGGTCCTATCGCCTGGCCGTCACGACCCAGGATCTGCGCGCCGGGCGCGATCGCATCCGCGATGTGGCGCGGATCCTGGCCGAGCGCCCCGCGGACGCGGCTGACTTGGCGGCGGAGCTGGTCGCGCTCGTCGCCGACCTCTCGCGCGCCATCGACGACCTCGATCACGTGCGGGGCGAGTTCGACGCCGGTTGGCGGCGGCAGGTGCGCGCGCTGGTCGAACTGGACGACGGGTTGCGGGCGCTGCGGCTGGTGCCCTTCTCCGCGCTGGTGCCACGCCTGGAGCGCGCCGCGCTCGGCACCGCGCGCGCGGCCGGCACGCTCGTGCGCTTCATCGTCGACGGCGGCTCGACGGAGATCGACGCGACCCTGCTCGACGGTGTCGGCGCTGCACTCCTACCGCTGGTCCGCAACGCGGCGCAGCATGGGATCGAGCCGCCCGACGTCCGCCGCGCCCATGGCAAGCCCGAAGAGGGCACCATCCGCGTGCGGGCCGAACGAGACGGCAGCCAGGTGGTGATCCAGGTCAGCGACGACGGCGCGGGGATCGACGACCAGGAAATCGCCCGCCAGGCGGCACGCTCCGGCTTCCCCGTTCCACCCGACGGGCTGAGCCGGGAGCGGGCGCTGCAACTCCTGTTCATGCCGGGCTTCGGCATGAAGCCGGCCGCCGACGGCGGCACGCCGCGCCGCTCCGGGATCGACACCGCCGGCATCGCCGTCTCGGAGATCCGGGGGACGATCACGGTAGAATCCGAGATCGGCCGCGGCACCACGTTCACCATTCGCGTCCCGCTCCTCCCGTCCCTGACCGAGGCCCCGGTTGTGTCGGTGGCCGGCACGCGTTACGTGGTGCCCTTCGTCGCCGTGTCCGCCTGCGATCCCCCGCCGATGGTGATCCCCGTGGACAAGGGCGGCTACGTTGCCCACTGGGACGGCGACACGTTGCCGGTGGTGGACCTCGGCGCGCTGCTGGGCGTGCGCTCGCCCGAACACGCTGCGGCGCCGGGCGGGCGGCTCCTTCAGGTCGACCACGCGGGCCAGCGCTGGCTGGTACGGGTCGATGCCCTCTTCGAGCTCCAGGCCGTGATGATCCGGCCGCAGGCCTTGCAGGGCCAGGGGCCGGTCGCCCCCGGCGTCGTCGCGACGACCGCGATGCCGTCGGGCGAGATCGCGCACGTGCTCGACCTGGCGCAGATCCTCGACTCCGCCCGCCTGCCTGCGCGCGGGGTACCGCCGACCGGCACCCTCCGCCGCGTCCCCGTCGTGCTGGTCGCGGACGACTCGATCGGCCGGCGCCGAGCGATGGTCCAGGCGCTGGAGCGCGACGGCTGGCAGGTTCGCGAGGCGCGGGACGGGCTGGAGGTGCGGGAGGCACTGGAGACGAGCACGCCGGACCTGATGGTGATCGACGTGGACCTGCCCTTGCTGTCCGCGTTCCAGGTGGTGGATGCGATCCGCCGGCACCCCGATCTACCGGTGATCGCCCTGATGGCCCACGACGACCCCGACTCCCACGGTCATGCCGAAACCCTCGGCGCCCGCGCCACCCTCCCCCGACCCTGCGACACCGGTACGCTGCTCCGCACCGTGCGTGACGTCCTGCCCGATCGGTATGGGCTTGGGAGCAATCGCGTGTGACGGACCTTCGGGCTGATGCCCCGGTGATGACACCCTGGTGATACGGTGTCTGCTGTCCAGGTATGTGCCCGGGGCTAAAGCCGCCGGGCTGACAACGAAAGCCGGCTGAAGCCGGCTGGGGAAACGAGGGCTCACCCCTCGGTGATACGGTGTCCGCCGGTCGGTACGTGCCCGGGGCTAAAGCCGCCGGGCTGAATAATCAAAAGCCCACTGAAGGGGCTACGATGGCCACGACCAGGCGAATCCGATTCGGCAGCCTGCGGGACGCCCAGTCCCCAGCCCCTTCAGTGGGCTTACCCCTTTTCAGCCCGGCGGCTTTAGCCCCGGGCACATACCACCACGCTGAGATCCCTTCACCACGGCACCCGGGCTGGGATAGAACCGTTGGCTCGTTCGCGTTGCCAAGCGCCATGAACGAGCGCGGGCGCCGTACGGACGATCACCCGGCCCGCGTGTGTTACTCCCCTCTCCCAAGGTTGGGAGAGGGGCCGGGGGTGAGGGCCATTCCCACGTGGACCGAGCGACGACACCCGCGCGACATCCGCGCCGAGCACCGGCGCCGCGGGCTACAGGCCCCAGCGCTCGCGGTGGACGACGATCACGCGCTTGATGACCTGCTCTTGGTCGTGGGAGACCTCGCGCGAGGTGCGCCAGGCTGCGACCCGCTCGGGGTTCAGGGGCTCCTCGATGCCGGTGCGCTCGCCCAGCAGCTCCTCGGCGATCGCGAGGGTGCAGTAGGGCGCGTAGATCTCGCTGTACCCGCCTTCCAGGGCGACGACCAGCCGGCCGTCGGCGGACGTCGCGGCGATGTCGCGCATGATGGCCGTCATGCGGCGGTAGGCTTCGGTTGACAGGCACATCCGCCCCAGGGGATCGCTGGCGCTGGCGTCCTGCCCGGCGGAGACGATGACCAGTTCCGGGCGGAAGCGCGCGGCGATGGGGGCGATGATCCGCGTGAAGGCCGCGAGATAGGCGGCGTCGCCGGACCCGGGCGGGAGGGGAATGTTCACCGTGTAGCCGGTGCCGGGGCCGGTCCCCGTGTCCTCCACCGCCCCCCAGCCGGGCGGGTAGAGCCCGTCCTGGTGGATCGAGATGAAGAGCACGCCGGGGTCGGCGTAGAAGGCATCCTGCGTCCCGTTCCCGTGGTGGACATCCCAGTCGACGATGAGGATGCGCTCGACCCCGTGGCGGCGCCGGGCGTGGTGCGCGGCGATCGCCACGTTGCCGAAGATGCAGTAGCCCATGCCCCGATCGGCCATCGCGTGGTGGCCGGGCGGTCGTACCAGCGCCAGGCACTGGCGGACCTGGCCCGTCATCACCGCGTCTACCGCGGCCATCACGCCGCCGGCGGCGAGGAGCGCGATGTCGTACGAGTCCGGCGCGGCCGGTGCCCCTTCGCCGGTGTCCCCGCCGCCGGCGGCGCAGATCTCGCGCACGCGCTGCACGTAGGCCGGCGTGTGGTAGGCGGTGACATCCTCCTCGGTGGCGGGATAGGGCGCGATCCGCACCATTCGGCTGCTCAGACCGGTCAGGTCGAGCAGGTGCTTGGTGCGCTGCGCCAGGCGCGGGTTCGAGGGGTGGTCGACCTGTTCGACGAAGGGCAGCGGGTTGCCGGAGCGCCAGAGCCGGTAGGGGTTGGTGTTGTGTTGCAGGTACCGCTCGCAGAAGACCAGCCCGGTAGATCGGTCGGGCACCGACGATCTCCTTTCACTGCGCCTCGGATCTGCGCGGCTGTGTGTGGTCCGTGTCTCGCCTCCCGGTTCCCCTGGCTACCGAGCCCGCGGGCGAGCTTGGCCGGAGCGGTCGAGGATGGGAGGTTGGATGCCGTATCTTCGCATCATTGCCCGCTGCGGGCCAGGGGTTCGAGGGGGCCGTTGTGCTACGATAGCTGAGTTCGTGAGGGTTTCGACATGCGTCGTTCGAAGGAGAAGGTGCGTGGCTCGACTTCCCGATGTGCCCGATGCTGACATCCCATCCTCACTGCGAGACCTGGCCGATGCGCAGGTGCGCATCTACGGCACGGTGCTCAACTCGCTCCGGCAGACAGCCCACGCGCCGAACGTCGCGCTCGCCGCGGCCGCCATGAGCCGGGAGCTGAGCCGCGGGATGCGTACCAGCCGCCGCCTCCACGCCTTGCTCAACCTCCGCGTCGCAGCCATCGTCGGCTGCCCCTTGTGACAGGAACTGCACGCTGCCGGTGGCAGCGAGGCAGGCGTCCCGGCGGACGTCATCGCGGCTGTGCGCGCGGGCACCTGGCGAGCGTACCCCGACCTGACCGCAGCCGAGCAGGTCGCGCTCGCGTTCGCCGAAGCAGTGACGGCGACACCGCCCACCATCGACGACGACCTTTTCTGCCAGCTACGGGAGCACTTCGACGCACCCGAGATTGTTGAGATCTCGGCGATTTGTGCCTGGGAGAACTACCGGGCGCGGCTCAACCGGGCACTGGGAATCGAGCCTCACGGGTTCTACCACTTCGACGACACCAACGGGTCATCCTAATGAGTCACCGGCGCGCCGGGAATGATTCGTCGCGACCCGCGACGAATCATTCCCGGCACGGGATGTGACGGGGCAATCGCAGGTCGGTCGTTCGATGGCCACTCCCTGGGAGGAGGTGGCGGCCATGGGGATTGAGACACCGGAGGATGTGGCGGTCGTGCGCCGCTGGCTCTCCGAGCAGGTGCGGCAGGGCAATAATCTCGCCCGCCGCTGTCTGCGCGTGCTCGACCAAGCCGCTCCGGAGGCCGAGATCGCGACCGCCCGCATGATCGTCCGGGCCATCTTCCGCGTGGCTGCCCAGGCCGATTCGCTCCTCCGAGATCGCTACTACGCGGCCGGCGCTCCCTATGGCGACAGTGAGGACGGGCTCCATCGCTGGATCACTGAGCAGCAGGCCCTGGAGCGTGAGCGCCGCTCGCGGTTGAACTGAGCGTGGCCGTCCAGCCCCGACGACGGGCGCCCTTGCAGGGCGCTGTGCCGTTAGATTCCGGCGACCATCATGGCCGGTGCCTCTTCACCCCTCGCGTGCTGTCCCCATCTTGTAATGACCTTGCTACGCCGCTTCGCCCCTGTGATAGGCGCCTGCGAGCATGGGCGGGCTATGCTTTAGCTGAGGGGAGTAGGGCTCCCCACAGGGAGTGCAGCTCGGGTGATCGGACAGATGTGGGTAGCGTACGCCATGACGAACGGTCAGCATACCAATACGAATTCGGTCGTTGCAGAGCGGCGGCGTGCGCTGCTGGAACGCCTGGTCGAGGCCGCGCGCAGCGCGCCGGCCGGTCCGTGGGAGCGGTTCACCGCGGTCCGCGTCGGGCTGGCCGGGGTGGTGATCTACCGGCCGGGTATCGAGCCGATCACCGCGGCCGACATGGCCGACCTCGACGCACTGGCGGCGGACGGGTCGCTGGAGCTGACGAAGACGCCCAGCGGTGCGCGCCTCTTCGAGGTGACCGCCCTGGGCAGGGCGCGCGCCGAAGGGGTCGATCCCGGTGCCGGGGAGCTGGCGAATCCCTGACGGGACGCGTTGCGCTGGCTACATGGCCTCCGGCGTCCAGCCGGGAGGCATGATCGGTAGCCGCACAGTGACGGTCGTCCCCTTGCCCGGTTCGCTGCAGAGGTCGATCGTTCCCCCGTGCTCCCGCACGATCCGCTGGGTAATGTAGAGCCCGAGACCTGTGCCGCTGGCGCGCTGGCGCGCCGCTTCCGTGCGGCTGAAGGGCTGGAACAGGCGCTTCTGGTCCGCCGGGGCGATCCCGATACCCTCGTCACTCACCGTCAATTCGACCTGATCCCCGTCGCGCCGCAACTGGACGCGGACGTCACCGCCGTCCGGCGAGTACTTGAGGGCATTGGAGATCAGGTTGACCAGCACCTGCTCGAGCCGGTCCGGGTCCCAGACGCCCGCGATCGGCTCGGTCGCCTCCAGCGCCAGCGTGTGGCGTGGCGTCCGCTCGGGCGCGTGCTCGAAACGCGCCAGGACGCGCCGCGCGAGATCGTTGAGCGCCACCGGCTCCGGGCGCAGGTCGATCCGCCCCTGCTGGATGCGGGAAGCGTCGAGGAGATCGGCGATCAGCCCTTCGAAGCGGTCGATCTGGCTCTGCAGCTCGTCGGTGAATTCCCGTATCGCCTCCCGGTCGGGATTCTCCCGGCGCACTTCGTCGGCCAGCAGGTACACCCAGCCCTTCACCGTCGTCAACGGGGTCTTCAACTCGTGGGATGCGACTGAGAGGAATTCCTCGCGTGCCAGCACCGCCTCCTGGGCGGCGCGATAGAGCATCGCGTTGTCCACCGCCAGCGCGGCGCGGTCGGCGAGGTCCTGCAGGAAGGTCAGATCCTCTTCGGTGTACGGGTGGTCCGGCCGGTCGCGCCAGACGATGAGGGCGCCGATGCTCCGTCCGCGAACCGACAGGGGTGCGATCAGCAGGCTGTGGATGGGGAATTGTGCGACGAAGCCCTGCTGGCCCGGCATCAGACCCGCCTGGGCCTCCTCCGGCGTGATCGCGGCGTGCAGCAGCGGCTGTCCGCTGCGCATGACCGACGCGATGAATCCCTCGCCGTCCTCAAGTGGGACGGGCGGCATGGTCTGCAGCGCCTCCAGCGTGGCGGGGTCACCATGGTGGAAGGCCATCGGGTCGAACCGTGCATCGTCCGGTGAGAGAAGCCCGATGACGCAGGCGCCGTCGAGGATCACGGCGACGCGCTGGCTGACCGTCTCGAGAATCGCGCGGAGATCCAGGCTCGCCTCGGCGACGAGGCGAGCGGCCCCGGCCAGCAGGTCTAGCCGCGCCGCCTGGCGCTCGACCTGCTCTCGCGCCCGCTGGGCCTCGTAGTACAGGCGGGCGTTGTCGACCGCGAGCGCGGCGCGCCGCGCCAGATCCTCCACCAGGGCGACATCGGCCGGCCCGTAGCGCCGATCGGAGTCGCTGTAGATGAGCGTGATGGCGCCCAGGCACCGCTCGCGTGCAACCAGCGGCGCGACGATCAACGAGCGCGCTCCCACCCGGCGGACGACTTCGAGGGTCTCGGCGCGCGTGACCCGGGGGAGGTGATCTTCCGGGAGGTCCGGCACGAGCTGCGGCTGCCCCGTCTCGAGCGCTCGCCGCAGCGGCATCGTGGCCGGCAGGTCGGTCGGGAAGCGGCGGATCATCGTGCGCAGCAGGGGTTCCTTTTCCGGGTCGGCGTGCGCCGTCGCGACCCGTGCCACGCGGCCGTCCTCTTCGACCACGTCGATCGTGCACCAGTCGGCCAGGGCCGGGACGGTGAGCCGGGCCAGGCTGGCCAGGGTCGTCTCGTAATCAAGCGAACTGGCGAGGATCTGGCTCGCGCGCGCCAGGAAGGCCGCGCGCTGCTCCGCCGCCTCGGTCGCAGCACGGGCCGCGCGCTCGGCTTCGTATGCCCGGGCACGACCGATCGCGAGCGCGAGCCGGTCGGCGACGCGCTGCAGCAACTCGGCGTCGTCGTCGGTGAACTCCCGCGGCTGCGTCGTGCCGACCTGCACCACGCCAACCACGTCCCCCTCGACGAACATCGGCGCGCCCAACAGCGCCTGCACCCCCTGCGCGCGCAGGTCCGGGTGCATACGGCCGACATCCGCGGGGTTGTCGAAGATCAACGTGCGGCGCGCCGCCGCCACGCGGCCGGCAAAGCCGGAGCCGAGGGGTACCTCGACCTCACCGAGACTGTCCGGGTCCAGGCCGCGGGTCGCCGACGGGCGCAGCACGCCACGTTCCGGGTCGAGGAGCAGGATGGCGACCGTTTCGACCTCCAGCGCCTCGCGGACGCGGTCGAGCGATGCTTCGAGGAGGGCATCGAGCGACAGGTGCGCCAGCGCGGTGTCGGTGACCGCCTGCAGGCGGCGGAACCGCTCCGCGGTGCGCTCGGCCTCCGCCCGCGCCGCCTGCTCACTCAGCAGGAGGCGGGCACGCTCGGCTTCCGCGACCTTGCGGTCGGTGACGTCGCGGATGATGCTGGTCACCAGCATGCCCTGCGGGGTTTCGACGGGGCTGAGGCTGATCTCAGTAGGGAACTCGCTTCCGTCACGCCGCCGGCCGAAGAGCTCCAGGCCGATACCCATCGGGCGTGTGCGCGGGGCGTTGGTATAGGCGGCCCGGTGCGCCCGGTGTGCTTCCCGGAAGCGCTCGGGCAGCAGCATCTCGACCGGCTGGCCGAGTAACTCCTCCCGTGTGTAGCCGAAGAGGTGCTCGGTTTGGGAGTTCGCCAGGACGATCCGCCCGTTCTGGTCGACGATCACGATCGCATCCGGCGCCGACTCGAGCAGCGCGGCGAATCCCTTTTCGACGCTCGCAAGGTCGCCGAGCCATTGAGATGATGACGGCTTCACCACGCGCCAGGCCCCCTCGTCTGCCCCAGGCCACGCCGGGATCGATTGGCTGGAGCCGGTGCGAGCCCAGGGAGTGCCGGCCCGCGCGGGCAGGCATCGTGACCGGGCTCCCTGCCTGCAATGCTATCAGAAGTTCCGTCGACCGTAGGGTGCGGCGCAAGCTCCTCACGGGGTCGGGATCGGTCGCCCCCCGTTCATCACGTGGCGGATGATGCAGCGGGCGATCTGCGCGAGGTGGATTGCGTCGTGCGCCGCCATGTGCGCCACGAGTTGCTGGATCGTGATCTCGCCCACCTCGGCGTGGACGCCGGACCGCTGCCACTGTTCCGGCGTCAGCGCCTCCAGCATCGCGATCTGCTCCCCGCGCAGCCGGTGGAACTCGTCGAGCGCCTGTGTCAGCGACTGGTCACGGTAGCGGCCGGCCCGCGCGACCTCCTCCTGGTCATACGCGGCGAGCAAGGGGCGCTCCTCATCGCGCATCAGTCGCACGCGCTCGATCACGCGCGCCTCGGCGTCGCGCAGGTGGCAGACCACTTCCACGATCGACCAGGCGTCCTCGCCCTCGCCGCCGGCACGCACCACCTCATCCGGCAGGCCGCGCAGCAGCGCCCGGAGCGTATCGGGCGTGCTCCGGTAGACCTGCAGCAGCTCCGCTCGCTCGTCGAACATCCCGCGTCCCCCTTCTCCGGCACCCGGCCCCAATATCCGTTCCCGGCCTCAACATGCGCCAACCTTGCCGCGACGTCAAGGGGCGTTGGGGAGGGGATGCGTGACCGAGCTGTCAGAGGCGGCCGTCCTCGATCAGGTCACGGGACGGGTGGTGCGAAGATCCCGCATCGTGGTTGGTGTCCGGGGCTAAAGCCGCCGGGCACGTGCCGACGGCGTACACCCATCTAATTCATCAAGACCCATTACCCCGGGCACTAATCACGGAGTGAGGATCCTCGCGCCACCCGTCGGCGGGTTGCGTACGGAGACGCCGTTAGAGCCCCGGGGTTGTGACTTCTTCACCAGTTTGCGGAACAGGTCATTCGTGACCGCATTATACGACGAGCCTGTTCCGTTCAGGTGGCGCCACCGACGGTAGCGGTAACACTTCCTGCACGCACCATCCCTCATCCCCGATCCAGCAGCTCCAGCACGGGCGCGAGGCGCTCGATGGTTTCTAATGTCGTCGGGCGGAGGACGACCTGGAGGTGATTGATCCCCTCGCGGGCGAAGGCGCGGAACTGCTCGGCCAGCTCTTCGGGGGAGCCGGTCAGTGGGGCGAGTCCTTCGGGGTACTCCTCGCGGCCGAGATAGTCCACCTGGACGGCCACGCTGCGGGCGAGCGTCGCCGGGTCCCGCCCGACGTCGCGGCAGGCAGCGTCGACGGCCTCGCGCAGGGGTGGGATGGCGTCGGGCTGGCTGCGGCCGAAGGCGAGCCAGGCGTTCCACATATCCCCGTAGCGCGCGGCAAGGCGCAGCATGCGCGGGCCGCGGGTGCCGGTGCCGATCATGATCGGTGGGCCGCTGGGGCGAGGGCCGCGCGGGCGGAGTTCGGCATCACGCGTCTGGTAGAAGGTACCGTCGAACGTGCTGGTGCCGTCGCGGAGCAGGCCGCTGATGATCTGGATCGCCTCCTCGAAGCGGCTGGCGCGGCGATCGTAGGAAACCCCCAGGGCTTCGTGCTCCAGTGGGGCGTCTCCGGCGCCCACGCCGAGGATCAGCCGGCCGCCGCTCACGTCGTCGACCGTGTTGGCGATCCAGGCCAGCAGCGCCGGGTTGCGGAAGGTGGTGCTGCTGACGAGCGAGCCAATCTCGACGCGCTCGGTCGTCGCCGCCAGCGCCGCGAGCAGGGTCCAGCAGTCCCACGTGCCACGGGGCGGGCGGGTGCGCCCTGGGAAGCGCATCAGGAAGTGGTCCGGCACCCAGAGGGAGTCGTAGCCCAGTTCCTCGGCCCGCCGGGCCATGGCAAGTATGTCGGGCCAATGGGGCGTCTCACCGGCCATCAGCCCCTCGCCGGTCGGGAGCAGCAGCCCGACCCGAAGCGGCCGGCCGGCACCTGACGTCGGCTGGCGCTGGTTCATCGCGGCCTCCTTTCGGCTGGACCGGCATGATCCGCCGCCGGGGCCGCGCCTGTCAAGCGGCGCACCGGGCGCCGCGCTCAGCCGGCGGCCGCGGGCGCATGAGTCCGGGCGTGGGCGATCGCGGTGGCAAAGCCCGGCAGTGCCCGGTCGATCATGTCGTCGCTCGCGGTGAGCGAAATGCGGAAGTGGCCCGGCGCCTCGATGCTCGCTCCCGGCAGCACGAAGATGTCGTGGGTGGCGAGCAGCTCGGTGAAGGCCAGGTCGTCCGCCCAGGGCGAGCGGGGCAGCAGGTAGAACGTGCCCTCCGGCGTGTGGACCTCGTAGCCCATCTCCCGCAGCGCCGCCACCATCCGGTCCCGCTTGCGTTGCAGGTGCTCGATGTCGATCGACAGCTCCTCCAGATCACCAACGGCGTACTGCATCACCGCGTTCGGGAAGCCGTAGCCGCCCACGACCTGACGCATCATGATCGCCAGGTGTACCAGCTCCCGCTCCGGCATGTCCGGCGGGAGGGCGATGTAGCCCAGCCGCTGGCCGGGAGCCAGCAGCGTCTTGCCGAAGGTGTAGATCAGGACGGTGTACGGGTAGAAGGCCGCGGGGCTGTGAAAGGCCCGCCCGTCGCAGACGATGCGGCTGTACGACTCGTCCGAAATCAGGTAGATCGGCCGGCCGTGCCGCTCGGATGCCTCGCGCAGCAGCCGCGCCAGCCGCTCCAGCGTCTCGGGCGGGTAGATCTTGCCGGTGGGGTTGTGCGGCGAGTTGACGAGCACCACTCGCGTCCGCGGCGTGATGGCTGCGGCGAGGGCGTCGAGGTCGAGATCGAAGGTGCCGGGCTGCACCGGAACCCGTACCGGCGTGGCGCCCGCGGCGACGATCATCGCCTCGTAGAAGAACCAGGGCGGGGAGATGAAGACCACCTCGTCGCCCTCACCGGCCAGCGCCAGGAGCGAGTTGGCCAGCGCGCCGAAGGCGCCTGTGGTCATGAGGATGTCCTGGGCGGCGAACGGGATGCCCCGGCGCTGGCGGAGCGCCGCCGCGACCGTCGCCTGGGCCTCCGGCTCGCTCAGCTTGTAGGCGAACCAGTGGTTGTCCTGCGGGACGCTCCAGCGCTGGATCGCCTCCGTGATGCCCGGCAGCGGCGGCTCGTGGGGATCGCCGAGCATGAAGTCGAGGATCCCCGGCTCGTGCTGTCGGCGGGCGTAGGTCGAGTCCCTGATCGAACTGAGAAACGGTCCCATGATGTCGAGGATCGCGCGCGTTCGCGGGGAAAGCGGGGGGAGGGACGACATGGGCGGGATCCTTTCCCTGCTCACCAGACGCCATGCCGGCTCTCTGCCGCAGGCGGTGTCGCTGGGTTCGATCCGATGGCCACCGCGCCGCGGCTCGGCGCAGCGTCCCGCTCGCTCGCGCATGAGGCACAGTAGGCACGACCACGTGCCTACTTCAGAGTATTCCTGATAGTTTATGTGAGGCGATTTATCGGCGCAATGGGGGTGAGGGGTCCATCAGCCGGTCACGGCGCGAGGTAGCTGATGACCCCCACCGTGACCGTGCCCTGGCGCGGGTCGTGTGTGAACACCGCGGTGGCCTGCGCCGTCTCGTCCCCGGCGAGGAAGTCGATCAGCACCTCGGCGGTCTCGGTCCGGCCGTCGGGGGTGGTGAGCGAGATCGCGACGCGCACGTCTTTCGCCGTCTGCCCGCCACTGTTCCGCACTTCGATCGGCAGGTAGTAGCGGTCTTGCACCTGCCGGACCCGGTCGACCGGCGCGCTCGCATCGATGATCGGGGGCGTCGAGCCGCGGGTGACGTAGGCATAGACGATGAGCCCGATCACGGTGGCGACGATCAGTAGGCTGATCCCGAGGGTGATCCACTCGACCGTCGTCCGGCCCGGATCCGGCCGCTCCTGCTGCGCTGCGGTCTCCCGCTGCTCCGTCACCGTCATACCGCGAGCCTCCCGGCTGCGCCGCCAACCATCGTCGGCAGGCCCAGCACCAACACCTGTGACAGAACACTGGGGAATGGGTCACCAAAGTCGACGCGGTCCAGGAGATAGAGCGCCCAGAACGCCACCGACAACGAGACGACGTACGACACGACGGTCTCGGTGATGGGGTGCTGGAACGGGCCGGTCGGCCGCGGCCCGGCCGACTCCGGGTCGAAGCCGCTGGTGAAGACGATGATGTAGCCGACGACCAGCGTCAGCACCACCAGCGCGACCTCATGGTAGATGTCCACGCTCGCCGCGAGGAGTTGGATCTCATCCGTCGGCGCGATTGAGAAGCCGATGAAGACCCCGCCGATGATCGTTGCCCCGAGGTCGTTGAGCGCGTCCCGCCAGGCATGCGACTCCGCCGCCGACGGCTGCTCACCGGTGCGACCCTCGCGCCGGTCGAACACGGCATTGGCGAGCGAGGCGCCGATGCTCAAGGGAATCGTCTGGACGATGACCATGCCGAGGATCGCGTCGAGCGGGTCGCCCGGCGCGATGCGGTTGAGCACGAGCAGGACGATAAGTGACGCGACCACCCCGACAGCGAGGGTGTCGACCGACTCATCGATCGACGCAATCAGGCTCGTCTCGCGCCTGGGCTTGAACCCCGCCAGGTAGGTCAGGACGACGTTCGCGAGGAAGGTGAGCGCCAGGAAGAGGATGAGCTTCCAGAGATCGGCGTACGTACCGATCCACCACATTTCCATCGTGAACAGCAGCGGGATGCCGAAGAGGTAGGCACCGGCGAAGGCGCGACCGAAGGACGCCGCCTCGTCTACCCACCCATGCTCCCGCGCCTGCTTGACTGGCTCACTGCTCATCACCGATCCGCTCCCGCAGCGCCCGTCAGCCGCCGAGGGGAGCGCTGATGCGCCGTGGCGGCCGCTATCCAGAGAGCAATAACCGTTCCCGATGCGGGAATGCCGTGCTCCGGCGCTAGGTGCGAATCGCCCGCGCGTGTGGCGTGCGGTCGGGGGCCGCAGCGTTCGGCGAATTCATTGAGCGTACGTAGTCGGCCCGTGGCCGGGGGTGATTGGCGTTAGACGAATGACATAGGTGTACGCGCTTGGCCCGTGCCCGGGGCTGAAGCCGCCGGGCTGACAAGGAAAAGCCGGCTCAAGCCGGCTGGGGTTCAGCAGGGCAGACACCCAGGTGATACGGTGTCTGCCGCGCGGTTCGTGCCCGGGGCTAAAGCCGCCGGGCTAGGAAGCGAAGCCCACTGAAGGGGCTGGGGACGCTGGGTCCGGTGGGTGGTCGGATCGGATCCGCCGGGATGTCGCCATCGCAGCCCCTTCGGTGGGCTTACCCCTACTCAGCCCGGCGGCTTTAGCCCCGGGCACGCGCCACGGTGCTTGCACCTGGCCGGCTCATCATCCCCAGCCGACTTCAGCCGGCTTCGTCTTGTCAGCCCGGCGGCTTTAACCCCGGGCACATCGCCCGGCGCGGGGATCCGCACGCCACACACTACGTGCCGAAGACCACCCGCGTGCGACGGCCGGCACGGGCCTTGTGGGCGGGCGGTGGTCTTGCGGGGTCAGAGCGACTGGATTGCGCGCTTGAGCCAGGCGATGGCCTCTTCGTCGCGGCAGTAGCACACGGCCGGTCCGGTGATCGTCCCCTTGATCAGGCCGGCCTCGCGCAGAACCTTCAGGTGCTGCGACAGCGTGGACTGGGCGATCGGCAGATCGGCGCCGAGTGGACCGCACTGGCACTCGCCGCGGTCGGCCAGGATCTGCAAGATGCGATATCGCACCGGGTTGGCCACGGCCCGCAGCATGGTGACAAGGCGTTCGTCCGTCGCTGATGGCATCGCAATCGGCTTCACAGCTCGCCCTCCTTGCTCGAATTTTTACGATGAAGGGCGGGCGGGGTCAAGGTGCTGAGTGGAGAGGGTAGGAGGATGGTGACGGGAGCACGGGCGAGCGCGCGGGAGCGCGCGTTCATCGACCGGCAGCGGGTGGGGCATTTGGCGACGGTAGACGCCCGGGGCGCGCCGTCGGTCGTGCCCGTCTGCTACGCCTACGATGGGGAGTACTTCTACACGCCGATCGACGAAAAACCGAAGCGGCGCGATCGCCCCCTCCGCCGGGTCCAGAACGTGGAGGCCACGGGCCGCGCCGCGCTGATCATTGACCGCTACGACGAGGATTGGTCCCGCCTCGGCTGGGTGCACGCGCGCGGGCGCGCCTGGGTGCTCCCGGCGGGCGCGGAGGGCCATGCGACTGCGGTCGCTCTGCTGCGTGAGCGCTACCCGCAGTACCGTGCCATGGCGCTGGAGTCGGCACCCATCATCGTCCTGGCTCCCGACCGTCTCACGAGCTGGGGTGTGCTGGACGAGTGAGCGGCGGGGCATGACGGATGATGCCCGCCGCGTGCCGCGTGTTCTGCTCGCCCTCGCTCCCGGCGCGCTCCGCGTTCAGCTCCCGTCAGCGCAGCACGTGGAGGAGGGTGTAGACGCCCATGGCGACCATGACCGCTCCGGCGACGGCGCTGGCGATGCCGCGGATGCGCGTCTCGACCACCATCTTGAGGCCGTAGAGGGTGACGGCCGCGGCCGCGACGGTCGAGAGGACGATCATCACGCCCCGTGCGCTGGCGGCGATCGGGCTGTTCCGCACGGCGGTCGCCAGCAGGAAGAGGCAGAAGAGAACCCCGGCGCCCACCAGCGGCGGCATCCAGATCGGACGGCGTTCCCCGGCTTGCGGCAGATCGCTCATACGGTGCTCCTTCAGCAGGCTCAGCATCGGCGGCGGACCCGACACCCGCCGCCATGCCAAGTCTACGCCTTTGGAGAGTGCCTTGCTGCCGGTCGTGCTCCGTTGCCGAACGCGCCGCTAGCGCCCGTCCGCTCCCGTCAAGACCAGTGGCCGGTCGAGCCGGGAGAGCAGGCGCGTGGCCACGCTGCCGGCCAGGTGGCCGGAAATCCCGGCGCGGCCGTGCGTGGCCATGACCACGAGGCCGGCCTCACTGTCGGTCACGGCCGCCGCAAGTTCGGCCGCCACCTCGCCGCGTCGCACCTCGGTCGTCGTCGGGATCCCGCCCGTGCCGCGGTCCGCGACCTCCGCCAGGTAGTCGCGCGCGGCCGTCTCCTCCAGATCGAGCAGGGCCGCCGTGGCGATCGGCGTGAACGTCGCTGCCGGGTCGCGCCCCGTGGTGAGTGTCTGGACCGTCGGGACGACGCGCACCAGGTGGAGATGGGTGCCGGTCGCGGCAGCCAGCGCCTGCGCGAGGGGTAGGGCCGCCTCAGCCGCCGGTGTGCCGTCGAGTGGGACGACGATGGGGCCACGGCGCAGGGTGGGCGCGGCTTCCCCCTCGACCGGCCGGATCAGCAGGACCGGTGTGGCCGTGTGGTGCAGGACCTGCTGCGCGATCCGCCCGAAGAGGAGACCGCGCAGCCCGCCCCGGCCGTGGGTCGCCAGCACGATCAGGTCGACGCCCAGTTCCTCGGCGTGCTCCCCGATAGCGCGGGCGACATCGTGCGCCGGGTTGGTGTGGACATGCGTGGTCGTCGGGACGCCGGTTCTCTGCTCTCGGTGGGCGACGGCCGCCAGGTAGGCGTCGGCCGTCTCGACGTTGTCCAGGTGCGGTTCCCCGTGAACCGTGGCTGGCGCGTCATGCTCGATGATGTGGAGGAGCGTGATCCGGGCGTCGCAGGCGGCGGCGAGGTCGTAGGCCGTCGGCAGGACGACCTCGGCCAGCCGCGAGCCGTCGAGCGGCACCAGGAAGTGTCGGAGCCGCTTGGTCACAGGATCCCTCCCTGGAACGTGGCGACGAGCAGGAACACGTTCAAGCCCACGATCACCGAAGCGACCAGCCAGGCCACCCGGGTCGTCCAGGTTTGGTTCACGAGGTCGCCCATAATCCTCCGGTCGCGGGTGAAGAGTACCAGCGGAATAAGCGCAAAGGGGATACCGAAGCTGAGGATCACCTGGCTGATGACCAGCGTTCGCGTTGGGTCGAGCCCGAGCGCGATGACAACCAGCGCCGGCGCCATGGTGATGGCACGGCGCAGCCAGACCGGGATGTGCCAGTTCAGGAAGCCCTGCATGATGACCTGCCCGGCCATGGTGCCGACGGTCGAGGAGGAAAGCCCGGCGGCGAGCAGCGAGATGGCGAAGACGGTGCTCGCCAGCGGGCCGAGCAGCGGTGTCAGCGTGCGATAGGCCTCTTCAATCGAGGCGATCTCGATCAGCCCCTCGGCGTGGAACGTGGCGGCCGCCATGATCAACATCGCCATGTTCACCAGGCCGGCGAGCCCCATCGCGATGACCACGTCCAGGATCTCGAAGTGGTAGATGCGCCGCGCCTGGGCCACGTCCTTCGGCCGGATCCGGCTCTGGGTGAGTGAGGAGTGGAGGAAGATGACGTGCGGCATGACCGTGGCGCCCAGGATGCCCACTGCCAGGAGGAGGCTCTCTTCGCCCTCGAGCTGCGGCACCAAGGCGTGTCGACCCAGCGTGCCCCAATCGGGGCTTGCCAACGCGGTCTCGATGACATAGCTCACGGCGATCACGCCGACGAAGGCGGCGATCACGGCCTCCAGGGGCCGCGCGCCGAAGCGTTCGAGCGCCAGGATCACGAAGGTGACCACGCCGGTCAGGATGCCGGCCGGCAGGAGCGGGATGTGGAAGAGCAGGTTGAACCCGATCGCCGCGCCCAGGAACTCGGCCAGGTCGGTCGCCATCGCGACCATCTCCGCGACCACCCACATGCCGTACACCAGCGGGCGGGGGAAGTGATCGCGGCAGACCTCGGCCAGGTTGCGCCCGGTGGCGATGCCCAGCTTCGCCGAGAGCGACTGAATGAGCATGGCCATCAGGTTGCTCATCAGGATGACCCAGAGCAGGAGGTAGCCGAAGCGGGCGCCGCCCTGGATGTTGGTGGCGAAGTTGCCCGGATCGATATAGGCGACGCTCGCCACGAACGCCGGCCCGAGGAAGGGGAGCACCCGCCGGATCCGGCCCAGCCGTCCGGCGGCGCCCTGCTGCTCCTCCCGCCCTGCCGCGGGGATCACCCGTCGTTCTCCCACCACCTCGCCGTCCTTGGGCATCTCACCGCATCCATTCATCGAGCCTAGTCACTAAATTTGCCACAGCTAATTCTACCGTGTACCGGCCCGTACGCTAGCAGCCTGCATGCCGTCGGTCCAGGGGGGCGGGCGCGGTCGCCGACGTGTGATGCGGTCATCCGGTCGGATACGGAAGTCGTGCCTCTTGACGAAGAACGACTGCGCTGTAGGATAGGAGCGACCGGTTTACGCAATGTCTGGCGCAGGGAAGCCTGGTGGTTAATCGAGGTTGCCCTTTCGGAGGCTCGCCGGGGCAGTGGCGCAGCCTCCAACCGAGCCAGCCACCCACCGAGGGCTACCGGATCATCGCCGGGTCCACATGGTGGACGCTGCTGCATTGGCCCTGGCGGCTGTTCGTCTCGGCTCGCGCGGCGGGAATCTCCGCATCGCCACCGCCGCTGGCGCCACCCGGCGCTCAGTTCGTCTTCTTCACGGACCGCGAGTCGCTCGAAGGAGTGCATGGGCCGGCAGACTTCGCGCGAAGGATGGGGCTTCCGACGAGAGCTCACCAGGCATGCAGCTTGTACGGCTGCGCGATCGTGCGCTTCACCATCCCGGCCGACGGCGAGGTCTACACGCCGGTACCGCCCTTGGGCGCGCGGCAGGGACTGACCGGCGGCGGTGCGCGAGAGTGGTGTTTGGTTGGGAACCTCCCGCTCGACGAAACGATGGAAGTCATCTACGTCGATGTCGATGGCAATGGACCGCGATGGTACCATTTACCTCTCTGATCGGCTTTGAGCCGAGACCATAGAGGAGGACCGTCTTGACAGACTACTACCACGCCATCCTCAATCGGCTCCGCGGCGAGACGGACGACCTGCGCGGTGTCGCCAATAGCCGGTTGGATTGGTACGGCCTGGATGCGGTCTTAGATCTTTATCACCGGACAGCCGGTGAGGACCGTGAGGCATTTGTTCAGGCGGCGGGCCAGATCCTCGCTGAGGGCGAGCAACCCGTGGAGGTGATCGCCCAGTTACTCTATCTGGTCACCAGTCTCGACCTGACCCAGGTCGAGCCGAGCATCAAGCGGCTGCGGCAAAAGGCGATCGCGAACCAGGAGCCGCTCCGGGGCGTGATCGCGAACTATTTTGCTTTTCGCGAGTTGCGGCAGCATCACGCTCCAGCCCCCTGAAGCCCGAAACTTCCTCGTACCAGCCCTCCGGCGGATTCGCAATCGTCCCAGGCAGCAGGCGCTCGACCATCACCACGTCCCGCCAGGCACCGTCGAGTTGGGCGAGCGTCTCCTCGATCTCCACTGCTCTGCAGGCGGGTCACTCAGACGGAAAGAGGAGTCGTGCCTTTTGACGAAGCGGGGAGAGGGTTTCACATTGGGGGCGAACGATTCACATAACAGTGACGTTGTCGCAGGGGAGCGTGGGCCTGGACCGGTGACGCCGGAGCGACGATGAGCAGCACGGTTCGTCCGGTGGGTGGTCTCGCGCGTGCGATGTTGTACCCGACGGACGACACGACGATTTCCTGGCCGCGGCGTGTGTCCGGGAGCTCGGGGGACAAGGAGCCGACGATGTTTGATCCCGACGACGACATTCGGCGAGACCTCCAGCGGCTGGAAACGTTGCGGCACCTGCCGCCGGGCACCCACCTGCTGGAGCCGGGGTCGGTCGAGGAGCGCCAGCTCCTCGCCGACCTGATTCAGCTTCCCGCGGGGCAGGATCCCGTCGCCTGGCTGGCGGCGAATCGTGGCCCGCTGTGCGCGCGGATTGCGCTGCACGCCGCGCTCGAAGAGCTGAGAGGTCGGGTCGTTGGCGTGCGCCGGGCGCGATGGTACGGCTTCGACATGCCCAAGGCGGGCGAGCGAGCGTTGCTGGGCCAGCTCGTCGACCTGCCCGAGGAGTCCGATCTCTTCGACGCGATTCCGGAGCATGGACTGGCCGCGCCTGACGCCCTGCGTGCGACGCTCCGGCGCGTACGCCAGCTTCGTGGAACACCGGAGCCCGCTGCCGCGGAGACCGGTGGCGCCGGCTCGCTGCTCGCCGATCTGCTCGCGTTGCCGGAGGACGTGGACGCGTTGGTCTGGCTCCGCGAGGAGCGGGTGTCCCAGGTCGCGGCGATGGCGCTGCACCGGCTGATGGAGCAGGCACGGCCGCCGCTCCACTCGCTCCAGATCGGGCCGGTGGTGCACGTCACCTTCCCGCGCGCGGTGATCCGCACGGAGCACGGGCTACGCATCACCGTCGACGAGGTTACCTTCGGCAAGGGCGGGACGCTGATCACGGTGGGGACGCGGATGCGTGCCGGTCGGCTTCCGGGAGCGGGCGATCTCCGTCACGTGCGGCCGCGCTGGCCGGGCTTCGACCAGTTGGTCGACGATCTCGGTCATCGCTATCTGCTGCAGCATTACGAGGGAGAGGCGGGTCGCACGCTCTGGTGGGCGACGCAGCGGATCCGGGCGGCGTTCTACCCCTCGGTGGCGCCGGGGGCGACGCGGCTGACGTTCATTGCCAGCGCTGAGAGCATCGAGGTGGCCGGCTTTCGCCTGCCGGGCCCGGAGCGCCCGGAGCCGGAGCGTGTGCGGCTGGTCGAACTGCCTCAAGGCAGCCTCTGCTGGCAGATGGCGGTCCCGGCTCGTGCTGTCTAGCGTGAACGCCCCGGAGGGATTAACCCGGCATCCCCACCAGCAGTCCCCGACTCCCCGCGTGTCATCCTGAGCGGAGCCGGGGGCGGTGGTCAGCCGTCCCAGGCGCAGCGAAGGATCTCTGATGCGGGGCCGATCCGACGCGAGATCCTTCGCTCCGCCGCCCGGCGCTCCGCGCCGGCCGGCTCCGCTCAGGATGACATCGCGAGTGCCACGGGGACAGTTCCGGTGTGCCACGGTATTTCGTCAACGCTATGAGGGGGCGCGAAAGGGATCGTGGAGAGAATCGGCCCGACGCTGCTCGGTTCCCCATTTCCCTTTGCAGCACGGTGAGCTACTCGGGCGTCCGCGTCCGGCACTCACGGCGTGTGCGACGGCGGTAGGACGACCTGGCGGGATGAGGCTCACGGAACACGCAACACGCAACACGGAACACGCAACCCGGCGCCCGTTTCCCGCTTACCAATTCACCGGCGGGTTGGCGATCGTTCCCGGTAGCAGGCGCTCGACGATGACGACGTCCTTCCAGACCCCGTCGAGCTGCGCGTGCTTCTCGTAGATGCCCACCTCACGGAAGCCGAAGCGGGCACAGAGTGCCCGGCTGGCCTTGTTCTCGGGGAAGATGCGTGAGAGCAGCTTCCAGAGGCCGGCCTGCTCGCACGCGGGGATGAACGCCTTCATCAGTGCCGCACCGACGCCGCGCCCCCGGTAGTCCTCGTGGACATACACTGAGAACTCGGCGACACCACGGTAGCACCACCGGGACCGGTAGTAATCGGCCGAGATCCACCCGGCCACCTGGTCGGTTTCCGGGTCGACGGCGACGAGCACCGGGTGATGCTTGTCGTGACCGGCCAGCCAGCGAGCACGCTCTTCGGCCGTGCGCTCCTCCGTCTCGAAGGTCGCCATCCGGCCGCGGATGCCCTGGTTGTAGATCTCGGCGATGGCCGCCGCGTCGCGCAACTCAGCCGGACGCACGATCACCGCCGCCCTTGCCTTCTCCGTCATTCGACGCCCCTCCATTGGTGCACGTACATGATTCGGTGCTGGGAGGCACGTGTCAAGACCAAGACCTCGACCACCGGAAGCAACGCACCCGTTCACCATCGCCTGTGGTTGACGAAGTTGCTATACTGTAGGTGAGACAACTGCGTGAACCGGAGGCGCGCCATGACCGCTACTGCTATCCACCAGCTCACCACCGCCGCCCACGGAGCGGGGCCGAACGTCGTCGCTGCAATCTTGAGCCTGCTCCAGCAGGTCGACTCGCCGGCCGAAGGTGCCTTCGTCGCCCGCGCGCTCAACGCCCTGGCGCGGCTCACGGAGGCGCTGGACGAGACGACCCTCGGGGATGCCGCCGGGGCGCGGTCGGACTACGAGGTGCTGCTGGACGCGTTGGATGCGCCGGCGGCGCTGGCCGTGCTGCGCGAGGACGACCCGCTCGTGGGGGCGCGGCTGCGTGGCTTGCGTATGCGTGCCCGGCTGCTGGCCGCCGAGGGCGGTACGCTCTCCTCGACGGAGGTCGCCGACCTCCTCGGTATCACCCGGCAGGCAGTGGACAAGCGCCGCAAGGCAGGGCGGTTGATCGGCCTTGCGACCGGTCGCCGTGGATATGCCTATCCGGCCTGGCAGTTCGACCCGGAGCGCGGCGCGCTCCTCCCCGGTCTGGAGGAGGTGCTGCACGCGCTGCGCGAGCACGATCCCTGGATGCAGGTTGCCTTCTTCCTCACGCCGAATGTGCGGCTGCACGGGGAGACGCCGCTCGCCGTCCTGCGCCGCGGCGACGTGGCGGCGGTCCGGCGCGCGGCCGAGGTCTACGGTGAGCAGGGTGCCGCGTAAGCCAGCGCCCGGTCCTCACCCTCTGCCGCCGTCCGACCTCCCCAGCCGGGAGCTTCCGATCGTCACCGCCGCCGGCCCCTGGTTCCGGCTCCACCGTGCCGGCCGCGACCCGCTCCACTTCGGGCGATCCGCCACGTTCCGCTTCGATGACCCGCAGGGGCGGTTCGGGGTGCTGTATGTGGGGGAGGACCCGTACTGCGCCTTCATTGAAACGTTCGGCAGGGGGCCGAACGCGGCGGGCGTGGTGACGCTCGCCGCGCTCGCTGAACGTGAACTTGCCCGGGTCGACGCGTCGCGGCCGCTACGGCTGGTCGATCTGACCGGGCCGGGTCTGGCGCGCCTCGGTGCCGATGGGCGTCTCTGCTCCGGGGACTACGCGATTGCTCAGGTCTGGGCGCGGGCGCTCTGGGCGCACCCGTCACAGCCCGACGGCATCCGCTATCGCTCGCGCCACGACCCGTCCCGAGCCTGCGCGGCGATCTTCGACCGCGCCGCGCCGTGCCTGCATGCGACGTGCCTTCCCGGGCTCGCAGACCCTGCGAACCGAGCGCTGCTGGCGGCGATCCTCGACGCCTATGGCTTCGGTCTCATCTAGCGCCACCGCGTGTCCCCCGGGCGGTCGGGAGCTTACGCTCCCGACGTGCCCTCGGAGTTTGCACCGGTCGTGCGGACCGGGATGCGGCGGGCGCGGGTTTCGGCGGTCTTCCGAAGGGTGACGGTGAGGATCCCGTCCTCCAGCGTCGCCGTGACCTGCTCCGGCTCGACCGGCACCGGCAAGGTCACCGTCTCGGTGAACTGGCCGCTGTCGATCTCCTGGAAGTGCCAGGTGACCGCTTCCGCCTCATCCTCCGGCAGCGTGTAGCCGTAGCGCGCCCGGATCGTGAGGGTTTGGTGGTCGAGCGAGATGTCGATGTCGTCCGGGGTGGCGCCGGGCACCAGCGCCTTGATGACTAGTTGGTCGGGGGTTTCGTAGAGATCGATGCCGTGGCGCATGGTGAACATCCGCGGCAGCGTGCGCCCCCACCGGAACGGCATGGGCAGCAGGCGATCCATCTCCTCGAACATGCGCTCGATCTCCGCGCGCGGTCTCCAGCGCTCAACCATGGTGGCCCATCCTTTCCGTGAACCTGCCACTCTCTCGCCAATCCATCGGCCCCAACCCGCACCGCGCCCGGTTCGCCAGCGACGGCGCGACGGGAAGCGAGCCGGCGGGCGGCGCCAGGCGCGGCGCCGCCGGCTCGTGGAGGAAGGGGCCAGCCGCGGTGTGCGGCTCGTCGTGTGCGTCGTCCGTGATCGCCGCGTGTGAGGTGAGCGCGCAGGATTTCCACTGCTGGAACATCGCGTGCCCCTCAGCGCGAGCGGAATATGGCCGGAACGATCACCACAAACCAGGCCGCGCCGCCGCCCAGGATCGTCAGCATGATCGGGAACTCGTCGCTGCCGCGCAGCAAGATCGTCGCGGCGGCGATCAACCCGACCCAGACGATGACCGCGCCGATCAGGTAGGTGCGCAATGCCCGCTCGAGGTTCGTTCCTGGCTTCTGCATCCCGTTCCTCCCTGGTCGACCGCGGACTGCCCGGACGACAGCCGGTCTGCCCTCATATGCAGTCTAGACCTGATGCCGTGCATGCCGTGTCGCGCATCAGCGGCTGGCATATCAGTTCCATATCAATGCCGCGGCGCGGGACGGTTCGGTAACCCACGCTGCCTGCGCGACACGTCGCGTGCAGCATGCCGCCAACCTCAGATATTGCCGCGGCAAATCTGCGATTTGCTCCGTGACTAAGTGGCCGGTGCCGCGCTACAGTTCATGGGATCGGGCGGGACACCGCGTCCCGCCGCAGGACGACGGACGATGGACGAGGGATCGATGCCGCGGGACGAGCGCGGAGAGTCAGCGACGGCACCCACACCGCTGCGGGAGCAGGGGAGCGGTGGGCGCACGCGTGCTATCCAGCGCACCCTGCTGGGTGTGTTGGCGCTCAACGCGCTCGTCGGCATTGCCAAGCTGAGCTACGGCCTGATCAGCGGCAGCCTGGCCATGACCGCCGACGGGGTCAACTCGCTCCTGGACGGTATCTCCAACATCGTCGGTCTGGTCGCGATCGCCGTCGCCTCGCGCCCGCCGGACCCGAACCATCCCTACGGCCATCGCCGGTTCGAGACGCTCACCTCGCTGGGGATCGCGCTCTTCATGCTCCTGGCGCTGCAGGAGATCCTGCAACGCGCCTGGCAGCGCTGGCAGACCGGCGAGGCGCCGACCGTCACCGCGTTGAGCTTCGCCGTCATGCTCGGCACGCTCGCCATCAACCTGGTGGTGGTGACCTGGGAGCATCGGACCGGCCGCCGCCTGCGCAGCTCGATCCTGCTCGCCGATGCTCGCCACACGGCGACCGACGTCCTCGTCACCATCTCGGTCATCGGCGGCCTGGTCGCCATTCGGCTCGGCCTGCCCGAGGCGGACCTGGTCATCGCGCTGGTCATCGCCGGGGTCATCGCCTGGGGGGCGTGGACGATCCTCCGTGATGCCGCACTCTCGCTCAGCGACGTCGCGCCGGTGCCGGCGCTCGAGATCGCTCGCGCCGCTCGCGCCGTCCCCGGGGTCGAGGGCGTCCACAACATCCGGAGCCGTGGCGGGGAGGGGCTCATCTGGGTGGATATGCACATCCAGGTCGATCCCACGCTGCGGGTCGATGAGGCCCACGACATCGCCAGCGACGTCGCGGCGCGGGTCGAGCAGGCATTGGGGGAGCCGACCGATGTGACCGTCCACGTCGAGCCGGCCGATCCCCGGCACCTGCGACCCACCCGCGGCTACCAGCCCGACGAGCTGGCCCGCGTCCACCGCCAGCGGGACCGCGCCACCGGTTCCTGACCCATCGCCGCGCTGCCCGAGCTGCCCCACCGGCGCCCGGCCGTCGAGTAGGATTGACGCGACGGGCGATCGGCGAGGAGGGCAGCGCGGTGCCGGACGAGCAGAACGAGGCGCGATCTCAGGCTCCCAATCTGGCACCGGAATACCGGGAGCAGGCGCGAGAGCTCGCCCGGCGCTTCGCGGTGCTCGAGGGCGTCGTCGGGGTGGCGCTCGCGGGCGGGCTGACCCTGGGGCAGGCCGACCGCTACAGCGACATCGACCTTGCCGTCTACCTCCGCCATCGGACGCTCCAGACGTGGCTGCTCGGGGCCGCTCCGCTGCCGGAGGGGGAGTCGCTCTACCACGGCCTCCGGCTTGATCTGACTTACCGCGACTACGCCGAGGAGATGGCCCGCCCCTGGGGGCCGGCCGAACGCTGGCAGGTCGCAGCGGCCGAGATCCTCTACGACCCGGAGGGCCTGCTGGCCGAGCTCTTCCAGGAGAAGGCGGGAGCGCCCGAGATCGAGCGGCGCCACCACCTCCTCGACGAGCTGCGCGCCGCCGAGGAGATCCTGGAGCGGATCGTCCCGGCCTGGCTGTACCGCGGTGACGCGCTGGCGGCGCACCACGTGCTGAACCTCGCGCTGCGCCACCTCCTGAGCGCCATCTACCTCATCAACGACCGCCCGGTCCCGACCGACCGCTGGCTCGTCCATCTGGCGGCTGATCTTCCCTGGCAGCCGGAGCGCTGGGAGGAGCGCCTGTCCCAGGCCTTGACCGTGAGCGAGCCGGACCACCGAGAAGCGAGCCGGCGGCGGCAGGTGTTGACCGGGTTGCTGCGGGAGTGCTGGGCGCAGGTCGCCCCCGCGAATGCCGCGGACCTGGGCCCAACGGCCGCCGAGCAGACCCGGCTGCTGCGCGAGATGGCCGCGGCCGGGCGCATGCCGCTCGACGAGTTCCGCCGCCGCTACGGCGAGCGCGCCCTGATCCAGAGCCCGGCCTTCGCCGTACTGACCGTCGAGCGCTACGGCCGCGTGCCCGAGGTCGTCTTCGACCGTGCCCGCCTCGACGCGATCCTCGCCGAGAGCCTCGGCCACTTCCTCGATCGCGACCAGCGCATCCTCCGCCACCTCGCCGCGGCGGGGTAATGCCATCACCCCCTCTCCCCTTGTGGGAGAGGGGGCCGGGGGGTGAGGGCGAATCCGTCGTCCCCCACCCCGCCGCCGCCCGCACCCGGTGGAGCTATCGGGGTGACAGGCGCGCGGGCGCATGGTATGCAGGCGGGTGTAGGCGTGGATCCGGACCACGGTTCCGTGGGTCGCGGGGAGGGTGAGCGATGAGTTCGGCAGCGACGCGCACGTATGCCTTCGTCCAGGTGGATGTCTTCACCGACCGCCAGTTCGGCGGAAATCCGCTGGCCGTCTTCCTGGACGGCACCGGCCTGAGCGACGCCGAGATGCAGGCGATCGCCCGGGAGATGAACCTGTCGGAGACGACTTTCGTCCTGCCGCCGGAGCGCGACGACTGCGTCGCGCGCGTGCGGATCTTCACGCCGGGGCGCGAGTTGCCCTTCGCCGGGCACCCGACGGTCGGCACCGCCTACGTCCTGGCCACGTCCGGGCGCGTGCCGGCCGGCGTGACCGAGTTTGCGATGGAGGAAGGGGTCGGGCCGGTGCCGGTGCGACTGGAGGGAGACCCGAGCGCCCCCACGTTCATCTGGATGCGGCACCCGGCTGCGACCTTCGGCCCGCCGCGTGACGGCCGGGCGCAGCTCGCCGCGGCGTTGGGCCTGGACGAGGCGGATCTCTTGCCGGACACCCCGGTCTGCGTCGGCTCCACCGGCGTGCCGTTCCTCTACGTCCCGCTGCGAGACCCGGCGGCGGTCGATCGCGTCGTGGTCGATCCGGTGGCGCTGAGCGCCTGGTTCGGCGAGGAGGAACCGCTCGGCGTGTTCGTCTTCGCGCCCAACCCGGCGGCGGGGCCCAACCGGGTCTACTCCCGCATGTTCGCCCCGCATGGCATCGGTATCCCCGAAGACCCGGCGACCGGCTCAGCGAGCGGCCCGCTCGGCGCCTATCTGGTGCGGCATGGTCTGGTTCCCTCCGCCGACGAGGTGCGCATCGTCAGCGAGCAGGGGACGAAGATGGGTCGCCAGAGCTTCATCCACATCACAGTCCGACCACGGCCGGACGGCGAGGAGATCGAGGTCGGCGGCGGGACCGTGCCGGTGCTGGAGGGAACGCTGCGGATGGCGTGAGCCGGGAGCACCCCTTACCCTGTAGCCCCCTCTCCCACAAGGGGAGAGGGGGAAGGCGGCTCGTATTGCGTGTTGCGTGATGCTCCCCTCTCCCAGAGTTGGGAGAGGGGCCAGGGGGTGAGGGCCGTTCTCCTCACTCCCCGACGCGGCTCTCAAGCCAGCGGATGTACCGGTCGCGCTCGCGCGCGAAGGCGGCACGTGCGGTTTCCGGGGATGGGTGGACGGTGTAGGCCAGCGTATCCAACGGCCCGGCCACGACGACGTAGGACGGTTCCGGCGGCGCCTGCTCGATGAGGTAGACCTGGCTGCAATAGCCGCGGAGACGGCCGGTCGCGGCGGCATAGTCGCCCATCCGCGTGCGGCGCTTCAGCCGCTCAATATGCTCGGCGAAGGTCGGATGGCGCAGGGCCATTCGGGTGCCTCCTCGGGTAGCAGGGCGGACCGGCCGCCGTGATCGAGCAGCTCCGCCGCTACTCTATGGTACCTTGCTGACAGCCAGCTTGCGCCCCGGACGCGACGCTAATGAGCGTTTGTTCAGCCGGGATCGACTCCCGATATTGCGCCGATTGCACACAACTGGCCACGCGGACGCGCCATCTGCCGGTGTAACTATTGCAGTTTCTCGTGCGTTTGGATACTATGTCCGCACGCTGCCTCAGTGGGGGCGGTATCGTCGCGTGGGAGCGGCGGCCGAAGGCAGCGCTCGGCAGTGGAGGGGTTAGTGGCGCGAATTCTTATTGTGGAGGATGACCCCGCGATCCGGTCGCTCCTGGTTGACACCCTCGAGGAAGTCGGCCACGAGATGCTGGTCGCGGCAGACGGCCAAACGGGTGTCGCGCTGGCGCGGGATGCTCATCCGGACCTCGTTCTGATGGACCTGCGATTGCCCGTGCTTGACGGCGTGACGGCGACGCGGATTCTCAAGGCGGAACGGTCGACCGCGCACATCCCGATCATCGCCATGTCCGCTGCGGCACGGCTCCGTGCCGACGCGGCCGACCTGCCGGCAGATGGGACACTGGAGAAGCCGTTCGACCTCGATGTCCTGCTCGGCGTCGTGGGCGGTTATCTCTCCGATGCAGCCGGCACTCCCGGATCGTTTGGGAGCGGAGCGAGAGCCTGAGCGAGCGACGCCCGCAACGCCGGCAACTCTACCGGCTTGGCGAGCACGCCGTAACCGCGGGAAATCAGGTCACGCGCCCGGCTGAGGATGGCCGGGCTGGCTGAGCAGACGATCGTCGGGATCCGTCCGGCGACCTCGTCGGTGGTCAGGTGCGCGAGCGTCGACCAACCGGGGTCGCGTGGATCGGCCTGGGGATCGACGATGAGGAGATCCGGCTGCTGACGGCGCAGCCAGCGGGCCGCGTCCTCGTGCCGTGGCCAGCAGATCGGCAGGTAGCCCTCGGCGGCCAGCACTTCGTTCATCCGGGTCAAGAACCCCACATCCCGGTCCACCACCGCGATCGTCGGATAGGTCATGCTCTTACCTTCCCCGTTTGCCTCCGACCGTGAGGGTTGTGTGCCTTTCACGCGTGAGCCGTCGGGAGCCGACGGCCCGCGTCTAGTTTTTTCCGCATTCCCTGTCAGAACGGCGCAACGCCGCTCAACGCTCCGTGACAATCTCGTTTCATTCTCCTGCTGTCCACCGAAGGGCCATGTGCAGGCTCGGGCGGGAGCGATACGGGGGGCGGCGCGGGCCTCGGGGGATCGGTGGCGTGCGGATCCCCGCGCTGTGGCATGTGCCCGGGGCTGAAGCCGCCGGGCTGACAAGGAAAAGCCCGCTAAAGCGGGCTGAGGGACGAGCGGTCACATCCCGGTGACACGGTGTTTGCCGGTCGGCGCGTGCCCGGGGCTAAAGCCACCGGGCTGATATTTTGGTAAGCCCACTGAAGGGGCTGCGATGGCGACATCCCAGCGTATCCGATCCGGGAGTCTGCCGGGTACCAGTCCCCAGCCCCTTCAGTGGGCTTCGCCGTGTCAGCCCGGCGGCTTTAGCCCCGGGCACATGCCACGGCGCGGGATCCTTCGCACCACCCACCCCGGAACCGGATCCCGGCGCGGGGGCCTCCCACCGCTCACCCCGGGCACTGGCTACAGTGCCCTGACTCTCGCACCACCCAACCGCAGGCACCCGTCACCATCCCGCGCCGTTCCAAATCGGCGACGTGACCCGGCACGGGTGCATTGGGCCGATGCCGATGGCGTGTGGGGCGCTACTCTCTCCGGATCCCACGCGCACCGGCGAAGTGGGTGTCCGGGTGCACCCCGGTGAAGTGCATGGCGGGGCCCCGCACGCGAACGCGTGGCCGGGCATACGCGTGGCGCAGCACGGTGACTGTCCGGCCGGCGCCTCGCAGATCCTGAACCGACCGAACGAACTTCACCGACGCCCAGATGAGCGCGGCGAGCCAGACGAGGCCCAGCAACTCGAGCAGCATTGCCATGGCCGTCTCCTGGTTCCTACGGGACGACCGGAGCCGGCAACCCGGTCTCCAGCCGTCGCGAGAGCAGCGTGCTCACAACACGGACGCTGATAGAACCCGGGTGCGCTCCTCTGGTTTTCAACACGACATAATCACGGGTAGTACGGGTATTATAGTCGTGCGTGAATCATGGCGCACGCCCGCAGCCTCGGGGCGTTCAGATCCCCTCGTGAGCACCGATCACGGCCGACGTATGACGCATGACGGGTGACGCATGACGCATCACGCCCGCGGCACGATCGCCGCCGGGCCGCCCGGCCGCGCGACGACGGCGCTCCCCATCTCTGAGCAGAGGTCGTGCAGACGCCGCAGGAACCAGTCTCGCTCGGGTCCGTCCGCCAGCGTCACGTGCCGGTTCATGATCTGCACCGGCTCGATCTCCAGCCTGAGGCGACCGTCCGGGGCGACCCGCACGAGGAACAGCGCCGAGAGGTCGTTGCGCAGGTCGGGGTCGACCACGTAGTCGTCCACGAAGTCCCCGGTGTCGTAGAGGATGAGCCGGTCGCGGTAGATCTCCACGCCCTGCACCACGTGGGCGCTGTGGCCCCAGAAGATATCCGCCCCGGCCTCGATCACGCGCCGGGCGAAGGCCTGGAACTCAGGGGTCGGCCGCGGTCGCATGTTCGGCCCCCAGTGGATGGTGAACACGACGAGGTCGGCGTCCTGTCGCGCGGCCGCCAGCGCCCGCGCCACCGGGCCGAAGTCCGCCGGGTGGACCGAGACGGGCGTGTAGTTGATGCCGGGTCGGCCGGGCGCGGCCGCCCACTGCCGTGGATGGTCGGCGAAGGCGACCACGGCCACTCGCCAATCCCCGGCCTGGAGCCGGGCTGAGGCGGCTGCCGCTGCGAGGTCCGCACCCGCGCCCGCGTGTGCAATACCCGCGGCGTCGAGCAGGTGCACCGTCTCCAGCAGCCCGGCGGCACCGAAATCGCCGATGTGGTTGTTCGCCAGCGCGGCGAAGTCGATCCCGGCGGCGCGCAGCGTGTCGATCGCCACCGGGTCGGCGCGGAAGTAGAACGCTTTGTAGGCTCCATCGTGCCAGCGTTCCTGCTCGCTGGTGATGGCGCATTCCAGATTGATCAGCCGCAGGTCGGCCTGCCTGAGCGCCGCGCGCACGTCGTCGCCCCAGGGGTACGCGGGGCCATAGCTGGTGATGGCCAGATCGACCATGCGCCCGAGCATCACATCGCCGGTGAGCGCGAGGGTGAGCGGTTGCTGCATCGCCTGTCGCTCCGAGGCGTCACGAGTCATGCGTCACGCGTCAGCCCGTGGTTCATGCTCGTCATAACATGAGCAGAAATGGCGCCGTGAATCAGGAGGGTGGGGCGGCCCTCACCCCCGACCCCTCTCCCAACTTTGGGAGAGGGGAGCATGTCGGGTGACGCATGAGGCGTGACATTCCCCCTCTCCCAAAGTTGGGAGAGGGGGTTAGGGGGTGAGGGCGGACTGGACAAGACCCCCGCACGCCCAATGCGGCGTCACGCGCCCTGTGCGATGCGGCAGAATCAGGGTGGTTGTCGACGGCCGGTGCCGGGAGAGGAGAGAGCGCATGCCGTATCGCTACCTGGAGCACGAGGCGGACGTGGGGCTGGAGGCGTCCGGCGCGGACGTCGCCGAGGCGCTGGAGGCTGGGGTGCAGGGCATGCTCGAACTCATGGCGCGCACCGATTCGGTGCGCCCCGTGGCCCAGACACCGGTCGAGGCGGAGGGTTGGGACCTCGGGGCGCTCTTCGTCTCACTCCTCAACGCGGTGATTGCCGCGCGCGACATCTCCGGCCACTTCTTCCATAGCTTCAAGCTCGACGCGCTGGAGCGCGACGGTGACACCTGGCGAGCGCGCGGCACGCTGACTGGCGAGCCGGTCGACTTCGACCGCCACCAGGTGGGAACGGAGGTCAAGGCCGCCACCTACGCCGGGCTACGCGTCGAGGAGCGCCCGGACGGCGTCACCCTCCGCTGCGTGCTCGACTTGTAATACCCAATTTGGGTGATGCCTGAGTCCGTGTCATCCTGAGCGGAGCTGGCCGGCGCCCCCGCGCAGGGCGGCGGCTCCGTCCGAGCCGAAGGATCTCGTGTCGGATCGGCCACGCAGCGGAGAGATCCTTCGCTGCGCCGGGTGCGGCTAGCCGCCGCTCCCGGCTCCGCTCAGGATGACATCCGCGTGCGCCTATCAAGGTTTGGTATAGCCCGGCCGGGGCGCGGCGGAGGCCGCGCCCCGGCTCGGCATCAGCTCAGAGGTAGCGCTGGAACCAGCGCAGCGTCTCCTCGCGCCGCACCAGCCGTGTCTCCGGCCGGCCCGTGGCGAGCTGCGCGTGGCTCTCGCCGGGGAAGCGCACCATCTTGCACGGCACCCCACGCGCCCGCAGCGCCGTGTAGAGCTGCTCGCCCTGCTCGATCGGGCAGCGGTAGTCGGTCTCCGCCTGCAAGAGCAACAGCGGCGTCTTCATCTTCGTCACGTAGGAGATCGGCGAGCGCTCCATGTACCACCCGAGGTTGTCCCAGACGGTGCGCTCCATCTCCTTCTCCAGCCAGTACCACCCGATGTCGGAGGTGGTGAAGAAGGAGACCAGGTTGGAGATGCCGTTCTCGCTCACGGCCACCCGGTAGCGGTCGGTCTGGCCGATGATCCAGTTGGTCATGAAGCCGCCGTAGCTCAGGCCGGTCACCGCCAGCCGCTCCGGGTCGACCCCGCCGCGTTCGATCGCCAGGTCGAGCGCCTTCTCCTGCTCCCACCAGTCACCGCCGCCCCAGTCGCCGATGTTGGCGGTGGCGAAGGCCTCGCCGTAGCCCTGGCTTGCGCGCGGGTTAATGAAGAGCACGTTCCAGCCCTGGCTGGCCCAGAGCTGCATGTCGAAGAAGAACGTGTGGCCGAAGATCGAGTGCGGCCCGCCGTGGATGATCTGCACCAGCGGGTAGCGCTGCGCCGGGTCGAAGTCGATCGGCCGAATCAGCCAGGCGTCCACCGTGAAGCCACCGTCGAAGCTCTCGAAGGTGAAGAGCTCCGGCTCCTGGAGCGCCACCGCGTCCAGCACGTGGGCGTTCACCTGCGTCAGCCGGCGCTCGTCCGCGCCGTCGGCGTTGCAGGCGTAGACGTCGCAGGGGTTGGTGAAGGTGGCGGCGACGAAGGCCACCCGTGAGCCGTCGCGCGACTGCGACACCAGCCCGATGGAGCGGTCGCCCCCGACCACCAGCGTCACCTCGCCGTCGGTCGTCACGCGGTACAGGCCGACCCGCCCGCGGTCGGAGGCGGTGAAGGAGACGGCGCGGCCGTCCGGTGTCCAGTGCAGCAGCGTGTGTTCGAGCGGGTTCCAGACGTCGCTGAACGAGCCGGTGCCCGGGCTGCGGTCGAACCCTTCGGTGAGGCAGCGCAGTTCGCCTCCCTCGGGCGAGGCCAGGTAGATCTCATTGTTGGCCCCGGCCCGCGCGCCCGGTCGCCGCCCGACGAAGGCGATCGACTGCCCGTCTGGCGACCAGGCCGGCCACAGCGCGATCTCGGAGCCCTCGCTGACGCAGCGTGCGCCGTCGTCGGCCGCGTCGGGGGCGTTCCCCGCCTGCGCCACCGGAATGACGTAGAGCTGGGAGCGGAACAGCGCGTTCCCCTCGTCCTCCCGGTTGGCGCTGAAGGCGATGAACCGGCCGTCGGGCGACCAGGCGAACGTCTGGACGCTGTGATCGCCCCAGGTCAGCCGCCGCGGCGTCCCGTCCGCCAGGTCGACCACCCAGATGTGGCTGAAGCGGTCGTCGATGTACCCCAGGACGTCGAAGCGGTACTGCTGCCGCTCGATGTGCCGGATGAACCCGCCCGGCCGGTTGCGTGTCTCATCGTCCACGCCGTTGCCCTCGGTCGAGAGGAAGGCGATCTTGGTACCGTCGGGCGACCACTGTGGGTTGCTCACGCCGCGCGCCAGCGTGGTCACCTGGCGCGCCTCGCCCCCGGCGACGTTCATGACGTAGAGCTGAGGCGTGCCGCTGCGGTCCGAGACGAAGGCGAGCTGCCGCCCGTCCGGCGACCAGCGCGGTGAGGTGTCCTGGTGCTGTCCCGCGGTGAACTGCTGCGGCGACGCGTCCGCCCCGGTCCCGTCCACCGGCGCGAGGTAGATCGCCGAGGTGTACGTGTTGCGCTCGCGGTCGGCGCGCTTGACGACGTAGGCCACCGTCGTCCCGTCGGGCGAGATCTCGGCGTCACTGATGACCGCGATATCCAGCACGTCCTCCACCGCCAGCGGCCGCTTCTTATCCGTCACCGTTGTACCCCTTCCCGCTTCCCGCAGCAGTCCATCCGCGCTGGGCGGCAACGCCGCGGGTCGTCGCCGCCCGGTCGCCACTCTTTCCGAGCCGACCCGATCGTACCTGACCCGGCCGCGCCGCGTGTCAGTACCCTTCCCGCTGGTCCACCACGTTGCGCAGCGGCTCGTCCCGCCGGAACCGGCCGATGTTGTCCAGCACGACCTCGATGCCGCGCTCCCAGTAGCGCGGCGTGCCGCCCGAGGTGTGGTTCGTGATGAGCACGTTCGGCATATCCCACAGGGGCGAATCGGGCGGCAGCGGCTCCGGGTCGGTCACATCCAGCCCGGCCCCGGCGATCTCACCCGCCTCCAGCGCGGCGATCAGCGCCTCCTGGTCGACGATCGCGCCGCGGCCGATGTTATAGAGGTACGCATCCCGGCGCATGGCGCGGAACTCGGCCGGGCCGAACAGGTGGCGCGTGCGCGGCGTCAGCGGCAGGCAGATGGCGACGTGATCCGCCTCGCCCAGCAGCTCGTGCAGCGCCTCCGGCGGGTAGACCCGCTCGACGCCCCGCGGCGGCTCCCCCGGCCGGCGGCGCAGCCCGATGACCCGCATCCCCAGCGCAGCCGCGCGCCACGCCAGCTCCGCGCCGATGTCGCCGAGGCCAACCACCCCGAGCGTCTGCCCGGCCAGTTCGAACCGCCGCGACGGGTGGTGCCACTCGTGCCGCACCTGATAGCGCATCAACTCCGGCAGCCCCCGGGCGAACGCCAGCATCATCGCCAGCAGGTGCTCGGCGATGTTCGGCGCGGCGACCCCGCTGTTGTTGGTCAGCACCAGGTTCCGCTCGACCAACGCAGGCGACAGCACGCCATCCACCCCGGCGCCCGCGAAGTGCACCCAGCGCAGCGCCGTCGCCGCGGCCAGCGCCTCCGGCGGAACCCGCCACGTCACCAGCCCCTGTGCCCCTGCCAGCGCCGCCGGGAGTTCCGCCGGCTCGGTGCAGACGACCACCTCCAGGTCCGGATACGCCTCGCGGATGCGCTCGACATAGGCAGGCTCCAGATCAATCCCCACCACAAGACGGCTCAGTTCTGCCACAGCGCGCTCCTCCGCTCGATCTCCCGGCATCACCACCGGCCCCGGCCACCCCCAACCGCGTCCACGCGCCGTTATCGCACGTGCGACGCCTGAGGTGCAAACGGTGGGGCAGTGCTCCGCGGTGGTGGTTGGGGGATTGGTCGCTGCTCGAGCCGTGTAGTTCGTGGCCGTTGTCGCGAGCTTTCCACATTCAGCTAGGTGCTATCATGGTCAGGAGCAATCATCCAGGTGATAGAAATCGAAGGCCAACAACAACTAAAAGTCAAACAGTCTGTCACGCGTGGGCAATCTCGTGCATCGGGAGGACGTATCTCGTGGAGGTCGGGAACAAAAGGCGAGTGTGTGTCCGGTCACGCAAGAGCGCTTTGGGGAAAGGGCACCTAGTCCTCATTCACATGTCGGTGACGTCGTGTGTTGAACTGGCCCCCGTTCGCGGCAAGGCCGACGACTCCTATCCCGGCCTGCTCCGCAAGTCCCTACCTCCTTTCGTGATGGATCCAGTTGCCCTCGAAGGGTTCTAGACTCACTAGACGACTCGCACGTTCTGCGAGGAGACGCTCATGAAGCTGAAGAGTATTTCCGTGAAGAACTATCGGAGCATCGTCAACGCGACCAAGCTGTCGCTTGACTCGAACCTAACGGTGATTCTGGGGCCCAATAACGAGGGCAAGTCCAACTTGCTTCGCGCCATCCAGCTCGCATTGACCTGCCTAAAGGTTGTGGCTTCGCCTGACGTCCTGGTTCGCGTGTCTCGTGATGGGTCGACGGTCCGCCTTCCGCGTGGTCTTTACGATTGGGATGCCGATTTTCCACGTGCCGCACAGGATAAGAGTCCCGAGGGGCAATCTATCTTCACGTTAGGGTTTGAGCTAAGCCGCGAGGAACGCGCACGATTCCGTTCAGAGATCGGAAGTCAGATCAATGAGTGGTTGCCAATTGAAGTCGCCGTTGGCCACCGACAGGCCCAAGTCAGGATCAGGAAACAAGGCAAGTCATCGGCCATTCTGGCAACGAAGAGTAAGGAGATCGCCGAGTTCGTAGGGCGTCATTTCGAGTTTGAGTACATTCCCGCGCTCCGGCCGAGCCAGATGTCCTTGGAAGTGATCGCCAACCTGATCGAGCGAGAGTTGAGCTCACTCCAATCCAACGATGAGTATCAGTCGGCGCTCAAAACGATAGAGGAACTACAGAGACCCGTCTACGATCAACTGGAGCAGAATGTTTCAACGTACTTGAAACAGCTCCTTCCGTCCGTGAGGACCGTTAAGATAGGCCCAGCCAGGCCCTTCAGCATTCCGCCGCGTTATCGCTTCCCACAGTTCATCGTTGATGACGGTACGGCGACTGACCTTGATGCCAAGGGGGACGGGGTTAAGAGTCTCGTTGCCATATCCTTGGTTCGAGCCATCAAGGCTGGCGGTACGGCAGGCGATCTCGTTGTCGCAATCGAGGAGCCAGAGGCACACCTGCATCCGGACGCGATACGGCAGCTCGCTATCGTTCTTCAGGATATCGCGAAGGAACATCAAGTTATTATCACTACGCACAGTCCACTACTTGTGGTGAGGAACCGTATACGAGCGAACATTATCGTATCCAACTCAAGAGCAACACCGGCAGAGAGCATTAGGGAGATTCGGGACGCGCTAGGTGTTAGAGTCGGAGACAACCTCGAGTCCGCCGAGTTCGTAGTCCTGGTAGAAGGCACCTCTGATGCCCTAATACTTGGCAGCTTGTTTCGCGCTGTCTGTCCGGAGCTCGGCGATCTCATCGAGACGGGCAAAGTCACCTTCGATACCTTGGATGGAACAGGGAAAGTCGGCTACAAGGTGTCGAGTGTTAGGTTGATTGCTGCCACGCCGATCTTGATCGTGGACGGTGATGAGGCAGGAAGGAGATGTATCAGGAAGGCGAGAGCAGATGGTGGTATGGATGACAGGTTCATGTTCTGCATTCGTCGCTCCGACGTGTTCGAAACTGAGCTAGAAGACATAATCAACCCCGATTGCTACTGGAGCTCTCTGGAGAACGAGTTCGGCGTTAGTCTTGATAGAAAAGTTTATGACTCTGCGACCGGAAAATGGTCGGATCGTATGCGTGCCGCGTTCGAGGCTGGGGGGAAGTCCTGGGTTGGCTCATTGGAATCGAGCGTCAAGCAAAAAGTAGCTGCCTGTGTCCAAGACGCAGGCGAGGAAGCCATTCTCTCTCATTCCCGTGCTCTGATCGAATCCATTGCGAGAGCTGTGCTTGGTATCGTCAATAGCGTCAGCTGACCGTCCTCACCGAATCCCCAGTCGAAGCCGCTGGCCTTCCCTGGTTCGCGGTGCTTGACTACACCGTGCGGCACGAGCCGGAAGTCGTATCTAGGGAGCCGGATGGTGGAGCGGAGAGGCGCAGATTTTCGGAAGAGGGTGCTAGAGCGGCTGCGTCAGGAGCCGGTAGTGCTCAACCCCGATGGGCCGGTCGTGACGCTGGAGGTTGTCTGCCACCAACTCCCACGGCTCGAGGCGACGTCGCTCATCGAGCGCACCCGAGCGGTCCACCGCCAATCCACTACAACAGGCGGCAGGCGACATCGGCGATGAAGAATTCCAACCGGCTGCCCTAAGGATGGCTCGCTGCGTAATTCTGCGCCGTCGTCATTCGGCCGTCTCTCCTGCCGCTCTCTAGAACCACTTGCCCCTAACCATTCCTAACATTGCCTATCGGGTCCGCGGGCGCTCTGAGAGCGCCCGCGGCTGTTTGTGCGCGGCGTGTTGCCGCGTGCTGCAACGCTCGTGGCGGATTGGGCTGTTTCTGCGACATGTATTGCACGAGGGCGGGGTCTGTGCTAGATTGAGGGCAGGCTGAAACCTGGCTGCATATCCGTGAGCGCCACGTGCGTGGCGGAGGAACGATGGTACCTTCGGAGCTACAGCGGCGGATCGCCGAGCGCTACGACCAACTCAGTCCGAAACAGCGGCAGGTGGCGCGATTCATCGCCGACAATGAGGCGTTCACGGCTTTCGCGTCCGCCGCCGAGCTGGGTAAGGCGGTGGATGTCGATGCAGCCACGGTGGTCCGCCTGGCGCAGTCCCTCGGGTTCAGCGGCTACGCGGAGTTGCAGGAGGTGATCCGCGGCCGCATCCCGGAGCGCCTGACCTTCGTCCAGCGCATCGAGCAGCAGCGGCAGCAGCCGATGGACCGGCAGCAACTGCCGGTCAAGGTCTTCACCAACGACATTGAGAACCTGAACCAGACGCTGAACCAGACCCAGCCGGAGGCGGTCGACGCGGCGGTGGAGGCGATCTGCCGCGCGGACCACGTGATCGTCGTCGGCATGGGCTTTTCGGCGGCGGTGGCCGTCTTCCTGGGGCACGGGTTGAACAGCCTTGGCATCCGCACCACCGTGCTGACCGAGGGCGGCTCCAGCTTGACCATCACTCTCGCCAACCTGCGACCCACCGACCTGATGATCGGCGTCAGCGTCTGGCGCTACCTGCGGGACACCGTCGCGGCCCTGGCCGGCGCGGCCGAACGCGGGGTGCCGACGATAGCCCTGACCGACAGCAGCGTGTCGCCCCCGGCGCGCATCGCCGACCACGTCCTGGTCGCCGCCACGCGCGGGGTGGGTCACAGCCTGTCGCCGGTTGGCCTCATAGCGGTCGTCAACCTCTTGCTGGCTGAGATCGCGGTCCGGGAGCCGGAGCGCGCCCTGGCCGTGCTGCGCGAGGTCGATCGCCTCTACCGAGAGCAAGGGATGGTGGACGGAGCGGAGCAGAACGGGTGAGCCGGGCACGGCCGCCGGAGGAGAGGAGATGGTGGATGGCCGATAACGAGAACCCCGATGTGACCGGAAACGTGGATCGCCTGTACCGGACGGACATGAGCCGCCGGGCCCTGCTTCGTCTCGCCGCGGGTTCCGCGGCCGGGCTCTCGTTGTCCGCGCTGCTGGCGGCCTGCGGCGGTGGGGACTCGACGCCTACGCCTTCGAGCGGCGGTGGGCAGCAGGGGTCGGCTGAGTCGACGCCGACCCAGGCGAGCGGCGGCACCCCGGCGGCCGAGGAGACGCCCGAGCCGGCCGGCGAGGGTAGCGGGGTCATCACCGTCGCGATCACCGCGCCGCTCCAGTCGCTCGACCCGGCGAACCACCGGGACCGGGTGACGGAGACGGTCCTCCGCGCCATGTTCGACGGCCTGGTGACGCGCCGGCAGGACGGCGAGATCGTTCCGGAGATCGCCGAGTCCTGGGAGCAGATCGATGACACCACGTGGGAGTTCAAGATCCGCTCCGGCGTGACGTTCCACAACGGCGACCCGCTCACGGCGGAGGACGTGCGCTTCTCCCTGGAGCGCGTGGCGATGGACGGCATGATGGACGGCGAAACCTCGCCGCGTCAGAGCCTACTCCCGCCGATTGCCGAGATTACGGCGCCGGACGACCAGACCGTGCGCATCGTGTTGCAGAGCCCGGTGCCTGAGGCGATCCTGCTGGCGGGTCTGGTCCACAACCAGATCGTGCCGAAGGCGTACGTCGAGGAGGTCGGCGGTGCGGGGTTGGCGGCCAAGCCGATCGGCGCCGGGCCGTTCAAGTTCGTCGAAGGCGATGTCAGCGACCGGATCGTGCTGGAGCGCTACGACGACTACTACGGCGGCTCGCCGGACATGCCGCCGGTCGGCCCGGCCAAGGCGGACGGCGTGGTCTTCCGGGTGATTCCGGAGTTGTCGTCGCGCCTTGCCTCGCTCAAGGCCGGCGATGTCCACATCGTCCAGAACCTGAATGTGGACAGTGCCCGGTCGCTCCGCACCGACCCGAACATCGTGGTGAAGTCGTACGACGGCACGCGGACCACCTGGCTTGCCATGAATGTGACGCGGCCGCCGTTCGACAACAAGCTGGTGCGTCAGGCGATGAATTACGGGCTGGATGTCCAGTCGATCATCGACCAGGTGCTCGGCGGCGAGGCCGTGCGCATGACCGGCGCCGTGCCGCCCTTCAGCCAGTTCTACGATACCTCGCTGCAGCCCTACCCCTACGACCCGGACAAGGCCAAGCAGTTGCTCGAAGAGGCTGGGGTCGGGACGAGCTTCCAGTTCGTGCTCGACGCCCAGGAGCCGGACCGGGCGGTGGCCGAGATCATCGTGCAGCAGTACCGCCAGCTCGGGCTGGACGCCAGCGTCCGCATCTGGGAGTGGCCGGTGCTGCAGGAGGCGACGCTCAAGGGTGAGCGGCAGATGCTGCTCGGCTCGTGGGGTAACTCCTTCCGGCACCCGGTTGACCTGATCAACCCGACGCTGATGACCGGCGGCCGCGGCAACTACTCGCAGTACAGCAATCCGGAGCTGGACGAGTTGCTCGAGCAGGGTGCCGTGGCCAGCAAGGACGAGGCGGCCGAGATCTACAAGCGGGTGCAGCAGATTCTGTATGAGGATGCGCCCTGGGTCTTCCTCTGGGTGCCCAACGAGGTCGAGGCCGGGTCCGCGGCGCTGCAGAACTGGGAGCCCGGTCCGGACGGCCGCGAACTGCTCGCCGATACGTGGCTGGCGAGCTAGGGCACGCCTTTGGCCGGCATGCCCGGCCGCGTCGATCCTCCGGTAAGGGCGGGGGACAGGCCCCGCTCCTACCGGGGTAGAGTTTCAGAAGGATGGGAGTGCGGGCGCCCCGCCCGTCCATCCTGTGGTGGGAGGGCGCGCGACGGGCGAGGCGCCGTGCGACGCCCGCACGCCTGGGAACACGGCGATGACACCGTAGCGGAGAGGACGGAACGCGTTGCGCGCGGCGCGAATCGTGGAGCGACTCATCGCGACCGGCGTGTTGATGCTGGCCATCGCCGTGTTCGTGTTCTTCTTTATGCGCTACCTGCCGGGGGATCCGGTCGACCTCATCATGGGCCAGGAGGGCAACGTCTCCCAGGAGCAGATCGACCTGCTCAAGGCCCAGTACCGGCTCGATCAGCCGCTCCATGTCCAGCTCGGTTCATATCTCTCCGGCGTCCTGCAGGGGGATCTCGGCACGTCGATCGTGCAGCGCAAGCCGGTCACCGGCCTGATCATGGACCGCTTCCCGGCGACGATCGAGCTGGCCCTCGGCGCGCTCCTCTTCGCGCTGGCGGTGGCGCTCCCGATCGGGACCCTCTCCGCCTACTGGCGCAACTCGCCGGTCGACCGCCTGAGCATGGCCGGGGCCTTCGTCGGCATCTCGATGCCCGGGTTCTGGCTCGGGATCGTGCTCATCATGCTCTTCGCCGTGCGTCTGAAGTGGCTCCCGGTCGGCGGCCGGGCGACGATCGGTCTGGAGCCGGACCACGTCACCGGCCTCTACGTGCTCGACAGCATCCTGACGCGCAACGGGCAAGCCCTCGTCGATAGCCTCAAGCACCTGGTCCTCCCCTCGGTCACACTCGGCGCGGTGATGGCCGCGCTCCTGGCGCGGGTCGTTCGCTCCAGCATGCTGGAGGCGCTCAGCCAGGACTACGTGCGCCTCGCGCGGGCCAAGGGGCTGCATGAGCTGGTGGTCGTCGGGAAGCACGCACTGCGTAACGCCTTGATCCCGACCGTGACCATCCTCGGCCTGGAGGTCGGCACGCTGCTCGGCGGCAACATGATCGTCGAGACCGTGTTCTCCTGGCCGGGCATCGGCCGGCTGGTGGTGGACGCCATCTTCGCCCGGGACTACCCGCTGGTGCAGGGGGTCGTCATCATCTATGCCTGCACCTTCGCGCTCGCCAACCTGGCCGTCGATATCGCCTACACCTACCTGAACCCGAAGATCGCGCTCTAGTCCGGGGAGGGAGTGGACCGATCAGCAAGGTGCAGCCGACGATCACCGAGACGACGTACGCGAAGCCGCCGGGGCGATTCGCAGCCCTGCGTGGCAGGACTCGGGTTCGCCTGCGTCTCGCCGGGCGTGGCCTGGCCGGCGTTGCCGTTGAGCTGTTCCACCACCCGACGGCGCTGCTCGGTGGCGTGATCGTCCTGATCTACATCCTGGCCGCGATCTTCGCGCCCGCCATCGCGCCGCACGGCATCGACGAGAGCCAGCTCTCCCAGCGGCTGGCACCACCGGCCGGGTTCGGCGGCGATGGGTACATCCTGGGCGGCGATCCGGTCGGGCGCGACCTTCTCAGCCGGATCATCTACGGCGCGCGGGTTTCGATCGCGATCGGCGTGCTCACCACCTTCTTCTCGGCGGTGGTTGGGGTGCTACTCGGCGCGGTTGCGGCGTACTACCGCGGCCCGCTGGACGCGGTCGTCAGCCGGATCGCCGACTTCCTGCTCGCCTTCCCAATGCTCATCTTCGCCATCGGCGTGATGACGATCCTCGGCCCCGGCTTCTGGATCATCATCCTCGCGCTGACCTTCAAGTCCTGGGTCGAGTTCTTCCGCCTGGTGCGCGGGGAGATGCTGGCGGAGAAGACGAAGGAGTACGTCGAGGCCGCCCGCGCCCTCGGCCAGCCCGGCTGGGCGATCCTCCTGCGCGAGACGCTGCCGAACGTGATGAACCCGGTCATTGTCGTCGGCACGCTGCGCATGGGCACGTTCATCATCGCCGAGGCGTCCCTCTCCTTCCTCGGGCTCGGCATCCAGCCGCCGACCCCGGCCTGGGGCTCGATGGTGGCCGAGGGGCGCGACTACATGCTCGATGCCTGGTGGGTCGCCACGTTCCCGGGCCTGGCCATCTTGATCCTGGTCCTGAGCATCAACCTTCTGGGCGAGGGGCTGCGCGATATCCTCGACCCACGGCTGAAGGCCCAGTAGGGCCACGGGGAGGCAGGCAGATTCCTGATGCAGACGACCCGGCAGGCGGAGAACCGCGGCACACCGCTCCTGGAAATCGACGACCTCGCGGTCCAGTTCGCGACCCGGCGCGGCACGGTGCGCGCGGTGGACGGCGTGAATCTCCGTCTCTACGAGGGCGAGATCCTCGGCATCGTCGGAGAGTCCGGCAGCGGCAAGAGCATGACCCTGCTGTCGATCCTCCGGCTCATCCCGCGCCAGGGGCGCATTGCCCGGGGCACGATCCGCTACCGTGGTCAGAACCTGCTCGATCTCCCGATGGGCGCCATGCGCGCGCTGCGCGGCAGCGACATCGCCATGGTCTTCCAGGACCCGATGACGACGCTGAACCCGGTGTTCCCCGTCGGGGAGCAGATCCGCGAGGCGCTGCGCATCCACGGTCGGCTCGATCCCGACCGCAAGCGCCGCTGGCCGCACGACCTGTTCGACCGCGGGCGACTGCGCGCAGAGCGTGAGGCGGTCGTGCGGGTCATGCAGGAGGTCGGCATCCCGGCGCCGGAGCTGCGTTACCGCGACTATCCCCATCAGTTCAGCGGCGGGATGCAGCAGCGCGCCCTGATCGCCATCGCGCTCTCGTGCCGACCGCGCATCCTGCTGGCCGACGAGCCGACCACCGCGCTCGACGTCACCATCCAGGCGCAGATCCTCGACCTGATGCGCCAGATCAACCGCGACCACGGCACGAGCATCATTCTGGTCACCCACGACCTCGCCGTGGCGGCTGAGTTCTGCGACCGGATTGCGGTCATGTATGCCGGCCGCATCGTCGAGAGCGGTGCCACCGAGGAGGTCCTGTTCCGGCCGCGGCATCCCTACACCGAGGGGCTGCTGCGCTCGATTCCTCGGCTCGAAGGCGAGCGTGCCCCGCTGGAGCCGATCCCGGGTGAGGTGCCGGACCTCGCCGCGCTGCCGGACAACGCCTGCCCGTTCGCGCCGCGCTGCCACCGGGCGATCCCGGCCTGCACCGCACAGGCGCCGCCCTGGGTCGAAGTCGGCTCCGGCCACCACGCGCGCTGCCTGCTCCTCGATGCCGGCCGGCGGGAGGGAGAAGCATGACGGCGATGCACGACCGCCCGCTGGTCGAGGCGCGCGGCGTAACCAAGCACTTCGTGTTCCGCCCCGGCATCGTCGCTCGCCTCATTGCTCGTGAGAAGGAGACGGTCCTCCAGGCCGTCGCCGGAGTCGATCTGGCGGTGCATCGGGGAGAGACGCTCGGCCTGGTCGGCGAGAGCGGCTGCGGCAAGACGACGCTGGGTCGGCTCCTCCTGCGCCTGCACGAGCCGACCAGCGGCGAGATCTACTTCGACGGCGAGCGCATCGACGACGCCCGCGGCGAGCGGCTGGCCCGTTTCCGCCAGGAGGCGCAGATCGTCTTCCAGAACCCGTACGCCTCGCTCAACCCGCGCAAGACGGTGCGCCAGATTCTGGCCGTGCCGCTCGCGCGCCGGGGTGTGCGCGACTACTACGCCCAGGAAGCCGAGAGCGTGGCGCTGCTGCGGCGGGTGGGGTTGAACGAGCGCCACCTCGACGCCTACCCGCACCAGTTCAGCGGCGGCCAGCGGCAGCGCATCGGCATTGCCCGCAGCCTCGCCGTCCGCCCGCGCTTCATCGTCGCCGACGAGCCGGTGTCCTCGCTCGACGTGTCGATTCAGGCCCAGATCCTGAACCTCTTGGAGGAGCTGCAGGAGGAGTACGGGCTCTCGTACCTCTTCGTGGCTCACAACCTGGCGGTCGTCCGTCACGTCAGCGACCGCGTGGCGGTGATGTATCTCGGCAAGATCGTCGAGCAGGCGCCCACCGATGAGCTTTACGCGAATCCGCAGCACCCCTACACCCGCGCACTCCTCTCGGCCATCCCGCGCCTGGAGCGCCGGCCGCGCGAGCGGATCGTCCTCCGCGGCGACTTGCCGGACCCGACCAACCCGCCGTCCGGCTGCCGCTTCCATACCCGGTGTCCCTACAAGATCGGGCGTATCTGCGAGACCGAGGTGCCGCGCTGGGTGGAGCGGAACGGCCACGGCGTCGCCTGCCACCTCTTCGCGTCCGATGCGTCCATGGGAGGGAACCGATGAGCGAGCCTGCCGCGGCGAGCGCCGCCATCCGTGTCGTCGACGTCGCCGGGAGCCACCGGGAGATCGGCCGCCAGCACGGGCAGGCTGTCCAGTCGCTCGCGCCGATGATCCGCGCCGCCGCCGAGCGCCATCAGGCTGAAGTGCCGCTCCCGGCGGAAGCGCGCCGCGCGCGCCTGGCCGACCTGCGCGCCGCGCTGGAGCGCCACTCTCCGGCCACGCTGGAGCAGATCGCCGGGATGGCCGAGGGCATGGATCTCGACCCCGATCTCCTCTTCGCCGCGGCGACGGCCTCCTACCTGCACGATCTCGCACGCGCCGGGCACCCCGGCCCGGAGGAGGGCTGCACGACCTGGGCGGCCAGTGGCACCGTAACCCAGGACGGCACCCCGCTCCTGGTCAAGAACCGCGACTACCGGCTCGACCACCTGCCGCTACAGATTGTGCTGCGCGTCCGGCCCGAGCGGGGCATCCCCTGGTGCGCGGTGACGAGCGCCGGCGCGCCCGGCGTGTACAGCTCCGGCATGAACGCGGCCGGGCTGGCGATCGCTGATACGCACGTCCCCTCGCGCGACCTGGGGCCTGGGCTGCCGCGCTACAGCCTGATGCTCCACGTGCTGGAGGAACACGAGACGGTCGACTCGGCGCTGGCGTACCTCGCCTCGGTCCCGATGCAGGGCACGGGCAACCTCGTGCTGGCCGATGCCCACGGCACGCTCGCCACCGTCGAGTGCGGCTACCACACGCGCGCCATCGTGCGCCGGGCAGGGGCTGCCGTGGTGGCCACCAACCACTTCGTCTCCCCTGCGCTGGCGGACGCCTATATCGAGGCCTGGCCCGACGCCGCCGACCACTCCCGCCGCCGCTACGCGGCCGTCCAGACCGCGCTGGCCGAGGCCGCCGGGCAGGTCGACCCCGCCTTTGCGCGGGCTCTCATGGCGCGGCACGACGGCCCGGTCGGCTCGATCTGCGTCCACCGCACCCCGGAGCGCGCCTCGGAGACGATCTCCTGCACCATCTTCCGGCCGGCGGACCGCGTCCTGGAGATCGCCCACGGCCTGCCGTGCACGAGTGCGTACCAGACGATCCCGGTCGTCGCGGAGTAGTGCGGGCGCGGCATTGTCCGATACGACAAGCGGGAGGGAGCGCGCTCCCTCCCGCTTGTCGGTTGTTGGGGGTTGCCGTTGTGGTGGCCACGCTGTGGCCGTGAATCAATCGGCGTCGTCCACCGCGATCTCAATGCCGAAGAGCGGCGGGTACATCTGCGAGCCGAAGGTATCGGGCTCGCCGGGGCTGCCGGCCGGACGTCGCCGCCGGATGGTGAACTTGATCGCCTGCGCTGGGTCGAAGGCCACGAAGCTGACCACGTCTTCGACCGGGATGCGGTAGAGTTCGGCGATGCGCTGCGGGGTGAGCGCCTCGCTCCGCTTGGCCGCCTCGTAGTAGCGCGGCTCCCGGAAGATGATGTCGAAGGTCACGTGGTCGACCCCGGCGTTCTTGCTCCGGATGGTCGTCGCCATGTCCCGCAGCTTCATCGTGGTGCCGGTCTCTCCTGCCATCGGATTTCCTACCCTCCCACCGTCAGCAGTCGCGTGCGGAAGAGTTCACGCGGGTCGTCGACCGGCAGCACGTGGGCGACCGTCCACTGGTAGCCGGGCCGGGCCGCCAGCACCTCGTCGGAGAAGAAGGACGCCCCGCCCGCGGTGCCTTTCACTACCGGCAGCCGGGCGTAGAACATGTTGCGCGAGCCCAGCGCCGCGATCTCGTCGGCCATCACCCGGGTCGGGGCCACGGCTTCCACGACGACACCCACCTCGTGCCCGACGACTTCCGGCGTCGGTTCCAGGTAGCCCATCACGCCGTTGCGACCGAAGACATGATAGAAGAGCTCATAGCCGCCGGGCTGGCCGGGCGGGCCGAAGCGCTCCTCGACCTTTCGGCGCGCGAAGGCGATGACCTCGTCGAGATAGGAGAGGGTGATCGGGTCGCGGATGCCCATGATCGCCAGCGCCCGTTCGCCGACCTTGCCCGCCCCCTCCAGCTTGATCGTCGGACGCGGGGCGTCGATGAACCGCGGGCCGGTGACGCGCGTCCGCCGCTCGTCGATCGCCTCATAGCGGATGCCGCGCAGGTCGAGCGACCCGGCCGAGACCGTCTCGGTGAACGGGTCGATCCGCTCGTACATGGCGTGCCCGGCAACCGACGCGGGGGTGCAGCGCTGGCCCGGGTGCATCGGCTCCAGTATCAGTTCCTCATCGGTGATCGTGCCGATGACGGTCTCCTTGCCCATGTAGGGCTCGGCGCAGAAGGAAGCGCACTCCAGCAGTTTGCCCAGGCAGTAAGCGAGCGCCTTCGGGTAGCCCGCGCGCAGGGCCGGCGCCGCGAAGATCGCGCTGTCCGACGCCCGGCCGGTGATGATGATCTCCGCCCCGGCATCCAGCGCGTCGATGATCGGCTCGGCGCCCATCACGCCCACGATCCGGTCGGTGCGGTCCAGCGTCGCCTCGTCGAGAGGTGGCCGGCCGTTCAGCCCGGCGATCTCGACCCCGTCGCGGATCAGCCCGCGCAGCAGCTCGCGGTCGATCTCGGAGTAGATCGCGGCGACGCGCACCGGGCCGAGCCGCTCCCGCTCGACCACCTCCCGTACCATCGCCACGTAGTCGTCCACACCCCGGTCGGTACCGGTGTCGGAGGCCGAGCCGATGATGGCCGGGATCCCCAGCTCGCGGGCGCCGCGGACGATCAGCTCGATGTCGTGCATTTGCCACTCGCGCGGGCTGTGGGGCTGGTCCGAGCCGAGCGGGTAGGGGCCGATGTCGCAGCTCCCGGAGTCGGCCACGATGGCGTCCGGCTCGTGCCTGAGGCCGATCTCGAAGCTGCCGCGCTCGATCGGCGTGAAGCCGAGATGCCCGGTGGGCGACATGAGGCGCATCTGCCGTTGGGTACTCATCGGTCCCGTAGCCCCCTCTTCCTTCCGCGCTTCCCCGCGCGGGACTCGGCGTGTCCGCGCGGGCAGGGCCGCGCACCCCGCCGTGTATCCGGTCTGATGCTGCAACGATCATAGCGAAGAAGGTGGTGTGGTGCAAGCGTGATTGCAGGCCGGTGGCGGGGTGGGGTGGCGGGACGATTCCTGCGAGGTGGTTGGTGCCCGGGGGTAATGGAGTTTGACGCATGATGTGGGTGTACGCGGGCGGCACGTGCCCGGGGGTAATGGCGTTTGACGAATTCTATGGATGTACGCGCTCGGCCCGTGCCCGGGGCTAAAGCCGCCGGGCTCACAGCGAAAGCCGGCTAAAGCCGGCTGGGAACGGTGGCGAGGGAATGCCGGATTATTTTGTCAAAGTCCATAACCCCCTGGCTGACAAGGAAAGCCGGCTGATGGAGTTTGACGAATTAATCCTGCATACCAGCCGCGCCGTCTCCCGCCCGCCTCCGCCGGCTCGGGCGGCTGCCGACCGTCGCCGGGATGGGTGGCGGGCAGGTCGCCGCGTCGTGGCACGTGCCCGGGGCTCAAGCCGCCGGGCTGACAAGGAAAAGCCCACTGAAGGGGCTCGGGATTGGGCGTCCCGCGGGCTGCCGGATCGGGTCAGCCGGGGCATGGCCATCGCAGCTCCTTCAGTGGGCTTACCCCTATGCAGCCCGGCGGCTTGAGCCCCGGGCACGGGCCGACCGGCGGACACCTCTCTATCTGAGTGTGAGCGCTCTGTCCCCAGCCGGCTTCAGCCGGCTTTCCTTGTCAGCCCGGCGGCTTGAGCCCCGGGCACGGGCCACGGCGCGCGGATCCTTCCACCGCTCAACCCGGGCACATGTCACCGCGCGAAAACCCTCCCAACACCCGTTTCGGCCATGTCACGGCCCAGGCGTCCGCGCGGCCCGGGCAGGACGGGTCGATTCCAAATCTGCCCCTACGAGGGACGGGCGTGGTCCTCCCCCCGCTCGCTGGCGGCGGAGTAGATGCGGTGGAAGTAGCGGCTGGGGTGGGTGGCGAGGAGGCGGGTGCCGGTGAAGCCGGCACGAGCGGCGAGGGTTTCCCAGGTGCCGTAGCTGAGGGGGTAGGGGACCCAGCGGTTGCCGTGGTCGGTGTCGTACTCGACCAGGAGCAGGCGCCCGCCGGGCCGGAGGTAGCCGTGGATCAGGTGAAGTACCGGCTCCTTGTCCTGCACGAAGTGGAGCGAGTTGGCCATGACGATGCCGTCGAGCGGCGGCAGCGGGAGCGGGCGGGTGAAGTCGGCGACCAGGAGGTGCAGGGTCGTGTCCGGGAAGCGGGCCTGCATCGCGCGCTCCTGGCGGCGGAGCGCTTCGGCGTCGCGGTCGACGGAGTAGATCGTCGCGCCGGGGCCGAGCAGGTCGGCCAGCGCCAGGGTGAAGGCGCCGGTGCCGGAGCCAAGGTCGGCCCAGACGCCTGGCCCCGCGGGCACGCCGCCGTGGAGCAGGTTGACGTGGTCGGTGTGGTCCATGGTCGGCTGCCGTCCTTCCTGCGGTCCGCGCGGTGCAGCGGGTACCTCGTCGCGGCGTACTGGTCTTGGAAACAACCGGGCGGCGGGGACGTGTTCCCCGCCGCCCGTCGTGTGCTCGTGGCGCCTCCGCGTCCGGCTAGACCTCGACGCCGAGGTAGCTGCGGAGGAAGTACACGAGGAAGGCGATGCTGGCGATGTACATCGCCGGGTGCACCTCGCGGAACTTCCCCTTGAAGATCTTGATCAGCGTCCAGGTGATGAAGCCGGCGCCGATGCCGTTGGTGATGTTGTAGGTCAGCGGCATCATCACCATCGTGGCGACGACCGGCAGGCCCTCTTCGAGGTTCGCGAAGTCGATGGCCCGGGCCACGATCGTCCGGCCCTCATGCGTGCGCGTCTCGCGCTCGCTCAGCACCGACATCATCATCCAGCCGACGATGATCAGTGCCGGCGCCGTCGCCTGGCTCGGAACCACCTCGACCAGCGGCGCCAGCGGCATGGCCAGCAGGAAGAGGATGCCGGTGACGACCGCCACCAACCCCGTGCGCCCGCCGACGCCGACCCCGGCCGCCGACTCGATGTAGGTCGTGGCGGAGGAGGTCCCCGCCGCGCCGCCCGCGACCGCCGCGAGCGAGTCGACGACCAGCGCCCGCTGCGCCTGGGGCAACTCACCCTTCTCGTTCAGGTAGCCCGCCTGGCTGCCAACCCCGATCAGGGTGCCCATGGTGTCGAAGAAGTCGGAGAGCATGAGGGCGAACACCACCAGGATGGCGGTGAGCACGCCCAGTTCGGCGATGAAGCCGAAGGAGAACTGACCGATCGTGCCGAAGTCGGGCGACGCAATCCACTGGCTCGGCATTTCGGCCACGCCGGGCGCGAACGCGTCGGTCCCGGTGACCGCCTTGGCGATGATCGCCACCACGGTGCTGCCGAGGATGCCCCACAGGATCGCACCCCTGACGTTGCGCGCCATGAGCGCAATGGTGAGGGCCAGACCGAAGGCCGTGACGAAGACCGGCACCCCGCGCAGGTCACCCAGCGCCACCAGTGTCGCCGGGTCGGCGACGACGATCCCGCCGTTGACCAGCCCAATGAACAGGATGAAGAGCCCGATACCGACCGAGATGGCCTTCTTCAACTCGGTCGGGATGGCGTTGAACACGGCCTGCCGGATGCCGAGCAGCACCAGCGCCGTGATGACGAGGCCCTCGGCCACGATCACGCCCATCGCTTGGGGCATGGTCAGCCCCATCGAGCCGACGAGTTGGAAGGCAACAATGGCGTTGAGCCCCATCCCCGGCGCGATGGCGTAGGCGCGGTTCGTCGCCAGGCCCATGATGATCGTCATCACGCCCGCCACCAGCGCCGTCGCGGTCGCGGTGGCACGGATCGGGAACTGATCGGGAAGATCGGGATTGCCCAGGATGATCGGGTTGACGAAAAGGATATAGGCCATGACCATGAACGTGGTCAGGCCCGCCATGACCTCCGTCGGGACGGTCGTCCCGAACTCCTTAAGATGAAAGAATCGGTCGAGGAACCCCTCGGTTCCCGATTCCTGCCGTGTCGCGACCGTCTGCTGACTCACCTACGCACTACCTCCCGCGAGAAACCACCGCCACCGGTTCATTCTACACGACCAGTGTAGGGTCTGTTGACCGGATGCGCAATGGATCGTGAGCGCCAAGTCCCGCGAACGTATGCACCTCTCTCCCGGTTGCCGGAACGGGCCACCGGGCGACAGGTGCGCGTCACGCAGAAAGGCGTGGCTCACCGTGGGTCAGATCAGCAGACAATGCCCGCCCGAATCAACCGGGCGGGCGGAGTATGCTCTGTGCTCGCCTCTGGGGAGAATGCGGGGGCGCGTTACCAGGTGATCTTGAAGCCCAGCTCGAGGCCGAGAGCCATGAGGCCGAACAGTGCGACGAAGTTCAGCATCAACAGGACGACCGCGGCGACGGCGGCCCGGCCATAGACGCGTTCAGGACTCTCCAACGGTCTTTCCTCCTCGATCGACGGTCACGACCGCACGCTGCTCCAGAGGATAGGCGAGTACGTGCCGCCCCGTCAACGGTCGGGCGGGGGGCAGAGGGGCGCGGGTGTGGCACGGAGCGATGCTCGGCCCCGTCGGAGAGAACTGTGGTGACTCGCCGCCGTGACGGATGGCGCGACGGATCCCACGCCGTGGCATGTGCCCGGGGCTCAAGCCGCCGGGCTGCATAGTGGGTAAGCCCACTGAAGGGTCTACGATGGCTACCGACTGGCGTATTCCGATTTGGCACCCACCGGACACCGCGTCCCCAGCCCCTTCAGTGGGCTTTGTATTGTCAGCCCGGCGGCTTGAGCCCCGGGCACGCACCACAGCGCGGGGATCCGTCGCATCACTTGCCCCGGAAATGGGCGGTATCCTTGGGCGCCGTTGGGGCGCCCGGCGTATGCGTGACCGCCTGCCCCCAGCCGGCTTTAGCCGGCTTTCGTTGTCAGCCCGGGGCTTGAGCCCCGGGCACGCGCCGACCGCGGACACGCGGCGAGCGCGTCTGACACCAGTAGCCCCGGGTACGCGCAAACGACAGTCACCGGAACAACAGCTCGCGCTCGAAGTCGTCGGCTTGGGCGAGGCCGAGGGCTTCGCGGGCCTCGGAGACGGCGTAGAGGGAGCCGGTGACGCAGATCAGGTCGTCCGGTGCGGCCGCGTCCAGCGCGTGGCGTAGGCCGGTGGCGATGTCGGGGGCTTCCTCGACGGTGGTCCCGGTGCCGCCGGCTGCTCGGGCGGCGGCTGCGACCTGCGCCGGGTCGGCGGCTCGGGGGTGGTGGGAGGCGGTGGCGATGATCCGGTCCGCCAGCGGGGCGAGGATTTTCAGCATCGCCGAGATGTCTTTGTCCCGGGCGATGCCGAGGACGAACGTGCGGCGGCGGGGGCCGAAGGTGTCGACCAGCGCCTCGGCCAGGCGGGCGGCGGCATCGACGTTGTGCGCGCCGTCGACAACGACCAGGGGCTGCTCTCGCACGACTTCCAGGCGGCCGGGCCAGTTGACCGCCGCCAGCCCGGCGCGGATGGCCACCTCCGGTATGTCGAGGCCCTGCTCGCGCAGCAGCCAGCAGGCGGCGACGGCCGTGGCGGCGTTCTCCACCTGGTGTCGCCCGCGCAGCGCGAGGCGCAGGTCGCGGAGGGTTCCCCACGGGCCGGTCAGGTTGAAGGCGGCATCGGTGCCGGTCGCGTGCCAGTCGCGTCCGGCCCGGTAGACCGGGCTACCGCGCTCGGCCGCGATCCGCTCCAGGGTGGCCAGCGCCTCGGGCGGTTGCGGGCCGATGACGACCGGGCGGCCTGGTTTGATGATGCCCCCCTTCTCGGCCGCGATTGCGCTGAGGGTGTTGCCGAGGATGGCGGTGTGGTCGTAGCTGATCGGGGTGATGACGGCGACGGCCGGGGTGACGACGTTGGTGGCGTCGAGCCGCCCGCCGAGCCCGACCTCGACCACGCCGACCTCCACGCCTGCCCGGGCGAAGGCCAGGAAGGCGAGCGCGGTGGAGACCTCGAAGGCGGTGGCCTCACCCCAGTCGGGCCGCGCCTCTGCCAGACGGCGGTTGACCGCGGCGATTTCGGCGGTCAGGGCGGCGAAATCCTCCGGTGCGATCGGCATGCCGTCGATCTGGATGCGCTCGCGAAAGGTGTGAAGGTGGGGTGAGGAGTAGAAGCCGACGCGTCGTCCCGCGGCGCGGAGGATGGCGGCGACACAGGCACCGGTTGAGCCCTTCCCCTTGGTGCCGGCGATGTGCACGACGGTGAAGCCCCGCTCGGGGTGGCCGAGCGCTTCCAGTAACCAGGCGGTGCGTTGCAGGCCGACCGTCTCGGCGTCGAAGGGGTTGGCGACGAAGCCCCGGTCGTAGCCGGAGCGCTCGATGATGTAGGCGATCGCCTCCCGGTAGTCCATTTCCCCCCTCCGTTGCCGTCGTGGTCAGACCCATGTGTGCCAGCGCTCATCATAGCGCCCGGCGCAGGTTCCTGCTCGGGGTGTGGGGAGCGATCCGCACCGCCTGGGGACGGCAGTCACGACGGTGTTGGTGGTTCCGGTGGTGAGGAGCGCGGCTGCGCGTGCCGGGCAGGCATCATTCCCGGCGGGGCTCGTGTGTGGAGGGTCGGAAACAGTACGCAAGCAGTGTGAGATTATGGTATCGTCTCCCCGTTATCGTGCAGATCGGCCGTGCCGCACGTCGGGAGGACGACGACAGCGTGTTCTTCGGGTCCGAATCGAAGCTCGACCTGGCCCAGGCGCTCTTTGCCCTTGGTGGTGTGCAGTTTGGCGACTTCGACCTCGGGCCGACCGCCGGCCGGTCGCCGATCTACATCAACCCGCGCGTGCTGATCAGCGACCCAGCGGTCCTGCGCCAGATCGCGCGGCTGATCCATCAGGAGATCCAGGCCGATCAGGTCCGGCGCAAACCCCGTCTCGCCGCGTTCGCCGCTGTGGCCGGCGTGCCGATGGGTGGGCTGCACCTCGCTACCGCCTACGCGCTGGTCAGCGATACGCCGCTGCTCTACGTGCGCCCCGACGGCTCGCACCCGGAGATCGAGGGGAGGGTCGTGCCGGGGCAGACGGTCCTGGTGATCGACGACCTGATGACCGGCGGCACCAGCATCCTCACCACCGCCCGGACGCTGGAGAAGGCCGGCTTAATCGTCCGCGACGCGATCGTCCTGATTGACCGGGAGCAGGGCGGCGTCGCCCGGCTGCATGAGCACGGTTATCGGGTCATGCCCATCCTTGGGCTGCGCATGATGATCACGTACTACCACGAGAGCGGGATGATCGACACCGCCGACTACCAACGGGTGATCGACTACCTCGACCGCACCTCCGGCCGGCAGCGCGGATGACGAGGTCGCCGCGACGAGCCCGGCGCACCACGCGCCGGTGATCAACACCGTTTTGGTCCCGCTGTATCCCTGACAGCATCGTCTCCACAAAGGATCTTCCCACTGGGTGATGGTTCCGACGCGAGATCCTTCGCTTCGCTCAGGATGACATAAAGGAATCGGCGTCAAGCATTCGATGACCCACGGCGGCTCGGAAGGGTTATCTGGCGCGCCGAAACATGAAACCGGGGTCGAGCGGGAAAGCGCCCGACCCCGGTCGATTACACCTCTTGTACCTCATCAGGATGACACGCAACACGCATCACGGAACACGCGGGACGCCTACAGCACCCGGCGCTCGGCGATGCGGGCGAAGTCGTAGTTGCGCCAGACCGGGATGCCGCAGTAGCGCTCGCCCTCGGGGCAGAAGGGGCGCGTCCCTGCCTCGTGGCGCAACATGCAGGGCGGCCGGGCGACGTAGCGGCCGATCTCGGGGAGCACCTGCTTGACCTGCTCCGTCTCCTGCCGGGCCGTCTCGAAGATCTCCCGCTGCGCGTCGTAGCAGAGCCGCTTGACCCACTTCCAGAAGTAGGTGAGCAGCGTGCCCGTCTCGTAGAAGCGGACGTGGTGGCTGTTGGGCAGCAGGTAGAGCACCTGCTCGACCGGGACGCCGGCGTCGAGCAGCCGGTTCTTGGCGTCCCAGAGGGCGCGCACCGTGGCGTGGTACTCCTCCAGCGCCTCCGGCACCCGCGCCACGTCGTACGGCACGATCACGTCCGGCTCTTGACGCAGGTGGGCGGAGAGGACCGGGCTGGAGGAGAGCGTGCCGCGGTGCCGCTGGTTCTGCGCCTCTTCCGCGCCGCTGATGCGCTTCTGGAACGTGAAGGCGACGTGGTTCATCGTCTGCATCAGCTTGGAGTGCATTGCCAGGAAGAGGGAGTGGCCGTGGTAGTGGTTGCGCGCCGGGTCGAGCACGAGCGCGATCGCCTCGGCGTCGGAGAGCTCGTCGCGGCTGCGGCCGAGCACGGTGCGGACGGCGCTGGCGAGCAAGTGTTCGGCGTTCGGGTTGTAGGCGACCAGCTTGGAGTGGTAGTCGCCCAGCTCGGCGTCGAACTCGCGGAAGAACTCCTCGTTGCCGGTCTGGTCGAGATTCGCCCGCAGGTTGGCCAGCGCCTGGTACTCCGGGGTGTCCTCGGTCGCGATCAGGCGCAGGTCGAGCGGGTGGCCGGGGGCACCGAGGAAGTTGGGATCGACCTTCAAGACCTCCTCGACCATGCGGTTGACGATGTAGCGGACCTCACCCGGCACGTCGAGCTGGTTGGCCAGGACGTAGTAGCGCAGCAGCGTCAGCCCGTTGACGGTGTGGTAGAGATGCGCCGGGGTCGCCAGCGGCAGCACGTAGCGGGCCACCTCCTGCGCCTTGCGCTGCACGTCGCGGCGGACCCGTTCCTGCGTCTCCGGGTCCCGCGCCTTGGCGCGCGCGGGGAAGACGCGGGCGTAGCGGGCGGTGAGGTCGGGTGTCAGGAGGTCGACCAGCCGCCGGTAGCCCTCCAGCGCCCGCTCGATGGCGGCCGTGTAGATCTCCAGCAGCGGCTCGGGCAGGTCGGGCGTCACCATCGTCTTGCCGCTGACCTCGCGGTAGCGCTGCGAGACCTGTTCGGAGTTGTAGTGCGGGTGGCTGTGGAAGAAAGACCAGATCGCGAGCCGGGAGACGCCGTCGAGCACGAAGACGAAGTTCGCGTGCTGGAAGGTGGTGTGGTGGCCGGCCGCGAAGAGGTCCGGGTAGAGCCGCTGGGCACGCTCGCGCCGTGCCGGGCGCACTTCGTCGCCCGGCTCATCCAGCGACGAGTCCATCAGCTTGAGCACGTTCTCCACCCGTGCCGGGCGCGCGCCGTAGCAGGTCCAGGCGGCGGCGACGGTGAGGGCGAACGGGTCGTGCGCCGACTCCTGCGCAATGAGCCGGACGGTCGGCGGTGTCGACCGAAACGGGAACGGGGTCTCGAACGCCTGCTGCCGATCTGCCGGTGCTGCCATGTGCTCACCACCTTGGAGGTACCCGGCCAGGGCCGGGACGGGGCCGCCGCTGCGTAGCCCGAGTGTACGTACATATTGTACGCTTGTCAACAACGCGGGCCTGGAGCTAGCGATGGACGGTGAGGGGGCGCGAGCATGGTAACCGGGAACGACGCCGCGGACCGCGCGCGGCCACCTGCGCTTGAAGTCTACTCGATGGTGCTGCTCGCGCACGGCGGGCGCTACTTGCTGCTCCGGCGCGCTGCGAGCAAGCGCTTCGCGCCCGGCCGCTGGACCGGGCTCGGCGGGCGCGTCGAGCCGGAGGAGCTTGCCGATCTGCGCGCCGCCGCGCTCCGGGAGGTCCGGGAGGAGACGGGAATCGCGCCGAAGCAGATCGCCGGCCTGACCCTGCGGCGGGTGCTCCTCCAATCCCGTCCCGGCGCAACGCTGACGATCCTCCTCTATTTCACCGGCACGCTCGCCGAGCCGGTGCTCCCCACCAGCAATGAGGGTGACCTGGCCTGGGTCACGCCCGAGGAAATGGCCACGCTCGACGTTATCGACAACACGGCCCAGGTGCTGCCCCTCCTCATCGATGCCGTGACGCGCGATCCCGACGGCCGCGAGCCCCCGCGCCTCGGCGTGGCGACGTTCCGCCCCGACGGGACGCTGGAGCGGATCGTGTGGGGGTGAGGTGGGGTGGCCCTCACCCCCTAACCCCCTCTCCCAACTTTGGGAGAGGGGGATGTTACGCGTCATGCGTCATACGTCATGTGTCGGCCGTCTGCCGTATTCGGCCCGACTCCCCTCTCCCAAGGTTGGGAGAGGGGCCGGGGGTGAGGGCGTCCCCCTTCCCCCCACCCCCTCACCCTGCTATGATGAAAAACCGACCGACGAGTCGGTCGGTTTTGTCGCCGGGAGCGGCGGGTGAGGGGAGCGGGGTGTGTCGCGAGAGCAGACGCGCAGTGAGGTCCGGCGCGAGCGCATCCTTGAAGCCGCGCTCGCTATCTTCGCCCGGCGGGGCTACCGGGATGCCGCCATGGACGAGATCGCCGCGGCGTCCGGCACCTCCAAGGGCGGGGTCTACTTCCACTTCCCGAACAAGCAGACCATCTTCCTCTCGCTGCTCGACCGCATGGCGGCGCTCCTGATGACCCGCGCCGAAGCGGCCATTGCCGCCGAGACCGACTCGCTGGCGAAGATGGACGCCGCGCTGCGCGTGGTCCTCGACACCTTCAGCGGGCACCGCTCGCTGGCTCGGCTCTTCCTCGTCGACGCGCTCGGCGCCGGGCGCGAGTTCAATACGAAGATGCTGGAGATCCACCGCGAGTTCGCCGGCCTGATCGCTCGCCACCTGGACGAGGGGATCCGTCGCGGCGACATCGCGCCGGTCGACACGCGGGTGGCCGGGCTGGTCTGGTTCGGCGCCATCAACGAGGTCGTCACCGACTGGCTGCTCGACCCTGACCCGCCGCCGCTGGAGTCGTATTACCCGACGCTTCGTGCGCTGCTCCGCCGCAGTGTCGGCATGCCGCCCGAGGGGCCTGAAGGAGATGCATCGTGGCCCTCGATGTAGATGTGACAGAGCGGATCGACACGGAGCAGGCGCTGGCGCCGCTGCTGGCGGAGGCCCGCCGGTTGGCCGCCGAGCGCGGCGCGCCGGTCCTGGTGAGCTGGAGCGAGCGGGTCGCCGCGGAGGATCCGATCGACGCCTTCGCCCAGGCGGCCGGTGCGAGTGACCGCTGCCTCTGGCTCCAACCCGAAGCAGGTTTCGCCCTGGTCGGGATCGGCGCCGCCTACGTCATCGAGCCGACCGGCTCGGATCGCTTCGCCGCGGCGGACGCGGCGTGGCGCGCGCTCCTCGACGGGGCGCTGATCGTGGGCGATGGTCCCGGTCCGGCCGTCATCGGTGGCTTTGCCTTCGACCCCGAGCGCCCGGCCACCCCCCGCTGGCACGGCTTTCCCGACGCCCGCCTCATCCTCCCGCGCCAGACGCTCACTCTCCAGGGCAGCGAGTGCTGGCGGCGGGTGAATGTGGTGGTGGGGGGGCACTACCCCTCACCCCCCGGCCCCCTCTCCCACAAGGGGAGAGGGGGAGAAGAAGGCGGAATGCGGGGGGGGCAGTACGCCTCACCCTCAGAGCCCGTCTTCCATGAGGAGAGAGGGGGAGAGGGACGTGGCGTACGGGGGGAGCGGCCGGATCGCTGGGAGATTTCCGAGGACGTGCGGCGCCGGATGGTGGAGGTAGCACGGCACTTCCGGAAGGCGTCGACGCCGAGTGAGGCGCTGCTCTGGGAGGCTCTGCGTGGCCGCCGAATCGACGGCATCAAGTTCCGGAGACAACAGCCGATCGGCCCGTTCGTCGTCGATTTCTACGCACCAGAGAAGCGCCTCGTTGTCGAGGTGGACGGCGGTGTGCATGCCACTCAGGTCGAGCACGACCGTGAGCGCCAGGAACTGCTGGAGACGCTCGGGCTGCGTTTCCTCCGAGTGCCGGCGGAACTGGTAGAGCGAGATCTTGCTGCCGTCCTCCAGACGATCCGCACCGCTCTCGCCCAAGCAGTCCCCCCCTCGCCCCTTGTGGGAGAGGGGGGCAGGGGGGTGAGGGGTTTCCTCACCGCCGTTTCCGAGGCCGCAGCGGCGGTCCGCCGTGGCGAGCTGGAGAAGGTGGTGCTCGCGCGGGAGGTGCGGGTCGAGGCTGAGGAGCCGTTCGATGTCGAGGCGGCGCTCCGGCGGCTGCGCGATGCCTATCCGAGTTGCTACGTCTTCGCCGTGGCCCGGGGCGAGCAGGTTTTCCTGGGCGCTACGCCCGAGCGCCTGGTGCGGCTGGAGGGCCGGACGGTGCGCGTGGCCAGCCTGGCTGGGTCGATCCGGCGTGGGACGACGCCGGAGGAGGACCGGGAGCTGGCCGCTGCGCTGCTCGCCAGCACCAAGGACCGCGCGGAGCACGCGGTCGTCGTCCGGGCAATCCGCGCCGCGCTCGATGGCCCGTGCGTCGAGGTCGAGGCCCCGGACGAGCCGGTGATCCTTTCCGTCCGGAACGTGCACCACCTCTACACGCCGGTCACCGCGCGGCTGCGCGACGGCGCGACGCTGCTGGACCTGGTCGCGCGCCTGCACCCGACCCCGGCGGTGGGCGGGATGCCTCGCGCGGCGGCGCTGCGCTACATCCGGGAGCACGAGGGGCTGGACCGGGGCTGGTACGCCGCGCCGGTGGGGTGGATGGATGCCTCCGGCCAGGGTGAGTTTGCCGTCGCGCTGCGCTCGGCGCTGGTCGAGGGGGCCGAGGCGACGCTCTTCGCTGGCTGCGGCATCATGGGTGACTCCGACCCGGAGCGCGAGTACGCCGAGTCGGCGGTGAAGCTGCGGCCGATGCTCGCGGCACTGGGGATCGAGGGGACAGGGACCGAGTGACGCACCAGCAGGTCTTGTTCACCTATGTCGGCGCCTTCGTGGATGAGCTCGCCCGGGCCGGGGTGCGCCACGTGGTCTTCGCGCCCGGCTCCCGCTCCACGCCGCTGGCGGTGATGCTGGCACGGCACCCGGATATCCGCCTCTGGCTGCACCTGGACGAGCGCTCGGCCGCCTTCTTCGCGCTGGGCATGGCCAAGGCACGGCGCGAGCCGGTCGCGGTCGTCTGCTCCTCCGGCACGGCGGCGGCGAACTTCCTCCCGGCCGTGGTCGAGGCGCGCTATGCCCGCGTGCCGCTGCTGTTGCTGACGGCCGACCGCCCGCACGAGCTGCGTGATGTCGGCGCGCCGCAGGCGATCGATCAGATTCACCTCTTCGGCAGCAACGTGAAGTGGTTCGTGGACGCGGCCCCGCCGGAGGCGACGCCCGGCATGCTGCGGTATGCCCGCATGCTCGCCGCACGCGCCGCCGCCACCGCGCTCGCCGACCCTGCCGGCCCGGTGCACCTCAACTTCCCCTTCCGCGAGCCGCTCATGCCGCTGCCGCCGGAGGAGGACGCTCCCGATGCGGGCGTGGCGGCGGGCATCACCGTGTCGCGTGCCCCGCGCGTGCCCGACCCGGCGACGGTGCAGGCGCTGGCTTCGGAGCTGGCCGCCGCGCGGCGCGGGCTGATCATCTGCGGGCCGCAGACGGACCCGGACCTCGGCCCGGCGGTGGTCGGGCTGGCCCGCGCGCTCGGGTTCCCGGTGTTGGCCGATCCGCTGTCGCACGTGCGCTGCGGGCCGCACGTGGACGACGTCGTGCTCGACGCCTACGACGCGTTCCTGCGCGACCCGGCGCTGGTGGAGCGCCTGGCGCCGGACCTGGTGTTGCGCTTCGGCGCCATGCCGACCTCCAAGCCGGTACTGCTCTACCTCCAGCGCCACCCCGCCGCGCGGCACATCGTGGTCGACGGCGGCGACGGCTGGGAGGACCCGGAGCTGCTCGCCGCCCGGGTCGTCCACGCCTCGCCCACCCACCTCTGCACCGCACTCAGCAATTCTCCCCTCGCCCCTCGTGGGAGAGGGGGGCAGGGGGGTGAGGGGGACAACCCCTGGCTCACCACCTGGCAGCAGGCCGACCGCGCGGCCCGCGGCGCGATCGCGCAGCGGCTGGCCGGGATGGATGAACTGTTCGAGGGCAAGGTCTTCGCCGAACTCGCCGCGCTGCTGCCGGAGGGGAGCACCCTCTTCGCGGGGAACAGCATGCCGGTGCGGGATCTCGACACCTTCTTCCCCCGGAGCCGGCAGGCGATTCGCTTCCTGGCGAACCGGGGCGCCAATGGCATCGACGGGGTGATCTCCAGCGCGCTCGGCGCCGCGGCCGCCAGCGACAGGCCGTTGGTGCTGGCGATCGGCGACATCTCCTTCTACCACGACATGAACGGCCTGCTGGCGGCGAAGCTGCACGACCTGAGCGCGACCGTCGTCCTGCTGAACAACGACGGCGGCGGCATCTTCTCCTTCCTGCCCCAGGCCGCGTATCCGGAGCACTTCGAGGCGCTCTTCGGCACGCCCCACGGCCTCGACTTCCGTCCCGTGGCCGATCTGTACGGTGCAACGTACACCCGGATCGCGACCTGGGATGCCTTCCGGGAGGCCGTTGAGCAAGGCGTCGCGGCGCCGGGTCTGAGCATCGTCGAGGTGCCGACCGACCGGGAGCGGAACGTGGCGCTCCACCGCGAGATGTGGCGCGCGGTGTCGGCCGCGCTGGCGGGTGAGGTGGCGGCGTGGGCCTGATCGCGGTCAACGGCGTCCGTCTCCACGTCGAGCGTGGGGGAGACGGCCCCCCGCTGCTGCTGCTCCACGGATTCACCGGCAGCGCCGCCACATGGGAGCCGTTGCTGCCCGCCCTCCAGGCGCGCTTCCACACGGTCGCGCCGGACCTGATTGGCCACGGCCGCTCCGACGCGCCCACCGACCCGGCTCGCTACGCCATGGACCGCTGCGTGGCGGATCTCGTCGCGCTGCTCGACGCGCTCGATATCGACCGCGCCGCCGTGCTCGGTTACTCCATGGGCGGGCGCACGGCGCTGCACCTGGCGCTGGCCGCGCCCGAGCGGGTGAGCGCGCTGGTGCTGGAGGGTGCGTCGCCGGGCATCGCCGATCCGGCCGAGCGCGCTGCCCGCGTGGCCAGCGATACGGCCCTGGCCGACCGGATCGAGCGGGAGGGGCTGCCTGCCTTTGTCGATGCCTGGGAGCGGCTGCCCCTCTTCGCCAGCCAGCAGCGGCTGCCGGAGGCGACGCGCGCGCGCCTGCGGGCGCAGCGCCTTAGCCACACCCCGGGCGGCCTCGCCAACAGCCTGCGCGGCATGGGCGCCGGGGCCATGGCGCCGGTGCACGACCGACTCGGCGAGATCGCCGTGCCGGTGTTGCTCATCGCCGGAGAGCTTGACGGAAAATACGTGGCGATCAGTCGCGCCATGGCGGGCGCCATGCCGCAGGCGACGGTCGCGATCATTCCCGACGCCGGGCATGCCCCGCACCTGGAGCAGCCTGAGGCGTTCACCGAGGCGGTGCTGGGGTTCCTGGTGGGGGAGGAGGTGGTACGTTGAAGATGCACTACTACCCCGAGACCGACTCGCTCCCCATGGAAACCGGGCGAGCCGTTTTCGCACAGTCGCCGGCACGTGCCCGGGGCTCAAGCCCCGGGCTGACAAAGGAAAGCCGGCTAAAGCCGGCTGAACGCGTACACGAAGGGATGCGCAGGCACGTGCTCTCAGCCCGCTTTAGCGGGCTTCGCCCTGTGAGCGCGGCGGCTTTAGCCCCGCGCACCGGCCGTTGGCTGCATCGCGTCAGTAAGGCTGTGCCATGATCCCACCCATCCTGCGCGATTTTCCGGAGCAGTTCGAGACGGAGCGGCTGTTGATCCGCGCGCCGCTGCCGGGCGACGGCGCGGAGGTCAATGCCGCGATCCTGGAGTCGCTTGACCGCCTGCGCCCCTGGATGGAGTGGGTCGACCCGGTGCCGAGCGTCGACGACACCGAGGCGAACATCCGCCAGGCGCGGGCCGACTTCCTGACCCGCACCGATCTTCGCTTGCATCTCTACGAGAAGACGACCGGCACCTTCGTCGGTGCCAGCGGCATGCACCGCATCGACTGGCGGGTGCCCAAGGCGGAGATCGGTTACTGGGTGCGGACGCGCTTCGAGGGGCAGGGGTACGTGACCGAAGCGGTGCGCGGCATCACCCGCTTCGCCTTCGAGACCCTCGGCATGCGGCGGATCGAGATCCGCTGCGACGCGAACAACGTCCGCAGCGCGCGGGTCGCCGAGCGTGCCGGGTACCGGCTGGAGGCCCGCCTGCGCAGTGAGGCCGTCACGCCCTACGGCGAGCTACGCGACACGTTGATCTATGCGCTCCTGGCCGACGAGTGGGAGCAGGGGAAGTGAGCCGCGAGAGCGGCCCTCACCCCCTGCCCCCTCTCCCAAAGTTGGGAGAGGGGGAACATCGTGACTACGTGCTCTCCTCTCTCCTGGTCTGCTCTGTCCGAGAGGGGGCCGGGGTGAGGGGGACGGATGACGTATGACGCATGACGCATGACGGATGATGGAGGAGGTCCAATGAGCGGAGTCACCTGGGTACCGATCAAGCGGTACACCGATATCCGGTACGAGCGGGCTGAGGGGGAGGGGATCGCGAAGATCACCATCAACCGGCCGGAGGTCCGCAACGCGTTCCGGCCGCTGACGGTGTTCGAGATGTCCGACGCGTTCAACCACGCGCGGGAAGATCCGACGATCGGGGTAGTGCTCCTGACCGGTGAGGGGGACAAGGCGTTCTGCTCCGGCGGCGATCAGAAGGTCCGCGGCGATGGCGGCTACGTCGATGATCAGGGGGTTCCCCGGCTCAACATCCTCGATGTCCAGCGGCAGATCCGGCTCCTGCCCAAGCCGGTGATCGCGGTTGTGGCCGGATATGCGATCGGCGGCGGCCACGTGCTCCACCTGCTGTGCGACCTGACTATCGCCGCCGACAACGCGATCTTCGGGCAGACCGGTCCCAAGGTCGGCAGCTTCGACGCCGGGTACGGCGCGACCTACCTGGCCCGGGTCGTCGGGCACAAGAAGGCGCGCGAGATCTGGTACCTCTGCCGCCAGTACACCGCTCAGGAGGCGCTCGAGATGGGTCTGGTGAACACCGTCGTCCCGCTGGAGCGGCTGGAGGAGGAGGCGGTGCAGTGGGCGCGGGAGATCCTGGAGAAGAGCCCGACGGCAATCCGCTTCCTCAAGGCGGCGTTCAACGCCGACACCGACGGCCTGGCGGGCCTGCAGCAACTCGCGGGCGACGCGACGCTGCTCTACTACCTGACCGACGAGGCCAAGGAGGGACGCAACGCCTTCATCGAGAAGCGCAAGCCCGACTTCTCCAAGTTCCCGCGCTTTCCGTAGGATTGACGCGGAGGAGGACTGCGTTCTCCCCCTCTCCCCTCGTGGGCTCCGTCCGAGAGGGGGCCGGGGGGTGAGGGGGAACCGCTCCCTGAGCGCATTGAGGGCTGACGAGTGAGGGCCGATCACTGATGCAGCAGAGCGGGACGTTGACACCGCCAAGTCGGATCAAGGTGTGGGTGATGGCCGCGCGGTTGCCGACGCTGCCGGCTGCAATCGCGCCGGTGCTGGTCGGTACCGCGGCCGGGGTGGCCGCCGGCACCTTCCGCCCGCTCCCGTTCCTGGCCGCGCTGGTGGCGGCCGTGCTGATTCAGATCGGTACCAACTACGCCAACGACCTCTCCGACTTTCACAAGGGCGCCGACACCGCCGAGCGGCTGGGCCCGGTACGGGTCACGCAGCGCGGGCTGGTCACGCCCGAGCAGATGAAGCGGGCGACGATCCTGACCTTCGGTGCCGCCGCTCTGGTCGGCCTCTACCTGGTCGTGGTCGGTGGCTGGCCGATTCTGGTGATCGGTCTGCTGTCGATCCTCTGCGGGTGGGCGTACACCGGCGGCCCCTGGCCGTTCGGCTACCATGGGCTCGGCGACCTCTTCGTCTTCATCTTCTTCGGCGTGATCGCCGTCAACGGCAGCGCTTACCTCCAGTCCGGCACCGTCGACGCGCTCTCGCTCGCCGTCTCGGTGCCGGTCGGGCTGCTGGTGACGAACATTCTGGTCATCAACAACCTGCGGGACATCGACACCGACCGTGCCGCCGGGAAGCGCACCCTGGCGGTGCGGATCGGCGCCCGCGCGAGCCGGATCCAGTACGCCCTCTTTGCGGGCATCGCCTATCTCGTCCCGCTGCTGCTGTGGTTGACCGGCGCCGCCAGCGCCTGGGTGCTGCTGTCGTGGCTCTCGCTGCCGTTGGGTATCGCGCTGGTCCGGACCACACTCGGCGGCGCAACCGGCACCGCCCTGAACCCGATACTGAAGCGCACGGGCCAGCTCCACCTGCTCTTCGGCGCACTGCTTGCTCTGGGCCTGCTGCTGTGAGGATTACCCGGCTTGAAACCACACCCTACCGCATCCCCTTCGCCGCCGGGTTCGCCACGGCGCACGGCCGTGCGACAGCGCGCGAGGGCCTGATCGTCCGGCTGGCGACGGATGCCGGGGTCGAGGGTCTGGGCGAGGCTGCGCCGCTGACGGAGTTCGGTGGCGGCACCGCCGCCGATGCGGCGGCCCTGCTGGAGGCGCTCACACCGCCGCTCACCGGCGCAACGCTGGAGGCACTGCTCGACCGCTGCGCTGCCTTGCCGCTCGATCAGCCCGGCGCGGCCGCGGTCCGCTGCGCGCTGGAGACCGCCGCGCTCGATGCGCTGGGCCGCGCGCGGGGCGTGCCGCTCGCGGCCCTGCTGGCGCCGGGCCACGCGGCGGAGGTGCCGGTCAATGCCACCGTCGGCGCTCCCGGCCTGGAGGACGCAGCCGCTGCCGCGAAGCGGGCTGTCGACGCCGGATTCCGCACGATCAAGCTGAAGGTCGGCATCGCCGGGTCGCCGTCGGCCGAGGTGGAGCGGGTGGCGGCGGTCCGCGCGGCGGTCGGCCCCGACGTCGCGCTGCGCCTCGACGCCAACGGCGCCTGGGCGCCCGACGAAGCCGTCGCCCTGCTGCGGCGCCTGGCAGCCTACGACCTGGACCTGGTGGAGCAGCCCGTCCCGCCGGGTGACTTCGCCGGGCTCGCGCGGGTGCGACGGGCGGTCGACGTGCCGATCGCGGCGGACGAGTCGGCCACGACGCTCGATGCCGTGCGGACGCTGCTCCAGGCCGAGGCGGTCGACGCCGTCGTGGTCAAGCCGATGGTCGCAGGCGGCCCCCGAGCCGCGCGGAGCATCATCGAGGAGGCGACCGGCGCCGGGTTGCGCGCGATCGTCACCACCACCATCGACGCCGGGGTCGGGATCGCGCTGGCGCTGCACGTGGCTGCCACCTTGCCCGCCCCCATCCCCGCCTGCGGCCTGGCCACCGGCTCCCTGCTCGCCACCGACCTCCTCTCCAGCCCGCTCGCGATCACCCAGGGGCGGATGGCAGTGCCGGCTGGAGGTGGATTGGGAGTGGAAGTGTGATGCGTACGCGATGGGAGCGGCCCTCACCCCCGACCCCTCTCCCAGCTTTGGGAGAGGGGAGAAGTATCCAGGATGCGATCTGCGACACGGCTCCCGACTATCGTCCCCCCTCTCCCAAGGTTGGGAGAGGGGGTTAGGGGGTGAGGGCCGCGACATGAACCTGCCGACTTCCAGCCATGTCCTCCCCGACTGGCTCGCGTCCCGCGCCCGGAGCACGCCGGAGCGGGTGGCGCTAATGGCCGGTGGGGAGTCCTGGACCTTCGCGGAGCTGGACGCCCGCGTCGACGCCATGGCCCGGCGGCTGGCGGCGCTCGGCGTCGGCGCCGGGGACCGGGTCGCGATCATGCTGCGGAACGGGCCGGCCGTCGTGGAGATCGTCCACGCCCTGGGTCGGCTCGGCGCGGTGCTGGTGCCGATCAACATCCGGCTCACGGCCGGCGAGGTTGCCTGGCAGGTGGACGACGCCGGCGCCCGGCTTCTGGTGTGTGACGCGCACACCGTGGGTGTGGCGGCAGCCGTGCCGGGGCCGCAGCTCGCGACGGTCGGCGTGGTGCCGGATGCGCCGCCTGGGGCCGTCGCGCTGGAGGCGGTCCCGGAAGCGGACGTGGCGCTGGTCGACCACCACGCTCCGGACGAGGTCCACAGCATCGTCTACACCTCCGGCACGACCGGCCGGCCAAAGGGGGCGCTGCTCACCTACGGGAACTTCTGGTGGAGCGCGATCGGCTCGGCGCTCAACCTCGGCTTGCATGCCGACGACCGCTGGCTGGCCTGCCTGCCCCTGTTCCACGTCGGCGGGCTGTCGATCCTGACCCGCGGCGCGATCTACGGCATGACGGTCGTCCTGCATGAGACGTTCGACGCCGAGGCGGTCAACCGCGCCATCGACGAGGAGCGGGTGACGATTGTCTCGGTCGTGGCGACGATGGTGTGGCGCATGCTCGCGGCGCGCGGCGAAAAGCCGTATCCCCCCTGGCTGCGCTGCCTGCTGCTGGGCGGCGGGCCAGCCCCGCGGCCGCTGCTGGAGATGTGCGCCGCGCGTGGCATCCCGGTGATGCAGACCTACGGCCTGACCGAGACGGCGTCGCAGGTGGCGACACTGGCGCCGGAGGACGCGCTCCGCCGGATCGGCTCGGCTGGCAAGCCGCTCTACCCCAATGAGATCCGCATCGAGCGGGACGGGCGACCGGCGGCGCCGGGCGAAGCCGGCGAGATCCTGGTTCGCGGGCCGATTGTGACGGCCGGCTACCATGGGCGGCCGGAGGCCACGGCGCGAGCGATCGTGGACGGCTGGCTGCACACCGGCGATGCCGGCTACCTGGATGAGGACGGCTATCTCTACGTCCTGGATCGGCGCGACGACCTGATCGTCACCGGCGGGGAGAACGTCTACCCGTCCGAGGTGGAGGCGGTGCTGCTGGCCCACCCCAAGGTGCGGGAAGCGGGCGTCATCGGCCTGCCCGACCCCGAGTGGGGCCAGACGGTCGCGGCCGTGGTACGGTTGGATGCGGGAGAGGAACTGTCTGCTGAGGATCTCCGCGCCTTCTGCCGGGGTCGGTTGGCAGGCTATAAGATCCCGTCGCGAATACGTCTTACTCACGAACCGCTACCGCGTAACGCGGGCGGCAAGTTACTGCGGCGGGTGTTGCGCGAGTCCTGGGAGACGTACGATCCGGCGCCTGAACCCTGATTGTACAGGCTGTGGCCGCCATGTAAAATCGGCCGGGCGTTTCATTAGCCGGGCGACAACCCCGCTTAGCGATGTTGGGCAGGTCACGTGTATCTCATTGAGCAGCAGGATGAGGCGCTCAACTACCGGCGCCGCCACAGCGGATTGATCGGGGTTTCCAGTAAAGTACCAATTCGCGACCGCGCGGTATTAAGCCTGGTGTACACCCCTGGCGTAGCCGAGGCGTGCCGAGTCATCAGCGAGGACGCGCTCAGCTCCTTCGAGTTGACCTCGCGCGGCAACACCGTGGCCATCGTTACCGACGGGTCGGATCTCTTCGGCCTGGCGGCCGGGTTGCCCGAGGCCGCGCTGCCGCTGCTGGAGGCCAAGAGCGTCCTCTTCAAGACCTTTGCCGGAATCGACGCCTTCCCGATCTGCCTCGACCAGCGGGATCCGTTGTCTATCGTCGAAACCATCCTGGCGCTCACGCCCACCTTCGGCGCGATCTGTCTGGACCACATCAGCGCGCCGCACAGCTTCACCATCGCCGACCACTTGGAGAAGGGCGGCAACATCCCGGTCTTCAGCAACCAGCACCACGGCAGCTCCATCCTGGTGCTCGGGGCGCTGATGAACGCGCTCAAGGTGGTCGGCAAGGAACTGAATGCGATCCGGGTGGTCATTGCCGGGGCGGGCGTGGCCGGCATCGGCATCGCCCGGCTGCTCCACCGCGTCGGTGTGCGCGACCTGGTCGTGTGCGACCGGGCGGGGGCCATCTACCCCTACCGCCCCTACCGAATGAACTGGGCCAAGGCCTACGTCGCCAAGGAGTCGAACCCGGAGCACCGGCGCGGCAGCCTGGCCGAGATGCTGCGTGGTGCCGATGTCTTCATTGGGGTCTCCACCGGCGATACCGTCACCCCGGAGATGATCGCCGAGATGGCACGGGACCCGATCGTCTTCGCGCTGGCGCTGCCGACGCCGGAGATCTCGCCTCAGGAGGCCAAGGCCGCCGGCGCCGCCGTGGTCGGTACCGGACGCTCCGACCATCCCAACATGATGGACATCTCGCTCGTCTTCCCGGGCGTGTTCCGGGGGTTGCTCGACTCGGGCGCCCGGAACATCCGGCTGCGGACGCTGGTCTACGCCGCCGAGGCGCTGGCGGGGCTCGTGCCGGAGGACGAGTTGCACGCCGACAACATCGTGCCCCGCATCTTCGACTTCCGCGTTGCGCCGACGCTGGCTGCCGCCGTGGTACGTGCGGCGAAGGAGACCGGTGAGGCGGTCCACGACGTGGACCCGGAAGAGGTGGCCGAGAACACCCTGCGCTACGTCTATGAGGGGATGCCCACCGCCCGGACCCGTCCCGCGACGCCGCCGACCCCGCGCCCGCGCACGCTCCGCGAGCAGGCGATCGATCTGCGGCGGCGGCACAACGGCGTGCTGGAGATCCGGAGCAAGATCCCGATCAAGGACCACCACATCCTCAAGCTCCTGTATGTCCCCCCGGCCGCGCTGGCGCCGGTCGCCGAGGTGCAGGACGACCCCAGCGTCGTCTACGATCTAACGGTCAAGGAGAACCTGGTCGCGATCGTGACCGACGGCAGCGCCGTGCTGGGGCTGGGCGACATCGGCCCGCAGGCCGCGCTCCCGGTCATGGAGGGCAAGGCGGTTCTGTTCCAGACGCTGGCGGGCGTTGAGGCCTTCCCGATCTGCGTGGCCGAGCGCGATCCGCAGGCCATCGTCGACATCGTCACCGCCATCGCGCCGTCGTTCGGCGGGATCAACCTGGAGGACATTTCCGCCCCGCGCTGCTTCGAGATCGAGGCGGCCCTGAAGGAGCGGCTCGACCTGCCGGTCTTCCACGATGACCAGCACGGCACGGCGATCATCGTGCTGGCGGCGCTGCTCAACGCCTGCACGCTGCGCGGCACTCCGCTCGAAGAGGTTAAGGTCGTCATCAACGGCGCCGGGTCGGCGGGCGTCGCGGTCGCGCGCCTCCTGCTGACCGTCGGCGTGGGCGACATCATCCTCTGCGACCGGCGGGGCATCGTCCACCGCGGACGTGAGGGGCTGAACCGGGTCAAGGAGGAACTGGCCCGCCTGACCAACAAGGACCAGATCACCGGCACGCTGACCGAAGCCCTCGTCGGAGCGGACGTCTTCATCGGCGTTTCCGTCGCCGGGGCGCTGACGCCGGAGATGATCCGCAGCATGGCGCCCGACCCGATCATCTTCGCCCTGGCCAACCCGGAGCCGGAGATCCTGCCGGACGAGGCCAAGGAAGCCGGGGCGCTGGTGGTGGCGACCGGGCGCTCCGACTACCCCAACCAGGTCAACAACTCGCTGGCCTTCCCCGGTGTCTTCCGCGGCGCGCTCGACGCCCGTGCGACCGACATCAACGACGCGATGAAGCTGGCGGCGGCCCGCGCCATCGCGGATCTGGTCTCGCCCAAGGAATTGAGTCGCGACTTCGTCATCCCCGGTGCGCTGGACCTGCACGTGCCCGCCGCGGTCGCCGCGGCCGTGGCTCGCGCCGCCGTCGAAACCGGCGTCGCCCGCATCCCGGTCGATCCCGAGGAGGTCGCCGCCCGCACCCAGGAGTTGATCTACGAGCGCATCCAGCGGTAGGGGCGTGGTGCGTCATGCGTCATGCGTCATGCGTCCCCCTCACCTCCGATCCCTCTCGGACGGAGCCCACCAGGGGAGAGGGGGGAAGCACGGAATACGGACCACGCAACACGCAACACGCATGACGTATGACGCATCACGCGTCACATCCCCAACTCGTTCCCGCGGGTCCTATTCCACGCCCGGCTCGATCCTGAGGATCGGCCCGGTATAGTTCAGTTGCTGGAGCCTGTCGCGCAGAAGGCGCATGTCGATCTGCGTGGCCGTGGAGCTGACCAGTACGGCGTCGGGGGTGGTGAGCACCGTCGCCCGGCAGGCCTCGTCGACGGTCGTCGCCAGCGCCACGTTGTGCCCTGCTTCGCTCAGTACGTATCGCACCTCCGCAGCCGAGTCCGGATCTGGGTCGATGAGAACGAACTGCATCACCGAGTCCTTCATCGCATGACTGAATTGCACCCATGATTCCCTGCTCACCTTTCCATATTCAACGAATTTGGCTGCGAACGGCGTTACAGTTTGGTTATCCCTCGTGGCAGGCTCGCGCGTGGCGCCGCGCAAGTCACTCGCTCATATGGCTACACTCTTGTGAGGGATCCGCACGCATTGGGAGAGGCGGGAGGGCGTATGACGCACGATCGGAAGGCCGTATTGACCGACATGGATGGGGTGCTCGTGCGCGGTCGGACGGTCATCCCCGGAGCACCGGAGTTCATCGAGCGGCTCATCGCCGACGGACGACCGTTCCTCGTGTTGACCAACAACTCGATGTACCCGCCGGCCATCCTGGCCCACCGCCTCCGGCGCATGGGGCTGGAGATCCCTGAGGAGCGCATCCACACCTCGGCTCTGGCCACCGCGCAGTTCCTCAACAGCCAACACCCCCGCGGCACCGCCTATGTCGTTGGGGAGGATGGGCTCTTCGAGGCGCTGGAGGACATCGGCTACACCTTCACTGACCGTTCTCCCGACTACGTGGTGTTGGGTGAGACCCAGGACTACAGCTTTGAACGGATCACCCGCGCCATCCGGCTGATCCAGGGCGGCGCCCGCTTTATCGCCACCAACCCTGATCCCTCCGGCCCGAGTGACGAGGGGATCGTCCCGGCTACCGGCGCGGTCGCGGCGTTGATCGAGCGCGCCATCGGCGCCGTGCCGTACTTCATCGGCAAGCCGAACCCATTGATGATTCGCACAGCGCTGCGCCGCCTCGGGGAGCACTCCGAGAATACGATCATGATCGGCGATCGGATGGACACGGACATCCTGATCGGGATCGAGAGCGGGTTAGAGACCGTGCTGGTGCTCACCGGTGTGACCACGCGGGAGATGGTGTCCCGGTTCCCCTACCAACCCACCCGGATCGTCGACTCCGTCGCGGAGCTGCCCTAGGCTGACGGCGTCAGACCCGGGCTGCGGGGCGCCGCGTCGTGGGAGGTGTCTGAGGATAGGTGGTGTGAGGATCCTCGCGCGGTGGCGCGTGCCCGGGGCTAGAGCCACCGGGCTGACCAGGAAAGCCGGCTGAAGCCGGCTAACGACGGTGATCCGACCGGGCGGTGAGAGGATCCCCGCGCGCCACGTGTGCCCGGGGCTAAAGCCGCCGGGCTGAATAATGGGTAAGCCCACTGAAGGGGCTACGATGGCGACATCCAGGCGGATTCGATCCGGCACGCCGCCGAGCGCAGCGTTCCCAGCCCCTTCAGTGGGCTTCGCCTTCTCAGCCCGGTGGCTTTAGCCCCGGGCACGCGCCGCGGCGTGAGATCCGTCGCGCCACGCAGCCCGTGTCCCGGCGACGGTGCGGCACCAACCCCGGCGCGCGGCTGCGGCCGCGCGATACCAAAGCGGCTGGGGCCGCCGCACTCCAAAGCCGGCTTCGCCTTATCAGACCGGCGGCACTTGTCCCGGGCATGCGCCACGGCGTATGCACCCACCGCCCTCAAACGCATTCCATCACTCCCATGATCGGTTAGAGTAGACGGCACAGCGGGTGTTCTGCGATGACCCGTGCAGTGATGAAAGGGGCATGGTGATGGGTGCAGCGGCCAGTCGGAGCCGGCGCAGTGAGTGGATCATCGACAAGACCGAGGCGGTGGCGCGCGACGGGATGGTCGCGGCGATGCAGCCGCTGGCGGCCGAGGCGGGCGCGGAGATTCTTGCCCGCGGCGGGAACGCCATCGACGCGGCGGTGGCGACGGCGTTCGCCATCGGGGTGGTCGAGCCGCACATGAGCGGCCTGGGCGGCATCGCCTTCCTCGTGTACCGCGACGGCGCCACCGGCGAGATCACCTGCCTCGACGGCAGCACCGTCCTCCCGGCGGCGATTCGGCCGGAGATGTTCGAGCTGCTGCCCGGTGATCAGCGGGCCGGGATGTACAACTGGCGCGCGGTCAAGGACGACGCGAACAACACCGGCTGGCTCGCGCCCGGGGTACCCGGCATGCCGGCCCTCGTCGGTGAGGCGCACCGGCGCTTCGGGCGGCTGCCCTGGCGCGAGGTTGTGCAGCCCGCCATCCGCCTGGCTGCCGACGGCTTCGAGGTCAACCACTACGTCGCCATGTCGATCGCGTCGAACTGGGATCTGCTCCAGCGCTTCCCGTCGACTCGTCGTGTCTATCTGAAGCCGTCAGGCGCCCCGCCTGCCCCACCGATCTCCGGTCCGGGCGACCGCCTGGTGCAACCCGACCTGGCGCGCACGCTCAGCATCATCGCCGAAAAGGGCGTCGACGTGATCTACCGGGGTGAGATCGCCCGGATGATCGCGGATGAGATGAAGCGCAACGGCGGGTTGATCACCGAGGAGGACCTGGCCGCGCACCGCACCTATGAGCGCTCGCCGCATGTTGCGACCTACCGCGGCTTCCAGATCGCCGGCGCGCTCGAGTCCAGCGGATTCCCCACCGTCGTCGAGGCACTGAAGATCGTCGAAGGGTTCGACCTGGCCGGGGCCGGGTTCCAGACGCCGGATGCGCTGCACCTGATCGCGGAAGCGCTGCGCCGGGCGATGGTCGACCGGCTGCGCCACCTGGGCGACCCGGCGCTCGTGCCGGTGCCGCTCCAGGGCGTCGTCTCGCCGGAGTACGCGGCGGTGCGGCGCGCCACGATCGACCCCGCACGGGCGACGCCGGACGAAGGCCCCGGCGACCCCTGGCCGTTCGACCCCAGCGGCGGCAGCTCCCCGGTCGAGCGCAGCGGCGCCCCTGGCGAGGGGAACACGACGCACATCACCGTCATCGACCGTGACCGGAACATGGTGGCGCTGACCTCGACGCTCGGCGGGATCTTCGGCTGCGGTGTGGTCATCGATGGGACCGGCATCCTGCTCAACAACGCGGTCACCTGGTTCGACCCGGAGCCGGGCGCGGTCGCCTCGATCGGGCCGGGCAAGCGGGTCATGTCGGCCGCGACGCCGGTCGTGGTGCTGCGCGATGGGAAGCCGTTCGCCGCGCTCGGCTCCCCCGGCGGCCGGCGAGTCATGTCGGCCGTCTACCAGATTCTGGTGAACCTGATCGACTACGGGCTGGGCATGCAGGCGGCGATCTCCGCGCCGCGCCTGCACACTGAGGGGCCGGTGCTCGAGATCTCGACCCGCTTCCCGGAGGAGGTGCGCGCCGCCCTGGCCGAGCGCGGCCACCGGATCGTGCCGCGCGACGAGACGCTCTCGTCCAGCTTCTTCGCCCGGCCGAACGGTATCCGGATCGACCCGGAAACGGGCGAGCTGCACGGCGGCGTCTTCCCCTTCACCCCGGCGACGGCGATCGGGGTGTAGGTGCTTACCCCTCACCCCCTGGCCCCCTCTCCCACAAGGGGAGAGGGGGGACTGGCCCTCACCCCCGGCCCCTCTCCCAACTTTGGGAGAGGGGAGAGAGTCGTGTCATTCCCCCTCTCCCAACCCTGGGAGAGGGGGTTGGGGGGGTGAGGGCCGTTTCCCTCTTGCCCTCGTCGCGGCTGTGTGCTACACTCGGCCCAACATATGTGTAGTTATTCATGTGATGGCGGCAAGCGAACGGCAGAGGACAGGGGAGATGGCACGACCGCGGCGCCATGAGCAGCTACGGGAGCTGGAGCCGGCCCCGGCGGCCGGCCAGATTGTGCACGTTGACGCGGTGCGGCGTGCCCGGCAGCACCTGCCGGACGCCACAACGCTCGACCAGACGACCGCCCTGTTCGCTGCGCTCGGCGACCCGACCCGCTTCCGGATCATCGCCGCTCTCCAGGTGCAGGAGCTCTGCGTCGGGGATCTCGCCGCCGCCATCGGGCTGTCCCAATCGGCCGTGTCGCACCAACTGCGCGCACTGCGCGACCTCGGCCTCGTGCGCGCGCGGCGGGAGGGGCGCCTGGTCTACTACGCTCTCGACGACGAGCACGTCGTGACCCTCGTGGCGCAGGCGCTCGACCACGTGCGGCACCGGGAGGAGGACGCGCAGTGATTGTCACGCAACGTCTCGATCTGTCCCAGCTGCTCCCGCCCGAGCCGGCCGCCTGCGACCAGTGTCTCGACCGGGTCTACACCGTGCTCCAGTCGACCAAGGGGATCGACGGTCTGCACGCCGCGCGGCAGCGCGGCCGGGTGATCCTGCACTACGATCCGGACCTGATCCCGCTGGCCACGATCGAGGCCCTGGCGCGCCGCGAGGGTCAGCGGCTCAAGGCGCGCTACGTCCACGAGGTCGTCCCCATCGAGGGGATGGACTGCGCCGACTGTGCCCGGACGCTCGAGCAGGGCGTCAGCCGCCTGCCGGGCGTCGAATGGGTATCGATCAACTTCGCCGGCGCGCGGATGGCCGTCGAGTATGACGTGAACCGGGTCGGCCCGGAGGCCATCGCCAAGCGGGTGGCCGACCTCGGCTACCGCGTCGGAGTGGCGAGCGGGGAGTCCGAGACGGAGCGCCGGGAGCGGTCCCCGTGGTTGGCGAAGGAGCACCTGCCGCTGGCCGTTGGGGCTGTGGCGACCATCACCGGCGGCGCGCTCGCACTGCTCGGCGCCCCGTCGCTCGCACCGACGCTCCTGTACGCCCTGGCGGCTGTTGTGGCCGGGCTGCCGATCGCGCGGAAAGCCGTCGCGACGGCGCGGGCGACCCACCGGCTCGACATCAACGCCCTGATGACGATCGCGGTCATCGGCGCGGCGTTCATCGGCGAGTGGCTCGAAGCGGCCACCGTCGTCGTCCTCTTCTCCCTCGGCGAGGCGCTCGAAGGCTACACCATGGACCGCGCGCGCCGCTCGATCCGCTCCCTCATGCGGCTCACCCCGGCTGAGGCCGTGGTACGCCGCGACGGCGGCGAGCAGCGGGTGCGGGTCGACGAGATCGCGCCGGGCGAGGTGGTCATCGTGCGGCCGGGTGAGCGGGTGCCGGTGGACGGTGTGGTCGTCGCGGGCGAGTCGACCGTGGACCAGGCACCGATCACGGGTGAAAGCGTGCCGGTCGGGAAGGCCCCGGGCGACGACCTCTTTGCCGGGACCATCAACGGCGCCGGGGTGCTCGACGTGCGCGTGACGCGGCGTGCGGGCGACTCGACCATCGCCCGGATCATCCGCATGGTGGAGGATGCGCAGGCCCAGCGGGCGCCGACACAGCGATTCATCGACGTCTTCGCCGGCTACTACACGCCCGCCGTCGTGGCGCTGGCCGCGGCGCTGGCGGTGGTCCCGCCCGTTCTGCTCGGCGGCGGGTGGTCCGAGTGGCTCTACCGTGCGCTGGTCCTGCTGGTGATCGCCTGCCCCTGCGCGCTCGTCATCTCGACACCGGTCACCATTGTGTCGGCGATCGCTGCCGCTGCCCGGCGCGGCGTCCTGATCAAGGGCGGCGCCTACCTGGAGGCGTTCGGCTCCCTGCGGGCGCTGGCCTTCGACAAGACCGGTACGCTCACGGTCGGGCAGCCGGTGGTCACCGCGGTGATCCCGCTCGACGGTGCCGGAGAGGCCGACCTGCTCCGCGTCGCCGCTGCCGCCGAGCGGTACTCCGAGCACCCGCTGGGCGCGGCCATCCGCCGGGCTGCCGCGGCGCGGGGCATCGAGACGGACGGGCTGACCGTCTACGACGTCACCGCTCACACCGCGCGGGGGATCGAGGCGCGGGTTGACGGAACGACGGTCCGCGTCGGCTCGCGCGATCTGGTGCTGGGCGGCGAGGTGCCGCCGGAGGTCGAGGAGCGCCTGGCGCGCCTGGAGGAGGCGGGGCAGACGGCGGTATTGGTTGGGATCGATGGGCGACTGGCCGGCATCATCGCCCTGGCCGACGCGCCTCGTCCGGAGGCGCCCGCCGCGATCCGCGCGATCAAGGAGGCGGGCATCCGCGAGACGATCATGTTGACGGGCGACCGGCAGGCCGTGGCCGACAGCATCGCGTGTCAACTGGGGGTTGACGGCGTCGAGGCGGAGTTGCTCCCGGACCAGAAGGTCCGCGCCGTCGAGAACCTGCTCTCACGCTACGGCACGGTCGGGATGGTCGGCGACGGCATCAACGACGCCCCAGCCCTGGCACGGGCCACGGTCGGGATCGCGATGGGCGCGGCGGGTACCGACGCCGCGCTGGAGACGGCCGACATCGCCCTGATGGGGGACGACCTGGGCAAGATCGCCGACACGATGCGCCTCTCCCGCGCCGCCAAGCGGGTGATCCTCCAGAACATCACGCTGGCGCTGGCTATCAAGGCGGTCTTCCTCGTGCTGGCGGTCGGCGGCGTGGCGACCCTGTGGGAGGCCGTCTTCGCCGACGTCGGCGCCTCCCTCCTCGTCATCGCCAACGGCATGCGCCTGCTGCGGCGGTGAGGCGGGGGAGTAGTGCGTGTTGCGTGTTGCGTGTTCCGTCACTCCTCCACGCCGCCTGCCGATGACGGGTCTGTGCGTGGCGGCGCGTGCCCAGGATGAGTGGTGTGAGGATCCCCGCCCTGTGGTCGGTGCCCGGGGCTCAAGCCCCGGGCTGACAGGGAAAGCCGGCTGAAGCCGGCTGTGGAGTGCGGCGGCCCGAGCCGCCGCTGTGGTATCGCGCGGCCGCAGCCGCGCCCGCGGACGGATGGTGTGGAAGACGCCGCGACGTGGACGGCACCCCGGGTGGGTGGTGTAAAGGATCCCACGCCGTGGCATGTGCCCGGGGGTAAACCCCCGGGCTGACAATGAAAAGCCCACTGAAGGGGCTGGGGATGTGACGTCCGGCTGGGTGCTGGATCGGCTCCGTCCCGCGCGTGGCCATCGCAGCCCCTTCAGTGGGCTTACCCATTATTCAGCCCGGCGGCTTTAGCCCCAGGCACCCGCCGAGCGGCGGGATCCGTCCCGCCACCCACCCCTGGTCACGGGCCAAAGCGCGGTGTTCCGCGCGCCACCGACCCCGCGTCCCGACGACGGCACGGATCCGACCCCGGCGCGCGGCTCCGGCCGCGCGATACCACAGCGGCGGCTCGGACCGCCGCACTCCACAGCCGGCTTCAGCCGGCTTTCCTGGTCAGCCCGGCGGCCTTAGCCCCGGGCACGCGCCACAACGTGGGAACCTTCCCACCACCCACCCCGAGCACGCGCCGCCACGCACAGACCCGTCATCGGCAGGCTGAGTCACGGAACACGGAACACGGAACACGGAACACGCAACATGCCCCCTCACCGGCTTGCGACTTCCGGCGCGTCGATCGTCACCGGGGCGTCGAAGTCGGTGTACTTGGTGAGCATGTAGTGGTGGTTGGCGACCATCGCCTCCTGCCGGATGTGGTGCGTCTCCTCGTCGACCCACCAGAGGTACCAGACCTCGCCGCGGGTGTTGTCGGCCGGGGCGTAGAAGCTCACCACCCGGCAGGTCTCGCCGTCGATCTCCATCTCCCGGCCGAGGGTGAGCCCTTCCGGGTTGGTGTAGTAGTTCACCTGGGCCAGCGGGAAGCGGACGGGTCGCGCCCGCGGCTGCGCCGTCCAGGTTCCGTTGCCGTCGCGGTAGTACTGCGTATCCCCGATTGCGATCGACTCCCCGCCGACGGCCGTGGCGTAGCGGAGGCGGTTCGGCGCGGCGAAGGCGAACCGCGTGGTGACGCTGTTGCCGGAGCCGTCCGTCAGCCGCTCGAGGCTGGACATCGAAGTGAGGCGGGAGAGGCGGTCGATCGCGGCCTGGTAGAGCGCCTCGGCGGCCGGGTCGTTCTCCTTCCGCTGCTCGGGGCCGACGAAGATCGGGTCCGGGAGGAGAAAGGCGAAGGTGGCTACCTCCGGCTCGGGGGCGCCGCCGGTGAACTCCACTTCGGCCTGCCACCAGCCCTTCACGGTGAACGGCGCGCCGGAGACCAGCCAGCGACCGTCGTCCTGGCGCTCGGCGCGCAGCCGCGGTGGATCGATCGGACGCTCCAGCATGCGGAGCGTGACGTAGGCGCGCTGGACGTCGGGAAGCGGGGTGCCATCCGGCCCGCTGAGCCAGATCGTCAGGTCGCGCTTCCCGGTGTCCGGGTGTGGCATGAACAGGTGGGCGTAGCGCCCGTCGTCGAGGTCGAACCGCAGGTGGAGCGGCTCGATCTGGGCAGGCGTCGGTGGGGCTGTGAGGGCCAGCACCGCCGCCGCGAGCAGCGCGCCCATGCCGAGCGCCGCCTCTCCCCGCAGCGAGCGGAGCAGCGCCACCAGCCGCTGCAGGCCGATCTGGATCTGCCGCCGGTTGAACCAGGCCAGTCCCAGGATCCCGAGCGCGATACCGGTCTTCAACAGGAGCACCCGGCCATAGGGGCTGGTCCACGGTGGGCGACTCAGCGGCAGGAGGACGCCCGCGTTGGCGGCACCGGCGAGGAAGGCGACCGGCACCAGCACCAGCGCCAGGCGGGAAAAGCGGCGGAGCGCCGGGTTGCCCTGCTCACGCCAGAGGCGCGGGGTGGTCGCCAGGTGGACGACGCCGCCGATCCAGAAGACGATCGATTCCAGGTGCGCGGCGTTGAGCGCGATCGCGAGCGGCCGGTAGGACTCGCGCGCCGCGGAGTGGCTGGTGAGGGTGAGCGTCAACACCGCGGCAGCCGTCAGCAGGCCACCCAGCCCGAGCAGCGGCCGCCAGCGTCGCCGCAGGGCGGGCAGCGCCAGCAGGCCGATCAGCGCCACAATGGCCGCGTCGAGGGCGACGCGGACCAGCCAGGGCGTGGGCATCACGGAGAGTGCCGCGCTGAGCGACTGGCGCGGCAGATTTCCAGTCGGCAGGTAGGCCGTCAACGGGACCAGGGCCAGGTCGGCCAGGAGCGCGACGGCCGCGCCCGTCAGCGCCAACCGGCGGGAACGGGCGGTGAGCCGCGTGCCGAGGAGGCCGAGCAGCCACCACCCGGCGGTCACCGAGAGCCCGAGCAGCGTGAGCCAGCGCAGCGCGACCGCCTGTGGCGCTGGGCGCTCACCGTCCGTCGCCGCCGCTCCCGCCGGCAGCCGGGCCTGCCCGACGCGGAACTCGAATGTCCCCTGCAGCACGTGGCCGTCGGTCTGCGACGCAGAGCGCCAGGCGACGGTGTAGGTGCCGTCGGGGAGGCGCGGCAGGGTGACGCGCATGTGCTGGGGATCGGCCGGGTCGACTCTCACGTCGCCGTTGTCGACCCGCTGGCGTTCGGCGTCGTAGACCTCGATCGAGGAGCGCGCTTCCTCCAGCGGCTCGGTGAACCACAGGTCGACCGTCTCGGGCGATACGCCATTGATCGAACCCGGCCCCGGTGTGCTGCGCGCCATGTCCAGTTCGCCGTGGGCGAGGGCCGAAGACGCAGTCAGCGCGGCGAGGGTGAATGCGAGGAGGATGAGGAACAAGAGCCGGAGGCGACGAGCGCGGCGGAGCCTACGTGCAGGTGCCATGTCGCGCACGAGCGGCAAGTCCTTGCTCAGACGAACCGACGCCAGGACCACCGCGGTCCTGGCGTCTCAACTGTACCATGCTGGTGCGCGTCCGCTGCTGCGGGCGGCGTGGGCTACTGCTGCGCGGTGACCTGGTAGAGCTGGATCAGGTTGCCGCAGGTGTCGTCCAGCATCGCGATGATGACCGGGCCTACGTCGGTCGGCTCCATCGTGAACTGCACGCCCCGGGCCTTGAGCTGCTCGACCTCCGCATGGATGTCTTCGACGGCGAAGGCGGTGGCCGGGATGCCGTTCTCGAACAGCGCCCGCTGGTACGCCTGTGCCGCGCCCGCGAGGGCGGGGTTGTTGTTGGGCTCGAGCGAGAGCTCGACCTCGTCCGGCGCGTCGGGCGAGGCGACGGTCAGCCACCAGCCCTGCTCCATCTTGAGGTCCTGTTTGGTGATGAAGCCGAGCTTCTCGGTGTAGAACGCGTGGGCCTTCTCCTGGTCGTCAACCAGCAGGCTCGTGACCCGAATCCTCGGGGCCATGCTATCTCCTCTCGGCGGTGAGCCCGTACGAAGCGGCCGGGAATCGCTCATCTGTTCGCAGTATACGTACACGCCCGGCGCTGTCACCTGTCCAGTCGATCAGGTGACGACGCCGGGTGTGCCGGTGCATCACGTCCGCTCTGGGGCTCTTACTCGCTGGTGGCGGACTCCTCCGGCGTGCGCTGGCGCTCCTCCTCGAGTAGCACGCGGCGCAGCACCTTGCCGACCCCGCTCTTGGGCAGCGTGTCGCGGAACTCGAACGCGCGTGGCACCTTATAGGCCGAGAGGCGCTCGCGGCAGTACGCCTCCAGCTCCTCCGCCGTCGCGCTCGCCCCCGGCTTCAGGGCTACATAAGCCTTCACCGTCTCGCCCCGGTAGGGATCGGGTACGCCGATGACGCCGGCCTCCAAGACCGCCGGGTGCTCGTAGAGGACTTCCTCGATCTCGCGCGGGTAGACGTTCCAGCCGCTCGCGAGGATCATGTCCTTCTTGCGATCGATGATGGTGAAGTAGCCGTCCTCGTCCATGGTGGCGATGTCGCCGGTGTAGAACCAGCCGTCGCGCATGGCGTCGGCCGTCTCCTCCGGCATGCCCCAGTAGCCCGCCATCACCTGCGGCCCACGGATGCGCAATTCGCCCGCCTCGCCGGGCTGGAGCACGCGGGTGCCGGTGTCGACATCGACGATCTCGGCGTCGGTGTCCGGCACAGGCATGCCGATCGTCCCCGGCTTGCGCAGCCCGGTCGCCGGGTTGGCGTGCGTGACGGGGGAGGTTTCGGACAGCCCGTAGCCCTCGATGATCGTGGCGCCGAAGCGCCGTTCGAAGGACTCCATCACCTCGAGCGGCATCGGCGCTCCGCCCGAGTTGCAGAAGCGGATCGAGCCGACGCCGTACTCCTCGGCGTTGGGGACACTGTTGATCGCGACGTACATCGTCGGGACGCCGGGGAAGGAGGTCGGCTGGGTCGCCTTGATTGTCTCCAGCACTTCGGCCGGCTCGAACCGCGGGACCAGAATCAACTCTCCGCCGCGAGCCAGCCCCAGGTTCATGCAGACCGTCATGCCGTAGACGTGGAAGAGGGGCAGGACCGTCAGCACCCGCAGGTCGGCGCCGCTGGGAAAGTCGGGGTTGGTGGCGGCGGTCTGCAGCACGTTCACCACCAGGTTGCGGTGCGTCAGCATGGCGCCCTTGGCGATGCCGGTGGTACCGCCGGTGTACTGGAGCACCGCGACGTCATCGGGCGTTACCTGCACATCCGGCGGCGCGCCGGTCGTGCCCATCAGCACCTCCTCGAAGGCGCGGGCCTCCGGTCCCGGGGTCACCTCACCGCGCAGTCGGGTCACCAGCACGTTCGTGAGATTCACCTGGGGCAGCACCGCCTGCACCACCGGGTAGAGCATGTCGGCCACGATGATCGTCTCCGCTCCCGACGTGGTCAGGTGGTGCACCAGCTCGCGCGGGGTGCTGAGCGGGCTGACCTGCACGACGATCCCGCCCGCCCGCAGGGTGCCGAAGTAGGCGATGACGTACTGCGGGCAGTTCGGCAGCATGAGCGCGACCCGGTCCCCTTTGCCGACGCCCAGTGCCGCCAGGGCCGCGGCGCAGCGCAGCACCCGGCCCCACAACTCGCGGTAGGTCATCGTGATCGTCGCGAAGCGCAGCGCGGTCAGGTCGGCATGCTTCGCGACCGACTGCTCGATGAACTGATCCAGGGTGACCTCGGGATACTCCAGCGTCGCCGGGACGCCGGGCGGATAGTGCGCGAGCCAGGGACGCTCCGACATCGTAACGCCTCCTCGGTCCAGGCGGAATGCGCGTATGACCAACTTGGTTCGCTGGAGACTGATAGTATCAGCCTATCGCACCATTCCTGTCGTGGCAAGTAGGAGGCGTCATGCGTCATGCATGATGCGTTATGCGCAACGTGTCGACCTTCACCCCCGGTCCTCGGTGTCCCACAACTCCGCCCGGTAGAGGGTGGCACGCTCCCGATAGTGGGCGGCACCGGCCCGGGTGGCGGCCAGGTCCTCGTCGCTGACGCTGCGCTTGACTGTGGCCGGTACGCCCATCAGCAGCGAGCGAGGCGGGAACTCCTTGCCCTCCGGCACCAGCGCGCCGGCCGCGACGACGCAACCGGGTCCCAGCCGGGCGCCGTTGAGGATGATCGCCCCCATCCCGATCAGGCACTCGTCACCGATCTCGCAGCCGTGGAGGATGGCACCGTGGCCGACCACCACGTCGCGCCCCACGCGGCAGGGGAAGCCCGGGTCGGCGTGAACGACGACGCCGTCCTGAATGTTGCTCCCCGCTCCGATCTCGATCCGGTCGGCGTCGCCGCGGAGCACCGCGTTGAACCAGACGCTCGCCTGCGGGCCGAGTGTGACATCGCCGATTACCTGGGCGCCGTCGGCGACGTAGGCGCTGGGGTCGATCTCGGGGTGCTTGCCGCGGAAGGGGCGAATCGGCATGGGGTGACTGCTCCTTTCGCGCTACCGGCCGGTCCAGACGGGTTTGCGCCGCTCGACGAACGCCTGGACGGCGTTGCGGAAGTCCTCGCTCATGTAGCACGAGACGATCAGGTCTTCGCCTTCGTGGGTATCGAGCGCGTGCTGCGCGACGATGCGACGGATGCCTTCTTTGGTCGCGCTCAGCGTCCGGGGGGCGAGCGAGAGCAGCCGCTCGGTGACCTCGGCCACGCGTGCCTCCAACTGCTCAGGCGGAACCACCTCGGTCACGACACCGAGCTGCAGCGCCTCCTCGGCGTTGAGCAGCCGGGCGAGCATGAGCATCTCCTTGGCCTTGATCGGCCCGACGTACGACACGAGGCGGCTGTAGCCTCGCATCGAGAGGCAGTTGCCGATGGTGCGCGCGATCGGGATGCCGAACCGGAGGTCCGGCGTGGCGTAGCGGAAGTCGGCGGCCAACGCCAGCCCGGCGCCACCGCCGACACAGTAGCTCCGCAGGATCGCGATGACCGGCTTGCGGACTCGCTCCAGCCGGTTCCCGACTTCGTCGGTCTGGATCTCGTACTGGATGGCGTCCTCCGGGTCGTCGAAGGTGCGGAACTGGCTGATATCGGTGCCCGCGACGAAGGCGCGATCGCCCGCGCCCCTGAGGTGGACGACGCGGATGCGGTCGTCCTCGTCGATCGCGTCGCAGTACTCGACCAGCCGGTCGTACATGTTCCACGTCATCGCGTTCATGGCCTCGGGCCGGTTGAACGTGATGGTCGCGACCGGGCCATCCACCTCGAACAGGATCTCGTTTGCGGAGTCGGTCGTCATCGTCGATCGCTCCCTGTCCTCTCGCGTGACCCAGATCGTTGCAAACGCCGTGTTCCCGGCGGGACCGCGACGCGGCACGCTCCTTCCCCGAGCCGGCCATGGCCCGGCGGGCTAGACAATGCCGCGCTCGCGCAGGTCGGCAATCGCGGCGGCGTCGTAGCCGAGTTCTGCGAGGATCTCGTCCGTGTGCTGGCCGAGCAGCGGCGGCGCCGACCGGACCGTTCCCGGCGTGTCCGACAGCTTGGCCGGGATCCCCACGGTCTTGATCTCACCCGCGGTCGGATGCTGGAGGGTGACGACCATCTCCCGGGCGAGGACGTGTGGGTCGTCCAGAATCTGCTCGACGGTGTTGATCGGCCCGGCGGGTATCCCGGCGCGCTCCAGCAGCTCCATCCACTCCGCGGTCGTCCGCTGCGCCATGATCTCGCCGACGGTGGCGACGACGTCCGCGCGGTTCGTCACGCGCTCGGCGTTCGTCCGGAAGCCGGGCTGGTCCGCCAGCTCGGGCCGGCCAGCCGCCTGGCAGAACTGCTGCCAGAGCCGGTCGTTGCCCACGGCCAGCATGATGTAGCCGTCGGCCGTGGCGAACGGCTGGTACGGGACGATGTTGGGATGGGCAGAGCCGTAGCGACCGGGGTTTTTCCCAGAGGCGAAGTAGTTGCCGGCAGCGTAGGTCAGCCAGGAGAGCTGGGCGTCGAGCAGCGAGACGTCGATCGCCTGGCCTTCGCCGGTGCGCTCGCGGTGGTAGAGCGCGGCGGCGATCGCGAAGACTGCCCACATGCCGGCGCCGATGTCGGCGATCGACATCCCGTGCTTCATCGGCGGACCGTCCGGCTCACCGGTGATCGCCATCATGCCGCTCATAGCCTGCGCCAGAGCGTCGTAGCCGGGCCGGTCCCGGTAGGGACCGGTCTGGCCGAAGCCGGAGATGGAGCAGTAAATGATGCTGGGGTTCTCCTGGCGCAGCCGCTCGTAGCCGATACCCAGGCGATCGGCCGTGCCCGGCCGGAAGTTCTCGATGGCCACGTCGGCGGTGCGGGCGAGGCGGTAGATGATCTCTCGCCCCTCCGGCGTGCTCATGTCGACGGTGATGCTCTTCTTGTTCCGGTTGATGCTAAGGAAGTAGCCGCTCTCGCCCCCGATGAAGGGTGGTCCCCAGTGCCGCGTATCATCGCCGGCGCCGGGGCGCTCGACCTTGATGACCTCCGCGCCGTAGTCGGCGAGCACCATCGTGCAGTAGGGTCCGCTGAGGATGCGCGAGAGGTCCAGGACTCTCACGCCTGCGAATGGTCCCGACAACGACCTGCCCCCTTACTCAATCCAACGAATCGCTGAACGTCGCCAGCCTGCGGCCGGATCTAATCGCCGTCAGTGAGTCCGGCCTCGGGCTCAGGCTCGGGCTCGACTCCTCCGCGCCAGCGCTCGATGATCTGGCTACGCACGACCGGCCACAACAGCGCCGTGATGGCCAGGACCATCAGCGCGCCGGAGATGGGGCGGGTGAAGAAGATCGACCAATCGCCGTGCGAGAGCGTGAGTGACCGGCGCAGGTTCTGCTCCGCCAGCGGGCCGAGAACCAACCCCAGGATCAATCCGGCCGCCGGGAAGTCGAGCCGCTTCATGATAAACCCAAGCAGGCCGAAGGCGCCCACGAAGAGCACGTCGATCGGGTTGTTGCTCAGCGCATAGGCACCGACCACGGCGAACATCACGATGAAGGACGCCTGGATCGGGTAAGACACCCGCAGCGCGCTGGCGAAGAGCGGGATGGCGAAGATGTTGAGCAGGACCAGCATGACGTTGCCGATGTACATGCTGGCAATCAGGCCCCAGGCGAAGTCCGGGTGCTCGGTGAACAGGAGGGGGCCGGGCCGAAGGCCCCAGAGAAGGAAGCCGCCGAGCAGCACCGCCGTCGTCCCCGATCCGGGGATGCCCAGGGTGAGCAGTGGGATCATGGCCGCGGCCGAGGCGGCGTTGTTGGCGGACTCGGGCGCGGCGACGCCCTCGATGGCCCCCTTGCCGAACTCATAGCCGTGTTTCGACGCCTTGCGCTCCACGCTGTAGGCGATGAACGACGCCAGCGTCGCCCCGGCGCCCGGCAGGATGCCGACGATGAACCCGACGATGGTGCCGCGTACGATCGCCCAGCGCGAGCGAACCCAATCGGCGGCCGACGGCAGCGCATCACGCCAGTGGGGCGACGCCTGCATCACCGGGTGCCCGCCCGGCGTCATCATCCCTTCGAGGATCTCACCGATGCCGAAGAGCCCGATGGCCACGACCAGGAAGCTGAATCCGTCGAGCATCCAGTCCTGCCCGAAGGTGAAGCGCGGCCGACCCGACATGACGTCCAGGCCGACGGTGGCCAGGAGCAGCCCGACGGTCACCGAGATGAGCCCCTTGACCGGCGAGCGGCCGCCGATGGCGGAGATCGCGGTGAAGCCAAGCAGGATCAGGGCGAAGTACTCGGGAGGGCCGAACTGGAGTGCGATGCGGGTCAGGAGCGGGCTGAGCAGGGTCACCATGACCACGCCGAACGTCCCGGCGATGAACGACCCGATGGTCGCGATGCCCAAGGCCTTCGCTGCCCGGCCCTGGCGCGCCATCTGATACCCGTCCAGGGTCGTCACGACGGTCGCCGACTCGCCCGGGATGTTGGCCAGCACGGAACTGATCGTGCCGCCGTACTGGGCGCCGTAGTAGATGCCGGCCAGCATGATGATGGCACTGGTGGGATCCATGCCGAACGTGAGCGGCAGCAGCAGTGACACGCCGACGACGGTGCCGATGCCGGGCAGGGCACCGATCACCGTCCCGGCGAACACACCGATCAGCGCGAAGAGCAGGTTGGTGGGTGTGAGCGCGACCGCGAAGCCGTGGAGCAGATTCTGGAGCAGATCAATCACGCCGCACTACTCTCTGTCCTTAGAAACCGAACGGCCCCACTGGGAGCGGCACTGAGAGCAAGACGCCGAAGGTAATGTGGAACGCGATCGGGGATAGGACGGCGTACGCGAGACTCGCCCGCCATGACCGGCCGGCCACCCAACGCACCGTCACCAGCATGAACAACCCCATGGAGATGACCATCCCGAGGTAGGAGAAGAGCACCACGACCGCGGCCGTGCTGACCAGGAAGATCAGCCACGGCTTGCGGGCCTCGGCTGCCGGGATGATCTGGTTCGGGGCCGGTTCGTCGGTTGCCGGCTCACGTGGGGCCGCCGGCTGCCGGTCCGCTTGCCAGATGTTCCGGACCAGGACCGCCGAGAGGATGACCAGCATCACGCCCAGCCACAGCGGGAAGAACCCGGGGCCGACGCCGAATTCGGCGCGGTACGGCAGTTGGCGCGCGAGGCCGATGGCAGCGACCCCTAGCGCCGCCACCGCAATCGCTGCGATGTATTCCGCCAGCCGCATGAGCTACCCCTAATTCGATCCGAGACCCATCTCCTCGATGAGTTCCTTGACGGTTGCGGACTCTTCGTCCATCGCCTTCCGGAAGTCCTCAGGTCCCAGATATCCTGAGCGCAGCATGTTGCCCTCGATGAATTCGGTCTGCCAGGCCTCCGATTCGGAGAGCTGGCGGAAGATCTCCGCCCAGAACTCGACCGCTGCAGGGTCCATGTCTGGTGGCCCGAGGATCCCGCGTGTCTGCTCGTAGATGGCGTTGATGCCCTTCTCCTTCAGGGTCGGTACGTCAGGGAGCTGGCCAAGCCGTTCGGGGCCGGCGACCGCGAGGGCGCGGATTTCACCGGCCTCGATCTGCCCGAGCACCTCGTTGGGGTTGGCCGAGGCGACATCGACGTGCCCGCCGAGCAACGCCGCTTGAACCTCGCCGCCGCTGTCGAAGCTGATGTAGTTGAGCTGGACGCCGGCTTCCTTCTCGATCTGCGCCAGCAGCAGGCTGTCTTCCCCGCCTAGGCCGGTACCACCCCAACTCACGCCGTCCGGCGTCGCCTTCGCGGCATTGATCAGATCCTCAATCGTCTGGAACGGTGAGTCCTTCCGGACAATGATCAGCAGTTGGTCGAGCGCCAGCCTCGCGATCGGGGTGAAATCTCGGTAGGTGATGTCCGTATCGAGCACGAACTCGTTGGTGATGATGCCGGAGGTCATCGTCATGATCGTGTAGTTGTCGCCCTTCTTACCGGCGACGTATGTCTGACCGACGGTGCCGCTGCCGCCCTCGCGGTTCACCACGTTGATGGTCTTGGTGAAGATCCCCTCGCGTTGGAGAATCGCTGTGATGGTACGGGCCATGTTGTCCGAGCCGCCGCCTGGAGCGTATGGGACGACAAGCTCGATTGCCTTGTCGGGGTAGTTGTCTGGAATGCCACGGGCCTGTCCTGCGGCCGGGCCGCATGCCGCCAGCGTAATCGACGCCATCAGGGCTACGGCAACCAGCAACCTCCAGCCGTCCCCGCTCGGTTTACGATCACGTTCCATCTCCGCATCCCCCCAATCGGTGTCCCACCACTGACACCTCCGGCGGTCCGCACCTCCTCGATACCCCGGCCGACTCACAGGAACTGAGCAAGCAGCGACAGCGCAAGCTGGTAGCTGCCGCTAACACATGTTCGGTATAGCGTCAGATAGCTCGTACGCCGTTATTTGTTCCGCGCTTGTAGTCACTGTAGAGGAATCATTGGCGAGCGTCAAGTCCGGCCTGCATCCATCAATCGGGGATCCCGGCGGCCTTGCTACTCTGAGAGGCGTGACGAACACCAAGATTGGGGTTTCGTCACCATATCCTCGGTATTGACGTCTCTCTCCGGCCGCTGGTACAGTGAGCCATGCGCAAGTAGTGAAGCGAATGTTTCCATCATGGGTGGGCTAACGCGTGGTACGCCCGATTCACTCGGTTCTCCAGGTTTTCCCCACACCTGACTGTTATCGACGGTTGCCCTCTCGTGCTACGCAGCGTCGCGCGCCCCCGGCGGACTCGACGCGAGTCTGTTCCGAGCAAAGCAACCTCGGGCACGTGACGCGGCGCCGGCAGGTATAGACTATGCGGGGCCGGGGGCTCGGGAACACACCAGGCCAATTTCGGGCGTGACGGTGGCTGTGGAAGGAGATTGACGTGCCGGAGCAGGAACGATCTCAGCCGATGCCGCTGGCGGGAGTGCGTGTGCTGGACCTGGGGCGGCACCAGGCGGGGCCGACCTGCGCCATGTGGCTCGGCGACCTGGGTGCCGACGTCATCAAGATCGAGAATCCGGATCGCGGTGAGGACGGCCGGGCGTCGGGGCCGCCGTTCTTCAACGGCGAGAGCGCCTTCTTCCTCTCGGCCAACCGCAACAAGCGCTCGCTTGCCCTGGACATCAAGCGCCCGGAGGGGCAGGAGATCTTCCGCCGGCTGGCGGCGGAGGCCGACGTGGTGATCGAGAACTTCCGCCCGGGCGTGATGGACGCCCTCAACATCGGCTACGAGCGCGTCTCGGCGATCAACCCGCGCATCATCTACTGCTCGATCTCCGGCTTCGGGGCCGACGGCCCCTACGCGGACCGTCCCGGCCTGGACCAGATCATCCAGGGCGTCTCGGGGCTGATGAGCGTCACCGGCTTCGAGGGGGGTGAGCCGGTGCGCGTCGGCATCCCGATCGCCGACCTGGTGACCGGCCTCTTCGGCGCCTACGGGGTCCTGGCGGCCCTTCAGGCGCGAGAGCGCACTGGCCGCGGCCAGCACATCCAGACCTCGCTGCTGGAGTGCATGGTCGGGCTCATGTCGTTCCAGGCGGTCCGCTACCTCAACGGCGCCGGCACCCCGCCGCCGGCCGGAAATCACCATCCGATCAACGCGCCGTACGGGGTCTTCCGCTCCAAGGACGGCTACATCACGCTGGGGGCGACCGGGGACAAGCGCTGGCGGAAGCTGTGCGAGATCCTCGGCACCGAGGAGTGGCTCACCGATCCCCGCTTTGCCACCAATGGTGCGCGTCACGAGAACCGCCTGCTGCTGGAGGATCTGATCAGCGAGAAGCTACAGGCGCGGACCTCGGACGAGTGGGAGCGCATCTTCAACGAGGCCGGGATCCCCTGCGGTCCGATCTACCGGGTCGACCAGGCGCTGGAGCATCCGCAGGTGCGCCACCGGGAGATGGTCGTCGAGCGCGAGCACCCGACCATGGGGACGGTGCGGCTGCTGGGTGTCCCGATCAAGTTCAGTGAGACGCCGGCGGGCGTGCACCGGGTGCCGCCGCTCTTCGCCGAGCACACCGACGAGATCCTGCGCGAGATCGGCATCTCCGACGAGGAGCTCGAACGCCTGCGGGAGGCCGGGATCGTGCGCTCCGGCCCGGCGACCCCGGGTAGCGAGGAGCCGTAAGCGCGTGGTTCGGGCCCGGAGATGGGTCGTGTGAGGATCCCGCACCGCAGCACGTGCCCGGCGGCTTTAGCCCCGGGCACGGGCCGACCGCGTACACCCAAATAAATCGTCAAACTCCATGTGCCCCGGGCACGGGCCACGACGCGGGATCCTCACACCACCCATCCCCGGGCACGGACCGGCAATGATGCTCCTCACACTACGCATCCGGCGTCCTGACGACAATGCGACACCAACCCTGGCGCGGCATCAGCCGCGCCATACTACAGCGGCGGCTCAGGCCGCCGCACTCCAAATTGATACCCAGCCTGTCTCACCCCTCGCTCGCTTCGGCTGATGTGGCGTGCTCGGGAGCGGGGGGCATGGCCGGTGCTCGCAGCACGTCGCGGTAGCGTTCGCGCAGGGCGGACTTGAGGAACTTGCCGGTCGAAGTGCGCGGGATCTCGTCGACGAACAGGACGGCGTCCGGCAGCCACCACTTGGCGAAGTGTGGCGCGAGGTGCGCCAGCAACTCTGTCTCGGTGGCGGTATGTCCTTCCTTCAGCACCACCACCGCTACTGGCCGCTCCAGCCACTTCGGGTGGGCCGCGGCGATCACCGCCGCCTCGGCCACGGCCGGGTGGGCCATCAGCGCGTTCTCCAACGCGATGGAGCTGATCCACTCGCCGCCCGACTTGATCACGTCTTTGGTCCGGTCGGTGATCTCGATGTAGCCCAGCGGGTCGATGGTCACGATGTCGCCGGTGCGGAACCAGCCGTCGTCGGTGAACTGGGTGTCGCCCTCCGGGTCGTTGTAGTAGGCACGGGCGACCGACGGGCCACGTACTTCCAGTTCGCCCATCGTCTGCCCGTCCCAGGGCACCAGTCCCTCGGGGCCGCGAGCGCGGATCTCTACCAGCGGGAGCGGCCGGCCCTGCTTGGCACGGTAGCGGTACTGCTCGTCGGCCGGCGCGTCGCGGCGGCTGCTCGGCACGTAGGTGATGGTCCCGAGTGGGCTCATCTCGGTCATGCCCCAGGCGTGCACCACGTCGATCCCGTGCCGCTCCTGGTAGGCGCGGATCATCCCCTCCGGCGCGGCCTGCCCGCCGACGATCATGCGGGCCAGGCTGGAGACGTCGTGTGCGCCTGGGTTCTGGTCGAGGTGCTGCAGCACCCCGAGCCAGACGGTGGGCACCCCGGCGGTGATGGTCACCCGCTCGCGCTCGATCAGGTCGATCAGGCTGGGCGGGTCGAGGAAGGGGCCGGGCAGCACCTGCTTGGCCCCGACCAGCGTGCCGGTGAAAGGCAGGCCCCAGGCGTTGACGTGGAACATCGGCACGACCGGCATGACGGCGTCCGCCTCGCGCAGCCCGACCGCGTCGGCGGTGGCGCTCACCAGCGAGTGGAGCACAATCGCGCGGTGGGAGTAGAGCACCCCCTTGGCCCGGCCGGTCGTGCCCGAGGAGTAGCACATCGCCGCGGCCTGCTGCTCGTCGATCTCCGGTGGGACGAACCCCTCCGGGTCGGCTGACGCCAGCAGATCCTCGTAGGCGATCGCGCCCTCCGGCAGTGGGCCGTCGCCGATAACGATCAGGTGCTCGACGTCCACCTTCGGCCGGATCGTCTCGAAGAGCGGGAGCAGGACGGCGTCGACCAGGATGGCGCGGTCCTCGGCGTGGGTGATGATGGCGGCCACGTCGTCGGGGTGTAGCCGGAGGTTGAGGGTGTGGAGCACGCCGCCGAAGAGCGGGATGCCGAAGTAGGCCTCCAGGTGCTGGTGATGGTTCCAGCAGAAGGTGCCGACCCGGTCGCCGGGGCGGAGGCCGAGTGCGGTCAGCGCCGCGGCCAACTGCCGCGCACGCCGGGCCATGTCGGCGTAGGTGTAGCGGTGGAGGGTCCGGTCCGGCTGCCGGCTGACGATCTCCCGGTCGCCGAAGAGCGTCTCGGCGCGGCGTAGGATGGTCGGCAGGGTCAGCGGGAAGTCCATCATCAGGCCGTCCATGTGAACCTCCTTCGTCGTCGGCCGGGATGTGCTGGTGGTGAGGGTCAGGGAGTAGTGTGTGTGCATTCCCAGCCCGCGGATGTTGCCCGATGATGCTTTCATTTTGTACCGAATCCCCGGTAGGGGCAATCGAAAGGTGCTGACGTTGCGCGTCGCGTGTAGGCTGAGGAGCGCCTGACGTGGACCCGAGCTGGCCGTTGTGTGCAATCCGTTGCGAGCACCATGGCATGGTTGGTTACAGCGCGTCTGGCCCCGGCTGTAGCGATGATGTCGGATGGCGGCCATACGGAGCCATGTGAGACCAGGATCGGTACCGTCGATCACGCATGAGGGGCGGAAACGGAGCCGGATCTGCGTTGACGGTGGTTTGAGCCTGTGTTACGATGCAGATACTCGCAAATCTCTGGATAGCTCAGCGTCTGTGTCCATTGTGCACAGGTACGCGGGCATTGGCTTCTCGGAACTTGGCGTAGTTCAGAGGAGGTCCCCGTGGCGAAGGAGATCCTCTGTGCGTACGGCGTTGACGTCGATGCCGTTGCCGGCTGGCTTGGCTCCTATGGCGGTGAGGACTCGCCCTGCGATATCACGCGCGGTCTGTTCGCGGGTGAGATCGGCAGCCCGCGGTTGCTGAAGCTGTTCCACAAGTACGGCATCCGGACCACCTGGTTCATACCGGGTCACTCGATCGAGACGTTCCCTAAGCAGATGAAGATGGTGGCGGATGCGGGGCACGAGATCGGTCTCCATGGCTACTCGCATGAGAACCCCATTGCGATGACGCCGGAGCAGGAAGAGGCGATCCTGGTCCGCTGTATCGAGTTAATCGAGCAGTTCTCCGGGCGGCGACCGGTCGGCTACGTGGCTCCCTGGTGGGAGTTGAGCCCCGCGACGGTCGGCCTCCTCTTGAAGCACGGCATCAAGTACGACCACAGCCGCATGGATAACGATTTCCACCCGTTCTACGCCCGGGTTGGGGATTCCTGGACGAAGATCGACTACTCCAAGCCGGCCGAGGCGTGGATGAAGCCGCTGGTGCGTGGCGAGGAGACCGATCTGATCGAGATCCCGGCCAACTGGTACCTCGACGATCTCCCGCCCATGATGTTCGTCAAGAAGTCTCCCAACAGCTACGGGTTTGAGAACCCGCGTCACATCGAGCAGATGTGGCGGGATCAGTTCGACTGGGTGTACCGGGAGTACGACTACGCCGTCTTCGCCATGACCATCCACCCGGACGTCTCCGGCCGGCCCCAGGTGCTGCTGATGCACGAGCGGCTGATCTCCTACATCAACCAGCACCCGGGTGTCCGCTGGGTGACCTTCGAGGAGATCGCCGACGACTTCGCCCAGCGCTACCCGCGCACCGGCAGCGCCCGGCCGGAGAGCGTCATCGAGGAGTGGGTCGCCGACTAGCGTGTCGTCCGCACCGGGGCGCCGCCTGACATGGGACGAGATTCGGGCATCCGCCCACTCCACAGGGCGTCGGGCGGCGTCCTTGCCGCAGACGACGAGGTTCGTGCTGCCTCATTAGCAATCAGGAGCGTGGCCGCCGGGTCAGCGCACCCGGCGGCGCCCTCCGGGTGAACGGAGTTGCCCGCCGTGTGTGTCCTGTGTGGAGTGCTCTGGACCGAAGATCACTGGTCCGAAGCCGGCGCCGAAGAGATTCCGGACGAGCCTGACGGGACCGTCGTCATGGAGATCCACATGGCGCGGCGCGGGCAGCGGCTGCGGGACCGCGCCCGGCGGGCGCGCATGGCCAGCACGGCGCTGCGTGCCTGGGGCATCACCCTTCAGGACTGGGAGGGGAGCTGCTACATCGTGCGCGACCGGAAGGGGAACTCAGCCGTCGTGCCGGACCTGGCCCAGGTTTGGGAGGCCGCTGAGGACATGCTCGGGGCTCCACTCGACCCCCTCGATCCGAACCTGCTGGCCGCCCTGCGGCGTGGCGCGTAAGCGTGGAGAGGGCTGTCGCCTGTGAGTGCCGAGAACCGGCTCCCGGTCCTCATCGTCTCAGGCTTCCTCGGGAGTGGCAAGACGACCCTGCTCCGCCGATTCCTGCAGCACCCGCTCGCGGGGGAGGTGGCGATCATCGTCAACGAGTTCGGGGAGGTCGGCATCGACCATCACCTGATCCGAAAGACCGATGAGCGCACCGTCCTGCTTGACCACGGCTGTGTCTGCTGCAGCATGCGCAGCGATCTCGCGCACGCCTTGCGGGAGCTCCTGAGCAAGCGGGACCGGGGCGTCATCCCGCGCTTCGACCGCGTCGTGATCGAGACGACCGGCCTGGCCGACCCGGTGCCGATCGTGCACACGATCGTGTCCGATCCGGTGGTGCGCAACCACTTCCGCGTTGAGCGTCTGGTGGTCACGCTCGACGCGGTCAGCGGGCAGGCGAACCTGGACACCTACGGGGAGGCGGTGCGCCAGGTCGCCGCGGCCGACGCGGTGATCCTGACGAAGTTGGATCTCGTCGAGGAAGAGGCCGTCGATGCCCTGCGGGCCACGCTCGCGGCGATCAACCCAACCGCAATGGTGCTCGACAGCGCGTTCGGGCGCACCGACTTTCACCGGTTGCTGGCGGCCGACTCGGCCGGGCTTGGGGCGCTGGAGCTGGCCAGCGCCAACGGCACGGGACCGGAACCGGCACCGGCGGTCGCTCACGGGATGGGCGCCGTTGCGTCCCGCTGTATCGTGATCGACCGCCCGCTCGACTGGCATATGTTCGGTGTCTGGCTCACCATGCTGCTCCATCGCCACGGCAGCCGCATCCTGCGGATGAAGGGCTTCCTGAACGTGGGCGGCGAGGGTGGGCCGCTGGTGCTTGAAGGTGTGCAGCATGTTATCCACGCGCCGCGCCACCTGCGGGAGTGGCCCGACGACGACCGGCGCAGCCGCATCGTCGTCATCACGCGCGACCTCGATATCGATCTGATTGAGGAATCGTTGCATGCCTTCCAGGACGCGGCGCAGTCCGCGTAACCCGCGGAAAGGAACGACGATGTAGCGACACGCACGCGGTGAGATCACGGCCTGTTGTCATCGGATTCGACGATACCAGGGCTGAGGGAGAAGACCATGAAGCAACGAGGGTTCTCGCGTCGTTCCTTCTTGACGTTGTCCGCTGGAGCGCTCGGAGCCTCACTCCTCGCCGCGTGCGGTTCGACTGAGGCGAGCCAGGCTACCGAAACCGGATCAGGTGGGGGTGCTGCACAAGCGACCACAGCCTCGGGCTCTCCGGCCCCGGCGGTGATCACCGGCGTCACCCTTCGCGTGGTGGGCACCGGGGTGACGCTGCTGGAGCCCATCCGCGAGCAGGCCGAGAAGGATCTCGGGATCAAGCTCGAGTACGACGTGAACGACGGTCCCGCCGCGCAGCAGAAGGCGGCGACCCAGCCGCAGTCGTGGGATCTCTACGACCAGTGGTTCAACTCGGTCAAGATCGTCTGGGCGTCCGGCAATGCCGCTCCCATCGATATCAACCGCATCCAGGAGTGGGACAAGATCTCCCCGATGCCCAAGGAAGGGAAGCTGACGCCGGAAGCCAATGAGGGGGATGGCGACGCGCCGTTCCGCATCCTCTACGTTCAGCCCGACAACACGCTCGGCTCCAACCCGACCGAGCAGATCTCGATGCTCCCATTGACATTCAATGTCGACTCGTTCGGCTACCGCAGCGATCTGGTCGACGAAGAGGACGTCGATTCCTGGGCGATCCTCTTCAATCCGAAGTACAAGGGGAAGATCGGGCTCTACAGTGACCCGTCGACCGGGTTGATGGACCTGGCGCTCGGTGCCCAGGCAGCGGGCCTGGCGACCTTCCAGAACATCGGCAACATGACCCGCGAGGAGATCGACACGATCATGGAGATCCTGATCGAGCAGAAGCGGGCGGGTCAGTTCCGTGCCTTCTGGAACTCGTTCGACGAGTCGGTCAACCTCATGGCCAGCGGTGAGGTGGTCGTCGAGAGCATGTGGTCGCCGGCCGTGACCGCGCTCCAGGTGCGCGACGTGCCGGTCGTCTACGCCAGCCCGAAGGAGGGCTATCGCGGCTGGTACGGCGGGATGATGCTCAACAAAAACGCCTCGGGCAAGGTCCTCGACGCTTGCTATGAGTACCTCAACTGGTGGCTCAACGGCTGGGCGGGTGCGGTGGTCGCCCGGCAGGGCTACTACTTCTGCATCCCGGAGAATGTGAAGGCCCACCTCTCCCAGGCCGACTGGGACTACTGGTACGACGGCAAGCCGGCCGCCGAGGATCTCCTGGATCCCTTTGGCTCTGTCGTCGCCAAGGCGGGCTCGGTTCGCGACGGCGGCGATCTCGTGACGCGGGTATCCAACATTGCCGTGTGGAACTCGGTCATGGACGAGCACCAGTACCTCGTGACCAAGTGGAACGAGTTCCTGGCTTCGTAGGACCTGCGCTGGCCGGTGTGCTCGGGGAACCTGGCGCACCGGCTGCGGGTCTCAGCATAGGTGCGCGACTCGTGCGGGTGTGAGGAGCACAGAACAGTGGCAGTCCTGGCGCAGCATGAGCGTCCTGCGGAGGACGGCGTGGCGTCCGGTGGCCAGCGGGGGACGGTGGTGCTCCGCGGCGTCGCGAAGCGTTTCGGTACGACCACAGCCGTCGATCACATCGATCTGACAATTCCCGGTGGCAGCTACGTCGTCCTGCTCGGCCCATCCGGCTGCGGCAAGACGACCCTCCTGCGGATGATCGGTGGCCACGAGATGGCCGACGCAGGCGATATCCTGCTCGACGGGGTGCGGCTCAACGACGTCCCTGCTGCCCAGCGCGACATCTCGACCGTCTTCCAGCACTACGCTCTCTTTCCGCATAAGACGGTGGCGGAAAACGTCGAGTTCGGCTTGAAGATGCGAGGCCTTCCCCCGGCGGAGCGAGAGCAGCGGGTTTCCGAGGCCCTGGAATTCATGGACCTCGCCAACCTGCGTGATCGGCTCCCGAAGCAGCTCTCCGGCGGGCAGCAGCAGCGCGTCGCACTGGCGCGTGCCCTGGTTACCCAGCCGACGGTGCTCCTGCTCGACGAGCCGCTGGGCGACCTGGACCGGCTCCTCCAACTCCGGATGCGGGTCGAGCTCCGCACGCTCCAGCGGCGCCTACGGATCTCCTTCATTCACGTCACGCACAACCAGGAAGAAGCGTTGGCGATCGCCGACCAGATCGTGGTCATGGAGGACGGGCAGATCAAGCAGGTCGGCTCGCCGCAAGAGGTCTACCGTCGCCCCACCAACCTGTTCACCGCCAGCTTCATGGGGGACAACAACATCCTGGCCGGGCGTGTCCTCAGCGTCAATGGCGACGCGGTCGAGGTTGCCTGTGATGGCCTGCGACTCCGAGCCAACGGCGTACCGCATGCCTTGACGGTTGATCAGCCCGTTCACGCATCGATCCGGGCGGCCACGGTGCGCGTGCGCCCGGAAGCGACCGCCGCCACGGACCTTCCACCCAATTGCGTGGCGGCGCGGGCGACCTTCATCGAGTACCTGGGCGACATCGTCAAGCTGCACTGCCAGACCGCGAGCGGCCTGCCGCTGATCGCCAAGCTCCCGGAGAGCGACACGAGTTGGCAGCACATCCGGGAGGACGAGACCGACCTGGTGTTGTATTGGGATGATGCTGATGTCCAGCTACTCACTGCCTGAGGCCGCGCCGGTGCCGGCGGTCGGCCGCCGGCGGCTGACGGCGAACCTGTCGTGGGCGCTGCTGTTGAGTCTGCCGCTGCTGTGGCTGCTCGTGTTCCTGTTTGTGCCGGTGCTGGTGGTGCTCGTCGTCAGCTTCTTCCAGCCGACCCTTTCCGGCTTCGAGCAGTCGTTCACCCTCGACAACTACCGGCTCTTGCTGACGTCCGGCCCGTTCTTCAGCACGCTCGCCAACACGGTCCTGAGCGCGCTCATCACGACCGTTGTCACCTTCCTCGCCGGGTTCTGGGTCGCCTACTACCTGGCACTCGTCGTGCCCAACCTGCGATCCCGCTTCGCGCTCTTCATCATCGCGCTGGCCCCCTTCTTCACCAGCTTCCTCATCCGTGCGATCGCCTGGATCCCCATGATGGGGCGCGAGGGAGTGCTCAACTCGGCGCTGCTCTCGCTCGGTATCATCTCCGCGCCGCTCGACTTCTTGCTCTTCTCCAACTTCGCCGTCCGGGTGGCCATGGCCCAGTTGTACATGCTCTTCATGATCTCGCCGATCTTCTTCTCGCTCTCGACCATTGATCCGGCGGTGCTGGAAGCGGCACGCGATATGGGCGCCCGCTGGTGGAACATCCTGTGGGAGATCCTCCTGCCGCTGGCCCGGCCCGGCATCGTGATCGGCGCCGTCTTCGTCTTCGTCCTCAGCATGGGCGACTTCGCAACCGTACGGCTGATCGGCGGTGGCGCTTCGACCTCGGTCGGGCTGTCGATCCAGAACTTCGTGACATTCATGCAGTTTCCCCAGGCGGCTGCGGCCGCCGGCATCCTCGTGCTGGTGACGGTTCTGGGCGTCGTGCTGCTTCTGCGCTGGGGGTCAATCGGGGAGGATCTGTGATGAGCGCCCGCGGCCGCTGGTTCGACCGGTTGCTCGGTCTCTACTTCGTCGTCATCCTCCTGTTCCTCTACGGGCCGATCCTGGTGATGGCGGTCCTCTCCTTCCAGGGGCCGCATGGGGGCATGACCTTCCCCATGCGGGGATTTGGGTTCCACTGGTGGACCCGCCTGTTCCGGGTGCGCGCCTCCGAGCTGCAGGAGGCTATCCTGCGCTCCTTACTGGTGGCGGTTGAGACCGGCGTGATCGCCGCCGCTTTCAGCGTGGTTATCGCTTTCGCCTACCGGCGGCGCCTCCCGGGCTCGTCGTTGCTTCTCCCGATCGTGCTGCTCGCCCTCATGACGCCGGGCATCCTGCTCGGCCTCGGCATGAGCCTGTGGTGGCGTATTCTCAACTTCCAGCCGGGCCACCTGGCGCTGCTCGGCGTCCATGTGGTGTGGGCGCTGCCGTTCGCCTTCCTGGTGATGATCGCCGTGCTGAACCGCTTCGACCCGCGCGTGGAGGAGTCGGCCCGCGACCTCGGCGCCAGCGAGTCCCGCACCTTCTTCGAGATCGTGCTGCCGATCATCTGGCCGGGTATCCTGAGCGCCGCGCTCTTCGGCTTCACCCTGTCCCTCAACGAGTTTGAGCGCAGCGTGTTGGTGACATCCGACAACACCCTGCCGCTGCAGCTCTGGGCTATGCTGACGGTCCAGATCATCGAGCCGGACCTCTACGCGCTCGGGACACTGACGATCCTGATCACCTTCGTGATCGTGGCCGCGCTCTTCATTCCGACGGTGATCGGCCAGTTCCGCCGGTTGGGCGGGCGCGCGGAGGCTGGCGAGGAGTGATCCGATGCAGTAGGTCCGCGCGGCGACGTGCACAGGCAGTGACGATCGACAGGAGCGACTATGCCGGTTGTCCAGATTGTGACCACGGGAGGGACGATTGCCAGCCGCGTTGACCCGGAGAGTGGCGCGGCGGTGCCGGTGGTGAAGGCGGACGAGCTGGTGGCTCAGGTCCCGGTGTTGTCCGAGATCGCCGAGATCCGCGTGACCGAGTTCTCCCTGATCGGCAGTTGGAACATGACCCCCGCGCGGATGGCCGCGCTGGCGCGAACAGTCCGGGACCTGCTGGCCGAGCCGGAGACGGCGGGCGTCGTGGTCACGCACGGGACCGACACGATGGAGGAGTCGGCCTTCGCGCTCAGCCTCCTGCTCGGTTGGGCGGGACCGGTGGTCTTTACCGGCGCCATGCTGAATGCCAGCGAACCGGGGTTCGACGGGCCGCGCAACCTCGTGGCGGCGGTCCGGGTCGCGGCCGACCCGGCGGCGCGGGAGCTCGGCACCGTCGTGGTGTTGAACAATGAGATCCACGCGGCGCGCGACGTGACCAAGAGCCACACGACGGCGCTCGACACCTTCGTCTCACCGGGGCTCGGCCCGCTCGGGATCGTCGACGACCGCGGCGTCTGGCTGCGACGGCAGCCCACGCAGGCGCTGCCCCCGCTTCCGCTGGTCGATCCCGTCCCGGGTGTCTACCTGATCAAGATGGCCGCCGGGATGGAGGACCTGCTGCTGCGTGCCGCGTTGCAGGGGCAGGCACGCGGGGTGGTTGTGGAAGCCTCGGGGACCGGCAACGTCTACGAGCCGTGGGAGGATGCGATCGCCGATCTGCTGGCGGCCGGCATCCCGGTGGTGGTCGTGTCCCGCTGCCCCGGCGGCCGGGTGACATTCACCTACGGCGGCCGAGGCGGCGGTCGGGCGCTCACGGCGCTGGGTGTGATTTCAGGCGGCGACCTGTCCGGCCCGAAGGCCCGGCTCGCGCTGATGTTCGCGCTGGGCGCCGGCTGGGATCGGGAGCGCGTGCGCGCCTATTTCGCTCAACTGACCGGCGACTAGCTCCCTACGGCATCTTGCGCACGGCCGGTAGGAGGCGGCTGGCGGCGACGGCGAAGGCGAGGACCACGCCGGCTCCGATCGCGACGGCCAGCGGCACCGTGATACGTGCCCCGACGCTCCCGGTCACCATCTGCCCCAGCGGCATCAGTCCCATGGGAATCAGCGTGTAGGCCGACATCACGCGGCCGCGCATGTCGCCGGGCACGGTGAGTTGCAGCAGCGTGTTGGTCAGGCCCATGTTGAGCGTCTGTGTCGCGCCGATCACCATCAGGAGCGGGATCGACACGGCCAGCCACCGTGACCCGGTGAACAGGAGCAGGCTGGCACCGAACAGCGCGGTGACCACGAGCAGCAGCGCTCCCTTGCGCCGGCTCCCCCCGAGCGGGGCGACAGCGACGGCGCCGATCAGCGCGCCGATCCCGTTGACGGCCATCAGGGCGCCGTAGCCGCCCGCACCGACCCGCAGGACATTCTGGGCAAAGACCGGCATGAACTGGAGATACGGCCGGCCGAAGAAGGTGGGCACGCTGATCGCCAGCATCAACCCCCAGATGCGGCGGTCGCTGCGGATATAGCGCAGCCCGGCCACGAGGTTCTGCAGGATCGACTCGCGCATATCGCCTTTCGGCGGCTGCGCCGGCATGCGGTACACGACCGCGAGCACCGCCAGGTAGCTCACGCCGTTGAGCAGGAAGGCCCCTGCCGTGCCGATGGCGGCAACCAGCAGGCCGGCAAGCGCCGGGCCGACCACCGCCGCCCCGTTCCAGGCAGCCGAGTTGAGCCCCACTGCGCTGGGGATGTTCTCTTTCCCGACCAGGTCCGGCACCAGTGCCTGGCGCGTCGGGTTGTCAATCGCCATGACCACGGCGCTGAGGAAGGCGATGAGGAGGATGTGCCAGATGGCCACGATCCCGAAGGCGTCGAGGAGGCCGAGGGCCAGCGCCAGCATCCCCGCGGACGCCTGCGTGACCAGGAGCACCTTGCGGCGATCTAGCCGGTCCGCCAACACCCCGCCGAACAGGGTGATCGACAGTGCGGGGACGGCGCGCATCAAGCCGACCAACCCGAGGTAGAAGGCGGAGTCGGTCAGCTCCAGGATGAGCCAACCCTGGGCCACGTACTGCATCCAACTGCCGACGTTGGAGACGATACTCGCGAGCCAGAAGTTGCGATATTCGGGGACGGCCAGCGCGCCGGCTCCCCGCAGCGGGGTGGTGCGGCCGAGCGTCAGCCGGGTGGCAAGTCCGGTGATCGCGCTCAGGCGGCGCTGCTTCCGTGCCCGCTCCCGACTCGCTTCCGATCGTTCTCGTTGGTCCCGGGTTTCGGTGCCTGTGTCGGTGTCCGTGTCCATCCCCTCCCCTCCGGGTGTTCGATGCAAGGTCGCTCACTCGCGTGAGAACCGCGACTCGATGGCGGCCAGGAGGTCGCGCAGCCGCGGATCGGTGACTGCCTCCCGCGTGCCGATGCGGAACGAGTCGATGATCAGATCGGGCTGTGCGGCACGGTACTCGAGTGCCTGGAGCCAGGTCTCCAGCTTGTCGGCCTGGCGCACCAACCGAGCCTCGGGCGTCGCACCTTCCTCGTACTCCTCCCAGGCGCCCACCACGAGATCCGCCAGCCGCGCCGGCAGCCGCGCCGTCATCTGGCGGATGGCCGCTTCCTCCGCGGCGCGCTTGGCCCGGTCTGCTTCCTCCGAGTAGACCGGCGGCTGGCGGAAGATCTCCTCCGGCGCGGCGTCGGGCGCGGCGAGGGCGTGGTCGAACGGGGTCGCATCCCCGGCGATGGCCTCCGGCAAGTCGTGGACCAGCGCCAGCGTCAGCGCCCGGGATAGGTCGATCGCGGGATCGTCCGCGGCGAGAAGGAGGACCAAAAGGGCCACCCGGTAGCTGTGATCGGCGACCGACTCCGGTTCCCCGACGCCGCGGTCGACCCAGCCCTGGCGGACCAGCCGTTTGAGCGCCCCGGCCTGCGCCAGGACGTCCAGGATCCCGTCCCATCGGTCGGCCATCGTGCGCGTCCGCCCCTCCCAGCGTCGCCCGGTCCCACGCTCGGCCTGCGCGCCGCCTGCCGCCGCGCTAGTCCCGGGCGCGGGTGGTGTTGCGCAACGTCCCGATGCCCTCGATCTCGACCTCGATCGTGTCGCCCGGCTGCATCGGCCCGACCCCCTCGGGGGTGCCGGTCATAATGACGTCGCCCGGCTCAAGCGTCATGACGTTGGAGATGAAGCTGACCAGGAAGACGGGCGAGAAGATCATGTTGCTGGTGCGGCTGTTCTGGCGCACCTCGCCGTTCAGCCTCGACTGGATGGCGAGGTCGTTGGGGTCGAGGTCGGTGGCGATGACCGGGCCGAGCGGGCAGAAGGTGTCAAAGCCCTTGGCGCGCACCCACTGGCCGTCCTTGCGCTGGTAATCCCGGTGGCTGACGTCATTGCCGCACGTGTAGCCCAGCACATAGTCGAGCGCCTGCGCCTCCGGCACGCGGCTGGCGCGGCGGCCGATGACGATGCACAGCTCCGCTTCGTGGTCAATTCGGTTGCCCGGCGGCAGGAGAATCACCCCGCCATGCGGCAGGAGCGCGCTGGTCGGCTTCATGAAGAGGACCGGCTCATCCGGCACCTGCCGGGTCGGGTCGTTCTCCGTCACGTGGAGGGCGTAGTTGAGTCCCACGGCAACGATCTTCCCCGGCTGAACCGGGGTCAGCAGCTCCACTTCATCCAGCGGCCCGACCGCGTCCCCTCGCCGCAGCGCGCCGGGATCGAAGAGGTCCCCCTCCGCGCGGTACACCACGCCATCCTCGACGATGCCGAGCCGGGGCTGACCACCCTCGACGAAGCGTGCGATCTTCATCTAACCCTCCTCCAGCCGCGAAACACCCCTCGCGCCCGGGGGTACCGGGCGTACCTGTTATCGTAACAGACCACTCCCGCCGTGCGACGGGGTCTGGTCTCACGTTGCATAGGTCCTGTAGGCGTGGGATTGGTGGCGCGAGGATGCCCGCGCGGTGCTATGTGCCCGGGAGTAATGGAGTTTGACGAATTACAGGCGTGTACGTGATCGCCCTATGCCCGGGGGTGGGTGGCGGGAAGGATCCAACGCCATGGCCCGTGCCCGGGGGTAATGGGGTTAATCCGTCATACCAGCCGCGCCGTCTCCCACCCGCCTCCGCCCGCTCGGGCGGCTGCTGACCGTAGCCGTGATGGGTGGCGGGTAGGTCGCCGCGCCGTGGTGCGTGCCCGGGGCTCAAGCCCCGGGCACGTGCCACCGGCGTAGCCCTAACGTGGTCGTCAAACGCAAACAACCCCGGGCACCTGCCACCGCCGTAACCATGTTGAATGAGACCGCGCAACCCCGCGCCGCTCCATCACGGAACACGGAACACGCAACACGTCACACGCATCACGCATCACGCTACAGGAACAGCTTCTCCAACTGCTCGTCTTTGCCGGCGACGGTGAGTTCGTCCCCGGTAGTCAGCCGCTCGCTGCCGTGGGGGTTGACGATGACCTTGTCGCCGCGGCGGAGGAAGAGGGGGGTGACGCCGTAGCGGCTGCGAAGTTGCAGTTCGTCGAGGGTCTTGCCGGCGAAGGAGGCCACGGAGAGTTTCGCCAGGCCGTAGCCCGGGCCGACATCGAAGTAGTCGATGACCGAGAGTGGCATGGTCAGGCTGTGAGCCAGACGGGTGCCAGTCTCCGTCTCGGGGAAGATGACCCGGTCGGCGCCGACCATCTTCAGGATCTCGCCGTGGAGTTGGTTCTGGGCTTTGGCGACGACCCGCTTGATCCCCAGCCGGTTCAGGAGGGTGGTGGCCAGGATGCTGGAGCGCTCGTCGGTGCCTATGGCGACCACGGCGACATCGAAGTCCTGCGCGCCGAGCTTCTGGAGGACATCCTGGTCGACCGCGTCGGCGATGATCGCGTGGGTGACGTCATCGGCGATGTCTTCGATCGCCCGCGGGTCGCGATCGATCGCGAGCACCTCGTGTCCGAGCCGCTCCAGTTCCCGTGCCACCGCGCTGCCGAATCGCCCAACCCCTACCACCAAGACTTGTCGTCCCACGGCACCCCCCTCAGCCGATCTTTACGTTCTCCCGCGCATAGCCGATGCCGCGCCGGGTTGGCCGCGCCGCCAGTGCCAGTGCCAGTGTCAGCGGCCCGAGGCGACCGGTGAACATGATCGCGATCAGGAACAGGCGCGAGCCGGGGCCGAGCTGGGGAGTGATGCCGGTTGAGAGGCCCACCGTGCCGAAGGCGGACACCGTCTCGAAGGCGACATCGATGGGGTCGAAGGGCTCGAACACCGTCAACCCCAGCGCGACCAGGAAGATCAACGCGATAGACAGGAGGACGACCGCGAGCGCCTGGTAGATCTGCCGGGGCGGGATCTCGCGTCCGAAGGCGACGACCGACTCCCGGCCGGTAATGGCGGCGAGGATGGCGAAGAGGAGCAGGCTGAAGGTCTGGACCTTGATGCCGCCGGCGGTTGATCCCGAGGCTCCGCCAATGAACATCAGCGCGATGGTGAACACCAGGCTCTGCTCGCGCAGCTCCTCGATCGGGATGGCGCTCAGGCCGGCCGAGCGCGGGACGACGCTCAGGTAATAGCTATTGAGCAGTCGATCCGCCCAGGGGAGACGCCCCAGCGTCGCCGGGTTGTTCCACTCCATGAGCAGGAAGCCGATCGTTCCCGCTGCCAGCAGCGCGGCCGTGGTGCTGAGGACGAGCTTGGTGTCGACGGTCAGGCGCCGCCAGCAGCGGCAGCGGAACACGTCGGCCAGCGGCGTGTAGCCGATCCCGCCGAGGATGATCAGCGTGGCCATGGTCAGCAGGATCCACGGGTCCCGCTGGTAGACGGTCATGCTCTGGAAGTCGCCGATGACATCAAACCCGGCCTGGTTGAAGGCCGAGATCCCGTGGAACAGCCCCCACCACAGGGCGCGGCCGGGCGACATCTCCTGGATGAAGCGCAGGAACAGCAGCAGGACCCCGACGGACTCGATGATCAACGTCATCAGAGCGATGCGGCGCAGCAGCCGCATCGCCCCACCCGGCTCGGGCGTGCCCATCGTCAGACCCAGCGCCATGCGATCCCGCAGCGTGGCGCGCCGGCCCACCAGCAACAGGAGCAGGGTGGACGTTGCCATAAAGCCGAGTCCGCCGATCTGGATCAGCGCGAGCACGACCGCCTGACCGAAGGCGTTCCAGTGGGTGCCAGTGTCGACCACGACCAGACCGGTCACGGAGACCGCCGAGGCCGAAGTGAAGAGGGCGTCGATGAACGGGGTGGAGTGGCCATCCGTGGTGGCGATCGGGAGGGACAAGAGGATGGCGCCGACGAGGATCACCCCGGCGAAGCCGAGCACCGGCACGAGCGCGGGTGGACGGGGCCGGCGCCGTTTCTTGGGCGTGGGAAGGGTGACGGACTCCGGCCGGAGCACCGCGCGGCGTACGAACCGATCTCCGGGTTTTCGCGTGTAGCGAGGTGGAGTCGATGGGCGGGTTTGTCCGGGGTCGCTCACGCCTGAGTATGCCTCACGCTGCTCACCCATCCCGACGGTCTAGACGCGCCGTCACGCTGCGCCGTTGGAGATTAGGTCGCGCGTTGCCCATTGTCAACTGGTACGGTCCGCCCGCCGAGTTGACATCGCCTGCGCCCCTCCGTAGAGTGCGGGCAAGCATCGGTTTTCGCAGGGTGTGGCTAATAGTGGGGCGACAGTTCAATGCCTCGCCGAGAATTGGTGACCCTGCGCCACGCCCGCGCCATCGACCCTGGTCACCTCGATGCCCCTCGTAGCCGGTGGGTCGGGGGGCGCGATGTCGAGACCACGTGACCAACGGGAGGAGGTCTGCGTCATGGCAGTGTCAGTCCGCTCTCAGGTCAGCCATCCGCTCGATCCCCTTGGTCCGGAAGAGATCGCGGCCGCCAGCAAGATCGTGCGCGAGCAGCGTGGGCTCGCCGAGAGCGCGCGGTTCGTCTCGATCACGCTCCACGAACCGCCCAAGGACGTCGTTCAGTCCTGCAAGCCGGGCGATCCGATCGACCGCGAGGCGTTCATCGTGGTGCTCGATAAGGTCGAGCGCGCCACCTATGAGGCGGTCGTGTCGATCACGGCCGGCGAGGTCCGCTCCTGGAAGCATGTCCCTGATGTTCAGCCGCCGATCATCTTCGATGAGTTCCTCGCCTGCGAGTCGGTCGTCAAGCAGCACCCGGACTTCCAGGAAGCGATGCGCAAGCGCGGCATCACCGACCTCGACCTGGTCATGGTCGAGCCCTGGTCGGCCGGCTATTACGGCGACGAGTCGGAGCGCGGTCAGCGGCTGCTGCGCGCGCTGATCTGGGTGCGGCCGGACCCGGAGGGCAACGGCTACGCTCACCCGGTCGACAATGTCGTGGTCGTGTTCGACCTCAACGCCAACGAGGTCGTGCGGGTTGAGGACTACGGCGTCATCCCCGTGCCGAAGACGCCCGGCGAGTACCGTCCGGAGGCCGTCGGCCCGCTGCGGACCGACCTCAAGCCGCTTGAGATCCACCAGGCGCAGGGGCCGAGCTTCGTGTTCGACGGCCATGAGGTGCGCTGGCAACGCTGGCGCTTCCGCGTCGGCTTCACTGCGCGCGAGGGCCTGGTGCTGCACACCATCGGCTACGAGGACAAGGGCCGCGTCCGGCCGATCCTCTATCGCGCCTCGCTGTCCGAGATGGTGGTGCCCTACGGCGACCCGTCCCCGACCCAGCGGCGCAAGAACGCCTTCGATGCCGGGGAGTACAACATCGGCGCGCTGGCCAACTCGCTGGAGCTCGGCTGCGACTGTCTGGGCGAGATCCGCTACTTCGACGCCGCTCTCTCCGACACCGACGGCAACCCGGTCGTGATCAAGAACGCGATCTGCCTCCACGAGGAGGACTACGGCATCCTCTGGAAGCACTACGACTTCCGGCTGGACACGGCCGAGGTGCGCCGCTCCCGCCGGTTGGTCATCTCCTGGATCGCGACCGTCGGCAACTACGAGTACGGCTTTTTCTGGTACTTCTACCAGGACGGCACGATCCAGCACGAGGTGAAGCTGACCGGCCTGGTCTCGACCGCGGCGCTGCCGCCAGGCGAGAAGTCGCCCTACGGCCAGCTCCTCTCGCCCGACGGCCTCTACGGCCCGATCCACCAGCACTTCTTCAACTACCGCCTCGACTTCGACGTCGACGGGCCGGTGAACGCGGTTTACGAGGTCCACTCCGCGCCCGAGCCGCTCGGCCCGGACAACCCCTACGGCAACGCCTTCCGCTCCCACGCCGTCCTGCTGGAGCGCGAGGGGGACGGCCACCGGGTGATCGACCCGCTGGCGGCGCGCTACTGGAAGGTCGTGAACCACAACTCGCTCAACAAGGTGGGTGAGCCGGTCGCCTACCGGCTGATGCCTCACGGGAACGTGCTGCCGATGGCCCACCCGACGGCGAGCGTGATGCAGCGGGCCGGGTTCATGACCAAGCACGTCTGGGTCACGCCCTATCGGCCGGAGGAGAAGTACGCCGCGGGCGACTACCCAAACCAACACCCGGGCGGCGCGGGGCTGCCGGCCTGGACGGCGCAGAACCGCCCGATCGTCGACACCGACGTCGTAGTCTGGTACACGCTCGGCTCGCACCACGTGGTGCGGCTGGAGGACTGGCCGGTGATGCCGGTGCAGTACGTCGGCTTCCTGCTCCAGCCCTTCGGCTTCTTCGACGCCAACCCGGCGCTCGACGTCCCCCCGCAGCACCTCGTCAACCCGAACGGGCACGGGGGCCAGTGTGGGGCGTAGGGGGCGAGTGCGTATTGCGTAGAGCGTGCTGCGTGTTCCGTGTTCGTCCCCACGGAGCGCGCAGCAGGTGCCGCGGTGCAACCCTGGGGTCGGCTGCGTACTCATTGGCTGCATGTGTTGCGCATGCCCGGGGGTAGGTGGCGTAGAGGGGATCCCACGCCGTGGCACGTGCCCGGGGCTTGAGCCCCGGGCTGACAAGGAAAGCCGGCTAAAGCCGGCTGGGGGAGCCGGGACGCAGACCTCCGCGCTGGGTCTCGCAGCACGGCCCGTGCCCGGGCTCATGGAGTTCGCCGAATTGCATGGGTGTCCGCCGCTCGGCGCGGGATCCTCACATGACTCATCCCTGGGCACGTGCCGACCGCGTACATCCACGGAATTCGTCAAACGCCATGGACCCAGGCACGTGCCGGACGGTGGATACCCAACGCCACGGTTTGGATGCTGCCACCCGAGCCGGCTTCAGCCGGTTTCCATTGTGAGCCCGGCGGCTTTAGCCCCGGGCACGGGGCAGGGTGCGGGATCTTCGCACCACCCACCTCGCGTCCAAACGGAGTCACGTGCACCATCCGTCTGCGGGTGCGCGGCTGAGGCCGCGCGATACTAAAGCGGCGGCTCGGGCCGCCGCACTCCAAAGGCGGCTTGCGCCCCGGGGCGCCTACTTCTGGGGCGTGAGGTGCTGGGTGCCTAGTCCCCCACGTCCGTGCGCCAGAGGGATTCGGCGGCTTCGAGCCACTCGCGGGTTTCGCCGGTGGCGACGAAGGGGATCTGGCGGAGGCCGCCGATGCGGAGGGCGCCGGCTAGGAACATCGCGGCACGCATCTCGGCTGTGAAGGTGTCCAGCCAGGCGGTCAGGGTGTCCTCGCTGGCTGCCGGTGGGGTCAGGGCGATGAGATCGGCGCCGAGCGCGATCGCCTTGGCTGCGTCCAGGCCGGTCTCGACCGCGCCATCGCTGATGACCGGCGCGCCGACGGAGCGGAGCATGCGGATGGCCGCGACGGTGGGAATGCCCCACCCGGCGAAGACAGTGGCGAGTGTGCGGGGTTGCGCCTGCTCCGGGGATGGCGTGCCGCTCCCGCCGGCTGTCGGGATTGGGCCTGTGCCCGCCACGAGCAGGCCCGCCACGCCGCGCTCGACCAGCCCGCGGGCCGTGTGACGCGCGAGCCCGGAGGCACAACGTACCAGCACCGGCAGTCGTAGCCGCCGGATCAGTGCTGCGATCGCGTCCAGCGCGCCGGTGGCGTCCGGTGTGGCGTTGCCCGCGAGGGCTGCCTGGTCGAAGTCCAGCCGGACGATCAGGCCGCTGAGGCCAGCCTGGTGGGTCGCCTCAGCCAGGCGGTCCAGGTCGCGGGCGGGCTGATCCGGCTGCGGCACCAGTGTGGTGGCGGGGATCTCGCCCAGGAGGATGGTGTCGGGTGCGCGAAGGCGGAGCCCCTGCAGCGATGCGGGCAGCGCCGGGTCGGTCGCGAGCGCGCCGACATCGCCGATGCTCAGCGGCAGGCTGCGCGACTGGGCCAGCGCTGCCACCGGTCCCAATGCCTCGCTGGACTGCGGCGCGAGCAGGAGCACCGGCAGGCTGATCTCCCGGCCCAGGAAGCGGACACTCGTGTCCACATTGGCCAGGGCGATCTCCGGCAGCGGGTTGGGCAGTAGCGTCAGAGCACTCCACACCGGGGACGGCGCGGGCGTAGGGTCAGGTGCGGCCCTCGGAGTGGGTGCCGCCTTGGGCGCTGACGAGGCGTCCTCGGCGAGCTGGCCGCGCCTGCGGCCGGATCGGACCGTCACCCGGCATCCCTCCTATTCGTGCGTGCCGGCCTGCTCCGCCTCCTGGGCGGTTACGGTCAGTTGTACGCTATCGGTCGTGACCGACTCAACCCAGTCGGCTGGGATCCGGACGTCGTGGTGGAAAATGAAGCCGGCCTTGACCACGAAGCCGACGACGTTGCCGTCCTCATCATAGACGATCTCGTCCACTGTGCCGATCTTGGTTCCGTCGCGGTCCACCACGCTGGTGCCCTCGTCGATCAGCACTGAGTCGGAGCTCAGGTTCGACTCCGTCTCGACCACCGGCGGGTCGAGCGGGGCGGCCTCCATTATCCCGGCGTGCGGGTCGTACCCCAGCCCGAAGGAGCCCGCAGCGGGGTAGAGGATCGCCCCTTCGATCGCCTGCCCACTCACCCAGGCATGTGGCAACCAGGCCAGATCCTCCTCCTCGGGGATGATGAAGTTCGCCTCGTAGAACTCCGGGAACTGGTCGACCATCTCGGACGACACGTTCAGGTGCACCGTCCCGTCCGGATCGACCCGGTCGATCACCGGGCGGTCGATGATGCGGTCCTTGGTCAGGAGTGTGCCCTGGCGGACGATGAACTGCTGGAGCTCCTTCGTCTTTGGGTCGAACACGATCCGGTCCACGGTGCCGACGCGCTTGCCGTCGGCGGCAACAACCGGTTTACCCAGGTCGAGGTGGGTGCGCTCCATCGGCGATCTCCTTTCGCGTGGCGAGGCGCTGGTGCTGTTGGCCGCCGGAACGCAAGCCGAGTGCCAGAGCGGTGTGCGCATGCGTGATCCGGGTGGAATGCGGCGGGGCGCACGGCTGTTGGGGAGCGATGATGGGCCGCGCTCGGCGGCCCGGCCTCTGTCGTGCGAGACTTTGCGCACGCCGTGGCGTTCCGGCTTCGGCTGCTCCGTGCTTCGTCGAGGAGTTGCACCATGACGTCCACCGCGCCCGATCCTTCCACCGCGACGATCGACCCTGGGACGGAGGTCGGCTTGCTCGCGCTCACCGTAGCCGACCTTGAGCGGTCGCTTGTGTTCTACACGGCGGCGATCGGCCTGGCGGTGCTCGAGCGCTCCGACGGCGCCGCGACGCTCGGCGTGGCTGGGCGACCGATCCTGCTGCTGCGGGAGCAGCCGGGCGCCGAGCCGTGGCCCCGCGGCGCGCGCAGCTACACCGGGCTCTACCACTTCGCCATCCTCCTGCCGACCCGCGCCGACCTGGGACGCTGGCTGCGTAACTGGCTCGAACTGGGCTTCCCGTTGCCCGGCCAGGGGGACCACCTGGTCAGCGAGGCCCTCTACCTCGAAGACCCGGACGGGCACGGGATCGAGATGTACCGCGACCGGCCGCGCGAGGAGTGGCAGTGGTCGGACGGCCAGGTCCAGATGGCGACGCTGCCGGTTGATATCCGCGGGCTGCTACGGGATGCCGAGGAGGCGGGCCGGCCGTGGTCGGGCCTGCCCGAGGGAACCCGCCTGGGGCATATGCACCTGCAGGTGCGCGATATCCGGCAGTCGGCCGACTTCTACCACGGCGTCCTCGGCTTCGACATCGTGGCGCACATGCCGTCGGCGCTCTTTGTGTCGGCGGGCGGCTACCATCACCACATCGGCATGAATGTCTGGCACTCTCGCGGCGCGGGGCCGGCGCCGGAGGAGTTCGTGCGGCTGCGTTACTTCACGGTCGATCTCCCCAGCCGCGACGCGCTCCAGGCCGTCGTCGCGCGCATCGACGCCGCCGGAATCGCCTACCGGCAGGCCGGTGATCGTGTCGTCGTGCAAGATCCGTCTGGGAACACGCTGGTGCTCCAGTCCGGCCATGCGCTGAGGGTCGCGGACGCGGCGGCGATCGAGGGGAGTGTCTGAGCCAGGGTGCGTCATACGGCATACGTCCCCCTCACCCCCGGCCCCTCTCCCCTGGTGGGAGAGGGGGAAAGACGGAACACGCAACACGCAATACGTAATACGGATGACGCATGACGCTCACGTCGCCTGCATCGCTTTCCACCCACCGTATAATGGGGGGCGGATGGAGGTTGTTCCGTCGGTGGACGCGGCGCACGTTCTTGAGAGCCTGCGCGACGTAGGCTTGCGCATTACCGGTCCGCGGCGCGAGGTGGTGGAGGCGATCTGCGCCCGCGAGATGCCCTTCTCCGCGGACGAGGTCTACGATGAACTGCGCGCCGCCGGGTCGAGCACCGGGCGGGCCACGGTCTTCCGCACGCTCGACCTGCTGGTCGGTCTGCGCCTGCTCGGTCGCGTCCACCGCCCCGACGGTAGCCACGGGTACGTTCTCCGCGAGCCGGGACACCGGCACCACCTCGTCTGTTCCACCTGCGGCACGGTCGTTGAGTTCCAGGGCTGCAACGTCGCTGCCCTCGCCGACGAGCTCGCCGATCGCACCCAGTTCCGCATCGAGGGGCACTGGCTGGAGTTCTTCGGCGTCTGTGCCGACTGCCAGAGCCGAGACGCCGCCGACTAAGGCGCGGGCTGGTCGAGTTGGCCCGCTGCGTCCTTGACATCCCTTGTACTATTGAGACCGAGTATCAATAGCGGCGCGGCGACCGGGTCGCATGGTGGGCAGGAAGAGCGGAAATCGGGATGGAGTGGATGCGGTGGATTGACCGCCGGGGTAGGTGGCCCGTGGTTGTGGCGCTGATCGCCGCGCTCCTCCTCGTTGCCTGCGGCCCCGGGCGGACCGGGACGCGGTCGCCCGCTGCCGGCGAGGACGACGCGCTCCGCGTCGTCGTCAGCCTGCCGGTCTTCATCTCGATGGTGGAGGCCGTTGGAGGTGAGCGAGTCGACGTAACAGCGCTCGTGCCTCCGGGCGCCGATCCACACACCTACCAGCCGACCCCGGCCGACGCGAAGACTGTGGCCGATGCCGATCTGGTCTTCGTCAACGGCGCCGGGCTGGAGGAGTGGTTGCGCGGACTGATCGAGTCGGCCGGTGGCAAGCAGGTTCCCGTCTACGAGCTGGCACAGGGTTTGACGACGATCCAGGAGGACGACCCCGACCACGAGCACCCGGAGGGGAACCCGCACCTATGGCTCGATCCGACGAATGCCATCGCCTACGTGCGTCAGATCGAGCAGCGCCTGAGCGAGCACGACCCGGACGGAGCTGGTGTGTACCGGGCGAACGCCGACGGCTACATCGCGGAGATCGAGGCGTTCGACCAGTGGGCGCGGGAGCAGATCGCGACCATCCCGCCCGAGCGGCGGACGCTGGTGACCTACCATGACGCGTTCCCGTACTTCGCGGCGCACTACGGGCTGAAGCTGGTCGGAGTGGTCGTGCCGAGCCCGGGCCGGGAGCCGGCGCCCCGCGATCTGGCGCGGCTCGTGGATGAGATCCGGGCACAACAGGTGCCGGTGCTCTTCGTCGAGCCGCAGTTCAACCCGAAGCTGGCCGATCGCCTGGCGCAGGAGGCGGGGATAACCACCCAGGTGCTCTACAGCGAGACGCCACCCGAGAGTGGGGGTTACCTGGAGATGATGCGCACCAACGTGGAGCACGTCGTGGAGGGACTCGGTTGATGGGGCAGCCGGTGCAATCGACCATCGCCGACGGCGTGGCGGAGCCGGCCACGTCCGCCCCGATCGTCGTCCGGAACCTGACGACGGGCTACCGTGAGAACCCCGTGCTGCAGGATGTCACGCTCACGGTCGAGCGCGGCTCGCTGGTGGGTGTCATCGGCCCGAACGGCGGCGGCAAGTCGACCCTGTTCAAGGCGATCCTGGGGCTGCTCCGACCGTGGTCCGGCACCGTCCTGATCGAGGGGTCGCCGCGCCGGCCCGGCCCGCGGATCGCCTACGTGCCGCAGGCCGAGACGGTCGACTGGTCCTTCCCGGTCACGGTCCACGATGTCGTCCTGATGGGCCGCACGCCGCGCCTCGGGTTCCTCCGGCGTCCGGGCCCGCGCGACCACGAGATCGCGACGGAGGCCCTTGAAGCGGTCGGGATGCAGGAGTACCGCGACCGGCAGATCGGCGAGCTGTCGGGCGGGCAGCGCCAGCGCGTCTTCCTCGCCCGCGCCCTGGCACAGGAGCCGAGCATCCTCCTGCTCGACGAGCCGGTCAGCGGCGTGGACGCCGTCACCCAGCACCAGATCTTCGAGCTGCTGGAGCGGCTGTGCCAGCGTGGGATCACCGCCATGGTCGCCTCGCACGACCTGAGCTGCGTGGCCCAGCGCTTCGATCAGGTGCTCCTCCTCAACCGGCGCGTTGTCGCCTACGGCCCGCCGGAGGAGGTCCTGACCCAGGAGTTGTTGAACGAGACGTTCCGCTCGCACCTGCTTCTCCTGCGGGTGGGCGAGCGGACCTTCGTGGTGGAGGACCCCGACCATCATGGGACTGCTTGACCTGCTGCTCGAGCCGCTGAGCTACGGCTTCCTCCAGCGCGGGCTCGTCGCGGGCATCCTGATCGGCGTGATCTGCGCCGTGATCGGCACCTTCGTGGTACTCAAAGGCTTCGCCTTCATCGGCGACGCGTTGGCCCACATCGCCTTCACCGGCATCGTCGTGGCCTTCATCGGCGGCTTCGCCTTCTACCTGGGTGCGCTGGTCGCCGCGGTGCTGGCCGCGCTCGGCATCGGCACCGTCAGCCGCCGGGCCGGGATCAGCACGGACACGTCGATCGGCATCCTCTTCAGCGGGGTCTTCGCCCTGGGCATCGTCCTCGCCAGCGTCGGGATCCAGACGTATACCGTGGATCTCTTTAGCTACCTGTTCGGCGACATCCTCGGCGTGCAGGCGGCCGACCTCGTGGCGATCGCGCTGCTCGGCGCGCTGGTGCTGCTGGTCGTGCTCGCCCTCTACAAGGAGTTGGTCTTCGTCAGCTTCGACCCGGTCGTCGCCGAGGCCGCGGGATTGCCCGGCGGGGTGCTGCAGATGTTGCTGCTCGTGCTCCTGGCGGTGACGGTCGTCGTCTCGGTGCAGGCGGTCGGGGTCGTCCTGGTGGTGGCCATGCTCGTCACCCCGAGCGCGACCGCCTACCTCCTGACCAACCGCTTCGGCCGGATGATGGCGCTGGGTGCCGGGTTCGGTGCTCTGTCGGCGCTGATCGGGTTCTACCTGTCGTACTACCTGAATGTGCCCTCGGGTGGGACGATCGTGCTGGTCGCCAGCGCGTTCTTCCTGCTGGCGCTGATCTTCTCGCCGAAGCGCGGCGGCTGGCGCCGTCTATTCGCAACGCCTGCGGTACGATAGCGGCGCGGGGCTGTCTGTTCCCCGCGCCGGACCGGCGGCACGGATTCCGCCAGGGATGGTCCATGAAGGTTGCCTATGTCTTCAGCACCTCCGGCCACACCGCTAGCTACAAGCTGGGCAAGATGATCCTGCCCCAGTTGGAGGAGGGGCGGCACGGCGCCGAAGTCGTCGGCATGTTCTTCTTCGACGACAACACGTATCTCCTGCGCAAGGGTGATCCGCTCGGCGAGCGCCTGGCCAAGGTCGCGAAGGAGCAGAACATCCTGCTCATGCTCTGCGACCAGTGCGCGCTGGAGCGGGGCCTGGCTGAGGGCGTGCCGGGCGACTGCCAGCCGAGCGGCACCGTCGAAGGAGTCCAGGTCGGCTGCTTCCCCGACCTGTACGCCGCGCTCTCCGGCAACCCGCCGGACCAGGTGATCACGCTCTAGCCCGTTGCCCGTCCCCGGAGGAGGCGGCCATGCCGGTCCTGACCGTCGCGCTGCTCCAGATGGTCGCCTCCGGCACCGACCAAGACGCGAACCTGCGCAAGGGCGACGCCTTCTGCCGCCGCGCCCGCGCCATGGGCGCCGACATCGCGCTCTTCCCCGAGATGTGGAACATCGGCTACACGCCCTACCCGGGCTGCGCCGCGAACTACCACCAGGTCGGGGCCGAGACGCCGGAGCAGGCGCGGGCACGCGCGGCGTGGCAAGAGCAGGCGATCGGCCCCGACGACGCGTTCGTCGTCCACTTCCGGAAGCTCGCCCGCGAGCTTGACATGGCCATCGCACTGACCTACCTGGAACGCTGGCCCGGCGCGCCGCGCAACACCGTGTCACTCATCGACCGCCACGGCGAGATCGTGCTGACCTACGCCAAGGTCCACACCTGCGACTTCGGGCTGGAGGCCGCCCTGACTCCCGGCGATGACTTCCCGGTCTGCACGCTCGACACTGCCGCCGGGCCGGTGCGGGTCGGTGCCATGATCTGCTTCGATCGGGAGTTCCCCGAGAGCGCGCGGCTGCTCATGCTCAACGGGGCGGAGATCATCCTGACGCCCAACGCCTGCCCGCTGGAGCCGAACCGGATCGGGCAGTTCCGCTCCCGCGCGTTCGAGAACATGGTCGGGGTGGCGATGGCCAACTACGCTGCGCCCCAGCAGAACGGCCACTCGGTGGCGTTCGACCCGATCGCCTTCGACGAGGAGGAGCGCTCCCGCGACACGCTCATCGTCGAGGCCGGGGAGGCCGAGGGGATCTACCTGGCACCGTTCGACCTGGACCGCCTGCGCGCCTGGCGCCGGCACGAGGTCTGGGGCAATGCCTTCCGGCGCCCCCACCGCTACGGTCCGCTCGTCGCCCCCGAGATTCAGAACCCCTTCGTCCGCCGCAATGCCCATGGCGCCCCGTACGACCCGACGGCGCGCTAGCGGTCGCAGCCGATGCGTGGGATGGCGTTTGACGAATTCGTCCTGCATGCCAGCCGCGCCGTCTCCCGCCTGCCTCCGCCGACGCGGGCGGCTGCCGACCGGCGTCGGGGTGGGTGGCGGGAAGGTCACGGAGTCGTGGCGCGTGCCCGGGGTAGGTTAGGTGGCGAAAAGCATCCCACGCCGTGGCGCGTGCCCGGGGCTCAAGCCCCGGGCTGACAAGGAAAGCCGGCTGAAGCCGGCTGGGCTGAGCAGGGCTATACCCAGGCGATACGGTTCTTACCATTCCGGCATGTGCCCGGGGCTAAAGCCGCCGGGCTGAATAGTGGAAAAGCCCACTGAAGGGGCTTCCTTGTCCCTCACCCGAGCTGATGCTATCCGGCCACCCATCGGACACCACGTCCCTAGCCCCTTCAGTGGGCTTTGTCTTGTCAGCCCGGTGGCTTTAGCCCCGGGCACGCGCCAGGATGCGGGATCCTTCGCACCACCCACCATACGCACGGGCCGCGGTGCGGGAACCATCTCGCCACCCGTCGAGGACCCGGTCGGCAGCGGCCCGAGCCAGCGGAGTCGGGCGGGAGGCGGAGCGGTCGGTATGCAGGAGGAGTTCGTCACTGTCCATCTGCGCGCGCCGCGATCTCCAGCCGGCTCTTGGGAGGGCGGCTCGCTTCGAGCGAGTCCAGAAGCTGGCGCGTGGCCGCCGCGATCTCCTCAACCGCCGCGGCAAAGGCCGCTTCGTTGGCCTTGGAGGGCTTTCGATAACCGGTGATCTTCCGGACGAATTGGAGCGATGCGGCGTGGATCTCGGCGTCGGTCACCGGTGGGTCGACGTTGAAGAGCCTCGTGATATTGCGGCACATGCCGGGCTGCCTCCAGTCGGTGTCATGAGCGGTCGCCCTCCCCACCACTCGCGCCATCAGCGGGTGAAGAACTCCACCAGCACCGGGGCGATGGCGTCCGGTGCGACGCTGTGCGTCTGGTTCTCCAGGGTGAGGTGCCGCGCGTTCGGGATGGTGTCGGCAAGCTCCTGGGCCGCGTCCCGGATCCAGGCTGGACTCGCTCCGCCGTCCATCACCAGCGTCGGGATGGTGATCGAGGCGAATCGAGCGGTCGGGATCGCACTGTCTCCCATGACGGCGTGGTCGTAGGGCAGGGTGTGGGCGACTGCCTCCATTCCCGACCACATCGGGGCCTGTCGCATCTGCGCGACGAGATCGGGCGGGACGCCCACTGCCTCGGTCAAGAAGAGCTCGACCGCGTCCCCTCGGCGACCCTCCGCCAGCAGCGTGTCGAGTCGCGTCCTGTAGTCGGACGGCACCGGCGGCCGGCTAGCGTCCACGGCGTATGGCGACTCGAACACAGCCAGCCGGGTGATCGGATGGCCGTTTGCCGCCGCCAGCAAGGAGAGCCCGCCGCCTGACGACATGCCGAACACGTACGCCGAGCCGCCGGCGGCGTCGATGAGCGCCGCAAGGTCCTCGATCTCCCGCTCGACCGCGTACGGCGGCGTGTCGCCGCTGTCGCCGCGCCCGCGACGGTCGTAGCAGATCACCGTGAAGTGTGGCGCCAGCTTCTCGGCCAACGGGGCGCCGCCCGCGCGAGTGGACAGCGCGCCGCCGACCAGCACGACCGGCGGGCCGTTGCCTGAGCGCTCGAACGCGATGACTGTCCCGTCGCTGGAACGTATCGTCTGCATCGACCCGTCCCTTCGTCAGGTGGACCGCTACCCTGCCTGTCCGGCATCGACCGGTTGGTAGCGGAGGAATACGACGCCGGATCGGAACGTGTGCGTGTCGACGAGCCGTACCAGGCGCTGGTCGCTGAGTGCCGGGAACATGGGCGTCCCGCCGCCCAGCACGATCGGGTGGATGAAGAGGTGGTACTCGTCGATGAGGTTGTGTCGTATCAGAGCGGCCGCGATCTCGGCGCCGCCAACGTCGATGTTCTTGCCGGGCTGCTGTTTCAGGCGCGCCACCTCGTCGACGACGTCATCGCGGACCAGCCGGGCGTTCGGGCCGACCTGATCGAGCGTTCGGGAGCAGACGACCTTGGGCATGTCACGCCAGATCAGGGCGAACTCGACCACGAACGCCGGGGCCGAGGGATCCTGGTCCGCTGTGGGCCAGAACCCCTCCATCAGCTCGTACATCCGCCGCCCGTACACGTAGGTGTCCGTGGCCCGTTGCTGGTCATTGATGTACTGGTGCAGTTCCTCGTCGATGATGGGCCAGTCGAGTTGGTGGTTCGGTCCTTCGATGAAGCCGTCGATGGTCACCATCATCCCGTAGACCACGGTGCGCATTGCGCTCTCCGTCCATGCGGGGTGAGTCCGGGCTGGGCAGTGTCCTCAGGCGGTCGCAGCGGGCTGGTAGCGCAGCAGGACGCACCCGGTCGAGAAGGGGCGGGCCTCAATGAGCGTCATCTGCATCCGCTCGGGGCTGGGCTTGAAGAGCGGGTTCCCGCCGCCGAGGACGACCGGCGCAACGCCGAGGCGGTATTCGTCGATCAGGCCGTGCCGCATCAGCGTCGAGGCCAGGTTGGCGCTCCCGAAGAGAAGGATATCCTTGCCGGGCTGCTGCTTCAGCCGGGCGACCTCCGTTTCGGCCTCGTCCTTCACCAGGCGCGTGTTGTTCCAGGTGGCCTCGTTGAGCGTCCGCGAGAAGACGACCTTGGGGATGCTGTTCATCTGCTCGGCCACCGCGCCCTCGGCGTTGGGCCAGTAGGCGGCCATGCCCTCGTAGGTCACGCGGCCGAAGAGTAGGAGGCTCGCCGAGGCCAGTTGATCCAGTGAGAACTGCTCCAGCTCATCGCCCCAGGCGAGGTCGTGCCAGTCGATCGACCAGCTCTCCGGCCCTTCGAAGAACCCGTCGAGCGTAACCATGTTCCACATAATCAGCCGTCGCATCGTCGCGATCCTCTCCCCGCATCGTCGCGAGTCGCGCGTCAATACGTTGCATGGTTCCGGCCGGACGCTCCGGCCGGAACCGTTTGACTCCGAAGCGTTACTGCTGTTGCTGGCAGTTGATCATCCACGGCGTGCCGAAGCGATCGACCAGCATGCCGAAACGGGCGGCCCAGAAGGTCTCCGCGAGCGGCATCTCCACCGTGCCGCCCTCGGCGAGTGCCTGATAGATCCGTTCGGCCTCAGCCGGGCTATCGACCAGGAGCGCCACGTAGGCGCCCTGCGGCTTGGCATAGTTTTCCGTCGGTGCGTCGGACCCGAAGATGGTTTGATCGCCCACGGCCAGCACGGCGTGCATGACGCGGTCCTCCCATCCGTCGGGGACGTGCTCGGCAGCCGGCGTCTCCCCGAAGGTCGTCGACTCGACGATCTTACCGCCGAGCAGTTCGGCGTAGAACCGGAACGCCTCGGCGCAGGTTCCGTTGAAGTTGAGGTATGGGACAAACTTCATGAGCCTCTCCCTTCACGACGCAAACACCACTCACACACGAGTCATGTCACAAACCGGTCTCCGTCCGGGTCGCACGACAGGCGGGGCGGATCCCGCGACGGTCGTCCGCATGTCGCCGGTCACCCGGTACGGTCCCGGCGCTGCCAGGCGCCGGCGGATCAGCCGTGCTGCTCAGCAATGCGCTGGGCCAGGCGCTCCTCGGCCGCGCGGAGCTCGGGCGTCAGCCCCTCGCCGAACTCGTCCGCATCGTAGATCTGCCGGATCTCCAGTTCGATCTCCTCGTCGGGCCGGGCGGGGCAGCGCTTGGCCCACTCGATGGCTTCTTCCCTGGAGCCGACCTGGATGATCCAGTACCCTGCGATCACCTCCTTTGTCGGGAAGGGGCCGTCGATGACCGACATCGTTCCCCGGGAGAACCGGACGCGGGTACCGTTCGAGCTCGGATGGAGACCGTCGCCCGCCAGCATGATGCCCGCATCCACCATCGCCTCGTTGAACTTCATCATCGCGGCGATGTCCTCTTCCGTCGGGAGGACTCCCGCTTCGGTCTCATCGTTGGCCCGCACCAGGATCATGAAACGCATTGCCATTCCCCTCTCGTGGCCCCGCCCCACACAGGCGAGGCCCTACCTGCGGCACATGGCCGTCTCTCGTGACCTCTATGAATTGGTCGAATGAGGGGCGGCGAAATCGACATGTTGGGCGACCGATCCCGGGAAATCCGCCTCGGGGGGCGCCGCAGGGGTGGCCGCCATGTCCGGCCACTCCTGCGCGGCGAGGGCGCTCGCCAGCGCGTAGACCGGGCCGGTCGTCGTCTCGTCGCGGATCGTCATGCCCGCGTGGGCGAGGTTGGTCCGAAGGACCGACGCTACGTCGCGCATCTTGGCCGATGTCGGGTGCTCGTAGAAGACATAAAACACGCCGTCGCGCTTGGGCAGGCGCCGGACGGCGGCCAGCGGTTCCTCGGCGCGCAGCCAGAAGCAGTTGACGTTGATGGCGAAGATCGTGTCGAACGGGGCCTCGTGGAGGGTGGCGCGCTCCAACGTCATGACGTGCAACGTCAAGGTGCCGGCTGCGAGGTGCGCGTGGTTCCGCTCGCGCGCCCGGCGGATCTGTGTCTCCGACCGATCGATGGCGACCATCCGCCCGTTTCCAAGTCGCTCGCAGACCAGGGCGGCGGCTACGCCGTTGCCGCAGCCGATCTCCAGGATGGTGTCCTCTGGGCGGATCCGGAGCAGATCGACCGCCGCGGCGATCTGCGCGGGCACGCGCGTCACTGGTGACTCCTTCCGTCATGCGCGAGCGTCGATGCCGGTGGGGCCTTCCTACGAGGCCCCATCCGGCTATTCGTCGGTATCGTTTGCGAACGATAGGCCCCGGGCGGCCAGTGCCTCGCGAAGCTGTGCCAGCGCCTTGGAACCCATCCCATGGAGCTGCAGGAGCTGGTCCTCGGTGACCCGCGTCAGATCCTCGAGACGGGTGTAGCCGGCTCCGAGGAGCGCGCGCCGCGCCGGCTGGGCCAGCGTGTCGGGCAGGTCGATCGCCGTGTTGTCTGCGTGCATCAGTCCTTCTTTCCTCCTGTGAACTGCGCCTCGCCCTCCTTGAGCGGGCGGAAGCGGAGCGCCGACCAGACGTTGTCGACCGCCACCTGGGTGATCGGGCGCAGACCGTATTCGGCCAGGATCGGCCACAGGGTGTCACGGTTGATGTCGGTCCGGTTCGCCTTGGGGTAGGCCACCCAGAGCTGCGCCGGGCTGACAAGGTGGTCTCGGTGCGTGGCGAGGATGGCCCGCACCGAGGCTTCGTCGTCGGCGAAGATCAGGGCCGTCGTCGCCTCATCCAGCCCGTCCACGGTCAGCACACCCTCGGGACGCGGCTCGATGAGCGGCAGCCGATCGGGGTGCGACGACCAGACGGTCGTCCCCGGCTTGATGAGGAGCTTCTGGGCCACGGTCTTCGTGCTCAATTCGTACGGATCCCGTCCGTTCCCTCAGGTCGCGAAACGCATCTCTTGACAGAGACCCGCCTCGGCCGCCCGCGCGGGCGGCCGAGGCGGCATATCCCTCATCGCACGACAGTGAACTGGAGGTGGGTGACGCCGGACGACGCGACCACCTGCGTCCGCTCCAGCTCGATAGGCGTCTCGTCGAGATGGTCGAACAGCCGCTTCCCGCCTCCCAGCAGCACCGGCACCAGAGAGACGTGGATCTCGTCGAGGAGCCCGGCCCGCAGGTACTGCTGGATGACGCTGGCTCCGCCGCCGATCGACACGTCTTTATCCCCCGCGGCGGCGCGGGCCTGCTCCAGGGCGGGCTCGATTCCGTCGGTAACGAAGGTGAACGTCGTGCCGCCTTCTTTGACCAGCGGCTCCCGCGCGCGGTGGGTTACCACGAAGACGGGCACGTGGAAGGGCGGGTTTTCGCCCCACGGTCCCTCGGCGAAGTCGAACATGCGCCGGCCCATCACCACGGCGCCGGTGCGCTGGATGGCCTCGTCAAGCAGGTCGCCGTCCGTGGTGACCTCTCCACCTTCGAGGCCGTGGGGCTTGCGCCAGCTTTCCAGATCGTAGAGCCACTCATGGAGCCGATCGCCGCCTTCTCCGAGGGGCATCTCGAGGCGATCGTTCGGGCCGGTGATGTAGCCGTCGATCGACGTGGACATCGATGCAAACACGCGTCCCATCGGGTGCTCCCTTCGTAAGGCGATGCGTGCTAGTCGCTCCCGCTGGCGAAGCGCCATCGGGTCGGCGGGAACTGCTGGCCCGCCGGGAATCCAAAGGCCGTCGCCGGCGTGAGTGCGTAGACCGCGTACGGGGGTGGGCCGGCAGTGGGTGCTCCGTTGCCGTAGAGCGCACCGTCCCGCACCGCGACCTGCCATCCGTACTTGGCTGCGTACGCAGCGGCGATCCGGCGGAGGCGAGACTCGTCCGTCACGCGCACCGCTTCGCCTTCGATCACGAGGTCGACGCCGTGCTCCCGCGTCGCGATGGTGCAGTGCGGGTCGCGGGCGAGGTTCCGCCCCTTGCGCGAGTTGGGGCTGGCGGCGCAGTGCAGGGCGTCGTCCATCCAGATCGCGAGCAGGGGCACCAGGTGCGGTCGGCCGTCCGGCCGCACCGTCGCCAGCCAGAACCACTGCGCCGCCTCCAGCGTGCCGCGAGTGTCCTCCCACGCCGCCGGGGTTCGATGCGCGTCGTCGATCACGGCCATCAGGTCAGCCGCTGGTCCGCCACTCGCCATGGTGAACCTCCCTCGTGTGGGCGAGCCAACATCGTTGTCCCGGGTGGTTCTGGGTCCGTCCCGGTTCCTGCGGTGTCCCCTCGTGCCTGCCACGGCCGTAAGCCGTGGTGTGGAGGGGCCACGTTGCTCAGTAGTCCTTCGGGGACGTCCGAATTCGATACCGGGCGCGCCGGACTCCTGGCCGATCACGCCTGCTCCGGCATGGGCGCGTCGAGGAAGGCCTCGATCATCGGTACCAACCAGCCAACGCGGTCGAGGATGCCAAGGTGCGACGTGCCGGGGAGGACGACGAGCTGGGCGGCTGGGAGCCCGACGATGTCGCCGAACACGCCGCCGCCACGCAGCCGGAACAACTCCACTGCGTGTTCCGGACGAGTTCCGTCGGAGTCGCCGATGACGATCATGGTCGGTGCGGTGATCACCTGGATCTCCTCGGCGGGCCAGTCCTGCGGCGCGAGATTGAGCTGCTTCACCTTCGCCATCAACGTGGGAAACGCCTCGGGATTGGGCGCCGTCCGGTTGTAGGCCTCGCGCATGGGCGTGCCTTCCAACCAGTCGGGCGTCATCTGCTCGACAGTCGCCAGCAGCTCAGGGTAGAGACCGCCAGTATTGAACGAGCCCGAGACGAACACCAGCTTGCGCACGAGCGCTGGGTGCCGCATCGCCACCCGCAGGGCCGCGGTGCCTCCCATGCTGTAGCCGAACACGTCGGCCTGCTCGATCCCGAGGTGCCGCAGCAGCGCGGCCGTGTCGTCCGCCAGGGACTCGTACGTGATCGGCCGGTCGATGTCCGCCGTGTGCCCATGTCCCTGGAGCTCGACTGCGATGACCTGTCGTGTCCTTGCCAACGTGGGGATGTACTCCCCCATGAGCTCGATCGTCATGTAGGCGCCGGGCAGCACGACCAGCGGCTGCCCGGCGCCATGGATCTCGTAGTACATCTGGAGGCCGTTGACGGGGGCGTACCCGCTCGTGACGTCACCGCCTGTGCCGCGCGCACCGTGTGCCATGATGAAGCTCCTTTCGTGGTGCCGGCACGAGGACGATCGGTTACAGCGCAGGCCGCGCGCCCAGATCGGCCGAGGACTTTTCCTCCGGCAGGCCGGGTAGCTCGATGACGGGTCGGATCTCGACCGTGCCCCAGCGCGCGCCCGGGATTCGCGACGCGATGGCGATGGCCTCGTCGAGGTCGTTGGCCTCGATCATGAAGAAGCCGCCGAGTTGCTCGTGGGTCTCGGCGAACGGGCCGTCGGTGACCAGCCGCTTACCGTCGCGGATGCGCACGCTGGTCGCCGTCGACGTCGGGTGCAGCGGGGCGGTCGCGATGAAGTGCCCTTCTCGCGCGAGCTGGTGTGCCAGCTCCGTCGATTCCTGATAGCAGGCCTGCCGCTCGTCGTCGCTGAGCGCCTGCTCGTCGCCGTAGATGAGAAGCATGTATCGCACGGGTCTCCCTCGCTTCTTCCTTACCCGCCGGCGATGGCGCCGACGATCATGAACGGCTCGTCGCCGCATGCCACCGCCTCGGGCAGCGGTGCATCCGGCTCTTCGTGCGACAGGTCCTGCTCACACGCGAAGAAGCGCACCAGAGGCCGGCGGCGTTTGGTGATGTGGTCGCGGATCGTGCCGCGCAGGACCGGGTAGGCGGCTTCCAGCGCGTCGAGCACCGCGCGCTGCGTCACCGGCCCCTCGACTTCGACCGTCACCTCGCGGCCCGTCCGCGCCAGGATCTGCAAGTGGGGCGGGAGCACCACGCGGATCATGGCAGTGTCTGGACTTCCACTGACACGACTGCCGGCAGGTTCTCGACGATCGGCATCCAGGTATCGCCGGAGTCGGGCGACACGTAGACCTGCCCGCCGGTGGTCCCGAAGTAGATGCCGCAGGGGTCGAGCTGGTCCACGGCCATCGCATCGCGCAGCACGTTGACGTAACAGTTCTGCTGCGGCAGGCCCTTGGTCAGCGGTTCCCACTCATGCCCGCCGGTGCGGCTTCGGTAGACCCGCAGCTTCCCCTCGGGCGGGTAGTGCTGATGGTCGCTCGTGATCGGGACGACGTAGATCGTCTCCGGCTCGTGCGCGTGGACCTCGATCGGGAAGCCGAAGTCGCTCGGGAGGTTTCCGCTCACTTCGTGCCACGAGTCGCCCGCGTCGTCGCTACGCATCACATCCCAGTGCTTCTGCATGAAGAGCACGTTCGGCCGCGACGGGTGCATCGCAATCCGGTGCACGCAGTGGCCGACGTCCGCGTCCGGATCGGGGATGTAGTCGGAGCGCAGGCCGCGGTTGATCGGCCGCCACGTCGTGCCGCCGTCGTCGGTGCGGAAGGCCCCGGCCGACGAAATCGCGACGAAGATGCGCTCGGGGTTGCTGGGATCGAGCAGGATGGTGTGGAGGCACAGGCCACCGGCGCCGGGTTGCCAGAGGTGACCGGTATCGTGGCAGCGCAGTCCGGAGAGTTCCTGCCAGGTGCGGCCACCATCGGTGGAGCGGAACAGCGCGGCGTCCTCCACGCCGGCATAGACCGTATCGGGGTCGGTCAGCGACGGCTCCAGGTGCCAGACCCGCGAGAACTCCCAAGGATGCTGGGTGCCGTCGTACCACTGGTGTGTCCCGGTGTCCCCGTCGTAGATGAACTCGTTGCCCACTGGCTCCCACGTCTCGCCGCCGTCGTCGGAGCGCTGGATCTGCTGCCCGAACCAGCTCAGCGACGGCGCCGCGTAGATCCGGTTCGGATCGGCCGGTGAGCCTTTCATGTGGTAGACCTCCCAGCCCCCGAAGAGGGGACCGGTGACCTGCCACCGATCGCGTTTACCGTCCGCGGTGAGAATGAAAGCCCCCTTGCGTGTCCCGACGAGGACACGGACTCCGCTCATCCAAGGCTCCTTCCTGAGCGCTCCCTACCACTGCCTCCGGCTGTCGCTCTCATACCGTAGTCGAACGAGCCGGGCCCAATTCGACAGGCAAGACTGTACGTACAGTATAGAACAATCGTGCTAGTGTCAAGGGGTCATTGCTCCGAAATGGCCGGGTGGGGGTTGGGCTGGCAGTGTGGTCTGAGTCCGGGATGGGTGGTGCGAAGGATCCCGCTACTCGGCGCGTGCCCGGCGGCTTTAGCCCCGGGCACGCGCCGACCGCGTTCACCCATCTAATTCGTCAAACTCCATCAGCCGGCCAGTTCGCGCAGCCGCCGCTGCAGGAACCGCCGCTCGGGCTCTTGCTGGGTGAGGGCCAGCGCCTGCTCGTAGGCGGCGCGGGCGTCCGCGGTCCGGCCCAGGCGGCGACACAGGTCCGCCCGCGCCGAGTGGGCCAGGTGGTAGCCGGTCAGGTCGCCGCGTTCGAGGATGGCGTCGATCAGGGCCAGGCCGGCCGCCGGCCCGTCACGCATCGCCACCGCTACGGCGCGGTTCAGCTCGACGACCGGGGATGGCTCGATCTGCGCCAGCAGGTCGTACCACCCGACGATCTGGTTCCAGTCGGTCGCGTCGGGTGTGGCTGCGCGGGCGTGGACGGCGGCGATGGCGGCCTGAATGGTGTACGGCCCGAAGCGGCGCGACGCGAGCGCCCGATCTACCAGCGCCAACCCCTCCGCGATCTGCTCCTGGTTCCAGAGCGAGCGGTCCTGGTCTTCCAGCAGGATCAGGTCGCCGGTCGGCGTGGTCCGTGCGGCGCGCCGCGACTCCTGCAGCAGCATCAGCGCGAGCAGCCCGGCCACCTCCGGCTCCGGCAGCAGTTCGAACACCAGCCGCCCGAGGCGGATCGCCTCGCCCGAGAGGTCGGCCCGGGTGAGCGACTCGCCCGATGAGGCGGCGTAGCCCTCGTTGAACACCAGGTAGATGACGCGGAGGACGGCATCGAGCCGTTCCGGCAACTCGTCTCTCGACGGCACGACATACGGGATGCGCGCGTCGCGGATTTTCCGCTTGGCGCGCACGATCCGTTGGGCCAGCGTCGACGGGGTGGTGAGGAAGGCGTGCGCGATCTCCTCGGTAGTGAGCCCGCACACCTCTCGCAGCGTCAGCGCCACCTGCGCCTCAGGCGACAGTGCGGGGTGGCAGCAGGTGAAGATCAGCCGCAGCCGGTCGTCCTCGATGTTGTCGTCGTCCCAGTCGCTGGGGTCGCGGCCGACCGTCTCCAGTCGCTCAGCGAGGGCCGCCAGTGACGCGTCGAAGCGGGCGCGACGGCGCATTGCGTCGATGGCTTTGAAGCGGCCGGTGGAGACCAGCCATGCCCGGGGGTTCTTCGGCAAGCCGTCTCTGGGCCACTGCTCGACGGCTGCTGCGAAGGCTTCGTGTAGCGCATCTTCCGCGAGATCGAAATCGCCCAGCAGGCGGATCAAGGTGGCGAAGACGCGCCGTCCGTCCGAGCGGTAGACGTCGTCGACGATCGTGCGTACCCGCTCGTCCGCGTGCGTGTTCATCATGCAGGTCGCTCCAAACACGGCGCGCTAGTGCGGTCGGCAGACGCGCGGTAGCGCGGGGCGTATAGTCGCGCGGTGCTGCCCAACCGCGACGGTCAGAACAAGCGTTCTGTACGGATACTAGCAGCTTGTGTCCGCGTGTCAACCTGTTCCTCGGATCAGGTCCAGGTCGGCTCGACCGGCCAGGTGCGGTGCACCACATGGTGGATGCCGCGCTGACTCCGTCGGTGGCGCCGTCCCTTGCGCCGCCGAGCGTGCCACCGCACCCGGTCCACGGCGGCCACGGCGATGACAGCAAGGTGTTCGCCACCGGTGCGGCGGATGTCCGGTGCCAGGGTGCTGAGGTGGGTGGTGAGAGGATCCTCGCCCGGTGGTCTGCGCCCGGGGCAAATGGGATTTGACGGAGTCCAAAGATGCATGCGGTCGGGGCGTGCCCGGGGCTCAAGCCCCGGGCACAGTCCACGCCGCGGGGATCCTTCCATCACCGTCCCGAGCACCGGACGGCATCCGGGGTGGGCGTCCGGCGTTTTCGCGCCGCGTGCCTCACCGGCTGACGCAATCAGCCCGGGGACGAGCCCCGGGCTGATTGCGTACGCCCTATTCAGTAGTCAGGCTCCATGGCCCCGGAGCCGTGCCGCGGTGGCTAGACGTTGAGCCGTGGGTCGAGGTAGTCGCGCAGCCAGTCGCCGACGGTGTTGATCCCGAGGACGGTCAGCATGATGGCGATGCCGGGGAAGGTGTACATCCACCACTGGCCGGTGAGAATGTAGTCGCGCCCGGCGGCGACCATACCGCCCCAGGTGGGCACATCCGGCGGCACGCCGAGGCCGAGGAACGACAACGAGGCCTCGGCCAGGATCGTGCTGGCGACGGCGAAGCTGGCGATGACGATGATCGAGGCGAAGGTGTTGGGCAGGATGTGCTTGACCATGATCGCGAAGTCGCGCGCGCCGATGGCGCGGGCCGCTTCGACGAACTCGGCTTGCTTCCAAGACAACACCTGCCCGCGCACGACGCGGCCGTATGTGACCCATCCGGTCACGCCGAGGGTGATGATGATCTTGTCCAATCCCTGGCCCAATACCGCCAGGATGGCGATGGCGAACAGAATGAAGGGCACCGCGAGCTGGATCTCGGCGATGCGCATGATGATGTCGTCGATCCGGCCTCCGTAGTAGCCGGAGATCAGGCCCAGCGTCACGCCGATCGCCCCGGCGATCAGCACCGCGACGATGCCGACGAGCAGCGAGATGCGCGCCCCGTAGAGGATGCGGGTGTAGATGTCGCGGCCGAGCGCGTCGGTGCCGAGCAGGTACTCCGAGCTACCGCCGCTGCTCCAGGCCGGCGGCTTCTTGCTGGCCAGGATCTCGCCCCGGCGCGGATCCAGGTCGCTGAGCACCGGTGCCGCAACCGCCGCGATGACGACGAGCACCAGCATCAGGGCGCCGAAGACGGCGAGCCGGTTCTGGAGGAGGCTGCGCAGTGCGCGCGGCATTCGCCGCCGAGTCGGTCGCGTCGCCCCGAACTCGGTCAGCGCCCCGGCACTTGCACGGCTCCCGGCCTGGACTACAGCGTCGTCGCTCTTAGCCATCCCGTAAACCCCTCATGTCCCCTGGGTTGGCAGCTCCACGCGCCCCGCCTCGTGCGGGAGCGCTACGAGTAGCGCACCCGTGGGTCGAGCACGCCGTACAGCACGTCGACCACCAGGTTGATCACGACAAACATGACCGCCACCAGCGTCACCGCGCCGACCACGACCGGAAAGTCGCGCTGCTGGATCGCGTTAATGACCAGCCGGCCGACTCCCGGCCAGGCGAACACCGTCTCGGTGATCACCGCACCGCCCAGCAGCGTGCCGAGCTCCAGGCCCAGCACGGTGACGACCGGGATCAACGCGTTCTGCAATGCGTGGCGCAGGATCACGACCCGCTCGGCCAGTCCCTTGGCGCGGGCGGTCTTGACGTACTCGAGGCCCAGCACCTCCAGCAGGCTGGAGCGCACCAGGCGCGCGGTACGCGCCAGCGTGAAGGTCGCCAGCGTGACGGCGGGCAGGATCAGGTGGCGGAGTTCACCGACCAGCGTGCCGTCGCCGCGGCCGTAGCTGGGTAACACCTTGAGCTGACCGGCGAAGATGAAGATGAGCATCACCCCGAGGAAGAAGACCGGCAGCGACTGCCCGAGGAGGGCGAAGCCCATGCTCAGGTTGTCCCAGATCGAGTTGCGCTGGGTGGCGGAGATGATGCCGACCGGGATCGCCACCACGATCGAGATGATGAACGCGGCGATGGCCAGCTCGAGCGTGGCCGGGATGCGCTCCACCACCAGCTTGAAGACCGGCTGTTTTTGCCGCAGCGAGATGCCGAAGTCGCCCCGCAGCGCGTCGCTCATGAAGTCGGCGTACTGCACGTACCAGGGTCGGTCGAAGCCCAGTTCGTGCCGGATCTGCTCGATCTCCTCCTTGGTCGCGTCGGGGCTCACCAGCAGGACCACCGGGTCGCCGGTCTTGAAGAGCACGACGAAGACCAGCAAGGTGACGCCAATGACGACGAGAATCGATTGGAGGAGACGCCGGATGATGAAACGTCCCATGGGGATTCACTTCCCGTATCGTGCGACACCCCGGTCGCAGCCTGGAATGGCCCGCGCCGCCAGACCGGCCGGAGCCGGTGCGGCGGCGCGGGCCTCCTCGCCTACGGCTGGCTAGATACCCACGTCGCCGACGAAGATCTGCTCGTCGGGCCGGGCCTCCCACGGGAAGGTCTTGGTCACCCCGTAGAAGTCCACCTGGTGCCAGAGCGGCACCCACGGGCACTCGTCGTAGATGATCTCCTGCAGCTCGTTCATGAGTTGCTGCCGCTTGTCCGGGTCGATCGTTTGGTTCAACTCGGCGAACTTGGCAACGAACGTGTCGTTCTGCCAGAAGGTGTAGTTCAGCGAGTAGTCCGGGTGGACGTAGAAGATCTCCTGCTCGCCGGTGAACGGCGCGCCCAGCCCCAGGAAGAAGAGCGGGTCGGGGTTGCCCGACGGCAGCAATTCCCCGGCGTAGACCGACCACTCCAGCACGCGGAGGTTGATCTTCAGGCCGATATCCTCGAAGTTCTGGGCGATGGCCTGCGCCATCTCCGCATCCTTGATGTAGCGGCCGCTCGGGGCGTCCATCGTCACCTCGAAGCCCTCGGGGACGCCGGCCTCCTTCAGGAGCGCGCGGGCCCGCTCCGGGTCGTACGGGTAGGGCTTGAGGTTCGGGTTCTGGTGCGGCGGGTTGACGATCGTCGCCGCCCGCTCGCCGGCGCCGTTGAGCAGCGCGGTTCGGATCGAATCGAAGTCGACCGCGTAATTCAGCGCCTGGCGGACGCGCTTGTCGTCAAACGGCGGCTTGTCGCAGCGGATACCGATGAAGATGATGCGGCCGCCGGTGACCTGGGACACCCGGGTGTTCTCGCCCGCGTCCAACTGCGGCACGAGATCGGGCGCCACGTTGACGATGATGTTGGCCTCGCCGTTCTGCAGGGCCACCACCCGCGACGACAGCTCGGGCACCGGGCGGAAGATGACCCGCTTGACCTTGGGCTTCGGTCCCCAGTAGTTCTCGAAGGCTTCCAGCGTGATGTGGTCGTCCTTGACCCACTCGACCAGCTTGTACGGGCCGGAGCCGACCGGCTCGCGCTGCACCTTGGCGATGGCGTCCGCGTCGGCGTCGGTGTACACGCTCGGCGGGACGATCTCGAACGACGTCAGCAGGTCGGGGAAGATAGCCGCCGGCTTCGAGGTCTTGACCCGGAAGGTGTAGTCGTCGATCTTCTCGGCCGACTCGTAGCCGATGAGGCGGGTCAGGGCCTGCACGACCGGCTGCTCCCCGATCTTGCCCTTGGCGCAGCGCTCGAAGGAGTAGATCGCGGCGTCGGCGTTGACCGGGTCGCCGTTGTGGAACGTCGCGCCCTCGACGAGCTTGAACTCCCAGGTCAGGTCGTCGATCGTCTTCCACTCGGTGACGATGTTCGGCTCGACCTCAAGCGTCTTCGGGTTCCGCTTGGTGAACATATCGAAGATGTGGACGTTGATGTTGAACTCGGGTGTGGCGTTGCGCAGGAGCGGGTCGAGCGTGTTGGCGTCGACGCCCTGCATGATGACCACTTCCTCGGGGATGTCGCCGCCACCCGAGCTGCCGCTGTCACCGCTCGATCCGGTCGGCGTGCTGCTGCCCCCGCTCGACGGCGTTGTCTGGCTGCCGCCGCCGGAGCCGGAACCGGAATCGGAACTGCCGGAATCCGACGACTCGTCACCGCCGCCACAGGCAGCCAGGAGCGCGCCAAAGACCGGGGCGCTGATCCCCATTGCCGCGGCGCGGCGCAGGATCTCGCGCCGGCTCTGTTTCCCGTCCAATGCATCGGCCAACAATTGGCGAAGTTCCTCGGAGCCCTTCTGCATTACATCTCCTCCTCAGGCGCGTGCCAGACGCCCGAACATCCCCCGTTGGACCCCGGGGGGCCGACTCCTCCTCTGCCTGCGCTGGGCAACCACGCACCGCCGCCGGAATGCCCGGTTGTCACCGCCGCGTTGTGCGCTCCGCTGCGTGTACCGCTGCTACGGACTAACCTGTAGGGACCTTGGTCCGTTGGTGTGCGTCACGATGCCCTGTGCCAGACGCGGAGATTGTAGGCAGTGCTGTGCTGGGCTGTCAAGACAGGGATTGCCGAATCGGCTTGACGAACCCGAAATGTCTAGTAGCTGAGCAGGTTGGAGCCCCGACTGCATATCGTCTCAGCACGTCTTGCGACCAGGGATGAGCGCAAGGTGATCTGGCGGGCGGAATGGGTGGTGGGATTGGGAAGCGGCCGGTCGCCATACGGCGACCGGCCGGCACGCGCACGTCTTCGAGCGGTCCTCGACCTAGTTCCCCACCGCGGGCAGACCGGCCAGCGCGGCCTCGATCGCCTCCTGCGGGTGGGCGTAGTCGACCAGTTGACCGGCGAAATAGGCCTGGTAGGCAGCCATGTCGAAATTCCCGTGGCCGCTCAGGCCGAACAGGATCGTCTTGGCCTCGCCGCTCTCCTTGCAGCGCAGCGCCTCGTCGATGGCGGCACGCACCGCGTGGGCGGACTCCGGCGCCGGGACGATCCCCTCGGTCCGGGCGAATTGCACCGCCGCCTCGAAGACCTTCGTCTGCGGCAGCGCCACCGCCTCGATCAGCCCCTGCTCGTAGAGCAGGCTCACCAGCGGTGCCATGCCGTGGTAGCGGAGCCCACCGGCGTGGATGGCTGCCGGCATGAAGGTGTGGCCGAGCGTGTGCATCTTCAGCAGGGGCGTCATCTGCCCGGTGTCGCCGAAGTCGTAGGCGTAGACGCCGCGGGTCAGCGTCGGGCAGGCGGCCGGCTCGACCGCGATGATCCGGATTTCCTTCCCCTGCAGCTTCTCGCGCACGAAGGGGAAGCTGAGCCCGGCGAAGTTCGAGCCGCCGCCGGCGCAGCCGATGATGATGTCCGGCTCGGCGTCGGCCATGGCGAGCTGCTTCTGCGCCTCCTGGCCGATCACCGTCTGGTGCAGCAGCACGTGGTTGAGCACGCTGCCGAGCGAGTAGTGGGTGTCGTCCCGGCTGGCGGCGTCCTCGACCGCCTCGCTGATCGCGATCCCCAGGCTGCCGCGCGAGTCGGGATCGGCTTCGAGAATGCGCCGGCCTGCCTCGGTGTCGGTACTGGGGCTGGGGACGCAGGTGGCGCCCCAGGTCTCCATCAGCGCCCGGCGGTAGGGCTTCTGCTCGTAGCTGACCTTGACCATGTAGACCTTCAGCTCGAGGCCGAAGAAGGCGCAGGCCATCGCCAGCGCGCTGCCCCATTGCCCGGCGCCGGTCTCCGTCGTCAGCCGCTTGATGCCGGCCTGCTTGTTGTAGTACGCCTGTGCCACCGCGGTGTTCGGCTTGTGACTCCCGGCCGGGCTGGTGCCTTCGTACTTGTAGAAGATCCGCGCGGGGGTCCCGAGCGCTTGCTCCAACCGGCGCGCCCGGTAGAGCGGGGTCGGCCGCCACAGGCGATACACCGCCTGGACTTCCTCCGGGATCTCGATCCAGCGTTCGGTGCTGACCTCCTGCTCGATCAGCGCCATCGGGAAGAGCGGCGCCAGATCATCGGGCCCGATCGGCTGGCCCGTGCCCGGGTGAAGCGGCGGCGCCGGGTTCGGCAGGTCCGCCTGCAGGTTGTACCAGGCGGTCGGCATCTCCGCTTCCGAGAGCAGGTACTTTGTCTGGCTATCGCCGTTACTCGCCATGGCGGCTCGTTCTCCTTTGCTCAGTGTCCCACGCGGCGGATTCCACGCCGCGTGCCCCTCCCTCCAACCTGGCAGACTGTCATGTCACCGGCGTGCGGGGCATGCCGGCGTCGGACCGCGTTCGCCAGGCTACCATGCTAGGTCATTGTACTGACAGCGATCTGCGTCCGTAAACGCGGCGTTGGTGTCGACTTCGCAACACTCGGCAGGTCGGGCACGCGCCGCGCATCACATCCCCAGCCGCTCCACGATCAACTCGGCCAGGTGGAGCGCGCGGACCGGGCTGCGGCGGGCGTGCAGGCCGCCGCGGATCTGCATCAGGCAGCCGGGGTTGTCGGCCACCACCACCGGCGCCTCGGTCGAGAGCGCGTTGTCGAGCTTGCGCGCGAGGATGGCCGATGACACCTGCGGGTAGTCAACCGAGAACGAGCCGCCGAAGCCGCAGCAGACGCTCGACTCCGGCATCTCCACCAGCTCCAGCCCCAGCACCTCGGTGATGATCCGTCGCGGCGCCTCGCGGATGCCCAGCGCGTTGTGTGACTGGCAGGCGTCGTGGTAGGTGACGCGCGGCCCCGGCTTCGTCCACTGCTGCGGGCCGAGCCGCGCCACGCGGTCGAGGAAGGTCGTCAGGTCGATCAGCCGCTCCGCCTGCCGTGCCGCCCGCTCGCGCCACTCCGGGTCGTCGCGGAACAGGTGCTGGTAGTCCTGGGCCATGGCGGCGTAGCAGCTCGTCGAGTTGCTCACGATCCAGTCGGCCTCGACCTCCTCCAGCACGCGCACGGTCTGCTCGGCCATCACCCGCCCGCGCGGGCGGTCGCCCATGTTGAGCGCGACCAGGCCGCAGCAGTGCTGATCGGGCGGGAAGATGACGCGGCAGCCGCAGGCTTCCAGCACCCGGATGGTGGCCTCGCCCATCTCCGGCATGAGCCGGTCGACCATGCAGCCGGGGAAATAGGCGACCGTCAGCCCTGCCGCCTGGCTGTCGGCGAAGCGGGGCTCTGGGGCCGGTTGCTGGCGTGCGCGGTTCCCGGCCAGGTGGCGGACCCGGTCGCGCAGCGGCTTGCGAGCCGGGGCGATCAGGTGGCGGTCCTGCGTCAGCTCCTCCTGGAAGGGGATGCGCTCGATGTAGCCGTCCCGAGCGAGCATCGCCGCCCCATGCGCGGCGACCCGCGCCCAGCGGTCACCCCGCTTGGGATCCTGCCAGCGCGCCATCACCTGCTCCTTCGGCGCGGGCAGCCCCATCGACTCGGTGACGCGGCTGCGCACTTCCAGGATCAGCCGTGGGATCGGGATGCCTGCCGGGCAGACCAGTTCGCAGGCATTGCAGGAGACGCACAGGCTCTGCGGGTCGGCCGCGGCGTCCAGCCCGTGGTGGATCGCCGTCAGCGGCAGGCCGATCGGCCCGGTGTAGATGTGGCCGAAGAGGTGCCCGCCGACAACCTGGTAGGGTGGGCAGACGTTCGAGCAGGCGCCGCACCGGATGCAGTAAAGCGTGTCGACCAGCTCCGGATCCTCACGCGCCGCCAGCCGCCCGTTGTCCAGCAGGACGATGTGGACCTCCTTCGGCCCGTGCACGCCCATGGCCGTGACCAGCTCGATGTCCGCCGTCCGGCTCGGGCCGGTGATGAAGGAGACATAACTGGTGATCTTCTGCGCCGTACCCGAGCGCGGCAGCAGCTTCAGCATGGCGGCCACGTCGTCGATGGTCGGCACGATCTTCTCCACCCCGAGAACCGCGACATGCACCGGGGGGAGGGTGGCGACCAGCCGATCGTTTCCCTCATTGGTGACGATGGCGATGGTGCCGGTCTCGGCGATGGCCGCGTTGGCGCCGGTGATGCCCATGTCGGCGTCGATGAATGCCTGCCGCAGTCGTTGCCGCGCGACGCCGACCAGCGCCTGCACCTCGGGCGAGACCTCCTGCCCGGTCTCCTTCGAGAAGAGCTCAGCGACCTGCTCGCGGGTGATGTGGATTGCCGGGGCGATCAGGTGAGACGGGTGGTCGCCCGCGAGTTGCACGATCCACTCGCCCAGGTCCGTCTCGACGACCCGGATGCCCCGCGCTTCCAGCGCCGGGTTGAGGCGGATCTCCTCGGTCGCCATCGACTTGCTCTTGACCGCCAGCTTCACCCCGCGCTCGGTCGCGATGTCGGCGATGATGCGGCAGGCGTCCTCCGGCGTCTTGGCCAGGTGGACGACGGCGCCGACCGCCTCCGCCTCGCGGGTGAACTGCTCGATCAGCTCCGGCAGCCGCGCGATCGCGTCCTCCTTGCGCCGTCGCAGGTCGGCCTGCATGGCGGGGAAGTCGAGCGGGGCGAAGGCTCCAGCCCTCCGGTCGCGGAACGTCGAGAGGGAGCGCCGCAGGGCGGTGGCGAGATCCGGATCGCGAACCGCGGCGTCCAGGCGCCGCTGGAACTCCTTACTGCGTGCCGGCATGAGACACCCCGTTTCCACGTGCGGCTCGCGCCCCCGAGGCGCTTGACCAGACTACGCGCATGATACCGCAGCGCAGGACACCGGCAGCGGGGGAGGCGCCGTGCCGGTGACCATGCGCGCGCCGCGTTGCCGGGTCTGTGTCGCGCAACGTGTCGCCGTCCTCACTGTTGCAACCCTGCAATACCCGGCCGGTTCGCCACGCACCTCTGTCATGCACTCCACCGTACGCTCGACCTGGAGATGCCGCGTGGGCGTGCGGCTGGGACTGGGAGGTCCACGATGGTTGCGCTTCGCCGAGGGCGGGCCGCTGGGTCTGGCACGTCTGACCCGGCTCTGTGGCTTGCCGTGGGGATGGCTCTGCTGGCGGCCCTCAGCTACGTGCTGATCGGCCTGGAGGTGCTCGGGGTCGGCGACCTCGCCGCGTCCGAGCGTCCTGCCGGGATCATCGTCGCCGCCGCGGGCGGCTACGTGCTGGGTGGGCTGCTGATCCTGCTGCGCCGCCGCTGGCTCTGGGTGGTCGGCGCCGTGGTCAACGCCATGGTGATCTCCATGTTCCTCATGGGCTATCTGGACCGACCGGCGGTGCTCTTCTCCCCTGGTGGGTTGGTGACGAAGGTCGTTCAGGTCGTCTTGGAGTGTGCCCTGCTCTACCTCATCGTGACCGGGGCGCACCGGGCGCGGGCCGTGTCCTGAGCGCCTGGCGGCACAGCGAGCGGACGAGCCCATCGCCCGCGCGCCGACGCGGCAGGAGGTTCCGACATGCGCGTGTTGATCGCCGTCGCCAGCCGGCACGGCAGCACGTACGAGATCGCCGAGGTGATTGCCGCCGAGCTGCGGGCCGCCGGTGACGTCGTCGACCTGCGAGCTGCGGCGGATGTCGACAGCCTGGAGGCGTACGACGCCGTGGTCCTCGGCAGTGCCGTCTACATGGGGAAGTGGCTGCCGGAGGCCCGGCAGTTCGTCACGCGACACCGCGCGCGGCTGGCGGCCATGCCGGTCTGGCTCTTCAGCAGCGGGCCGCTGGGGCACGACGATCCGAAGCCGGTGGGTGACCCCGCCGACCTGGACGACCTGCTCCAGGCGACCCAGGCTCGGGGGCACCGCATCTTCGCCGGCAAGCTGGACATGCGGGGGCTGAGCATCGGCGAGCGGCTCATCGCGAGGATGGTGAAGGCGCCGGAGGGCGATTTTCGCGACTGGGACGCCATCCGTGCCTGGGCTCGGGAGATCGCCACTGAACTGCCCGCACACCCGGCGAGCGCGGGCTGAGCGTGGAGCCGCCCCCACGGCCGCGCCACAGCCGGGAGGCGCCGGAGGGGTTCGACGGGATGGAGCATCGCACCATGAAGAGACTCCTGAGATGGATCACCAGCGCCGTCGTGGTGGGACTGGCTGTCGGCGCAACGGCGGTAACCCTCGGACAGCGCAACATCACGCGGATGGTCCGCCGCGACATCTCGGCGCTGCTGACCAGCGCGGAGCCGGCCCCGGCGGGGGTGGTCACCGACGCCATGCTGCACGATCTCCCCGAGCCGGTGCGGCGCTATCTCACCTACAGCGGCGTGGTCGGGAAGCCGATGGCCGGCACGGTCCACCTGAAGCAGACCGGGCAGATGCGGCTCAGCCCCGGCCAACCGTGGATGCCCCTCACCGCACAGCAGTGGTTCTCGGTGCGCCCGGCCGGGTTCGTCTGGGACGGCACGGTGCGGCTCGGCCCGCTCCCCGTCGCGCGCGGCCGGGACATGTACCTGGACGGCGCGGGGCACATGCTGATCAAGGCCGGTGGGGTCGTCACCGTGGCCGATGCCGGTGGGCCGGAGATGGACCAGGGCGCGCTCATGCGCTACCTGAGCGAGTTGATCTGGCTCCCCACCGCGTTCCTCGAAGAACAGATCGCCTTCGAGCCGCTGGATGAGCGGTCGGTCCGGGTGACGCTCTCCGACCGCGGTCGGCGCGTCAGCGGAACCATGTACTTCGACGACCAGGGCCGTTTCACCCGCTTCGTCGCCCAGCGCTACCGCAGCGTCGACGGCGGGCAGGAGTTGACGACCTGGTCGGCCGAGGCGCTGGAGTACGGCGAGCGCGGCGGGCTGATGCTGCCCGTCCGGGCACGGGCGAGTTGGACGCTGCCGGATGGAGATTTCTCCTACATCGACCTCACGATCACCGAGGTGGTCTACGACCCGATCCGACCATAGAGACGGTGCGGCCTCGGCGCGAGCAGATCATACGGTTAGATTCGTGTACGTCGCGTATGTGACAGGATGCACAGAGTTGCGATGTTCCTACGCGCGTGCTAGAGTGGATCCAGCTACGCACCCGTTGATGAGTGGGTTCGGTGGCGCCGATGGTGGAGACCACGACGCGTCTGGTTCGGGGTCGCCAGTTTCGTGTGCCCTGGCAACCCCGTGCGACCGATCCTGCGGTGGCTCAGGCGGTGGTGCCGTACCGCAGTCGACCTCCTCCATGCCTCCGCGGTGTGCCGTGAGGCACTCCCGCTGACCCGGTCCTCATTCTGTGACTACTCCTGGGGCGTTCGGTTGATGGCGCTGACATCACCCGGAGGTGGCGCATGACGATCACCGAAGACGCGAGCGTTGCATCCCCCAAGGGGTATCCGTTGGGCCATACCAGGCCACCGCTTGACGTCGAAGACCTGCCCGAACCGGAAGAGGTCTTCAAAGTTCCCCACATCGGTCCGAAACAGGCCATCACCCATGTCATCGGCCCGAGCCTCATCGCGCTCGGCATCTCAATCGGTAGCGGCGAGTGGCTGCTGGCTCCCCTCGGCGTCGCATCCTACGGTTTCGTCGGTATTGGTTGGGTCATCCTGATCTCGGCGGTCCTGCAGACGTTCTACAACATGGAGATCAGCCGCTACATCATGGCCACCGGTGAGGTGCCGATCCTGGGTTTCGCGCGTGTGGCGCCCGGTGCCATTTTCTGGATCGCCGTCTCACTGGCGATTCTCTATATGGCCAACATCTGGGGCGGCTGGGCCGCCGGTGCGGGCGAGAGCCTCTATGTGCTCTTCACCGGCGATCTAGTCGATACCCCGAGCGAGCGCACGACCGCCCGCTTCCTGGCCTTCGGGCTGATGCTCCTGGTGCTCGCGATCACCCTCGTTGGGCGGAAGATCGCCCGCACGCTTGAGCTGGTCAACTGGGTCATCGTCGGCTTCATCGTCGTGACCCTACTCATCGTGGACCTGATTGTCGTGCCCTTCTCGACCTGGGCCACGGCACTGCGTGGGCTGGTCACGCCCGCCCTGCCGCCGTCCGGCGTCGATGCCACGGTCATCGGCGGGATCGTCGGCTACACCGCGCTCTCGTCCGGCCTCAACTGGTACGCGATGAACTACTACCGCGACCACGGCTACGGCATGGGCTACCGGGTCGGATTCATCGCCGGGCTGATCGGCGGCCAGCAGGAGACCATCTCCCCGAACGGGAAGACCTTCCCCGTCACGCCGGCGAACGAGCGGCGCTGGAAGCGCTGGTTCCGCCTGCTGATGCTTGACCAGTGGGTGGTCTTCTTCGGCGGGGCGGTCATCGGCATCTTCCTGACCACGTTGCTGGTGTCGCACCTGGCTGGGATGCCCGGTGAGGCCGCGCCGACACGCGAGACGATGCCGACCTACGCGGCCGACGTCCTTTCGCGCCACTACGGCTCGTTCTTCTACTACTGGGCACTGCTGATGGGCTTCTTCGTCCTGTTCAGCACCCAGATCGGCATCTACGAGGGATTGGTCCGCAACGTGGCCGACGGGCTGTACGGCACCAGCGAGCGGTTCCGCCGGTTCCTGGCGGGCGACCCGCGCCGCTTCTACTACCCATACATGGCGGTGCTGGCGGTCGTGATCGGCATCATCCTCTTCGTGGCGCTGCCGGTCGGGTTGGTGCTGATCTCGGCCAACATGGCGAACCTGGGGGCGCTCATCTACCCGTTCTTGCTGATGTACCTGAACAGCAAGCTGCCCGGCCCCGCCCGCATGGGCTGGTGGTCCTACGTGATCCTGGTGCTCAACGTCCTCTTCTTCGGCTTCTTCTTCATCAACTTCGCCGTGTCGGAGTTGACCGGCAACCCGCTGGTCAGCTTCTAGACGGGCTGGCTGGACGGCGACCCCAGGCTGGTTCCCCTCTTCCGCGATCGGGAGAGGGGATTTCTTGTGCGTGAGGCGTGAAGCGTGAGGCGTGTTGCGTCACGCGTCATGCGTCATGCGTCCCCCTCACCCCCGGCCCCTCTCGGACGGAGCCCACCAGGGGAGAGGGGAGACATGCGCTCTACGCAGAATGCAAGACGGAACACGCATCACGCCGTACGGTGACGTATGACGGATGACGTATGACGCATCACGCACGGCTTCCTTGACGCTCGCTGCCCCCTGTGCTACCGTCTGCCGCGGACAACCGAATGCGCACCGGCGTTGATGAGGACGAGTAACCGGCAGGAACGAGACAGAGAACCGCGGGCGCTGAGAAGCGGGATCGGGAATGCCGGCGAAGAAGACCTCGGAGCCTCGCCCCCAACGGAGCGGGCGCTGCCCTTCCTAGTAGGCGGCGACGGGAGCGGTTCCCGTTAGCGAACCGGCCGTGTCGAGATAGCGGCACGGGCTGAGGCCGTGGCCCGCGAGGGCACGGCGAAGTGGGGTGGTACCACGAGCCGGACACCGCTCGTCCCCAACCGGGGCGGCGGTTTTTTGTTTCCCCGCGCCCCGCCGGTGTCGCCGTCGATTGAGTTCGTACTGTGCCGGGAGCGTCCCGGCCCGTCCGAGAGAGGCAGAGATGCGCGACCACATGGATAGCATCATCCTGAACCCCGTGGCTCTCCTGCCGGCGCGCCGCGCCGGGTCCTCCTCGGACGCCCGCAAACCATGGTCCGTTCTCGCCGGCTCCAAAGCCAAACAGGCCCGGCGCTCGCCGCGGTGCAAACCGTCGGCGCTGCCCGCGTCTGTCGTCTTTGGAGTAGCACCTGACCGAAGAGGAGAACGGACCGATGTCGTCACCGATCCCCCACATGCCGCAGGCGCCCCGCGTCGCGGTCGTCCACGGCCCGCTACGGGCTGAGGAGCGCCTGCTCTTCGCCGAGTTCGCGCGCCGCGGCATCGAAGTGGCTCGCATCGACGACCGCCGCGCCGTCGTCGACCTCACCGGCCGGCCCTGGGACTACGACGTCGTGATCGGGCGCAGCGTCAGCCAGCAACGGACCCTGCACACCCTGGCGATCGCCGAAGGGTGGGGCATCCCGACGCTCAACCGATCCGAGGTGGTTGCGCTCTGCAACGACAAGCTGCGCACCTCGGCCGCGATCGCCCGCGCCGGCCTGCCGCAGCCGCGCCTACTGGTGGCCTACACACCCGAGGCAGCGTTGGAGGCGATCGAGTCGCTGGGCTACCCGGTCGTGCTCAAGCCGCCTGTCGGCTCCTGGGGCCGGCTGCTGGCGAGGGTCAACAACCGTGCCGCGGCCGAGGCGCTGCTGGAGCACAAGGAGTCTCTCGGAGCGTTCCACCACGGCACCTACTACATCCAGGAGTACGTGCGGAAGCCGGGGCGGGACATCCGCGCCTTCGTCGTCGGCGACGAGACGATCTGCGCCATCTATCGTCGCTCCGGGCACTGGATCACCAACACCGCGCGCGGTGCCGAGGCGAGCAACTGCGACGTCACGCCGGAGATCGCCGAGGTATGCGGCGCCGTCGCTCGCGCGGTCGGCGGCGGGGTGCTGGCGATCGACCTGTTCGAGGACCCGGATCGGGGGCTGCTGGTGAACGAGGTCAACGCCACGATGGAGTTCCGCAACAGCATCCACACCACGGGGGTGAACATCCCGGGCCGCATCGTGGACTATGCCCTGGCGCTGGCCGCGGAGGCAGCGGAGCGCCGCGAGGCCGCCATGGCGGTGTAGTGCCGGGGGCGGGCGGTCGAGCATGTCCGTGTCCGTGGCAGCGTGAGCGGCTCTGCGCGGGCCGAAGGACCGATTCGCAGCGGGGCGATGCAAACGCGCCCATCTGCGCGGGAGGGGATCATCCGGGCCACTAGCACGCTGCCCACGGCGCTCCGAGGGCACATATCCCACGAGCGATGACGGCAGCCGGAGCGCGAGCGTGTGCTGAACCGGTTTCCCGTGTCCTGGGCTGTCGCGAAGGAGGCCGCCGGCAGCACGTGTCGGCTGGGGCGGCGCGTCGCGCTCCCACGCGAGCGGTTCGAGCGACATATCGCATTAGCTCCGGACCGACGGCACCCGCCCAATACCGGGAGGCTCATCCCGGCAGTCCCGCTGCTCAGCGTCATCAATGGACAGGGACATCCCGGCTGCTGCCTTAGGCGTGGCCGCGTCAGGGTTCTTGGAGTTTGCCGAACCACGCTGGCATGCCCGCCGTTCCGAGTTCCGCCGCGGTCGACTCGGGCGGCTGGCGACTGATGCCAAGATGGGTGGCGTGAGGATCCCCGCGGCAGGCGTGTGCCCGGGAATTATGGAGTTGGACAAGTCTGGCGTAGGTGGGTTTACGCTGTCGCACGTGCCCCGTGTTTTCGCGCCGGGCTGACGCGGTGGAAAGATCCCCGCGCGGTGGTCGGTGCCCGGGGCTCATGGCGTTTGACGAATTATGTGGGTGTCCGCTGGTCGGCCCGTGCCCGGCGGCTTTAGCCCCGGGCACGGGCCACGAAGCGGGGATCCTGGCATCACTCGCACGGTCACCGTTGGGCTACTAGCCGGCTGACGGGGTTTGACGAATGACCATGATCCAGCAGAGCCGCTATCGTCACTCGTTTGCTGCGTTCCCGTGACGGGTGACACGAAAAAACGCAGCCCCCGTCGCTGTGTGTCGCGACCACGGCCTGGACGGAAAGCCTTGTCGCGGGGATCGTTTCCGTGCCACAGTTCGGGCGCGCGGTGCTGGGCCTGCGCAGGCATGAGGGGGAGGCGAGGCGTGACCGGGACCGAGACCGAGACGCCACGGCGCGGAGCACGTGGGGCGCTGCGGCAGCCGCCCGAGGTCCGGGCGATGTTCGACCGCATCGTCCGGCGCTACGACTTGATGAACCGGCTCATGAGCCTTGGGCGCGATGTCGCCTGGCGGCGATTGGCCGCGCGCGAGGCGCTCGCCGGGGGTGCTCAGCAGGTGCTCGACGTAGCGACCGGCACCGGCGACCTGGCGCTCGAGCTGGCGCGCCAGGGGGCCCCGCGTGTCGTCGGCGCCGACTTCTCCCGCGGGATGCTGCAACTGGCTGCGGACAAGATCCGCGGTCGCGGCGCGTCAATCCGGTTGCTCCAGGCCGACGCGATGGCGCTGCCGTTCCCGGACGGCGCGTTCGACGCTTGCACCGTTGCCTTCGGCCTGCGGAACATGCCCGACTACGAGGCCGCCGTCGTCGAGATGTCTCGCGTGCTCCGGCCGGGCGGCCGGTTGGTGGTTCTGGAGATGACCCCGCTCCGCGTGCCGGTGCTGCGCACGCTCTTCCGCTGGTACTTCGATCGCCTCGTTCCCCTGATCGGTGGGCTCATCAGCGGCGACCGCGACGCCTACCGCTACCTGCCCACCTCCGTCAGTGCCTTCCCCCCGGCCGAGGAGCTGGCCGCGATCATGGCACGCGCCGGGCTGGCGCCGGTCCGCTACCAGTACCTGATGATGCGCACCGTCGCCCTGCACGTCGGTGTCAAGCCGGGCACAACTCCCCGATAGGGGCGTGCGAGCGGAGGAGGTCCTGGGCAGGGGCGCTACATCGTGGCCGGCATGCTGGCCGGCATGGTGGTGAGCAGCAACTCCGGCATGACGAGCACCAGGGCGCCATAGGCGATGAGGGCGATAGCCGCGACCTGCGCCAGTCGCGGTCCGATCGGCAGCGCCTTTTCGGCGAAGATCAGCACCGTGACGAGCGCCATCACCGCGACGTTCATAATCCCGAGTGGAAATAGAATCACGAACAGCAGCCAGCAGCACCCGAGGCAGTAGCTCCCGTGTTCGAATCCCATCCGGAACGCGCCCCAGGCGCCATCGCGCCATGAGGTGAGGATGAATGCCAGCGGGGTGCGGCACTTGGCCAGGCAGGCGCGCTTGAGCGGGGAGAGCTGGTAGAGCCCGGCGAGGATCAGGATCGCGCCGCCGATCTGGGCCGCGTGCTCCATCAGCCACATGTTGCGCCGTGCCATTTCAGTGACCCCGATCGCCGCGCCGTAGGCCACCACGCCGAAGAGTGCCCAGACCAGGAGGTACGCCGCGACGAAGATCCAGGTCGGCACGTAGGGATGTCCCTGCGCCCGGCGCCCGGCGTAGACACTGGCGAAGGTCAGGACCATCGGCGCCGCCGTCGGGAACATCATGGCCACCATCATGACGACCCAGATGGCCAGGAACAGCAGCGCGCTCATCCCCATCGTCAGGCCCATGCCCGCGCCACTGCCTGACACCCGCCACTGCCAGATCAATACGCCCCAGGCGGCGGCAGCCAGGACGAGGAGCACGCCCAGGATCACCGCGCGCTCGCGGGACCATGCGGGTGATGCCGAGGCGGTCATGCGAACTCCTCTCCGCGCCGCCGCTCGCCGCGGTGGGCTTCGGGTCTCGGGCTAGGGCGTGTGGCTACCCCGACCACGAGATCGGGGCGTAGTGCCCGTTCTTGCCGGAGTTGTCCCAGGTCATCCCGTAGTCGCTGAAGGTGCTGCCCGAGGTGCCGACGGCGAAGGCCACCTTGCTGGCGAAGGGGTGCGCGTTCTCCGCCCAGATCTCATGATCGGGGTCGAAGCTGGGCGCCGGCTGCACCCCCATGCTGAGCACACTGGGGATCTCCATCGAGCGGCGCTTCCCCTCCCGCCGATAGGTAATCGGCGCCGTCTTCACGCCGAGGATGGTGGACACCAGCGGGGTCAGCAAGGCGATCGGCCCTCCAGCGGCGCCGGTGAAGATCGCCTGCAACGCGGCGCGCTGCTCGTCCGTCGCCCGCTCATCCAGGTAGGCAGCGAACGACCAGTTACCCTGACCCATCGGGCCCGGAGTGCGAACGATCGCCGCCGCGTTCAGGCCGTCCAGCGAGACGCCCTGATAGTGCCCCCGGTCGATGTGGAACCCGAACGCGACCTCGCAGGCCCCCTGGGTCGGCTGCGATGTGAACGGTGGGGCGGAGGAGAAGAGGCAGGGACAGACCACGTCGCAGTTACAATTCTCGAAGTAGTCGCCCTCAATCTGCCATCCGGACGATGCAGTCATCGGCAGCCCCCTGCTCATTCGTCGTGGCGCGGTCGCCCGAGCGACTGGCACCTGATGCCGGTACGGCAGGGGCGAGATTGCGCGAACGTTCCCATTCCTATGCTCAGACTACGCTTCATGGTAATCATGTCAAGTGACTGTTACGTCATGAATATGCTTCCTGGCCCATGTCTGCCCGCTCGACAGGTTCAGTCGACCGGAGGGAAGTACTGCGGTGCCTCGCGACGGTCGCGCATTCCGTACTCGCGGATGATACGCACCTGCCGGTGGCGTACGTCCTTGGCCCAGGCCGATGCCGCCGACGGTGCATCCCGCCAGGACATGAGGAGCAGGTGCTTTCCGGGCTGGTAGATGCTCTCGAACCGCGCGTGCTCGACGGCGTTGCCCATGGCCGGCGGTGTGGGAGGCGGCACGGCGTCGGGTGCTGGGGACAGCGTCTCGGTGATCGTGACGACCTTCGCCTCGCCGACCTCGGTCAGGTCGAGGCGCGTCGGCCGGGGTTCCAGCCCGGCGGGCGGGTGCGTGTCCGCCGTCACCTCGCCGACGCGTAAGCGGTAGTCGGCGAAGATCTCGAATCGCCCGGGCACCTGGCCGCGCGTGTAGTGCAGCGCGTTGGTCCGCCAGCGGATCAGCGCCTTCTCGTCGCGCCAGGTTGAGAGGGAGAGGAGCCCGCTCTCATCCCCGATGCGCCGGAACCGCTCGTTGTCGATGAAGCCTTCGATCTGCTCCAGCTCCGGCCGCAGCAGCCGGGCGATCTCCAGGTACTCGTCCCAGCGTTCCGGCTTGGGCCACACCTCGAAGAGCACGACGAACATGTTTGACCTCCTTCACCGGCTTCGCCGGCGTGCGACGGATCAACCCCACGGGGCGGGGCTTTTCCTGCCAGTGGCGCTTTGCTCCCCTGCCCAGGGTCGGGGAGTGCGCGGGATCCCCCGGCGGCGTGGTGTGCGTCCGGGGGCGTGGCGCGTTCACGCCACCCACCCCCGGGCACAGGCCGACCACGTACACTCCGGATAATTCGTCAACCGTCGTTCCACCCGGGCTCGAGCCGACCGTGTACACCCGCCGTCACACGCCATGCGCCCGGCCCTGTCCTCGGCAGCGACCGCCTCATGTCGCTGCTTCAGACATTACGCCCCGCCCCACGGGGATGCTTCGATCCAGACCGAAGTATCGGCGCGGGTGCCCGGGTATACTGGCGGCATGGCGACGCATGTACGGCTTGCACAGATCGGTGCCTTGTTTGCGGAACCCACCCGTGCGGTGATGCTGGCGGAGTTGATGGGTGGTCGTGCGCTGACGGCAACGGAGTTGGCGGCTCGGGCGGACATCGCGCCCTCGACGGCCAGCACCCATCTGGCCCGGCTCGTGGACGGCGGGTTGCTCGCGGTAGAGGTCCAGGGGCGTCACCGTTACTACCGCCTGGCAGGACCGGAGGTTGCGCGCATGATTGAGACGCTCGGTGCCTTCCCGCAGCCGGCCGAGGATCGGGACGTGTCCGAATGTGAGGAGGTCGAGGGACTGCGCTTTGCCCGCACCTGTTACGACCACCTCGCCGGTCGCCTCGCGGTGGCGATCCGGAACGCGATGATCGAGCGGGGGCTACTGTTGGAGCATGGCGCGGAGCATCAGGTCACGCCTGCTGGGGAGGCGTGGTTCGCGGACTTCGGCGTGGACCTCGCGGCGGCGCGCCGGGCGCGCCGCTCCTTTGCCCGCCGGTGCCTGGACTGGACCGAGCGCCGGCCGCACCTGGCCGGCGCTCTTGGGGCGGCATTGCTGGTCCGGCTGGTCGAGCGTGGCTGGATCGTGCGCGTCCCCGGCGAGCGTCTGGTCGAGTTGACCCCGGCCGGCCGCGCTGGGCTCGCCCGCGAGCTGGGTCTACGCTTCCCACTCTCCAGCGACCAGCGCTAATCCGCCACGCTCCCTAGCTGTACGCAACACGCAGTACGCACTACCCCTGCGTCTCGCTCAACGCTGCTTCCAGCGTGTCGAGGTACTCCGCCATCGTCGCGAAGGCCGCTTCGTAGGGTGCCGCCGTTGTGAGGTCGACCCCGGCGTCACGCAGCAGGTCGAGCGAATCCTTCGACGACCCGGCAGCCAGGAAGGTGAGGTACCGGTCACGTGCCTCCTCGTCCCCGGACAGCACCGCCGAGGCCAGCGCCATGGCCGCGATCAGCCCCGTCGCGTACTGGTAGACGTAGAACGCCCGGTAGAAGTGCGGCACACGCGACCACTCGACCGCCAGTTGCTCGTCTGCCGCGAAGTCGGGGCCGTGGTACTCGGTCGCCAGGCGGGTGTACTCGGTCATAAGCCGCTCCGGCGTCAGCCCCTCGTTCGCCTCGACCACCTGATGTGTCAGCAGCTCGAACTCGGCGAACATCGTCTGCCGGAAGATCGTGGTGCGGATCGACTCCAGCGCGTCGTTCACCAGGTACGCCCGCTCCCGCGGGTCGGTGCTGCGCTCCAGCAGGTGTGCCGTCAGCAACCGCTCATTGAAGGTGGATGCCACCTCGGCGACGAAGATGGTGTAGGACGACGTGGGGTGCGGCTGGTTCGCCGCGGAGAAGTACGAGTGCATCGCGTGGCCCAGCTCGTGGGCCAGGGTGAAGACGTCGTTGAGCGTGCCGCCCCAGTTCAGCAGCACGTAGGGGTGCACCCCGTAGACGCCGAGGTTGTACCCGCCGGAGCGCTTCCCCACCGTCTCGTGCACGTCGACCCAGCGGGAACGCAGCCCTTCGCGCACCGCATTCACGTACCGCTCGCCGAGCGGGGCGAAGGCCGCCACCACGGTCTCGGTCGCCTCCTCATAGGAGAAGGTCCGCTCCGGCATCTCCACCAGCGGCACGTAGAGGTCGTACATGTGGACCTCGTCCAGCCCCAGAACCCGCTTGCGCAGCGACACGTAGCGGTGGAGCAGCGGGAGGTAGCGGTGTACCGTGTCGATCAAGTTGGTGTAGACCTCGAGCGGGATGTCTTCCGGCTTCAGCGCCGCCTCGAGCGCGCTGTTGTACCGGCGCACCCGGGCGAAGAAGGCGTCGCGCTGGTTGCTGGCCGTGAGCAGCGCCCCGAGCGTGTTCCGGTGGGCATGGTAGGGGGCGTGCAGCATCTCGTAGGCGTCGCGGCGGACGCGGCGATCCCGGCGCTCGAGCAGGCGCAGGTAGCGCGCCTTGGTCAACTCGACCGGCGTGCCGTCGCTGTCGATGACCGTGCCGAAGCGGATGTCGGCGTTGTCGAAGAAGGTGAAGACGTTTGAGGCGGTCTGCGCCATCTCCGCCGTCTCGGCCAGGATCTCCTCGACCTCGGCGCTGCGCACGTGCGGTCGCTGGCGGATGGTGCGCTCGATGAGTCGCCGGAACGGCTCCAGTCCCGGCTCAGCGTCGAGGAAGCCGCGGAGTTGCTCGTCGGTGAGGGTCAGCAACTCAGGCTGGATCCAGGCCGTCGCCCGCCCGGCGGCGACCACCAGCGCCATCACCTGCTCATAGCGCTGGATCGCGGCCGTGTTGCGGGTATCCTCGTCCCGCTCCAGCATTGCGTAGGCGAACAGGCGCTCCAGCCGTTCGTCGATCTGATCCGCCAGGGAGAGCGCGGCCAGCAACTGCTGCGGGCTCTGGCCGAGCGTGCCCCGGAAGGCCTCGATGTCCGGCAGTGCGGCCTGGACGGCCTGACGCTCGGCCTCCCACGCCTCGGCGCTTGGGAACAGGTGGGTCAGATCCCACCGCTCGCTCTCGGGAACCGCGTCGCGCGTCATCTGCGCCATGAGCCTCGACCTCCTCGCATCGGTACCCATCCGCCGGTCGGGCCGTGGAGCCAGCGCCCCGGCCGCCGTCAGTCTACACGGAAGCGCTCGCAGGAGCCGCGCCTGGCTACCATCCGGCGGCGTCTTGCCGTATCATCTCCTCGGTACGTCGACCGGCAGGGTAGCCGGATCGGCCGGTTCATGCTATGGTGCCAGTGTAGCGCGGCCCATGAGCGTGCCCTTCTACGTGTGAACGAACGACGCGCGACAGCGAGTGACCCCGACAGGGGACGGCGGACGAGAGGAGCGAGTGGTGGCCCAGGGCTACCTGATGATCGAGCTGGGGATAATGGGGCTCTTCGGTGGGTTCTGGAGCATCGCGGGCACCCGCTTGGTGCGTGAGCAGGGTTATCCCTGGCTGGAAAAGATCGGCTACGCCGCCGGGGTGGTGTCCCTGGTGCTCTCCATCATCTACATCGTCTGGGGCTTCACCCGCTAGCCGCGCCCTCACGAACGCGTTGTCAACCGCCCCTCCCCGAGCTTTCGGGGAGGGGCGGCGTTGTTCTGTTCCGGATGAGATAGGTTCCCTCGTTCGATTCGTGCCCTGCGTTCCGTGGGCGTGGCCCGGCTGTGATCCCAGGTCACCGGGCGGGCACCACCTGAGGTGGTGACACCGGGGTGGGACCTTTCGACGGGGACTGCTGATCCTATCCCTCTCCGTCGCCCGCGCGCACGGCCTCGCGGGCGGGTCGATCGGCCATCGGCGCCGGCTGGCCGACCTTGAGTTGCACGAGCGTCGGCGGGAACAACAGGTCGAGCGTCCAGTCGATCGTCACCCGCAGGCGCTTCTCCCAGCGCAGCAACTGCGACAGATAGTAGGTCCGGAACATCCACCAGGCCGGGAACCCGGAGAAGGTCCAGCCCCGCAGGTTCACCACTGCCGAGCGGTGGCCCAGCGCTACCATCTGCCCGAGCGTGCGGTAGGTAATGGGCTTGGGCGACCGGCCGCGTAGCCGTGCGGCCACGTTGTACGCCAGGACGCGCGCTTCGCGGACCGCGTGCTGTGCGGTCTGCGGGTACGGCTGCCCGGTGGTCGGGTCCGGCACCCGTGCGTTGTCCCCGAGCGCCCAGACGTTGGCCTGGCCCTCGACGGCCATGTAGTCGTCCACGATCAGGCGGCCCCGCTCGTCCTTCGGCAGTGGCAGGTCGCGCACCAGGGGGTTCGGCATGACGCCGACCGAGCCGACCACCGTCTCCGTCTCGATCACCGTGCCGTCGTCGAGTCGCACCGCGGTCGGCTCGACCGCCGCGACGCGCTTCCCGAGCATCACCTCAACGCCGCGGGAGCGCAACTGCTGCTCGGCGAACTGACCCAAGTTCTCCGGCAGGTCGGGGATCAGACGGTCACCGCCATGGATCAGGACGATCCGGAAGTCGTCCGTGCTGAGATGGGGGTAGTGCTTGGCGGCATCGTGGAGCAGGTCGGTGATCTCGGCCACCACCTCCACCCCGTTGGCGCCACCGCCGACGACCACCACCGTGAGCAGCCGGGCCTTGGCCACCGGATCGGTCTCGATGTCTCCCTGCTCCAGGATGTCGATCAGATGGTTCCGCAGGGCGAAGGCGTGGCTCAGCCGCTGCACGTCGAAGGCGTACTCGCCCAGACCGGGCACCCGCTCGACGTTCGGCACGCCGCCCAGCGCCAGCACCAGGTGGTCGTAATACAGCGAGCGTGGCTGTTGCCGGTGGCGGTACAGGCCGTGGCGAATATCCACCCGCTGCTCCGCCAGGTCGATGCCGGTGACCTCGCCGACGTACAGCGTTGCGCGTGGCACCAGCAGTCGGATCGGGTTCAGGATGTGCTCGGTCTCGATCGCCCCGGAGACGATCTCGGGGATCAGGGGGTAGAAGACGAAGAAGTTCTCGCGGTTCACGATCGCGATCTCGGCCGGCGTGCGGCGTAGCCGCTTCTGCAGCTCGAATGCGGTGTAGACGCCGGCGAAGCCGCCGCCCAAGATCACGATACGGGGTGCCTGGCTCTCACCCGGTCGAAGCCATTCCATCGGTTCGGCGTCCCCTCTACGTACACGTAGCGCGGTGAGGATGTCGTCCGCCCGCTCGTCCCCGGGATCGGACCCGGGACGAGCCCTATACTTCAAAAAAACACCGCCGGCGCAGTGGGCCATCCTGCCACGGGGCCGGTCAGAGTGGCCCGGAGGTGGTAGGCCCGCTCACTCCCCGGCCGCGGTTTCGGTGGCGTGGTGCCGGGGTTGGTAGGTGCCCCCTCGGTCCAGGCTCGGCTCCAACTCACGCTCGCGCATACCGGTCACGCACGCGCATCGCGTGCAGCGCGCCGGGTGCGATCTTGTCGTACTCAATTCGCTGTGGCAGGGGAACAACTCCAATCACCCATCGCTCAAGCCCAGCGGACGTGTCCCGCTCGGGTTACGGCAGCACCTTCAGGATGCCGGAGGCACCGAGGTAACTGTCGCGCATGCTGTGGTCCACGATTGGATATTCGCCGGGTTTGGGAATGACCACGTCGAGGATCGCCCCGGCGCCCGGCGCGATCGAATAGGTCGAGACCCCGCTCAGGGCGTGCGCCGGGTCGCCGTCTGGGTAGACGTTGGCGAAGATCCCTCCGATCACGTGTGGCGCGCTCCACTGACTCGGCCCGGCGTTCACCACGTAGAGCCGCACTCGCTGGCCGGCGTGGGCGGTCAACGGGTGGTCGCGGTACTGAAAGGCGGCGCCGTTGAACACCACCAGATCGGGTATCGCCTGCTGCATCTTGACGTAGTCGGGACCCATTGTGTTGCCCTGGATCTGCTTGGTATACCACTCGCTCTGCACCAGCACGTAGCTGACATCGGCAGGCGGCAGCGGCGTCGTCGGGTCGACCACGATCGCGCCGTACATGCCGTTGCCGATGTGGAACAGGACCGGCGTGGTGCCGCAGTGGTACATGAAGACGCCGGGCACCTCGGCCACGAAGGAGAACTGCACCGATTGCCCGGGGTCCGCGTTGCGGTAGGCGACTGCAGGGTCGATCTGCGCGGCGTGGAAGTCGATCGAGTGCTGCATCGTGCCGTCGTTGGTGAAGGTCACGTTCACCGTCTGGCCCTGGCGCACGTGGAGGATCGGCGCGGGCACCGTGTCGTTGAAGGTCCAGGCCTCATACGCCACGCCGCTGGCGATCTCGACGTTCGTATCGGTCGCCACCAGATTCACCGATACCTGATCACCGGTGCCGAGCAGCGGCGGCAGGGTTGCATCGCGCGGGTTGGCGATCGGGTTGGAGGAGGCGAGTTGCAACGGCGTCACCGCCGCCGCGGCGTTCTTGGGCGTCGGGGCGGCCGCGCTAGTAGCGCTTTGCAGGCCGCCGAGGAGGAAGATCAGCGCGCCCGCGATCACCGCGATCGCGAGTGCCTGCTCCGGCCAGGGCAGGATCCGCGCTGGGTGACCCATCGGCCGCCGGCCGGACGGCTCGGACAAGCGCCGCCATCCGGGCCAGCGCCGCTCGATGTAGTAGTCGAGGCTGTAGGGGGATGCACCCTGCCCCCAGCCGAGCAGGATCAGCGCGACGAACAGGAGCACGTAGACCAGGGCCGGACCGATATTGGCCACCCCGGTGGCGTATGGCCCGCTGAAGCCCTCGGCCGTCGCCCAGATCAAGAGGCTGAACAGCGCGCCCGCGACGTAGACCGGCAGGCGCAGCAGTCCCAGCAGAAGCCCGATCGCGATCAGCGTCTCGATGATGCGGGTGAGCCAGACGAAGAGGTCGGCGTTGGGCGTGACGAGATTGATCCAAAAGGTGAACCACGGAGCAAGCCAGATCGGCTGCCCCTGCGCCGCGTTCTGGAGATACCCGACGTAGTGTGCCGCGAACTCCGGGCGCCAAGTCAGGTAGGCGTTGATCGCCCAGAGCACGCCGAAGCCAGCACGGACCGCTGCCGTGGCTGCGGCCGGCCACGCCAGCGCCGATCGCTCGAACTCCGTCGTCGCCACTAGTCACCTCATTCCCGGCGCGGCATCGTCGTTGTCGATCGGGCGACGGTGCACGAATGGATGCTGGATTTCGACAGGTGGGACGGCGCCCCAGAGGAGGGCAGACCGACCCCGCGGAGTACAGCGCTAGCATAGGTCGCGCCAACGTCCGCGTCGTTGCGCCAGCACAACTACGGGACGCCACTCCGGTGCCCCGTCTCTCTCCCTTGTGCGCACTGCTGACGCGGCGCTGATGGCTACTCCCCGGGCGGGGCGCCGCGGCCGGTGAAGACGATGGTGGTGCCGTCCGGGGTGTGGCGCTGGAAGTAGTGGACGGGTGCCTGGGCGCCGCCTTCGATCTCGAGCGTGGCCGGTCCGGCCGGCTGCGCCAGCGCGCCTTCGCCGTCCAGACGTGTGGCCGTGCCACGCCAGACGCGATTGCGGCGGTCGATCTCGTACGTGTAGCGCACGGCCGCGAGTTCGGTCCCGTCTGGGGCGAGCAGGCGCCCGACCCCACTGTGGCTCTCCATGCTCGACCTGTCCCCCCGCTCGGTGCCGACCGGTTACTCCTCCAACGGTTGCCGGCCGGCGTAACCCGCGTCGGTCTCGTGCCAGAAGGCGACGGTCGGCTCGTCTACGCGCCAGCAGAGGTAGACCACCCGTCCCCCGCGCAGGCTCGGGAAGTCCACCAGGCCCATGTTCAGGTCCTTCACTTCGATGCCCTGTTCCATGAGCTGCTGCACCTTCTCCTGGAGCGCGGCAACGAGTTCCGCGATCCGTTCCTCGCGCCGGTTGGCCTCGGCTCCATGCCCGTTGCCGCGCATGGCCGGGGTGAGTCGCTGGAGGGCGAGCACCTCCTGATCGAGTTGCTGCTTCTCGGCCTGAATCGCGGTCAGGATCCCGCGCAGCCGGGGGACCAGCGCCCGGGCTTCCTCGACGGTGAAGTAGCGTGGGAATGCGTCCTCGGCCATCGCGGTTTCCGTTCCGGCGCCGTCGCTACCAGGCCAGCGCCTCGGGGCTCAGCGTGCCCCGTGCGATCACGCGCGCGTCCCCGATCAGCCACAGGCGGCCGTCGCGCTGATCGACCGTCAGGCGCCCGCCATCGACCACCAGGTCCACCGGCCAGGGGCGATCCAGCAGCGTGTGGACGACGAACGCGGTGGCGGTGGCGCCCGTGCCGCACGCCTTGGTCAGCGCCTCGACCCCGCGCTCGTAGGTCCGCTGCCGGATCGGTCGATCCGGCGCCACCTCGACGAAGTTGACGTTCGTGCCGGCGGGGAAGTGCTTGTCGTCGTAGCGCAGCGTCCGCCCGAGCGCGGTGAGGTGCTCGTCGGAATGGCGCTCAACGTCCGGCACGAATACGACCGCGTGGGGCACGCCGACCCACAGCGCGTGCAGTGGCCAGCGCTCGTCGCCCGCCTCGACCGTCATGGCTTCGAAGCGGACCTGCTCCGGTTCCGGCATGACGACCTCAAACCGCCCGTCGGGGCGGGCCATAACCGGCAGATCCCCGGAGTCGGTGAGCAGGTGGAATTCGCGGCCCTGCACCAGCCCACGCTCCACGGCGTAGCGCGCGGCGCAGCGGCTGCCGTTGCCGCACATCTCGGCGCGGGAGCCATCCGGGTTGTAGAAGCGGATGCGCGCGGCGTCGGGCCGTTCGGGGCCGATAACGATAATCCCGTCGGCGCCGAGCGACAGCGCGCGAGTACAGAGCTTCTGGGCCAGCCAGCCGAGATCCAGGTCGGCCACGTCCTCTTCAGCCAGCACGATGAAATCGTTTCCCGCCCCGCTCAGCTTCATGAACGGCAGTTCGCCAACCACCCGCGCCTCCCTTGCCGGACGGCTTCGATGCTCCCATGGCACTTCTGCCACGCAGTGTAGCACGCGGAATGCGCGGGAGCGGCGGGCTGGGCACAGCCTAGGGGGCGGTGTGAGGATCTTTGGCTCGTGGCGCGTGCCCGGGCTAAAGCCACCGGGCTGACAAGGGAAGCCGGCTGAAGCCGGCTGGGATTTAGCAGGGTTCACACCCCGGCGTAAGGTCTCGCCGCGCGGCGCGTGCCCGGGGCTAAAGCCGCCGGGCTGAAAACGAAAAGCCCACTAAAGGGGCTGGGGACGCGGTGCCCAATGGGCTGCCGGATCGCGTCAGCCTGGGTGTGGATCACGGGAGCCCCTTCAGTGGGCTTTGTATTGTCAGCCCGGCGGCTCTAGCCCCGGGCACATGCCGGGCGGCGGGATCCTCTCACCACACCGGTTTCCTATTACCGTCGTCCTCAGCTGGCTTCAGCCGGCTTTCGGGGTGAGCCCGGCGGCTTCAGCCCCGGGCACATACCACGGCGCGGGGATCCTCATGGCACCCGCCTCCGGGTCCAAACCGCGGCGCGGCGATCCTGTTGGCACCCGTCCCGGGTACGTGCCGCCCGTCCGCGGCATGGTGGGATGCATTCGGCGTCGCGGTACCGCGCGATACCAAAGCGGCGGCTTGGGCCGCCGCACTCCAAATCGGATCGCCTTTCAGTCGTCCCCGCTCAGCGTGTCATGGCGGCGGTGCGGGCGGGGAGGGACTCGATGTACGCGATGGCTTCGTCGACCGAGACGACGTCTGCGTACTTCTGGTTGATGTCGAATAGGTTCGCCTCGTGCGGGCCGGGGGCTCGGTCGCCCACGCATTCGCGGGGCACGAGCGTCGGGAAGCCGTACTGTAGTAGGTCGATCGCCGTAGCGCGGATGCAACCGCTGGTCGTCGCGCCGCACAGGATCACGGTGTCGACGCCCTGGGCGATCAGGATCGACGCCAGGTTGGTGCCGAAGAAGGCGGACGCGCCCTTCTTCAGGATCACGGGCTCACCCTCCCGGCGTCCCAGGCGCGGGTCGATCTCGACCCAGCGCCCGCCGAGCTGGAGCTCCGCCAGCGAGGGCGCCTTTTTGATCCAGAGCGCACCGTCGGTCAACCCCGGCTCGAAGCCGATCGTGGTGAAGACCGCCAGGAAGCCCTTGGCCCGCGCGGCGTCGAGGAGTCGGCGCGTCGCCTCGACCTCCGCCGTCAAGTCCGACCCGAGGGAGCAGGCAGGGTCGGTGAAGCCGCAGGAGAAATCGACCACGAGTACCGCCGGATTCTGTCCGCGGGGAACTGCCTGGCCGAAGCCGGCTCGCTGGTAGATCTGGTGGGTCTGCGCGTCGTGCGTCATACCGCTACCCCTCCCGTCGCGCCGGTCAGCTCCTCGCCGAAGCGGGCTCGCTTGATGAACGTCCCCGCGCCCGGCTCCGCGACCAGCTCATCACCCTGGACGATCGTCCGGCCACGCACCATCACGACCTCCGGCGCTCCGGTCACCTGGTAGCCCTCGTACAGGTTGTAGTCGATCAGCGAGTGGTGCGTGGCGGCTGAGATGGTGAGTTGCTTGTTCGGGTCGAAGACGACGAGGTCAGCGTCGGAGCCGACGGCGATGGTGCCCTTCTTCGGGTAGAGCCCGAAGAGCTTCGCCGGGTTGGTCGCCAGCAGTTCCACCAGGCGGTTCATCGAGAAGCGGCCCTGCCGCACGCCGAACTCGTGCATCAGGTGCAGCCGGTTCTCGATGCCCGGCCCGCCGTTCGGGATCTTGGAGAAGTCGTCACGACCGAGCGTCTTTTGACCGTTGAAGTTGAACGGACAGTGGTCAGTCGAGACGACCGAGAGGATGCCGGTCGACAACGCCTGCCACAAGTGCTCTTGGTGCTCCTTGGGGCGCGGCGGCGGGGTGTAGATCCACTTGCCGCCCTCGAAGTCCGGCTGGTCGAGCACGCTCTCGTCGAAGAAGAGGTACTGCGGGCAGGTCTCGCCCCAGACCTTCCAGCCCTTGGCTCGCGCCTCGGCGACCGGGTCAATCGCCTCCTTGCAGGAGACGTGGACCACGTAGAGCGGCGCGTCGGCGAGGTGGGCGAGCTGGATGGCCCGGTTCGTTGCCTCTCCCTCGGTGATCGGCGGGCGGGTGCGGGCATGCCAGATGGTGCTCGTGTGCCCCGCCGCCAGCGCCTGGCGTACCAGGACATCGATGACGTCGCCGTTCTCGGCGTGCACCATGACCAGGGCACCGGTCTCGTGGGCCTGCTGCATCACCTTGAAGAGGGTCGTGTCATCGACCATGACCGAGCCCTTGTAGGCCATGAAGAGCTTGTAGCTGGTCACGCCCTCGTCCTGTACGACTCGCTTCAGTTCCTCCATGCGTGCGGGGTCGGACAGGTCGGTGATCGCCATGTGGAAGCCGACATCGATCACCGGCTTGCGCTCGCTCATCTTGCGGTGCCAGTCCTCCAGCGCGCTGAAGAGTGAGTGGCCCGGCACCTGGCAGCAGAAGTCGACCAGGGTCGTGGTACCGCCGAAGGCCGCCGCGACCGTCGCCGAGGTCCAGGTGTCGCAGGTGGTGGTTCCGCCGAAGGGGAACTCGATGTGGGTGTGCGGGTCGATGCAGCCGGGCAGGACGTACTTCCCGCTTGCGTCGATCACCGTGTCCGCAGGCATGTCCAGCGACTGGCCGATGAGCGTGATGCGCTCATCCTCGATGTAGATGTCGCCGACGTAGTCGTCGCTGGCGGTGATGATACGCCCGCCTTTGATCAGAACGGACATGGGCTCTCCCTCCCGTGTGGCTACCGGAGGTCGTCGCACCGACAGGAAACCGCTCCGCCGCCCGGTGCGGGGTAGACGCGAGTCCGGCAGCCGACGTCAAGGCCGGTGCCGCGCCGCCCCGTGGGGCAAGCCAGGTGGAAGGGTGGCCTGTCGTGCGTTTCGTGTCCCCATCGTATGCGCGCCGGGCGTGACGTGTCAATCGCACTCCCGCGGTGGACGATGTGCCGGCGACGTGCGGCAGCGGGCGCAGCTCGTGGAGCCGGGCGAGGCGCGGTTCAACGCCCGCGCTACCGGTCGCGCTGGTGAAGGGCGGCGTGGATGGAGCCGCACCGAGGCGGCGGAAGGGCTGCCTCGGTGCGGGCCGTGGCTACTGCGCCGGGGATGTGACCTCGGCGACGAGCTGGATGGGGTTGCCGTCCGGGTCCGCGACCCAGGCCGCGCGTAGGCGGCCGTTGAGGAAGTCGTGTGGCGGGCTCACCGGCTGGGCGCCCTTGGCGAGGAGGTCTGTATAGGTGCGGTCGATGTCGTCGGTCCACAGGCACACCTCTGCCCGTGGTGGGCCGGAGTCCGCCGGGATGTCGTGCACGCGCCGCGCCGATTCGATCGAGGCCAGGCCGAGGATGAAGCCGTCCAGACGCAACTCGACGTGCTCCGGGGTGCCGGTCGTGGGAGTGCGGAAGGTCTCGGTGAAGTCGAATAGCTCGGTATAGAACCGCGCGGCTGCCTCGACATCGCGGACGTAGAAGTTCACCTGCGGATTGCGGAACACGCGCACCCACCTTTCCAGCCCTGGTCAACAGGGCATACGAGTCCGGAACCGCGGCCGGCGGCGCGTCGGGGATGCGCTAGTTCTCGCCCAGACGTGGGTCGAGTGCGTCGCGCAGGCCGTTCCCGAACAAATTGATCGCCAACACCGTGATGTAGATGACGAAGCCCGGGATAAAGATCAGCGTCCAGGAGTGGGAGATGTAAGTGACGGCGTCGCTGAGCATGTTGCCCAGGCTCGGGACGGGCACCTGCACGCCGAGGCCGAGGAAGCTCAGGGCCGCCTCGACCAGGATGAAGGCCGGCAGGGCCAGGGTCGCCCAGACGATGACGATCGGCGTCACGTTCGGCAGGATGTGCCGGATGATGATCCGGCTGTCCGCGGCGCCGAGCACCCGCGCGGCTTCGACGTAGTCGCGGCGCTTGATCGACATAATTTCGCCGCGAATGAGCCGCGCGAGGCCCATCCAGCTCACCGAGGCGATGACGAAGGCGAGGGCGGTGGCGCCGACTGTGAAGAGGGTGTTGATGAAAATCAGCAGGAAGAGTGCTGGGATCGAGAGCATGATGTCGACGAAGCGCATGATGACGGAGTCGATCCACCGACCGTAGTAGCCGGCCAGGGATCCGAGCGTGCCGCCGAAGAGGAGCGCACTGGCGACGGCCAGGATCGCGACCATCATCGACATGCGGGCGCCATAGGCGAGGCGTGTCAGGACGTCCCGACCCAGGTTGTCCGTGCCGAGGATGTAGCCGTCTTCGCCAGGCTTCTTGAACTTGTCGAGCAGAACCTGCTTGTCGTAACCGACGTGCGTGACGTAGCGGGAGATGAGCGGTGCGCCGAACCCGAAGGCGAACACCAGGAAGACCACGACGAGTGACGCCATAGCCAGGCGGTTCCGTCGGAAGCGCGCCCACGCCTGTTGCGCGTTGCTGCGGGGCTTGGTACGGCCGACGCGGCTGAGATCATCTGCGACCCGGCTGGTAGCCGGAGCTGCCGGGCGTCGCTCGGCGAAGCCTTCGGGTCGAACCTCTGCCATCGTTTAGCTCCAACGTTCTATCACGGCAACGTGCCGGCCGGGCACGTCGACGTGCCCGGCTGCCGGTCTTGCCCTAATCGTAACGGATACGCGGATCAAGTACGCCGTACACAATATCTGCAAGCAAGTTCGCGACGACCGTGAGGACCGACACGAACAGAGTAACGCCCATGACCATGGTGTAGTCGCGCTTGTTGACCGAGTCGAGGATCAGCCGCCCCAGACCGTTCCAGGTGAAGATCTGCTCGACAATGACCGAGCCGCTGAAGAGAGTTGGGAGATCCAGGGCCAGCAGTGTCACCAGCGGCAAGATAGCGTTGCGCAGACCGTGACGGAAGATGATGACGACCTCACGGAGTCCCTTGGCCTCGGCAGTACGCATGTAGTCCTGCCGCAGGACCTCGATCATCTGGGAGCGGATATAGCGGGTCCAGGTCGCGGTCTGCACGAAAGCGAGCACGAAGGCAGGCGCGATAAGGTGCTGGACGCGGCTGAGCAGGGTGCAGTTGCCCAGTTCGCAGACCCCGCCGGTGGGGAGGGTGGGCAAGCCCGCGCCCTTCATGCGCACCAGGATGAGGATCACCATCAGGCCCAGCCAGAAGGTCGGCATGGCGAAGCCCGCCACCGCGCCCACGGTGGTTACCTGGTCGAAGGCAGAGTTGCGCCTGACGGCACCGTAGACGCCGACCGGGATGGCGACGATCAGCGACAGGATGAGCGCCGTCACCGTGAGCAGCAGGGTGTTCGGCAGCTTCTCCATGATGGTCTTCATGACCGGCTGGTAGGTGATCAATGAGAGGCCGAGATCACCGCGCGCCACGTGCGAGAGCCACTGGACGTAGCGGACGTGCAAGGGCTGGTCGAGGCCGAGTGCCTTGGCGATACGCTCCCGGTCCTCGGGCCGCACCTGCGGGTTGAACTCGAGGTCGGAGATTGGACTACCGGGTACCAGGTTCGCCAGCGCGAACGTGATGATCGTGATACCGAGCACCAGCGGGACGATCTGGATTACCCGGCGCACGACGTATTGTCCCATGACGCTCTCCCAAACTCGTGGCGGCGCCCGCGCGCCGGGTTGGGATGGGCGCGTCTCCCCGAGTGAGCCTCGGGGAGACGCCCTCCCGGCGACGGGCACCCCGGGCGCGCCGCTGCGCCCGGGATACAACCGCGCCTATGCGTCAACCCACCACTGGTGCGCGTTGAAGGTCGTGTCGACGGCATTGGGCCACAGGTTGTGGACCCGCTTGTTTACGCCGGCGATCGCCTTCGGGAAGTCGAGCACGGGACTCGGCAGCTCATCCAGCAGGATGTTCTGCATCTCAGTGTAGATCCGCTTGCGCTCTTCCTGGTCGGTCGTGGCCAGACCCTGCTTCAGGAGCTCATCGACCTTCGGGTTCGAGTACTTGTTCATGTTGAACCCACCCTCGTAGGCCTCGGTAGCCCACATGGTGGTCTGATCCGGGTCGACGTCCCACTGGAAGCCGACCAGGAACATCTCGAAGTCCTTGCTGCCGGTAATGCGATCGAGGAAGGCGTTCCACTCCTCGGTCTTCGGCGTGCACTCGACCCCGATCTCCTTCCAGGCCTGCTGGAAGACGGTGATGTACTGCTCGCGGACCTGGTTGCCGGCGTTGGTGTAGACGCTGAAGGAGAGGCGCTGGCCGTCCTTCTCGCGGATGCCGTCCGCACCGGGCACCCAGCCGGCCTCGTCCAGGAGCTGCTTGGCCTTCTCCGGGTCGTACTCGTACTTGATGGTGAGCTCGTCGGGGTTGTAGGCCCAGGAGATCACCGGCATGGTGCCCTGCGCAACCTCGCCGAGGCCGAAGCGGATGGCCTCAATCATCGCCTCCCGGTCGAGCGCGTAGAAGAGGGCCTGGCGGACGCGCTTGTCCTGGAAGATCGTCGTCTTGGCCGGGTCGAGCTGGTAGGCGTAGAAGGTGAAGCTGAAGGTGTCGTACTCGTGGACGGTGACGTTCTCCTGGGCCTTCATCTCCTCGTAGCTGGCCTCGTTGATCGGCCCGAAGTCGATCTCACCGGTCTTGAGCTGCTGCACCGCGACGGTCTGGTCGGGGACGACCTTGTAGATGTAGCGGTCGATGTTCGGCTCACCCTCCCAGTAGTTGGGGTACTTGACCAGCGTCAGGTGGTCGTCCTTGACCCACTCCTCGAACTGGAAGGGACCGCTCCCGATGGTCACGCCCTTGGTGCCGACGGAGAACTCGTGCTGCGCCAACTGCGCCGGGTCGACGTCCTTGAGGATGTGCTCCGGCACGATGCCGTAGACCATGTTGCTGACCAGGAAGGGCGCGGTGGGGTTCTTGAGCTTGAACACCACCGTCGACTCGTCGCTCACCTCGACCGTATCGATCCGCTCGGTCAGCTCGGCGGTGCGCGGCGAGTTGGAAGCCGGGTTCATCAACAGGTCGTAGGTGAACTTGACGTCGTCGGCGGTGAGCGGTTCGCCGTCGTGGAAGGTGACGCCACTGCGGAGCTTGAAGGTGTAGGTGAGGCCGTCCTCCGAAATCTCCCACGACTCGGCCAGCTCGCCCTTCGGCTCAGTCGTCTCGACGTCGGGCGTCATGACCCCGTTGAAAATCAGATCGGCGATGCGGCCGGAGGAGGTGTCACTGACGAGCACCGGATTGACGGTCTTGGCGTCAGCAAAGGTGCCCTCGATGATCTGCCCGCCCTTGTTCTGCGGCTCTTCGTATTGGAACGCGCCCGTTCCGCCGGATGGAGTCGTTGCGGGGGTGCTGCCACCCGATGGAGCCTCGGTGGCGGCCGGCGTCGCGCCGCCCCCGGCGGGCTGCGTGGTCTGCGGTGCGGTAGTGGCCTCCTCTTCGCCGCCACCACCACAGGCAGCCAGGAGCCCTCCAACGACCGGCATGCTCACACCGAGCACGGCCGCCCGGCGCAGCAACGCACGCCGGCTGAGACCCGCCTGGAGCGCCTCGTCCACGGAGAAACGCTGCGGGGAATTGGTGTCCATGAGATCTCCTCCTCTACACTGCCCAACCCTGCCACGAGGCGTCGCGTCCCCCACGCGATCCCCCTTGGCCCACTACGCCGTGGGAAGGTTCGGGCACGTGTCTGTCCACCAGATCCACGGGAAAGATGAATTACGCTACCAGAGCGCTCCGCGCTACCCTCCCCGAACGGTAGCTGTTGCTGTCGCGCTCACCACGTGAACCCCTCACCAGATTGCGGCGCACAGAGAACCGCGTCCGGTGAGATCCTCGCGCAGCCGGACCTCCTTTCCACGGGCACCCCCGCCACTGGGCGCCGGGCCACATGGCGCAGCCGACCGGAGCTTGCGCCGCCGATGCATCAATCACGAAGATATGGCCTCGACGATCACCAGCCTTTTCGGTGCCGATGCACGTCGGCGATGGGTAAGGCTCATTTACATCGTCGCGCTGGAGAACAAGAGCATCATCAAGAGCATCCGAAAACCGTCATTGATCTTGCCTTAGGATAGTTGCGCTCGCGTTTAGTGTCAAGTCAGTTGGCGGCGCACGCGGCAGCCGCAGCGCGCAGACGTCGCGCGGCGTCGCCAACTATGCGGTCAAGCAAATCCTGCACACTAGGGATATCGTGGATCAGGCCGGCCACTTGGCCGGCCCAGACCCATCCGCCTTCCATGTCACCGTCGATCGCCGCGCGCCGGTTCTCCGCGCCGGAGATGGCGCGGATGAGCTCGTCGCGCGCGCCGGCCTGCTCCAGCGCCAGGATGCGCTCGGCTGCGGGCCCGGCCAGCACGCGCCCGGGGGTGCCGAGCGAGCGCTCGATGATCAGGGTGTCGGTCTCGCGCGCTGCGACGAGCGCTTGCTTGTAGTTCGGGTGGGCGATGCACTCGGCGGTGGCGACGAAGCGGGTGCCCATCTCGATGCCGTCCGCGCCCATCGCCAGTGCCGCTGCCAGCCCGCGGCCGTCGCCGATGCCGCCGCTGGCCAGCACCGGGATCGACACCGACTCCAGGATCCGGGGCACCAGCACCATCGTACCGACGTCGTCCCGTCCCAGGTGGCCGCCACCTTCGTAACCGACGGCGATCACCGCCGTGCCGCCCAGTTGCTCCACCTTCTGCGCCTGGCGCACGCTGGCAACGAGCACCAGCGTCTTGACGCCGGTCCCTTCCAGGCGGCGCAGGTACGGCTCCGGGTTGCCGGCGGTGAAGCTCATGATGCGGACGTCTTCCGCAAGCGCTGCCTCGACCAGTGCCATCGAGTCGCGATGCGCGCTGATGGCGATGTTGACCGCGAATGGCCGGTCGGTCAATTTACACACCTTGCGGATCTCGGCCCGCAGGCCGTCCGGGCCACCGGGAATCGTCGCCGCGCTGATCTGTCCTAACCCGCCGGCGTTGGACACGGCCGCGCACAGTTCGGCGAACGCCAGGTGCGCCAGCCCGCCCTGCACGATCGGATACCGGATGCCGAAGATCTCCGTCACACGTGTGCGCATGGCCTGTCCTTCCCCTCGATGGTTGGGATTTTCGGCTGTTGTCATCCCCGGTGCTGGTACGGAAGCACCATATCAGATGCCACCCCAGAGTGCTCCTCCGTGCTTGGACTTGAGAGTCGGGGCCGTTCCTCAGCCCGGCGCTCGCCTCCCGACCACATGCTGTCGCGCCCGCCCCCGAAAACGTGCTATGCTGACAGCACCGAGTGGGGAGGAGCTTTCGCGCAAGAGAGCGGGGACGACGTCGGCGGCACGGGCCGCGTCGCCCGTGCAGCCACTCCGTATCCAGCAGGGAGGGACCCCATGCGCATACGGAAGTTGGGCGTGGTCGGTGCGGGCACTATGGGCGGCGCCATCGCGGCGCTGGCCGCTTCGGCAGGCGTGCCGGTCGTCCTGCTCGACATCCCGGGCGACGACGACCGCGACGGTCCGGCCAGGCGCGGGCTGGAACGCCAGCTCGCGGCCCGCCCGGCCGCGTTCATGGATCCGGATCGGGCTCGGCTGATCGAGATCGGCAACACCGAGGACGATCTGGAGCGGCTGGCGAGCTGCGACTGGGTGGTTGAGGCGATCATCGAGCAGGTCGAGCCGAAGCGGGCGCTCTTCGCCCGTCTGGAGCAGGTCCTGCCCGAGACGACCATCGTCACCTCCAACACCTCCGGCATCCCGATGCACCAGCTCCTGGAGGGGCGAAGCGAGCGCTTCCGGCGGCGCTTCCTGGGTACCCACTTCTTCAACCCACCGCGCTACCTGCACCTGCTGGAGCTGATCCCCACGTTCGAGACGGACCCTGACGTGCTGGCGGCGATCGAGGCGTTCGGCTCCCGCGTCCTGGGGAAGGGAACGGTCCTCGCTCGCGACGTCCCCGGCTTCATCGGCAACCGACTTGGGGTCTACGGCCTGCTCGAGGCGATCCGCCTGATGGAGCGGTTCGACCTCACTATCGACGAGGTGGACGCCCTGACCGGGCCGCTGATCGGCCGCCCCCGCTCGGCCACGTTCCGTACTGCCGACCTCTCGGGCCTCGACGTGCTGCGCCACGTCGCGCACGAGCTGAGCGAGGCGACCGGCGAGGATTTCTCGCTGCCCGGCTGGGTCGAGGCGCTGGTCGAGCAGGGCCGGCTCGGGGAGAAGACCGGCATCGGCTTTTACCGGCGCGAGGGTCGCGACATCTTCACCCTCGATTGGAAGACCGGGGAGTATCACCCACGGGCGGAGTTCCGCCTGCCGGAGATCGGGCAGATCAAGGACCTGCCGCTGCCGGAGCGGCTGCGCGGCGTGCTGGCCTTGCCCGGCAAGTACGGCGACTTCATGCGCACGCTCTTCTTCACCACGGCCCATTACACCCTGGAGCGCGCTCCCGAGATCGCCTACGACCTGGTCGCGGTCGACCGGGCGCTGGAGTGGGGCTTCGGCTGGGATGCCGGGCCGTTCCGCCAGTTGGACATGATCGGCTCCGACGTGCTGCGGGCCGGCTTCGCCGAGCTCGGGTTATCCGAGCCGGATCTGCTGCAAAAGGCCGGCGAGCGCGGCTTCTACACCCGTGAGGACGGCACCGTCCGCTACCTCGACTTCTCCGGCACCTACCAGACGGTGCCGGGCATCCCGGGTACGATCGCGCTGAGCGGGTTGAAGGAAGCCGGGAAGGTTCTGAAGTCCTCGAAGGACGCCTCGCTGATCGACCTGGGCGACGGCGTGGTGCTGCTCGAGTTCCACACCAAGATGAACGCCATCGGCGAGGGCGTCCTGCGGATGCTGAGTGCCGGGATGAAGCTGATCGAGCAGGACGGCTACGCCGGGCTGGTGATTGGCAACGAGGATCCCCGCGCCTTCTCCGCCGGGGCCAACCTCGGGCTGATCCTGATGCTGGCCCAGGAGGGCGGCTGGGACGAGCTGGAGCTCGCCGTGCGCCAGTTCCAGCGGGCGACGATGGGGCTGCGCGCGGCACCGTTCCCGGTGGTGGTGGCGGCCCACGGGCTGACGCTCGGCGGCGGGGCCGAGTTCCTGCTCCACGCCGACCATGTCCAGGCCGCGGCCGAGCTGTACACCGGGCTCGTCGAGGTCGGCGTGGGCCTGATCCCGGCCGGGGGTGGCACCAAGGAGCTGCTCTTCCGCTTCACGCGGGAGCTGGCTCCGTACGTCGAGGCGGACCCGTTCGAGGCGGTGCGCCGCGCGTTCATGCTGATCGGCATGGCGCAGACGAGCACCAGCGCGCTGGACGCGCGCCGCATGGGCTTCCTCCGTCCGGGCGACCGGATCACGATGAACCGCGACCGGCTGATCGCCGACGCCAAGGCCGCGGTGCTGGCGCTCGCGCCCGACTACGTTCCGCCCGTGCCGGGCACGATCCGCGCACTCGGCCGGGAGGGGCTGGGGAACCTCCGCTACGCCGTCTGGTCGATGCGTGAGGCCGGGCAGATCAGCGACCACGATGTCGAGATCGGCAACGCCCTGGCCTACGTCCTCTGCGGTGGCGACGGGCCGCCGCGGGAGGTGACCGAACAGGACATCCTGGATCTCGAACGCGAAGCGTTCCTGAAGCTCCTGGGGACGCGCAAGACCCAGGAGCGCATCGCCCACACGCTGAAGACCGGCAAGCCGCTGCGCAACTGACGCCGCCCGCGTGCGGGCGCCAGCGCGCGTGTCGACCACATCAAGGAGGAATCATGCGCGAGGCAGTCATCGTCAGCGCGGTGCGCAGCCCCATTGGCCGGGGCAAGGCGGACGGGTCGCTCGCCACGGTGCACCCGGTGGACCTGTCGGCGACCGTGATGCGGGCCGCCGTCGAGCGGGCCGGGGTCGACCCGGCCATCATCGACGACGTGCTCTGGGGCTGCGCGATGCCCGAAGCGTCGCAGGGTCTCAACGTCGCTCGGAACGCCCTGCTGCGGGCCGGCTTCCCGGTCGACGTGCCGGGGGCCACCATCAACCGCTTCTGCTCCTCCGGGCTCCAGACGATCGCCATGGGGGCGCAGGCCATCATGACCGGGATGGCCGACGTGGTGCTGGCCGGCGGCGTGGAGATGATGAGCCAGGTGCCGATGTCCGGCTACCACACCCGCATCCATCCCGAGCTGTACGAGGCCTACATCGGCATGGGCTTCACCGCGGAGCGGGTCGCCGCCCGCTGGGGCATCAGCCGGGAGGCGCAGGACGAATGGGCACTGCGCAGCCACCGGCGCGCCGCCGCGGCCTGGGAGGCCGGCTGCTTCGCCGAGGAGATCGTGCCGATCCCGGTCGAGCGCTACCACTGGAACGGCCGCAAGAAGACGGTCGAAACCAGCGAGTTCAGCCGCGACGAGACGGTGCGCCCAGACACCTCGCTGGAGAAGCTGGCCAAGCTCCGCCCCGCTTTCAAAGTGGATGGGACCGTCACCGCCGGGAACGCCAGCCCGTACTCGGACGGCTCGGCCGCGGTGCTCCTTATGGCACGCGAGCGGGCCGAGGAGCTGGGCATCCCGCCACTGGCGCGCTTCATCACCTTCGCCCTCGCCGGCGTCGACCCCGACATCATGGGCGTGGCGCCGGCCAAGGCGATCCCGAAGGTGCTGGCGCGGGCCGGGATGCGCCTCGATGACGTCCAGTTGATCGAGTTCAACGAGGCATTTGCGGCGCAGGTGCTGGCGGTCATCAAGGAGGTGGAGCTGTCCACCGAGATCGTGAATGTCAACGGCGGGGCGATCGCCCTCGGGCACCCGCTGGGCGCGACCGGCGCCAAGCTGACGACCAGCCTGATCCACGAACTGCGCCGCCGCGGCGGCGGCATCGGCATGGTGACCATGTGCATCGGCGGCGGTATGGGCGCCGCCGGTCTGTTTGAGGTGTATGGGTAGTGCGTCAAACGCCATGCGTCATCCGTCACCCGTCATCCGTGATGCTCCCCTCTCCCCTCGTGGGAGAGGGGCCGGGGGTGAGGGGGACGCGTGACGCATGACGTATGACGAAGGAGCACGGTCATGGCAGAGAACACGGCACTGTGGCGGCGTGGGGGCGGATGGCTGCTGGAGAGCCCGCAGGAGATCTATTGCCCGGAAGACTTCGACGATACCATCAAGACCCTGGCCGAGATTACCCGCACCTTCGTCGAGCGCGATGTCCTCCCGGTGCTCGACCGCATGGATCAGGGTGAACTGGAGCTGAACGTCCCGCTCATTCAGAAGCTGGGCGAGCTCGGACCGCTGGGGGCGGAGGTGCCGGAGGAGTACGGCGGGCTCGACCTGCCCAAGGTTGTCGGCGCCGTCATCACCGAGGAGATGGCGCCGACCGGGGGCTTCGCCGTGACCTACGGCGCCCACACCGGCATCGGCTCCCTGCCGCTGGTCTACTGGGGCACGGAGGAACAGAAGCAGAAGTACCTGCCCAAGCTGGCCAGCGGTGAGTGGATTGCGGCCTACGCCCTGAGCGAGCCCGGCTCCGGCTCCGATGCGCTCGGCGCTCGGACCCGCGCCACGCTCTCCCCCGACGGTCGCCACTACCTGCTCAACGGGACCAAGCAATTCATCTCCAACTCCGGCTTCGCCAACCTCTTTACCGTCTTCGCCAAGGTGGACGGCGAGCACTTCACCGCCTTCCTGGTCGAGCGCGACTTCCCCGGCGTCAGCCTCGGTCCCGAAGAGAAGAAGATGGGCATCAAGGCTTCCTCCACCCGCCAGTTGATCCTGCAGAACGCCCAGGTGCCGGTGGAGAACGTGCTGGGGGAGATCGGCAAGGGGCACCGCATCGCCTTCAACATCCTGAACTTCGGCCGCTACAAGCTGGGGGCGGGCGGGGTCGGTGCCGCCAAGCACGCCCTGGCCCTCTCTGCCACGTACGCCAAGGAGCGCCGCCAGTTCGGCCGCCCCATCGCCTCCTTCGGCGCGATCCAGCAGAAGCTGGCGGAGATGGCCACCCGCACCTACGTTACCGAGAGCGCCGTCTACCGCACCGTCGGCCTGATCGACGAGGCCATCGCGGGCAAGACCGGCACCGACGCCATCCTGGCCGGCATCCAGGAGTACGCCGTCGAGTGCTCGATCCTCAAGGTGCTCGGCACTGAGACGATGGACTACGCCGTCGACGAGGGCGTGCAGATCCACGGCGGCTACGGCTTCCTTCAGGACTACCCGATCGAGCGCGCCTACCGCGATTCGCGCGTACAGCGCATCTTCGAGGGGACCAACGAGATCAACCGCCTGTTGATCCCCGAGATGCTCTTCCGCCGCGCGCTCAAGGGCGAGTTGCCCCTGACGGAGGCGGCAGCCAGGCTCCAGGAGGAGCTGCTGGAGCCGGACTTCGACGAGCCAGAGGGACCGTGGGCACGAGAGGAGGCGCAGGTCGCGAATCTCAAGAAGCTGGCGCTCATGATCGCCGGGCTGGCGGTGCAGAAGTTCGGCACGGCGATCGAGGAGGAGCAGGAGGTCCTGCTTACGATCGGAGACCTGTTGATCGACACCTACGCCGCCGAGTCGGGCGTGGTCCGCGCCCGGAAGACCGGGGTCCCGCTCTGGGGCGACATGGCCCGCCTGTACCTCGACGCGGTGCTGGGGAAAGCGCTGCTCGCCGCGACGGGCGTCCTCCCGCGCGTGGCCGACGGGGACGACCTGACGATGTGCCTCTCGGTCGCCCGGCGGCTGACTCGTCGAGAGCCGTTCGACCGCATTGGTGTGCAGCGTGAGGTCGCGGCGGCCGTCCTGGCGGCCGGCGGCTATCCACAGCCGGCGGCATCGCGCGCGGGCTGAGCGCGCCGCGGGAGTTCGTTCCGTGGGGTAGGTCGAGCGAAGGAGGGATGACCGTGGACGGCCTGATGATGAACTACCCTCTGGTCCTGCCCGCCATCATGCGCCGGGCCGAGGCGCTGTACGGCGACAAGGAGATCGTCTCCCGGCTGCCGGACAAGAGCTACCACCGGTATACCTACGCCGATATGCTTCGGCGCGCTAAGCAACTCGCCGTGGCGCTGCAGCGGCTGGGCATCCAACCGGGCGACCGTGTCGCCACGCTGGCCTGGAACCACTATCAGCATCTCGAAGCCTACTTCGGCATCCCGGCCTTCGGTGGCGTGCTCCACACCCTGAACCTCCGACTGCCCCCGCAGGATCTGATCTACGTCATCAACCACGCCGGGGATCGCGTCATCCTGGCGGACGAGTCGCTGCTGCCGCTGTTCGAGCGGATCCGCCCGCAGCTCAACGTTGAGCACGTCGTCGTCATCTCCAACGAGGGCACGGAGCACGAGGGGACGATCGGCTACGAGCAACTGCTGGCCTCGGCCGACCCGAGCGAGTACCGCGAGCCCGACCTGGACGAGAACCAGGCTGCCGCAATGTGCTACACCTCCGGCACCACTGGGCGGCCCAAGGGCGTGGTCTACTCCCACCGCGCGATCGTGATGCACTCCTTCGGCAGCCTCTTCCCCGACGCCATCGGCCTGCGTGAGACGGACGTGGTCACGCCGGTGGTGCCCATGTTCCATGTCAATGCCTGGGGCCTGCCCTTCACCTGCACCATGGTCGGCGCCAAGCAGGTCTTCCCCGGACCGCACCTCGACCCGGTGAGCCTGGCCGAGCTCTTCCAGACCGAGCGTGTGACCGTCACTGCCGGGGTGCCGACGATCTGGCTTGGCCTGCTGCAAGTGCTCGACAAGAACCCCGACGCCTACGATCTCTCCAGCATGCGGGCCATGCTCATCGGTGGGCAAGCGGCACCGGAGGGGCTGATCCGTGGCTTCCGCGAGCGCCACAACCTGCATGTGGTTCACGGGTGGGGCATGACCGAAACGACTCCGGTCGGCACCATGGCCTACGTCCCCAGCCAGGCCCTCGACGCCCCGATGGACGAGCAGTACTACTACCTCGCCAAGCAGGGCCGCCCGCTGCCGATGATCGAGATCCGCGCCCGCGGGGAAAACGGCCTCGTCCCCTGGGACGGTAAGACCATGGGCGAGCTGGAGATCCGGGGTCCGTGGATCGCCCGCGCCTACTACAACGACCCGGAGGGGGACGCGCAGTTCACCGACGACGGCTGGTTCCGCACCGGCGACATCGTGACCATCGACCCGCTGGGCTACATCCAGATCACCGATCGGGTGAAGGATGTAATCAAGTCGGGTGGCGAGTGGATCAGTTCGGTGGCCCTGGAGAACGCGTTGATGGCCCACCCGGCCGTCGCCGAGGCGGCCGTCGTGGCCGTGCCGCATCCGAAGTGGCTGGAGCGGCCCGCCGCCGTGGTGGTCCTCAAGGAGGGCCAGACCGCGACCGCGGAAGAACTGCGGGCCTACCTGGCGGACCAGTTCCCGAAGTGGTGGCTGCCGGACTACATCGTCTTCGGCACCGAGATCCCGCGCACATCGACCGGCAAGTTCCTCAAGTCCGCCCTGCGCGAGCAACTCCGCGAGCAGCTTCGCGATCAGCTCGCGGCTGCCGAAGTCGAGCACGCCTGAGCCGTCACGTCCCCGGCGCGCCTGCCTCGCCGCCGCCCGGTGGTCCCGGGCGGCGGCCTGCCCGTTCGTCGAGCTGTGCGTTCGTACGTGAGGGCTGGGGTCTGAAGGGACAGTGGGCCTGGGCTGGAAATGATGGTGGATCACCCTTGACGCTGCGGGGGTGGCTGAGTAATATTCCCTGCGCTGGCGGGCAGCCAGCCCGGCCGGAAGGCCGGCGGGGCGCAAGCCCCGGAGGAGCAATGCCCTTGACGAGGGCAACTCCGATGAGTATAATACATAGGCTCTGGGTGGACGCGGTAACGCGGCCCGGAGACTCATCAGGCGAGTGCGGGAGGTGTGGCACGTAAGGGAGCCGAAACGCGACTAGCGCGAGGATCCTGTGCCGCCCGCCAGCCGGCGGGTTTTTCACGCCCGCATGCACCTTGACAACTGAAGTGTGGTTCGTACAGCGAGCACTCCGGCGATTCCGATGGAGGCCGTCGCCGAGAGGCGGCGGAGTGCTCCCCGGTATCGCAAATCAAGGAAGCGAAACCCCGTGAATGGGGATCGTATCTTGATGGAGAGTTTGATCCTGGCTCAGGAACAACGCTGGCGGCGTGCCTAATGCATGCAAGTCGAACGGGAGCCGCTTTGGCGGTCGACCGTGGCGGACGGGTGAGGAACACGTGGGTAACCTACCCCGGCGCGGGGGATAACCGCGGGAAACCGTGGCTAATACCCCATGGGCTCGGCTGGGGGTAACCGAGTCGAGCAAAGGCGGAAGCCGTGCCGGGAGGGGCCTGCGGCCTATCAGCTAGACGGTGGGGTAACGGCCCACCGTGGCGATGACGGGTAGCTGGTCTGAGAGGACGATCAGCCACACGGGGACTGAGACACGGCCCCGACTCCTACGGGAGGCAGCAGCAAGGAATTTTCCGCAATGGGCGCAAGCCTGACGGAGCGACGCCGCGTGGAGGATGACGCCCTTCGGGGTGTAAACTCCTTTTCGGGGGGACGAAGGCAGTGACGGTACCCCCGGAAGAAGCACCGGCTAACTACGTGCCAGCAGCCGCGGTAAGACGTAGGGTGCGAGCGTTGTCCGGAGTTACTGGGCGTAAAGGGCGCGTAGGCGGCTGCCCGCGTCGCACGTGAAAGCCCCCGGCTCAACCGGGGAGGGTCGTGCGAGACGGGGTAGCTGGAGGCAGGGAGAGGCTGGTGGAATTCCCGGTGTAGCGGTGAAATGCGTAGAGATCGGGAGGAACACCGGTGGCGAAGGCGGCCAGCTGGCCCTGACCTGACGCTGAGGCGCGAAGGCGCGGGGAGCGAACGGGATTAGATACCCCGGTAGTCCGTGCAGTAAACGCTGTGGACTAGGTGTGGGAGGTGTTGACCCCTTCCGTGCCGGCGCTAACGCAGTAAGTCCACCGCCTGGGGAGTACGGCCGCAAGGCTAAAACTCAAAGGAATTGACGGGGGCCCGCACAAGCAGCGGAGCGTGTGGTTTAATTCGACGCAACGCGCAGAACCTTACCAGGGCTTGACATCCCCGGAACCCCTGGGAAACCGGGGGGTGCCCCTTGTGGGAGCCGGGAGACAGGTGCTGCATGGCTGTCGTCAGCTCGTGTCGTGAGATGTTGGGTTAAGTCCCGCAACGAGCGCAACCCTCGTGGCTAGTTACGGTGGTGTCTAGCCAGACTGCCGGGCACAACCCGGAGGAAGGGGGGGATGACGTCAAGTCCGCATGGCCCTGACGCCCTGGGCGACACACACGCTACAATGGCCGGGACAGCGGGCGGCCAAGCGGCGACGCGGAGCCAATCCCTCAAACCCGGTCTCAGTTCGGATTGGGGGCTGCAACTCGCCCCCATGAAGGCGGAGTTGCTAGTAACCGCAGGTCAGCCATACTGCGGTGAATATGTTCCCGGGCCTTGTACACACCGCCCGTCACGTCACGAAAGCCGGCAACACCTGAAGCCGGTGGGCCAACCCGCAAGGGAGGCAGCCGTCGAGGGTGGGGCTGGTGATTGGGACGAAGTCGTAACAAGGTAGCCGTAGCGGAAGCTGCGGCTGGATCACCTCCTTTCTAGGGAGTGGGTGGGCGGCATGTCCACCATCCCAGGTCAACCGGCCGGGTGCCGGGTGGGGGGGCAACCTCATCCGACCGGCGGAGGGGCGCAGGGTGTGGCCCCGCCTGTGGAGGCCGCCACGCGGCGGCGGAGGGCGGGTGGCCCCCTGGACCAGCCCGCCGACGGCAGCCCGGTCGTCAACCTGGTCCGATCCGGTGCACTCGATCACGCTCCAGCGGTCAAGGTGCCGCAAGAGCTACGGCCGGGCGTTTAGCTCAGTTGGTGAGAGCACACCCCTGATAAGGGTGAGGTCCCTGGTTCGAGTCCAGGAACGCCCACCGGCGGCGTCACCAGATGGGGCTGTAGCTTAGCTGGGAGAGCGCCGCCCTTGCACGGCGGAGGTCAGGGGTTCGAGTCCCCTCAGCTCCACCGGGCACCTTAACAATGGAGTGGCGAGGTCCGAGCATCTGCGTGGGTGGACGGTCTTTGCGTCGTGCTGGTGTCCGCCGTGCTGGTGGGCAGTGCGCGGATGCAGAGGGGTGATCCACGAGGAAGGCACACGGTGGATGCCTCGGCGCGTGGGGCCGATGAAGGACGTGGCCAGGCGGCGAAACGCCTCGGGGAGCCGCGGGCAGGCAGTGATCCGAGGGTGTCCGAATGGGGCAACCCGTCCCGGGTCATACCGGGACACCCGTCGCTGAACCCATAGGCGGCGGGGGGGTACCGGGGGAACTGAAACATCTTAGTACCCCGAGGAGCAGAGAGCATTCCCGTAGTAGCGGCGAGCGA